>Ga0134128_10002777_pt1 | contig 21512 bp, 20 predicted proteins | sample KB31754_FD_96462 | JGI IMG/M metagenome (GOLD analysis project Ga0134128, IMG submission 96462) | Terrestrial soil microbial communities with excess Nitrogen fertilizer from Kellogg Biological Station, Michigan, USA - KB3-175-4 | ecosystem: Environmental > Terrestrial > Soil > Unclassified ... | reverse complement strand
GCATAGGCCGTCTTCATGCTGCCGTCGCCGACGATGTCTTGCGAGATCTGGTCGTCCATGTAACCCAGGGTCAGCGTGGTGGCCGGGGTCAGGTTATAGGCGAAACCGGCAACCCACAATTGGTCCTTGCGGGTGGTCGTGTTGCCACCGTTGTTGATGAAGATGCTGGTGTTGGCCAAAGGACCGCCCGACAGGCTGGGAGCCTTGCCGAAGCCCGGGTCCGTGCTGATGTGGTAGTAGTTGCCGAACACGGTAGCTGGGCCGAAGGTGTACTTGACGTCAGCAGTCCAGACGGTCAGGTCGTTGCCGCCCTTGTCTTGCGATTGCTGGAAGCCTGCAGCCAGGCCCAAGCCGGCGTTGTCGTACTTGACGCTGGTGCCCAGGGTGGTGCCGTTGCTGTCGCTGCCGGCTTGGCCGCCAACGCTGTATTGCACGTTGACTTGAACCGGGCCGAACTGGTTGCTGTACTTGATCGTGTTGTCAAAGCGGACGCCGAACAGGAATACTTCCCATTCGTTGGCCAGATAGTTGCCCACGCCGAGCGGGTCATAGTCGAAGGCGACGTCAGTCATCGTGCCGTATTGGCGGCCGAAGGTGATCGTACCGGCGCTGCTGTTGGACAGACCGACATATTCCTGGCGGCCGAACAATTGACCTTGCTGGTCGGACTGGCCGTTGTTGGCAGTGAAGCCCGATTCCATCTTGAAGATGGCCTTGGTGCCGCCACCCAGATCTTCTTCACCCTTCAAGCCCCAGCGCGAACCGGACAGGGCGCCCTGGCCAGCATCGCCGGCACCGGTCGAAGCACCGGAGTCGCCCAGCGAGAAAACGTGGTCGCCGGCGGCGTTTTGGTGCGTGGTGTAGTTCAGCGACAGGTCGATCACGCCATAAACCGTGACATTGGTTTGGGCATTGGCGGCCGACGACATTGCGCCGAGAACGGCCAGCGCGACTAGCGATTTTTTCATTGAACAATCCTCTTTGTTGTTAGTGATTAAACTTCCGGACTTCCCTGGCGGTGCCCCTGGGGGATGTGGGGCGCCGCGCATGATCCTGATGCGTCGGTATCCCTCTCGCACGCTGTTGCGCCTTTTGGGCGCGGTGCGCGGGGTACCGTCCTCCAGCAATTTGGACTCTATCAGCCATTTTGCGGAACAAAATTTGGAAACTGGCGGCAAGGCCGCCGAACATACGGCGGCATCGAGTGATGGGGGACAGACCCTGGTGAGTATCAGGAGCTTATTGTCTTGTTATGCAAGCTATTGATTTTTAACGATAATTTATTATTGGTCGCAAAAGTTAACGGGCGTTTACCTTTGCGGGAGAGGCAGTTTTTCGTGCGTTTTGAGCGCTGCGTAAAACCTGGAAAAATGCGAAAAATACAACTAAATCTGGCGAAAAGTTTTGTAAAAATGTCGCGCTTTTGTTGTGCTAATGCGACATTCGGGCTGGAAAGTGACAACCGACCTGGCGCAATTGCAGGCGTGCAGGCGCCAAGCCGATTTTAGTTCGGCTTGTTTTCGTCTGCTTTGGGAGCGTCAGGCTTGGCCTGGCTGTCCTGTGCGGGTGGGGCTGGATTGGCTTCCGGAGATGCCGCAGGGGCGGCATCGGTGTGCGTGTTGCCGCTGCCGCCGTCGCCGGCATCCTTGCCGTGGTAGATCCTGCTTTCGCGGCGCTGCAGATAGGCATCGCGTACGAACTCGTAGCGGTCCAGTGCAGCATCTTCCAGCAGCGAAGAGGTATCGAGGATATAGGCGCGGCGATCGATCAGGCGGATCGCTGAACCAGTGTTACGCCAGCGCACCGGATATTTGTAGCTCCACAGGTCGGTTTCCAGGTCGACCGGCATGGCGATGGCGTCGCGCATTGTTGTCGGGCCGACGAAGGGCAGCACGACATAGGGGCCGGACTTGATGCCCCAGCGCCCCAGCGTTTGGCCGAAATCCTGGTCGTGCTTGGGCAATCCTGTCGGTGTGGCGACATCAAAAACACCGGCCAGGCCAACGGTGGTGTTCATCAAAACACGTCCAAGATCGCTGGCGCCATCGATAGGACGGGCTTGCAGGAAGTTGTTGAGCGCGGTCGACACGTCGCCGATATTGCCGAAGAAATTGCCCACGCCTTCCTGCATGACGTCGGGCACTACCTTTTTGTATACCGTGGCGACAGGCTTCAAGGCGACCTGGTCAACCTTGTCGTTGAAGGTGAAGACTTTGCGGTTGTAGTCCTCCATCGGGTCTTGCGGGTTCTTGGTCGATGTGGCGCAACCTGTCAGGGCGAAGACGATGAGGATTAAGCAGTAGCGAATGAGGGTATTCACTTGGGTACCTGTTTCTTGCACGGCGCTGTGCACAGATGATGCGCCGGGGGAAAATCTTTCCGGGACTGCAGTGCACTCGCCACCGGGGATGGGTTGATTATATCAGTTTGAATAGATTGTATTGCGCGCCAGGTTTTGCCTGAGAACCGACTTCAAAAAGCCCATGGCGTTGTTGTCTCTCCCAGCCGTACAGTTGTACTGTCTTCGTCGCTCCGTCTAGCCCTGGTCATTTTGAAACCGGCTCTAGGAGAGATGTGGTGGTGGCGCGACGAAATGGAAGAGGCGGTGCTTAAATTTCGTTGAGCAGGGCAGGAAATATTTGTCGCAACAATTGTTCAGGGGTGTCAGCGAAATTGAGGCACATTCCATTTTCGCCTTCGCCAAGTGGTTCCAGGTCGTGCAACTGGCTCAGCAATAACGATGCCGGCATGAAATGGCCTTCACGCGCAGCAAGGCGGTTTTGCAGCAGGATGGCGTTGCCATGCAGGTGCAGGAAAAACAGATCGGGGTCGCCTGCGCGCAACAGGTCGCGGTAGGCATGCTTCAAGGCCGAGCAGCTCACGACCAGGCTGGTTTGACCGTGCCTTGCCGCGGCGATGCGCGCTTGCAGGCGCAGCAACCAGGGCAGACGGTCGGCATCGTCCAGTGCCGAACCGGCGCGCATCTTGAGGATGTTGGCCGGCGGGTGTTCGTCGTCGCCTTCAACGAAGGGGCAAGCCAGGTTTTGTGCCAGCAGTTGCCCCAGCGTGCTCTTGCCGCTGCCGGCCACACCCATCACGACGATGCGACGTCCACTGTTCATTTATTCTTTGTGATGGAACGGTGCGTACCAGGTCACGATGAACGAGGGGATGGTGGCAACCATGACAAAGATGAAGTAGTGCACGTAACCCAGCATTTCCTGCAGGTGGCCGGAGACCCAGCCCGTCGACATCATGCACAGGCCCATCAAGCCGGTGCCGAAGGCATAGTGCGTGGTCTGGTATTTGCCGGGCGCGAGTTGCTGCATCAGGTAGATCATGAAGCCGACCGAGCCGAAGCCGAAGAAGAATTTTTCAATCACGACACCGGCGGTGATCAGCAGCGCGTCGCCGGGCTGGAAAACGCCCATCAACAGGAAGGTGACGTTGGGGATGTTGACCGCACAGCACAAAGTGAAGAGCGTCGCTTTCAAGCCGCGCTTTCCGACGAAATAACCGCCCAGTGCCGAACCTGCCAGTACGGCAATCAGGCCGTAGGTGCCGTAGATTTCGCCGAGCTGTTCATTCGACAGGCCAAGGCCGCCTTTGGCAACCGGGTCGACCATGAAAAATGGGCCGATCTTTTCCAGCAAACCGATCGATAGGCGGAACAGAAAGGCAAACGCGATCATGAGCCACACATCGCGCTTCTGGAAGAAAGTAACGAAGGCGTCGGCCAGAATGCGCAGCGCATCGGCCGGCGAGGTGGGCGTGTTCTCCGCGCGCGCGCCTTCGGGCATGACACGCATGTGCCACAGGCACATCAAAAACGTGACGCCGGCGACGATGAAGAAGATGACGCGCCAGGCCGAGATCCAGTCGGTGCCGAAAGTCTGGTGGGTGTGCAGCCAGCCGCTCAGATAGATCAGTCCGCCGTAGCCGACGATGGGGCCGATGTTCCACGAGAGGCTCTGCACGCCGCAATACATGGATTGGCGCCGGCTGTCGAGCGAGGTGACATAGACACCGTCGGACGCGATGTCTTGCGTCGCGCCCACGAAGGACAGCAGCCAGAACGCCGCGAGGATGGGAAACATGGAATCGGGCATGCCCATCAACAGGCCGACGGCGGCGAAGCCGGCGGCGATGATCAGTTGCGTGACCAGCACGAAGAATTTCTTGGTGCGGTACATCTCCACGATCGGGGCGAACAGTGGCTTGATGGTGTAGGCCAGGATCAGTGAACTGGCGTAGCCGGCTGCGGCGCCATTGCCCATGTCGAGATTCTTGAACATGATGGCCGTGACGCTGGTGAGCATGACGTAGGTCAGTGCCATCGTGAAATAGCCGGTTGGCACCCACCACAACGGCGAACGCTGCGGGATCGACGCGTGCGGCTCTTCCGTGCCTGCCATGGTGGTTTCGGGGTTGGCGCTCATGCTGGCCTCGTATCGTTATTATCGCTCTTGTCGCTGTCGCCACTCATCGCACTGCCTGCACGGCACCTGGGCGGGGCGGCTTCATTGTAATGCGGCCGCCATCGTTCCCTTCTGTGGCACACCCAAGATGATCGCGCAGGATGCGCGCTGCACCAACGAAGGCCGGGTAGGGCGCAGTAATGACGTAGGTCGGTATGGCCGCGTTGAAGGTGGAAAAACGGCCCTTGCTTTCGAAGCGCTGGCGAAATGGCGACTGGGCAAAGTAGCTGCCCAGGCGCGGCACTACACCGCCGCCGATATAGATACCCCCTTTGGCTGCCAGCGTGACGGCCAGGTTGCCTGCTACGGTGCCGAGCATGGCGCAAAAGCATTCAAGCGTTTCTTCGCACAATGCGTCCCGACCTTCGAGGGCGCGTGTAACGATAGTCGCCGCAGTCAGTTTGGCCGGTGCCGCCTCGCCGTGCCGTGCTGCAAGCGCTTCAAAGATCAGCGGGATACCGGTGCCGGAGACCAGACGTTCTGCCGATACGTGCTCATAATGCTGCCAGCAGTGCCGCAACACGGCCAGTTCGCGTTCATCGGCCGGCGAAAACGTCACGTGGCCGCCTTCACTGGATAATGCCAACCAGGCACCATCCTTTGGCACCAGCCCGGCCACACCCAAGCCCGTACCCGCGCCGACCACGCCGATCACACTGTCTTCACCGGCATCACCGCCACCGATTTTCTCCAGCTCGGAAGCGCCCAGCGAGGGCACGGCCATGGCCAGGGCGGCGAAGTCGTTGACCACCAAGAGTGTGTCGAAGCCCAGGGCGCGGCGGCTTGTCTCAATCGAGAATTCCCAATGATGGTTGGTCATTTTGACCAGGTCGCCATTGATCGGATTGGCGATGGCGATCACGGCATGGTGAATGGTTTCGGATGCAAAGTCTTCCAGATAGGCACGCACGGCATGCACGAATTCCGCATGTTCCGCGCAAGAGAGCGTGGCAATCCGGTCGATCTGGCCATTGCCGTAGTCGAGTGCGAAGCGGGCATTGGTGCCGCCGATGTCGGCCAGCAGAAGGGGAGCAGGTTCGCGCATGGCGGGTCCGATATTGGAGTGTGGAATCAGGGCTTACCAGCGGCAACGGCGCGAGCGGTGCCGGGCCCGGTCATAGGACCGGGCCTGGTTGCGCGCGTGAAGCATGGCTTGCATGAGGCCGGGTTCGCCATGGTGCATTCAGGCTTGCTGGCTCAGGATGAAATCGCGGTACCACTTGGCGCTCTCCTTGGGAGTGCGCTTCTGGGTTTCATAGTCCACGTGGACGATGCCAAAACGTTTGGCGTAGCCCGAATTCCATTCGAAATTGTCCAACAGGCTCCAGAGGAAATAGCCGCGCACGTCCACGCCGTGCTCCATTGCGGCAGCCAGCGCGTCAAGATGGCTTTCGACGTAGCGGATGCGTTCGGCATCCGCCACCTGGCCGTTTGCCAGTTGGTCGGCGGATGCCATGCCGTTTTCGGTGATGTAGATCGGCGGCAGTGTGTATTCCTCTTTCAGTGCCAGGAGCAGCTCGGTCAAGCCTTGCGGATAGATCTCCCAGCCCATGTCGGTGAAGCCATGCTCGCCCTTGGGCTGGCGCGGCGGCGTCTCGGCACTGCAAAAAGCACGGAAATAATAGTTCACGCCAAGGAAGTCGAGCGGTTGGCGAATATCGTTGAAATCGTTGTCAAAGACGACCGGCGCATTGGCGCCATGCGCTTTCAAAGCCAGCTCGGGGTAGCGTCCCTTGAAGATCGGGTCCATGAACCATTGCACCGAGCGGGCATATTCATAGTCAGCCAGGGCACGGTCGGCTTCGCTGTCGGTGGCGGGGTCGGCGGTCCATTGATTGAGCACGATGCCGAGCTTTGCAGGTGTGTGCTGGGCGCGCATGGCCTGCAAGGCCAGGCCATGTGACAGCAGCAGGTGATGCGAGACCTGGATGGCGGATTTGGCGTCGGCAATGCCCGGCGCGAACTGGGCGTTGCCATAGCCCAGGTTGGCGCTGCACCACGGTTCATTATGGGTGGCGATGGTTTGCACGCGGTCGCCGAAACGGCGCGCTACTTCGGCAGCATAGTCGGCAAAGCGCTTGCAGGTTTCGCGCGAGAGCCAGCCTCCATCGTCCTGCAAGCCTTGCGGCAAGTCCCAGTGATACAGCGTCAGATGCGCAGCCATGCCCTTACTGGCAACGGCATCGAGCAGGCGGTCGTAGAAATCGAAGCCCTTTTCATTCCATGCTCCCTTGCCTTGGGGCTGCACCCGCGACCACGCCATCGAGAAACGGTAAGCGTCGATGCCCAGGCTGGCCATCAGGTTGACGTCTTCACCATAGCGATGATAGTGGTCGCAAGCCACGTCGCCGGTGCTGCCGTCGATGATGCGGCCCGGTTGGTGGGTGAAGGTATCCCAGATCGAAGGGCTTTTGCCGTCCTTATCGGCGGCGCCTTCGATCTGATAGGCGCTGGTGGCGACGCCCCAGGTGAATGTAGGGGGGAATTTGGCTGGCTTGTGCATGGTGCGTTCGATGTTGGGTTGCGGTGTTGGGTTGCGATTTGGCGTTGATTAAGGTGTTATCCGTGGAGAGCGGTCGCGGAGCAGCTTCCGGTCCGCGGCGCTATGCGAAATGTGGGGCCACGGCGCAAAGCGGTGCCGTCAACAGGCCCTGGGCGGCAAAACATGCCGTCTTCATGGCAAGACGCGCCGCACGTGGCGCCGGGGAGTATTTCATGCAATCTGGTCTCCATGCCCGGATTTATCCGCATTTGGCAATTTCAGCCAAAATGGGCTTATCGGGCCTTTTTATCGGGTTTTGTGCTTATGAAATCGTTTTCAAAAGCGTTAAAGCGACTGTAACCCATCAAAAGTCCCGACGTCAACACTTTTTCAGCGAACCGCAAACGAGGGTTTGAACGGCATGATGACGGCCGTGCGGAAACGGGGCGAAGCGCCAAACGCTTGCAGGCGCCCCTTGTGAAGCCGATATTGGACGGTTTGGAGAAAACGCCAAGTTCACAGCCAGTTGGCTGCGAGATATGGTGTTTTGCGGGTGACTTGCCTTCAGAACGCTCCGCCCCGGCGCGCCATATTGCGTGAATCGTCAGTTACTTGTGATACGATCAAATTGAAAAGGATTTCACATTGTTGGCATCGGCCATGCAAAATGGCGCAACACGGTGCAACGCAACCAGCGGAATACGAATTGACCCCAGAAGACCACACCGGCTTACCTCCCACGCTGATCGACGTTGCCCGTGAGGCCGGCGTTTCTCCCTCCACCGTATCGCGCATCCTCAACGGCACCGCACGCGTATCCGACGCCAAGCGCGACGCCGTGCAAGCTGCCATCAAACGCACCAACTTCGCGCCGAACCAGATGGCCCAGGCCCTGAAAAAAGGGCGTTCGATGACCATCGGGATCGTGGTGCAGGATATTTCGAGCCCATTCTTCGACGAAACACTGCGCGGAGTGGACGATGGCTTGAAAGACACGGGGTTCACCTCCGTGATCGTGAGCGGCCACTGGAATGCGCAGGAAGAGTCGGACCGTATCCGTTTGCTGTTGGCACGCAAGGTTGACGGCATCATTTTGCTGTCGGGCCGTATTTCGGATGAAGCGATTCTGCAATTTGCCGCCCACCGCCCGATTGTATCGACGGGCCGCAGCCTGAATGCAAAGAGCGCCATCGGCTTCAAGATCGATAACGAGTATGGCGGCTACCTCGCGGTGCGCCACCTGGTCGAACTGGGGCACCGGCGTATCGCCTTCGTTTCGGGGCCGGCCAACCATACAGACGCGATCGAGCGCCTGGCCGGTTACCGGCGCGCCTTGGCCGAGGCGGACATTGCGTTTGACCCCGACCTGGTCGCTGAAGGTGATTTCCATGAAGCGAGCGGCTTGATGGCGGTCAACCGCTTGTTCGAGACGAAGCAGCAATTCACGGCAGTGTTTGCTGCCAACGACTTGAGCGCCTATGGCGTGCGCCTGGGCCTCTACCGCAAGGGCGTGCGCGTGCCGGACGATATTTCCCTGGTCGGCTTCGACGACCTGCCCGGCTCGGCGTTCACCGCGCCGCCTTTGACCACGGTGCATCAACCCATCTACGATCTCGGCCGCACGGCCACCACGGCCCTGCTCGCACTCATCAACGGCGAGATAGCGTCGGGCGACGTGGCGCCGGTTGAGCTTGTGGTTCGTGAAACCACACGGCGGGTGCGTTAGCCGGCCTTTGCCTGCATTTGCATCGACGCAATCAAGGCCTGTGCCGACGCTTCCCAGTGGACGCCGTCGAACAAGCCGATCCTGAGCGAAGATAAATCGAGGCCGTCCACGCAGCGCAGGTTCACCACCCAGAGCGCAGGATCGAGGCGCGGGTGCGAGAGCGGTTGTATGCCGCAATGCCGGCAAAAATAATGCTTGGCCGTCTGCGTGCCGAATTCATACAGTGTCAGTTCCGATTCACCGCCTGTGATGCGCAACTCGGCATCGGTCGCGCCGGCCCAGATTGCGCCCTTGCGCCGGCAGATCGAACAATTGCATTCCATGACCAGATCGAGCCTGGAGGTCAATTCGAATGTGACGCGGCCGCAATGGCAAGAGCCGTGATGGGTGGTGCTCATGGTGGATTTTCCTTTCCTGAAAGATGTGCAGGGCAGGGCGATTGTTGCAGGCGGCCAGATTTGCCGGAATATCCACTTTTGACATTTTTCATGCCAAAATGGACAAATGAAGACCATCCTGATTTTGGCGCTCGACGGCGTCATGGATTCCAGCCTCGGCATCACGACGGACACCGTGCGCGCCGCGCAATTTCTGACACGCGGCAGCAAGGGTACGGCGGTGCGGCTGATGACGGCGGGTTACCGCAAGACCGTTTCGACGGGCTCGGGCATGCGCCTGGTTGCCGATTGCCGCTTTGCCGACGTGGTGTCGGGAGAGGTCAGGCCGGACTGGATTGTCATTCCCGGCCTGGGGCTGGCTACAGACGAAATCATACGCAGCCGGTTGGCCAAGGCCGATGCAAAAGCCGCCATCGAACTGTTGCGCGGGGCGCCGCCGTCGACGCGGGTCGGTGCCTCCTGTTCAGCTGTGTTCCTGCTGGCGCGCACTGGTTTGCTGGCTGGACGCCAGGCCACCAGCACCTGGTGGCTGGCCCACCTGTTCCGCGCGCATTATCCCGACATCAAACTCGATGAGACGCGCATGCTGGTGCGCGACGGCCCGTTCTATACTGCGGGTGCAGCCTATGCCCAGCTCGACCTGATCCTTGCCGTGATTGCCGACCTGATGGGTAGCGCCGCCGCCGAGACTTGTTCCCGCTATCTGCTGATGGATCAGCGTCCATCGCAGGCGCGCTATATGGCGCAATCACACACACAGCATGTTGATCCGACCGTGATTGCTGCGGAGCGCTGGATCGATGCCCATTTGGCAGAACCGATCAGCGTGGCGCAGATTGCCGAAGCGCTGGCCTTGTCGCCCAAGACATTGGCACGCCGTCTGGATGCGGCGATGGGATTGACGCCGCTGAAATTCGTGCAGCGGCGGCGCCTGATGCAGGCTTCGCACCTGCTTGAGTCCACCACGCTGGCGATTGACGCAATCGCCGAACAGGTGGGGTATCAGGATGGGACAGCCTTGCGCAAGTTGATCAAGCGCGAGTTCGGTGCGACGCCGAATGCCTTGCGTTTTTCTCGCGCGTAGTTAGGTTGGTTGCGTGGCTGATCTTTCTAGGGATTTGCGCCATGTGATTCGGCGTAGATCCCCAGCAGTATCAGCACCAGGATTACAAAGCCGGCGATCAACCAGAGATAATTTGCCCAGGTCAGGCGCGAATTTGATGCCCCGGCCGGGTCGCCGCAGGCAACGTTGATGGCGCGCTGCGCAAAATACAGTATCGTGCCGACAACGGGCAGCATGATGACGAGTTCCAGAGGAACCACCAACTTGTCTGCAGAGTCGGGCAATCGGTCCAGAATGCGGTTCGCGATCTGTGCCATGACATACCAGGTCGCGAGGGCGCCGGGGTCCCAGGAATGATCGCGTCCTTCTGCTTCGATCGTGTCGTTCACATTCCGGAACAATGAGTGCGCGAAAAAGATCGTGAAAATCGCGCGCGGCACCGGCCACAGGCTTTCCTGCGTGTGCGCCTTGTAGCGGCTCCAATTCTTGTAAAACCAATAGAGCTGGTAGAACCCGAAGGTAAAGGTGTACAACAGCGCAAATTTCAATGGCGAAACAACATAGAACTTGGCGGCGCCCGAGTCGGCGCCGGGTTCGTCGCTGAGATTGGCGGTGGGTGCTTCGTAGATATTGGACATGGTCTTCCCTGTTGAATCTGTTTTTATGGTCAGGAAAAGCTTACCTGAATTGCGTCGCGCTGTGCTGGAACAAGGGCGCTAGTAGGCCGTACCGCAAACTCACAACAAAAAAGATATCGAGAACCTGATCGAATGCGGCGTCAAAAATGCTCCCAGGGCATCGCCCTCGCTTTGTTTTTCCCTGCCGCGGCGCGATTTCACCACCTTTATTTAGTCACGAATTTGCGGCACGGCATGCTGGCGCGGGGCATTGTTCATCATGACTTTTTTGGTTAAACGAATAACATTGGACACGGTCCTGGGTGGGGCTAGTTGCTGAAAACTCAAGTAAATCCTGATAAATAACTAGGTAAAATTTTGCAAGATGTCTCTTACTTAAATTGACTAACCTTGAACTGACCCTTATCATGCCAAGGCTTTTGTCTAATACCGTGGCATGTCGCGTGAGATTGTTTTGCGACAATGAGACTACGGATCGATGCATTCCTCCACTGCTTGCCAAACATTGCTGCTGTCGTCGTAGCCCCGCTGGTTCGGCCTGCGCCCGGTTTTGTTTGGACTTTGCATGCGAAATTGGAATTCAGCCATAAGGCAAAAGTTTTCAGATTCAATTTTCCCCGCCAGGGGAATTACTCACGGATTGCATTGACGCGGCGAGGTATTTTGAGCCTTCGCCGTTCGTGCTTCAAGTTGCTTGCTCGGGATCCCTCGCGATCGGTAGGCCTGGTCTGTGTTGAAGGGGGAGCATTGCAGTGATGCATGCCAATGTATTGTCTTGGTTCCGTTTTCATGTTTCGCGGCAGATGCGTAGGCGTCCGTTCGCCTTGCCGTTTGGGACTGTGCTGTTGGCTGCTTGTCTTGTAGCCGGAATATGCCTGTTGAGCCTGGCCCGCCATGGAACGACGGCGCGCCGCGATATCGCCATCGCGAACCACGCTTTGGGCCAACCCGCTGCGGTATCGGTATCGCAAAGTTCCGGCAGTGTCGACCTGCCGCGCTTCGAACCAAACAAGCTCGTTGAAACCATCAACCAGATGGCAACGAATACCAAGCTGCCGCTCGATGAAGTATCTTTCGTGCTGGAAGATAACCACACCCTCCCGTATCTGCGGTATCGCTTCACGCTGAGCGTCTCGGCGCGTTATCCCGCCATCCGGCATTTCATCGATGCCTTGCAGGCGGACCAGCCGCAAGTTGTGCTCGATGCGATCTCCTGCGAGCGGGACGATATCGCGTCTACCGATACAAGCTGTGACGTGAATTTGTCCGCATTCTACCGGAGGCAGGATCATGGCTAAGAAGTCGAGCCATCGGATGGCCATATTGCTCGTGCTGGCTGCAGCAACGGGCTGCCTAAGCTATTACTCGACGCGTGAACCGGCTGAAGCGATGCCGTTGCACCGGCGCGCGCAAGCGCAGCCCGCACCAGTTCCTGTTCAGGTGCCGCTGGCCACAAGCGAAGTCGATGCTGCCACACCGATGGAAGGTGAAGAGGAAGTGGATCCGTTCGCGCCGCACAGCTGGCAAGCCCCGCCGCCAGTGCAGGAAGCGCCCAAGGCCTTGGCGGAGGTCGCAGCTCCTCCGGCACCGGTAGTGCCGGTCGGCCCTCCGCCACTGCCCTACAAATTCATGGGCCGTATGAATGACGAGAGCGATGCCAACAAGCAGATGGTGTACCTGAGCAAAGGCGAACAGGTTACGGTGGTGCAGGGTGGCGAGACGCTGGATGATACCTACAAAGTGCTGAATGTCGAGACTGACCATATCGAGTTTGAGCACATTCCGACTGGCGAAAAACAGATTTTGAGCATAGCGGCAAATGACAAGTAATTTATTGAATTCCGCTTCTTGCGGGCGAATTTCCGGGTTCATCCGATCTTTCGGACTGTTCATGATGACGGGCCTGCTTTTGTCAGGCTGTGCTTCACAGCAGCACCATTCGGCCGGCATGAAAGCAATGGAGCATGGCTCCTATGACGAGGCAGTGCATGAGTTGGAGTTGGCATCCGACCTGTCTCCGGATGACCTGGAATACCGGCGCGATTTACTGACCTCGCGGGAGAAGGCCGGCCAGCGTCTGCTCAGCATTGCCGAGTCAGCCTTTGCGGCCGGTAAATATCCCGAGGCAGAGCAGGCATATCGCACGCTGCTGAAGATCGACCGCGACAATTCCAAGGCCCTTGCAGGACTGGATATGCTGGCGCGTGCCGAGCGCTCCAACGACGACGTGACCCAGGCGCGAGATGCCCTGAAGCGCGGCGACGTGGTATTGGCGCGCCAATGGGCAGACCGGGCCCTGGAACGTGTGCCCAATAAGGAAGAGGCCAAGTCGATACTCCATGAGATCGAGATGCGCCAAGCCAAGGAGTTGATTTCGGCGCCGAACCTGAGTTCAGTGTACAAAAAACCGATCAATCTGGAATTCCGTGATGCCAGCCTGAAGATGGTGTTCGAAGCGCTTTCCCGGACAACCGGCATCAACTTCATTTTTGACCGGGACGTCAAAAGCGATCTGCATACCACCGTGTTTTTGAAGCAGACCACGCTGGAAGATGCGATCGACGTGATTCTGACCACCAATCAGCTCGACAAGAAAATCCTGAACAACAGCAGTGTATTGATCTACCCGAACACGGGCGCCAAGACCAAGGAATATCAGGATCTGGTGGTCAAGGCCTTCTACATCGCCAATGCCGATGTCAAGGAAACGGCCAATATGCTCAAGACCGTATTGAAGATCAAAGACGTGTTCGTCGACGAAAAGGCCAATATGTTGATCTTGCGGGAAAACCCGGAAACCATCTCCCTGGCGGAAAAGCTTGTTGCCTTGCAGGATGTGGATGAACCCGAGGTGATGCTCGAAGTCGAGGTTCTCGAAATCACGCGTACGCGCATGCAGGACCTCGGCATCCAGTTCAGCAATCAGCTGACGATTTCGCCCAGTTCATCCATCGTGACAACAAATCCGGGCACCGGTACGGGAACGGGCACAACCGGTTCGACCAACGGCACGCAAACGATTCCGCTGAACGACTTGCGACATTTGAACTCCGGTTTGCTCGGCGTGACACTGCCCACAGCCACGCTGAATTTCCAGAACTCCGATAGCGACGTGAACCTGCTCGCCAATCCGCGGATCCGTGTACGTGACCGGGAAAAGGCCAAGATCCTGATCGGCGACAAGGTACCGGTGGTGACGACAACCTCGTCCTCTACGGGCTTCGTTGCGGAAAACATTCAATACATCGACGTGGGCATCAAGGTCGACGTCGAACCAGACATCCGCCTGCACGATGAAATCGGCTTGAAGCTTGGCCTGGAAGTCAGTTCGCTGGTGTCGACCATCACCACGGCGAACGGCTCGCAGGCTTACCAGATCGGCACTCGTAACTTTAATAGTGCCCTGCTCTTGAAAGATGGGGAGACTCAATTGCTCGGCGGCCTGATCAGCAAGTCGGACACCAATAATGCGGCCCGCCTGCCGATTCTGGGGCAAGTGCCCTTGTTGGGACGCCTTTTCTCCAATGAGAACGTGAACAACGGCAAGACGGAAGTGGTGTTGTCCATCACGCCTCACCTGGTGCGCAACATCCGGCGTCAAGACCCTTCTGGCGAAGCATTTTGGTCAGGCACCGAAGCGGCATTGCGTACCAAACCGATTCAGTTGCGCAACTTTGACAGCGCCACGCCGGCAGGCCCAAGCGGTACGCCTGCGCCGAAAGCCCCTTCTGTTGCACCGCAGCCGCCGGCGGCCATGCCCCAAGTGCCCGGAGCAGGCGCGCCTCAGGCGCAAAACGCTGCGCCAGGCAACCTGAAGGTATTCTGGAAAGGACCGGCGGAAGCCAAGGTGGGACAGGTGATCACCCTGGAGCTTGATCTCGACACGGTTGACGCCATCAAGACCATGCCATTGCAACTGGGGTTCAACCCTGCAGAGTTCGAGGTACTGGCGGTGAAGGAGGGCGACTTCTTCGGCAAATCCGGGAAATCGAGCTTCAATCAGGCAACCGACAAACAAAGCGGTCGCATTTCGGTTGGCGGTGGTACCGACAATGCCGCAGGCGCCAAGGGTAGCGGCTCGCTTCTGTTGATCGACCTGAAGCCCTTGCAGGCGTCGGATGCCGCGAGCCTGAGCGTCATCGGCTTGACTCCGATCGGAGGAACGCACGCTGGCGGGAGACCGGCTTTGCCGATCAGCCATCAATTGGTGGTTCAACCCTGATATGAAAATTCCTGCATTCAGCCGGCGCGCCTTCGGCTTCACGATCATCGAATTAGTGGCTTCCGTCGCCATTATCGGGATACTGGCCTCTGTGGCCATGCCGGTGATCCAGAATGCCATGACCCGGCAAAAAGAGGCGCAATTGCGTGCCGCCTTGATCAGCATCCGCAACGCCATCGATGCCTATAAGCAGGCCGTGGTGAATGGCAACATCAAGCTTCAGGATGGACAGAGCGGATATCCGCCGGGCCTGACCGCACTGACCGGCGGCGTGACCGACGCGAAAAGCCCGACGAACGCGCAGATTTATTTCTTGCGCAGCATCCCGCGCGACCCGTTTTACCCGGACCTGACTACGCCGGCAATATCGACCTGGAGTTTGCGCAGCTATGCCTCGTCTGCCGACGCGCCAATGCCGGGCGACGACGTGTTCGACGTGCAATCGACATCAACCCAGGCCGGCTTGAACGGCGTGCCTTATAACCAGTGGTGATTGGCGATGCGGCAACGGGGTTTTACTTTGATCGAATTACTGGTGGCCTTGGCCATCCTTGCGGCGATATTGTCCATTGCCGTTCCGCGCTATTTCAACAATATCGAAACAGCGCAGGAAAACGTGCTGAAGGAAGATTTGTATGTCATGCGCGATGCGATCGATCATTTTTATGCCGACAAGGGGACTTATCCCAATCTGCTGTCTGATCTGGTAACCCAGAACTATCTGCGCAGCCTGCCTGTGGACCCATTCACGCAGAGTGCCAATAGCTGGATCGTGGTGGCGCCGACGCAGGGCAGCATCGGCGCGGTTTATGACGTCCACAGCGGCGCACCGAACAAGGCGCAGGATGGCACGTGGCTCAAGGATTGGTAAGCATGAAACCGGTCGATTTCCACTCGTCGCAACGGGGTTTCACGTACATGATTGCCTTGTTCCTGGTCGCCATCCTGTCCGTGACGATCGTTGCAGCGTTGGAAAAGACGATCACCAAGGAACGTCGCGACAAGGAGGCACAGTTGTTGTACGTGGGGCAGGCGTATCAGACTGCCATCATGAGGTATTACCAGAATTCGCCCGGCACGGCCAAGTCCTATCCGCCTGACCTGCAGTCGCTGCTGCAAGATAGCAGGACCACGACTTTGCAGCGCTACTTGCGGCGCCCGTATTTCGATCCGATGACCGGAAGCGCGAGCTGGGGCGTGGTGCCGGCGGAAGGGGGCGGGATAATGGGTGTGTATTCGCTATCAACTCAGCAACCGATCAAGACCGGTGGATTTCCCGATAACCTGGCAAACCTTACCGGGGCCCAAACGTATCAGCAGTGGCAGTTTAATTATGTACCGACCCATTAATATGATTATTCAGGAGAACACGATGGCGATGCAGCACAAGAGCAAAGGCTTTACGTTGTTGGAACTGTTGGTGGTGATTGTCATCATCGGCATGTTGGCAGCGTTTGTCGCGCCCAAGTATTTTGGCGAAATCAGCAAGTCGCAAACCCAGGTTGCAGCAGCACAGATTGAATCCTTGAATCAGGCGATGGACCAATTCCGTGTTGATACAGGGCACTACCCGAGCCAGGCCGAAGGCCTGGCAGCGCTTTATGCGCCTCCCGGTACGGCAAGTGAACCGAAGTGGAACGGACCCTATCTCAAGAAGCCGGTTCCGCAAGACCCGTGGGGCAATGCCTACATCTACACCATCCCCAGCGCCACTGCCGGCAAGGACTACGACCTGATCTCCTACGGATCGGATGGCCAGCCCGGCGGAACAGGCGATGCAGCCGACATCTCGAACTAAACGGGCCAGTCAAGGTTAAAGGGTCACAGGCAATGCGATTTCGCGCCAAGGTATTGACCGCTTCAATGGCGGTCGAAGCGATGGATCTCGATGCAGCGAGCGAGCTGGAAGCGCGCCGCTTCCTTGAGTCCGCAGGCGCGCGCGTGATCGACCTGCGCCAGGCGCGTTCCGGTTTTGCCTTGCCGAACCGGTCTTCGTTCAATTTGATGATCTTCAACCAGCAATTGCATTCCTTGCTCGATGCAGGACAGACCGTGGTTGACGCGATCGACATCCTTGGCCATAACGACAAGCGCGAACGCAACCGGGCGATCTATGACACTTTGCTCAACGGACTGCGCGACGGCCGCCAATTGAGCGAAGCGATGGAAAGCCTGCCATCGATCTTCCCTTCGCTTTATGTAGCCATGGTGCGCGCGAGCGAGACCACCGGCACAGTGCGCGCATCGATCCGCCGCTTCATGCAATACCAGAAACAAGTCGATGAAATCCGCAGCAAACTGGTGTCGGCCGCGATCTATCCCGCAATTTTGCTGTCCGTCGCCTTTATCGTCATTGCGTTCCTCATGCTGTATGTGGTGCCGCGCTTTTCGATCATTTTCGACGACGTGGCGCGTCGCAAGCATGACGCGCCGGGTTTCGTGCAAATTTGGGGCAGCTTCGTGCGTGAGCACACTGTTGCCGCCTGGCTGGGCCTGCTGATATTGGTCGTCGCGATTGTCGGTATGCTATTGCATCCGCGCACGCGCGGTTTCCTGTTCCAGCGTATTCTCGCCATTCCCATGGTCGGAGAAAAAATCTGGATACTCCAGCTGGCGCGCATGTACCGCACGCTGGGCATGTTGCTCAAAAGCGGTGTCAGCGTGATTGCCGCTATGAAAATGACCGCACGTTCCCTGCCGGAAGTCATGCGGGACGATGTCGGCGCGGCAGCCCGGGCAGTAAGCGAGGGGCGCCCGATGTCGGAAGCAGTAAACGAATACCGGCTTTCCACCGAAGTCGCCCAACGTCTGCTGGTGGCGGGCGAGTCGTCGGGCAATCTCGATGAAATGATGGAACGTATTGCCGACTTCTACGATCAGGAGATGGCGACATGGATCGATACTGTCGGCCGCCTGGTCGAACCGGCACTGATGGTTGGCATCGGCCTCGTGATCGGGGCAATTGTATTGATGCTGTACTCGCCGATCTTCGATCTCGCCAACTCCATCTGACCTGAAAATGAATCTGCAACTGATCAACGAAGCCAGGCTGGCAGCCAATCCGGCAAAAGACTGGCTCAGCATTTTGCAAGAGCGGCTTGGCGAGCCGCGCCAAGACCTGCTTGAGCAGACGGGCCGCCTCACCGGCTACGCCCTCCTCAGGGCGGAAGAAGCCTGGCCCTTCGAGCCGGCATTTGACCGCGTTTCCTATGCTGACATGGCACAACACCAGGCGATAGTCGGACGTGATGCAGAAGGACGTTGGCATGCAGCGGTAGCGCAGCCGCTTGCACCGCAGATTGGTGCATGGCTCGCAGCGATGCATTTGCCGTTTCACGAAATCTACCTGACCGATCCGCATGAAGTGCGTGCCAAGCTCGACGTGCATGAATCGGCGTTCAGTGCCGTGGCGGACGCGGTCGGCCTGGAAGACCAGGTTGCCGAGCTTGCGCGCGACGACAGCACGGATTTGACACTGAGCACCATCCAGGGCGAATCCAGTCCGGCTGTGCGTCTGATCAATTCCACGGTCTTCGATGCATTGCGCTTCGAAGCCAGCGACATCCATCTCGAGTCGCTGCCGCAGGGACTGGTTGTCAAATTCCGCATCGATGGCGTGTTGAACCATATTGCCAGCGTCAACAACCCCGCTCTGGCAGAACAGGCGATTGCACGCGTCAAAGTGCTGGCGGAACTTGATATCGCAGAAAAACGCATCCCCCAGGACGGACGCTTCCGTGTAGCCTCCAAAGGCCGCGACATCGACATACGTGTATCGATCATGCCGAGCATCCATGGCGAAGACGCCGTGCTGCGTATTCTGGACAAGCAGGCACTGATCGACAGCGTGCAACGGCTGACGCTCGATTCGCTCGGTTTCGACAAGGAAACGATACGTCTCTTGCGCCGTTTGGCGGCGGAACCTTATGGCATGATGCTCGTCACCGGGCCCACGGGGAGCGGCAAGACCACCACGCTCTATGCTGCGCTGACCGAGATCAATCATGGCGAAGACAAGGTGATCACGATTGAAGACCCGGTGGAGTATCAACTCCCCGGCGTGCTGCAGATTCCGGTCAATGAAAAGAAAGGCCTGACCTTTGCCGTCGGCTTGCGTTCGATTCTGCGGCATGACCCGGACAAAATCCTGGTCGGTGAAATTCGCGACCCCGATACGGCACAGATCGCGGTGCAGTCAGCCTTGACCGGCCATATGGTATTTACCTCCGTCCATGCCAACAACACATTCGACGTGATTGGCCGTTTCATGCACATGGGCGTCGATCCTTATAACTTCGTATCCTCCCTTACCGGTGTAGTTGCGCAGCGCTTGCTGCGGCAAAACTGCCCGCATTGCAATGAACCGGTGGAGGTCGATGCGGAATTGCTGGCCGAATCCGGAATCAACGACCCGGAGAATTACCGCTTCCACGCGGGGCGCGGGTGCGTACATTGCCGCCAGACCGGTTTCAAGGGGCGGCGCGCGGTGGCGGAAGTGTTGCGCCTGACAGATGAAATTCGCGAGATGATTGTCAACCGCGCCTCGATCCGCTCGCTCAAGGAGCAAGCCAAACGCGAAGGAACGCGCTTCCTGCGCGATGTGGCCCTGCAACTGGTCAAGGAAGGCCACACTACATTGCAGGAGGTGAATCGTGTCACGTTTGTGGCCTGAGGCACTCCACGCGGGACTCTTCCCGGGCCGTTTCTGGCTGGCGAAAAACAAGGGCAAGCGCGAGCTATTGGCCAACTTTGGCGACGCAGCGCCGGCGACCCCATTGGTAGCCGGGTTGCAGGAATGCCTTGTCCGGTCAGCGGAAAAACGCAAGAAACATGGCAGGCTTGCCGTCACCGTGTCCGACAGCATCGCGGCAATTGCACTTCTGCCATGGCAGGAAGGCTTGAGCAGCGAGGTGGAATTGCTCGGTTACGCCCAGCTTTGCTTCGAAAAACAAGGACAGGACATCGGTGCCGATTGGGTGACCCATGTTGAATATCCGCGTTATGGACGCCCCGGCCTGGCTTATGCCCTTCCACGTGCCTGGATGACGTCTTTGCTCGATGAGTTGGACACACAGGGTATACAACTGGATTGCGTCTTGCCGCTCTCGGCGCAAGTCTTTTGCAGCGGACTTGGGTTTTCGCGTCCGGGCTTGTCGGTATTCCTGCTTTTTGAGCCAACGCAGCATTGCGCTTTGGTGTTTCGGGACGGCGCATTGGTCATGCGTGACGTCGAGCCACTCACCCAGACCATTGACGCGACCTGCCGCCGGTTGCTGGCCCGGGTTTTTGCAAACCACCAGTTCGAGGCAGACAAGTTGCCGTCCATAGTGTGGTGGTCCACGATGGGAACCGATTTTCCCAAGGACGCACTGAACTCCTATTTGCCCGATGTGCAACCGGCCTATCTCAGTGAAAGGGCATGGTCGTGAGCAGACAAGCACTCGAAACTTATTTGGCACCCAAACCTGCAAGATCGATCATCGGCGGCGGCATCCTCTTAGTGCTGGCCGCTACGGCTGCCGTCCTTGCATTCTTGTGCTGGCAGCAATTTGCCAAGTCCAAAGCTTTGGATGAACAACTGGGAAAACTGCAGACGGCGCAATCTGCGCGCACGGTGCCGGCACCGAATCTGCATCAACTTGAAGAAGCCAAACAGTGGGCGCAGGTTCGAATGGAAAAGGACTTTCCATGGGAGAAAGTGTTCCGCGCAATTGAGAGAACCACATCGACGGATATCGAATTATTGGAATTTCATCCGGACAAACTGAACCGTGTAATCATCCTGCGTGGCGAAGCAAAAAGTATCGAGGGATTGCTCGCCTATTTGCACGACTTGACCGCCAAGACCGGTTGGAGCGGTGTGCATCTGACGCACCAGGAGAAAGTAAAACACGGGGCGCTGGAAACTGTGTCATTTGAAATCAAGGCGACCCTTGCCAATCCAGGCTGAAGGAAGAACTGTATATCTAGGAGCACCAGGATAATTAGTTGCCGGGTGATGAAAGATTTAACAAAACTCAAATTGACTTTCAGTGATCAGTAAGGCATTCTAGGCCTTGTAATAAAAGGAAACAGCTTCAAGAAAAGCCAATTCAGAGACGCGGTGATGGATAAAACCGTGCAAAAGCAGTATGAGTTTTACCAGGGGAATCGCCGCGCCGACTCAACCATGGCGCGCAAAAGAGCAGCATACCGCTCTCGATTTTTACCTTCGCAGTAAATAAACAAGCAAGTCAGCAAGACCGATTGTCACGACCGGTGCAGTGCAGTGCAGTGCGTTGCGTTGTGCATGCACGGGTTGTCGTCGCCACAATTTATTCGAGAAGAGGTCGCGTATGCAAAAAAATGCGTACGGAGCGCCGTTGCGCGCGTATTTTTTGAGCGTCATCAAAGCGGTGATCGCACTGGTGAGCGTGGGGGTGTTGATAGGGCAGGCGTTCGCGCTGGCCTCGACCACGACCAGCTTCAGCTTCAGCCCTGCTTCTCCGATAGGCAAGGGGCAAAG
>Ga0134128_10002775_pt1 | contig 21515 bp, 13 predicted proteins | sample KB31754_FD_96462 | JGI IMG/M metagenome (GOLD analysis project Ga0134128, IMG submission 96462) | Terrestrial soil microbial communities with excess Nitrogen fertilizer from Kellogg Biological Station, Michigan, USA - KB3-175-4 | ecosystem: Environmental > Terrestrial > Soil > Unclassified ... | reverse complement strand
CTGGTGGGTGCCGGCAGTGACAACTGGACGGCCGAACAGTGGCAGGAGCGCCTGGCCGGCAGCTTCGCCGACGCCCTTGCGCCGGGAGGGGATTCCACCCCCGAGGGCATCAAGGCCCTTGAGGCGGTGCAGTCCAACAGCCGCTACCACCAGCTCGATGTCACGGCCAAGGGCGAGTTGGGCGCCTTCCTGGCCACCGTGGAGGGTCCCGTGGCCCTGTACTTTGCGCTCCCCCCGGCCATCAGCCAGAAGGCGTGCGAGGTGCTGAAAAAGAAGGAACTCCCGGCCGGCACCCGGCTGGTCATGGAGAAGCCTTTCGGCTCCAGCGCCGCCTCCGCCCACGCCTTGAACGCCACGCTGGCCAAGCTGGTTGCAGAGGATCACATCCACCGCGTGGACCACTTCCTGGGCAAGTCCACGGTGCTGAACATCATGGGGCTGCGGTTCGCCAACCGGCTGCTGGAACCGTTGTGGAACGGCGAGCACATTGAGAAGGTGGAAATTGTCTTTGACGAGGACCTGACCCTGGAAAACCGGGCCCGGTACTACGACCATGCCGGCGCCGGCAAGGACATGATCCAAAGCCACCTGCTGCAGATCATGGCCATCATGGCCATGGAACCCCCCGCCACGCTGGGGCAGGAGGATGTGCGCTCCTGCATTGCCGCCGTCCTCCGGTGCAGCACCATCGGAAACTCCTACAAGCCGGACTTGGCGGACGCCACCCGACGGGCCCGGTACACGGCCGGGACCATCGGCGAGCGCCAGGTGCCCAACTATGTTGACGAGGAAGGTGTGGACCCGGCCAACGACACCGAGACCCTGGCCGAGGTGGAGGTCTACGTCAACAACTGGCGCTGGGCGGGAGTGCCGTTCATCCTGCGCTCCGGCAAGGCCCTGGGCCGTGCCCGCAAGGAGGCCGTGGTGACGTACAAGCCAGTGCCGCACCTGCCTGCCGGCTTCACCGGTGTTGACTCCCCCACGCGACTTCACATCGGCTTCGGCCCCGAGACGCTCACCCTTGACCTGGACGTCAACGGCCCGGGCGACCTCTTCACCCTTGACCGCGTGCAACTGGAAACCGCGTTGGCCAGCGACCCACTCCTGCCGTACGGCGAAGTGCTCGAGGGTGTGCTCAGCGGCGACCCCCTGCTCTCCGTCCGTGGGGACACGGCCGAAGACTGCTGGCGGATTGTGGAGCCGGCGTTTGCCGCCTGGAAGGCCGGCTCCGTGCCCATGGAGGAATATGCGGCCGGCTCCAACGGCCCGTCCGGCTGGGCCACCAGCAACGACTGACCCCTTCAAGGGGTGAGACAACGACGTGGTTATCTCAAACCTCAACGGGGGCGGCAACTCCACACGACGACGCCGGCACCCGGGTGGGATTCACTACCCACCCGGGTGCCGGCGTCGTTCTTTGAAAAGCGGTTCGGGGAAACGAATTAGATGGCGGCGACGCCGCGTTCGCCGGTGCGGACGCGGACTGCCTCGTACACTTCCACCATCCACACCTTGCCGTCGCCGGCGTTGCCTGTGTTGGAGGTGGCCACGATGATGTCCATGAGGTCCCAGGCGCGTTCGTCGGAGGTGAGGACCTCGATGCGGACCTTGGCGTGCAGGTCCACGGTGTACTCGGCCCCCCGGTAGATTTCCGTGTGGCCGCGCTGGCGCCCGTAGCCGTGGGCGCTGCTGACGGTCAGGCCCTGCACGCCGTAGCCTTCCAGGCCGCCGCGGACGTCGTCGAGCTGTTCGGGACGGATGATGGCGGTGATGAGTTTCATGCGTCAACCTTGGATTCGGTGCGGGCGGGGGTTTCGTGCTGCCAGGCGGGGTTTTCCTCCAGCGGGTGGAAGCTGCCGGAGACGCGGCCGCCGAAGTCGTAAGCGGATTCGGCGTGGACGGAGATGTCGATGCCTGCAGACTCGTGGGCGGAGGAGATCCGGAAGCCCATGGTCTTGTTGATGATCCAGCCGATGACGTAGGCCACGATGAAGGAGTACAGCATCACGGCGAAGGCACCGACGGCCTGCTTGCCAAGCAGTTCCAGGCCGCCCCCATAGAACAGTCCCTGGCCGGCAGCCGGGGAGTTGGGGTCCGCGGCCAGGCCGATGAAGAGGGTGCCGATGATCCCGCCCACAAGGTGGACGCCCACCACGTCGAGCGAGTCGTCGAAGCCGAGGCGGAACTTCAGGCCCACAGCCATGGCGCACACCACGCCGGCCAGCAGTCCCAGGGCCATGGCCCACATGGGGGTGATGGCGGAGCAGGCGGGGGTGATGGCAACAAGCCCGGCGACGGCGCCCGAGGCGGCACCGAGCGAGGTGGCGTGGCCGTCGCGGAGCCGTTCCACCAGGAGCCAGCCGAGGGTGGCGGCACACGGTGCGGCGAGCGTGTTGATCCAGGCGTACCCGGCCACGCCGTTGGCGCCCAGGGCGGAGCCGGCGTTGAAGCCGAACCAGCCGAACCAGAGCAGCCCGGCGCCGAGCATCACGAACGGCATGTTGTGGGGGCGGTGGCTCGGGTCCTTGCCGAAGCCCTTGCGCTTGCCCAGGATCAGGCACAGTGCCAGGGCCGCGGCACCGGCGTTGATGTGGACGGCCGTGCCGCCGGCAAAGTCGATGACGCCCAGGCCCTGGCCCAGCCACCCGCCGGTGTTGTTGCCGTTGGCGTCCTTGTTGAAGTCAAAGACCCAGTGCGCCACCGGGAAGTAGACCACGGTGACCCAGATGGCCGCGAACACCATCCACGCGCCGAACTTGGCCCGGTCCGCGATGGCCCCGCTGATGAGCGCGACGGTGATGATGGCGAAAACGGCCTGGAATCCCACAAAGGCAATTTCCGGGATGGTGCCCACCAGCGGCATGTTCTTGCCGGTGTCCAGGACCCCTTGCAGGCCCAGCTTGGCCAGCGGGTTGCCGAGCAGCCCGCCGCCAACGTCCTTGCCGAAGGCTGCCGAGTAGCCAAACAGCACCCAGAGGACGCCGACGACGGCAATCGCCCCGAAACTCATCATCATCATGTTCAGCACGCCCTTGGCCCGGGTCATGCCGCCGTAAAAGAATGCCAGGCCCGGTGTCATCAGCAGCACTAGTGCTGCCGAAACCAGGACCCACGCTGTGTCGCCAGTATTCATGGCTCTGCCGGCCTTTCGTTGCAAGTGAGGTTTTTGCGGTGCCGCGTCGTCGGGGCTGGTGCAAGGAGGACACTTACAACTGTGCCGCCGGAGTGTTTCGGCATGGGGCGGCAATAATTTCGTTTAAGTTACAAAAGGCGGCAACAGGTTAAATCCTGTCGCCGCCTTTGTTTCCGGCATGTTACGGGCCGGGCCGCGCACTGCTAGGAGAGCAGCGCGTCCACGAAGTTTTCCGCGTCAAAGGGTGCCAGGTCGTCGGCACCCTCGCCGAGGCCGATGAGCTTGACCGGCACGCCCAGCGTTTTCTGGATGGCCACCACTATGCCGCCCTTCGCCGTGCCGTCCAGCTTGGTCAGCACGATGCCGGAGATGTTCACGACGTCGGAAAACACCTTGGCCTGGGTCAGCCCGTTCTGCCCCGTGGTGGCGTCAAGCACCAGCAGCACCTCATCCACGGTGGCCAGCTTTTCAATGACGCGCTTGACCTTGCCGAGCTCGTCCATCAGACCCACCTTGTTTTGCAGGCGCCCGGCGGTGTCCACCATGACCACGTCCACCTCCTGCTCAATCCCGGCCTTCACCGCTTCAAAGGCGACGGAGGCAGGGTCCGCGCCATCGACGTCGGACATCACCGTGGGCACGCCCACACGGGCACCCCAGGTGGCCAGCTGCTCGGCGGCCGCGGCGCGGAAGGTGTCCGCCGCGCCCAGCAGCACGTCCTTGTCCTCGGCCACCAGCACGCGGGCCAGCTTGCCCACCGTGGTGGTCTTGCCGACGCCGTTGACGCCCACCACCATGAGCACGGCGGGCCGGCCGTCATGGCGGTCAATGTTCAGGCTGCGGTCCATGGTGGGGTCCACGAGCTTGATGAGTTCCTCGCGGAGCATCGCCTGGACGTGCTCCGGGCTGCGCACGCCCAAAACCTTCACGCGCTCGCGCAGGGTGTCCACCAGGTCCATGGTGGAGTCGGTGCCGATGTCCGCCAGCAGCAGCGTTTCCTCGACCTCTTCCCACACGCTTTCATCAATCGTGTCGCGGGACAGCAGCGCCAGCAGCCCCTTGCCCAGGGCGTTGTTCGACTTCGACAGGCGCGCGCGCAGCCGTACCAGCCGGCCCTCCACGGGCAGCGGCTTTTCCAGGGCCGGGGCTTCCGGGGCCGCCGGTTCCACGCCTTGCGTTTCCAGGCCCGACGTTTCCAGGCCCGACGGCGGCGCCTGGGCGCCCGGTCGGTCCTCCAGCAGGGTGCCGGTTCCGGCCGAATCGACGGGCGCGGGGTCGTTGGCGTCGCGCGGCCCCGTGTAGTTTTGGGTGTTCTTCCGGGCCTTCAAGAAGACAGGGATGAGGCCGCCGACGACGGCCAGCCCAATGACGATGTACAGGATGATGGCAAGAGTCTGGTTCACCGTCCAAGTCTCTCACGGGGTTTTTCAACAGTGGGTGTGGCGATGAAACATCACTTGTTTGAAAATACCTTGACTTGGTGAGGTGCAGCACAAATACTAGACCTGCTGATTATTTATGATTGAAACTCCACATGAACAACTATGTACATGCATGCAAGATACCAATTTCTGTCCAGACATCGGATCCCTGCGAACGCATCGATGCGTGCCCACTCCGATATCCGTTCCACCCCCGCAGCCGACGGTGCACGTCATGGCGGGCAGGGGCGGCATAACTCATGAGACGAGAGACCAGCCATGAAACGTCGAAAAACCAGCCTGCCGGTACTCGCCGCAGCGCTCGGCCTTGCGGTCGGTGCCGCCCTGCTGCCGCTTGACGTGGCGGCGGCAGCACCCGAAGGCGCGCTGCCTGCCCCCACCTTTGATGTCCCGAACACGCGTCCCGCCTGGCAGAACCTTGCCCTGACGCCACCCATGGGCTACAACAACTGGGCCTATTTCACCTACAACTCTGACGAGGAAAGCCTGCTGGCGCAGGCGCAGTCCATGCACGATTCCGGCCTGATCGCCGAAGGCTACGACACCCTCACCATTGACGACGCCTGGATGACCAAGGACCGCGGCCCGGACGGCAGGCTTGTAGTGGACACCGCCAAGTTTCCCGACGGCATGAAGGCCTTTGGTGACAAGCTCCACGCCCTCGGCCTCAAGTTTGGCATATACGCCGACGCCGGCACCCGGACCTGCGGCAACTACGCCGGTTCCTTCGGCTTCGAGGACACGGACGCCAAGCAATTTGCCTCTTTTGGAGTGGATTATGTCAAGGTGGACGGGTGCAACATGCCCGGCGGCAGCGTCGCAGATTACAAGGCCGCCTACCAAAAGTGGTCCGATGCGCTGGCGTCTGCCGGACGCCCCATGGTCTTCTCAGTCTCCGCTCCCGCCTACTTCCAATACGCCGGGGCGGACAAGTGGAATGACGTCATCAGGTTCTCCGGCGATGTTGGCAACCTGTGGCGCGAAGGAGATGACATTGCCTACGCCAGCTACGGCCATGACCGGGTCTGGAACTCGATCATGAACAACTACAACTACAACGTCCTGCTGCCGCAATATGCCGGTCCGGGCCACTGGAATGATCCCGACTTTGTCATGGTGGGCACCAATGGCCTGACCCGCGACGAGGAACACGCGCAGTTCTCCCTGTACGCCCAAATGGCCGCACCCCTGTTCCTGTCCACGGACGTGACGGCACTTTCGCCCGACCAACTTGCCACCATCGGCAACCCCGAGGTCATTGCCATCGACCAGGACAAGCGGGGTGCCCAGGGTTACCTGGTCCAGCGAACGGCTGACTTTGACGTTTTGACAAAGCCCCTGGCCAATGGGGACCGCAGCGTGGTCATGTTCAACAAGTCAGGCTCTGCCCGCACCATCTCCACCGATGTAGCGACCGTGGGGGCCAAGGGGACCGTCGCCCTGCGCGACGTGTGGAAAAAGGAAACGGTGGGAACCACGTCGTCGGCGATCAGCGCCGTCGTTCCCGCCCACGGCGTGGTCATGTACCGGCTGACCCCCGCACCTGCCCCCGCAAACCAGGCGCGGCTCAGCGGCGACGGAACCGGCACGGTTGCCGCTGGCGGATCCGGCGCGGCAAAGGTCAACGTCACAAACACCGGCACGGCACCCGCCACAAATGTCCGGGTGCGGCTCAACGGCGGCGACGGCCTGAACGTCGCGGCGAATTCAGAGGTGGTGCTGCCACGCCTGGACGCCGGGGAAACCGCCGCGGTGTCGTTCAGCATTGCGGCCACTGCGGCGGTGCCTGGGGGGGACAGCCCCGCTAACCGCCTCGGCCATCGCGGCTGACGGCACGGAGGCAACCGTACCGGTCAGCGTCAGCATCATCAGCTCGCTTCCGGCCGGAGACAATTTCCTCAGTGACCTCGCACCCACGGCCTGGAAGCTCTTTGACAACAGCAAGTTCGGCATGGATACCCAGTTTGACGCATCCCGCAAGATCAGCCTCGGGGGGACAATTTACGCCAAGGGCATTGGTGGACAGGCCGGCGGCAGCGTGAGCTTCGACCTGGGCGGAACGTGCACGTCCTTCTCCGCCACGATCGGGATCGACGACTACAACTTCGGCTACGCCACCAGCCACGGCCAACCCAAGGTCTGGTCCACCTTCACGCTAACGGACCAGGCAAACAAGGTCATCAAGAACGTGAATTTCACGGCACCCGACGACACCGTCCAAACGTTCACCGCCGATGTCACCGGCGTCCAGCAGCTCACGCTGGCCAACAACAATTACGGCTCCAACGGCTACTATGCGCATGCCGACTGGGCCAACGCAAAGGTCAGCTGCAACGGCACGTCAGTACCGGCCCCTCCGGAGGTTACCAGCCAGCCCGCCAGCCAAAGCGTGGCGGACGGCACCCCAGTGACCCTGGCGGCCGCCGCCAACGGCACTGACGCGTCGCATGGCTGGCAGGTCTCACGCGACGGAGGAACAACGTGGAACCCGCTGTCAAACGACCTCACCGGACCGCCGCCAGGAGCGGCCACAGCTTCGGCGCAACTCAATGTCACCGTCGGTTCCGCAGACTCCGGTGTCCAGTACCGGGCCCTCTTCGCCAACGCCGGCGGGGTCACTGCATCTGCGCCCGCCACGATCACCGTTTCCGGCGCTCCCGGCAAACACGTGCGGGCCAGCCAGCTCAAGGCGGCACTCAGCGATTCACTGTCCGCAGCCGGGCCGGGGCAGACGCTGCCCTACCAGGGCACCGTGACAGTCGGTGCTTCCCCGGCCACCGACCTCCAGCTGGCCTTCACGGCGTCGTCCAAGGCACCGTTGGCAACTCCTCCGGTGGTGACGGCCACGTCGTCAACGGGGGCACCCCTGCCGGTTATTGCTGCGGTCACCACGAAGGGGAACGTCCACACACTGACCATCAACGGCACGCTGCCTGCGAGGGCAGTCGTGACCCTGAGCGCGCTTGGCACTGTCGGCGACGGGCTGCCGGACGGGTCAGGTGACATCACGGCCACCTTGACCGCGGGCACCGCATCGCCCCGGCCCGAGGTGGCCGCCACGGACAGCACGGCGGTCAGTTACAAGGCCGCCCTGGACAGCCTGTTTACCGACAACACCCGTTCGCCCCTCCCCGGCGCGCAACTAACGTACACGTCCACCACCACGGTGGGCCGCGGCGGCTTCCTCAACGCCGGCGCCAACTACGGCCCGGCCGAGAATGTCACCCTCCACTTGGTGCCGGACGCGACCCTGCCATTTACCGGACAGCCTGTGGTTTCACTAGTCGACGACCACGGCGCGGCCATTACGGTGCCGCACACCACCACCGGCTCCGGCACCAACGCCGATCCGTACGTCGTGATGTTCACCGCGCCGGTTCCCCAAGGCGTCATCACCACCAAAACCCCCCCAGCGGTTCCTGCAGGGGCGGCCTATGGAACGCGCTACGGTGCCACGTTGCTGACCAACCTCAGCAACAACGGCCGGGCCGCGGCTCCGGCCACGGTCACGGACATTGACCAGGTGGACAACGCCCCCACGGTGCAAAACAACCTCTCCGTGAACAGAAGCACCATCAGGGCTGGCGAAAGCTTCAACTTCACCGCCACCACGAAAGTGGTCAACGGCGCAGCGAACAAGCTGGTCATCAACCTCTACGGCACGCCCGCCGCCCCGCTGGATGACAATCCAAAAGTGACGGCAACGCTTCCGAACGGCGATTCCTTCCCCGTGACCGCCACGGTGGCCCGCTCCATCACGGCCTACACGGTCAACATCCATGAAGTGGTGCCGGCCAACGCCACCATCACCGTGCAGGGAAGTGGAATGGTCCTGGCCAATCCAGCCCCGGGCGCCGCGGTCAGCGTCCGGCAAACCGCCAGCGCAGTGAACCTCGGCGGCGATCCGACCAGGATCGACGGAAAGCAGGTCACCCTGGCATTGCAATAACACCCATCCCACCCCCGAAAGGACATTGCAACAACGGGACGGCCGCTGCCTTTGCAGCGACCGTCCCGTTGTTGTGACAAACTCAATGCTGATGTCCACCAATGCCGCCGCCCCAGTCCCACCACCCACAGCCGCCCGCACTGTCACGCTGCCGCGCGAAATCAAGGTCCTGGTGGCTGCCGCCTTCCTCATCGCCATCGGCTTTGGCATTGTGGCGCCCGTGCTGCCGCAATTTGCCCAAAGCTTCCACGTGAGCGTGGGCGCCGCGGCCATTGTGGTCAGCGCCTTTGCCTTCACCCGCCTCGTCTTCGCCCCGCTCAGCGGGCTGCTGGTGGAGCGGCTGGGCGAACGGCGGACCTACATCCTGGGCATCCTCATTGTCGCGGCGTCCTCCGCGGCGTGCGCCTTCGCCCAGAATTATTGGCAACTGCTGCTCTACCGCGGGTTGGGCGGCATCGGCTCCACCATGTTCACCGTCTCAGCCATGGGATTGCTGATCCGGCTGGCCCCGCCGTCCGCGCGAGGCCGGGTTTCCAGCCTGTATTCGGGCTCGTTCCTGCTGGGCAACATCGCCGGACCCGCCATTGGCGGGCTCCTGGCGGGCTTCGGACTGCAGCTGCCGTTCCTGGTGTACGCGGGTGCGCTGGTCCTGGTGGCCCTGCTGGTCGCCACCATGCTGCCCGCCGTGAAAAGGGCTGCCGTCGCGGTCCCGGCCGCGGTGGAAGCCGGCGGTCCCGCGGGAGGCGGGAGACCGGCGTCGGACGCGTCCGGCGTACTTGGGAAAGGCACGACGGCGGCGTCGCGGGAGCCGCTCCCCCTGCGTGCGGCGCTGCGCATTCCCGCGTACCGCGCCGTGCTGGTCTCAAGCTTCGCCAACGGGTGGTCGGCCTTTGGCATCCGCATGGCGCTGGTTCCGCTGTTTGCCACCGCAGCCCTGGGTGCCGGCCCCGAGGTGGCGGGCATTTCCCTGGCCGTGTTTGCCATTGGCACCGGTGTGGCCCTGCTGTTTTCCGGCAGGCTGGCCGACACCTGGGGCCGCAAGCCGATGGTCCTGCTGGGCCTGGCCGTCAACGGCATCGGGATGGGCGTCCTGGGGTTCACCGGCAACGAGTTTTGGTTCTTTGTGGTCTCCGCCATTGCCGGGCTGGGCAGCGGCCTCATGGGCCCGGCGCAGCAGGCCATCGTGGCCGACGTCATTGGCAACGAACGCTCCGGCGGCAAGGTGCTCGCCACGTTCCAAATGAGTTCGGACCTGGGCGCCATCATCGGCCCCATTGCGGCCGGGTACCTGGTGGACCTTTTTTCCTTCGGCCTGGCGTTTTCCATGGCCACCGCCGTGGCGCTGCTTGCCGCGGTGTTCTGGCTGTCCGCCCGGGACACCAAATTCCAGCCCTGACAGCACCGCAAAAAGTGATGGAGCGTCGGGGCGGGGCGGATTGCCGGGATCAGGCGGGGGCGGTTGCGCGGTCGATCCGCTGGCTGATGACGGTGGAGACGCCGTCGCCCCTCATGGACACGCCGTACAGGGCGTCGGCCACCTCCATGGTGCGCTTTTGGTGCGTGATGATGATCAGCTGGCTGGATTCGCGCAGTTCCTCAAAGATGGTGATGAGCCGGCCCAGGTTCGTGTCGTCCAGCGCTGCCTCCACCTCATCCATGACGTAGAAGGGCGAGGGCCGGGCCTTGAAGATGGCCACAAGCAGCGCCACGGCCGTCAGCGAGCGCTCCCCGCCGGACAGCAGCGAGAGCCGTTTGATCTTCTTGCCCGCCGGGAGGGCCTCCACCTCAATGCCCGTGGTCAGCATGTCGTCGGGGTCGGTGAGGACCAGGCGCCCCTCCCCTCCCGGGAAGAGCCGGCCGAACACGCGCTCAAACTGCACGGCGGTGTCCGCGTAGGCGGCGGTGAACACCTCCTCGACCCGCTGGTCCACTTCCTTGATGATGTCCATGAGGTCCTTGCGGCTGGCCTTCAGGTCCTCCAGCTGGGTTGAGAGGAACTGGTGGCGTTCCTCCAGGGCCGCAAATTCCTCCAGGGCCAGCGGGTTGACCTTGCCCAGGGCTGCCAGGTCGCGTTCGGCCCTCTTGAGCCTCTTCTCCTGCTCCTCGCGCACAAATGGGGCGCCCTCCGGGACTTCCGCCCCTGTTTCGTCCACTTCAACGCGCAGCGCAGCCCACTTGTCGGGGCCCGCCCCGGGGCTGGGCGGCACCAACGTCTCCGGGCCGTATTCGTCGATGAGGTGGTCAACGCTGAGCCCCAGCTCCTCAATGGACTTGTTTTCCAGCTGTTCAATGCGCAGCCGCTGCGCCTCGCGCGCCAATTCGTCCCGGTGGACGGAGTCCGTCAGCCGGGCCAGCTCCACCTCCAGTTCCATCGTTGCCGAGCGCACGGCCATGAGCTCCACTTCGCGCTGCGCGCGCAGTTCCTCCGCCGCGTCCCGCTCCTGCTCGCCCTGCTCGATAGACGCCGCAACATGTTGCAGGACATGCCCGACGGCGGCCGCCACCGCCGTCGCCTTCCCCGCCTGGCGGCGGCGCTGCAACGCCCGCCTGGCGGCCTGTTCGCGGGCCGTGCGTTCGGTGGCGGCAGCCCGTTCCAGCGCCGCGGCCCGGTTCCGCACCGCGTTCAGCTGCTCTTCGGTGCTGCGCAGGGCCAGCCGCGACTCCATCTCGACGGCACGGGCGGCCGTGGCCTGCGCAGCCAGAGCGTCCCGCTCCTCCATGGACGGGTCCGCGCCGGTGGGCTCTTCCTGGGCGCGGGCCAGCCGGGCTGCCACTTCCTCCAGGGCCTGCTGTTCCTGCGCCAGGTTGGCCGTGGCCAGCCCCAACGCCTGGGCATGCCGTTCCGACTCCCCCGTTGCCGAGCGCAGGGCGGCGCCAAGTGTTCCCAGCCGTTCCGCCACCGCCGCGATCCTCGCGTCGGAATCGTGGAGCGCCGCCAGGCTGGCCTCCTCTGCGTCTGCGGCGGCCTGGCGGCGCGCAGCGGCTGCGGCCAGGGCAAAGCGGGCCCGCTCCCCGTCAGCCACCGCAGTCCGCAGCTTCGCATCCGTTTCATCCACGGCTGCCTGCAGTTCCAGCAGTGACGGCGCCGTGGCCGAACCGCCGCGCACGGAGAACGCGTTCAGGACATCCCCGCCGGCGGTAACGGCCGTTAAGTGCGGGTAGCCGTCCAGGAGCTGCACCGCAACGGACAGGTCGGGCACCAGCACCACCCCGTCCAGCAGGGCGTCCAGCACGGCACCGATTTCCGCCGGCCCCGTGACCTGTGCGCGCCCTGCCGCGACGCCATCCACCGCCGCCACCGCACTCTCGACGAGGGTTGCCCGCGCAGAGGGTGGTCCATTCTCAGACCCGGCCGGCGCGGTCGACGCAACGACCAGGGTGACGCGGCCGCCGTCGTCCGCCTTGATGCGCTCCAGCGCGGCCACCGCGGCGGCCGAATCGGCCACAGCCACTCCCCCTGCCGCCGCGCCCAGGGCGGCGGCAATGGCTGTTTCATGCCCGGGCGCCACCGTGAGCAGTTCCGCCACGGCGCCCAGGACGCCGGGCAGGCCCGCCGACAGCACGTGCGAAGACGCATCCTTGCGCAGCAGCCCCACCGCCAGGGCCTCGCGGCGGGCGGCAAGGGAGTCGCGTTCCCTGTCGGCTGCCAGCTGGGCCGCCGTCAGGCCCTCCATGAGGGTGTCGATCTCCGCCAGTGCCCGGGCGGCTTCCTCATAGTCGGCGTCGAGGCGTTCCTCGCCCTCTTCGACGCCGGCCACCTGGGATTCCAGCGCCGCGAACTCGCGGGCTGCGGCCGCATGCCGCTGCTCGCCGGCGTCGCGGCCCTGGTGCAGCCGCCCGATCTCGGCCTCCGCAGCTTCCACCCGCGACCTTGCCGAGGCAACCTTGCCGGCCAGCCGGGCCAGCCCTTCCCGGCGGTCGGCCGTGGCCCGGAGCACGTCGCGGACCCTCTGCTCCTCGGCCCGGACGGAGGCTTCCACGTCGTCCTTGATCTCCATGGCCGCCTCGAGGGCGATGCGCCGTTCCTCCAATTCGAGGTCCAGCTCCGCCTCTTCCCCGCGCAAGCGGGCGGCCTGCTCCGCCAGCATGTCCGGGTCCCTGCTGGGATCCGCGGGGGCTTCGGCTGCTCCCAGATGGCGCTGGCGCTCGGCGGCCAGCAGGCCCAGGGACTTGAATTTTTCCTGCGTTGCCGAAAGCTGGTACCAGGTGTCCCGTGCCGCGGTGAGGACGGGGGCCGCGGCGGAGGACAGCTGTTCCAGCTCGGCCTGCCGGCTGCGGCCCTCCTGGAGTCCCTGCTCCACCAGGGCACGGCGGGACTTGAGGGCCAGTTCGTCCGCCACGTCCTTTTCGACGGCGGTGCGCAGCGTGACCAGGCTGTCCGCCAGCAGGCGGGCCTTGGCATCGCGGACGTCAAACTGCACGGCCTGGGCCCGGCGTGCCACGGCGGCCTGCTTGCCCAGGGGCGTGAGCTGGCGGCGGATTTCACCCGTCAGGTCGCTGAGCCTGGCCAGGTTGGCGGACATGGCGTCGAGCTTGCGCAGGGTTTTTTCCTTGCGGCGGCGGTGCTTGAGGATGCCGGCCGCCTCCTCAATGAAGCCCCTCCGGTCCTCGGGCGTGGCATGGAGCACCTTGTCCAGCTGGCCCTGGCCGACAATGACGTGCATTTCCTTGCCCAGGCCGGAGTCGGAAAGCAGTTCCTGGATGTCCAGCAACCGGCAGCCCGTGCCGTTGATGGCGTATTCCGAGCCGCCCGTGCGAAACAGTGTCCGGGAGATGGTGACTTCGGTGTAGTCGATGGGCAGGGCGCCGTCGGTGTTGTCAATGGTCAGTGCCACATGCGCCCGGCCCAGCGGGGGGCGCCCGGACGTGCCGGCAAAAATGACGTCTTCCATTTTTCCCCCGCGCAGGGTCTTGGCGCCCTGCTCCCCCATAACCCAGGCCAGCGCATCTACCACGTTCGACTTTCCGGAGCCGTTGGGGCCAACCACGGCCGTCACTCCCGGTTCAAAGTCAAAGGTGGTGGCCGATGCGAACGACTTGAAGCCGCGCACGGACAGACTTTTTAGATGCAAACTGTTTTATACTCCTGCGCCGGGGCGTTATTCCCTTGTTAATCTACCGTGAATTCCATGTTTGGCAGGGTAGCCGCCCGCATGTATGCGCCGGGGCGCATGTGCGATAACCTCCCTGGAAGGTGCATAGTTAAGGCTGAGGCTTAATGTCGGGACAGGGACAGCGCACCTTTGTCACTTTTGTCCCGGCAGATATTAACCGGTTGCTTTCGGCCGGGCACCACAAAATACACAAGACAAAGGCTGGAATTTGATCGGCAACGCGACGTTTCGTCACCACAACACTGCCTTACTTGCCGTCACCAGCGTGGAGGCGCCCGTGGTGGTCAGTTCCTCCGACTTTGACGAGCGCCTGGCCCCGAGCCTGAAGCGGTTGCGGCTGTCCAAGAAGTTGCTGGAACGTGTTGCAGGAGTGAAGGAACGCCGCTGGTGGGCGCCCGGAACCGCGTTTGACGACGCCGCCATTGAGGCCGGCGCGAAGGCCCTGGCCGAGGCCGGAATTGAGGCAGGGCAGATCGGCCTGCTCATCAACACCTCGGTGACACGGCGCAACCTGGAGCCCTCCGTTGCCGTCAAGATCCACAACGGGCTGGGACTGCCCTCCTCCGCCATGAACTTTGACCTGGCCAACGCCTGCCTCGGGTTTGTCAACGGCATGACCCTGGCCGCGAACATGATTGATTCCGGCCAAATCAAGTACGCACTCATTGTGGCCGGCGAGGACGCCCAGGCCACCCAGGAAACCACCTTCCGCCGGCTGAACGCGGAAACGTCCACCCGGGAGGACTACCTGCGGGAGTTCGCCACCCTGACGCTGGGCTCCGGCGCGGCCGCCGCCGTCATCGGCCCGGCCAGCGACCACCCCGGCGCGCACCGCATCCTGGGCGGGGTTTCCCGCGCCGGCACCTCCCACCATGAGCTGTGCGTGGGCGGCCCCGACGGCATGTTCACCGACACCAAGGGCCTGCTGGACAACGGGCTGGAGCTGGTCACGAACGCCTGGGACGAGGCCCACACGGATGGCTGGGACTGGCGCAAGATGGACCGCTATGTCACCCACCAGGTGTCCAATTCCTACACCAACGCCATCATCAAGGCCGTGGACCTGGTCCGCAGCAAGGTGCCCGTGACGTTCCCGAAATGGGGCAATGTGGGCCCGGCCTCGCTGCCCATGACGTTGGCGCAGGAGGCGCAGACGCTCTCCGCCGGCGACCGCGTGCTCTGCATGGGCGTGGGCTCCGGACTCAACACGACCATGATGGAAATTGCGTGGTAACTGCTGCTTTGCCCCCGCAGGACCCTTCCCGCCACCCCGATCCCTGGCCCGGCGTGCGCGCCTCCTGGCGCCGGACGCTGTCCGTGCCGTCGACGTCGGCGGCGGACGCCCCCGGAACACGCCGCGAGTGGCACTTTCTGGACAACCGGGACGACGTCGACGCCACCGGCCTGGCGCCCGCCGGGACCCTGCTGTGCGTGCACGGCAACCCAACGTGGTCATACCTGTGGCGCAGCCTGCTGGCCGGGGCCACCTCCCCGGAAACCCTGGCCGACGGCGGACCGTGGCGGGTCATTGCCGTGGACCAGCTGGACATGGGCTTCTCCGAGCGCACCGGCACCTTCCGCCGCCTCGCGGACCGCATCAACGACCTCTCCGACCTGACCGCGGCCTTGAAACTGGACGGCCCGGTGGTCACGGCGGGACACGACTGGGGCGGCATCATCTCCCTCGGCTGGGCCGTGCGGCACCGCGAACAGCTGGCCGCCGTCGTCCTCACCAACACGGCCGTGCACCCGGCTGGATTCACCCTCCCCCCTGCCCTGAAGCTGGCACTGCACCCGGCCGTGCACCCCTGGGGCACCAAGGCCACCGCGGCGTTCCTGAAGGTGACCCACGCCCTCGCGCAACCGGCACTGGCGCCCTCCGTGCGGGACGCGTTCATGGCCCCGTACCGCACTGCTGTGCGGCGCGCCGGGGTGGGCAACTTCGTGGCCGACATTCCGGCAACCCCCGCCCACCCTTCGTGGGCCGCGCTCGAAGAGGTGTCCTCCGGCATTCGCACCCTTGGCGTGCCGGCGTTCATGATGTGGGGGCCGAAGGATCCCGTGTTCTCCGACCGCTACCTGCGGGACCTCCTGACACGACTGCCGCAGGCCGATGTGCACCGCTTTGAGGGTGCCGGCCACCTGGTCCAGGAGGACCGGGACATCGCCGGACCCACCTTTGCATGGCTGGCCAGGCACGTCGACGCCGGTCACCGCGCCGAGGGTGGCACGGCCGCCCGGCCAAAGCCCGAATCCGCGCCTGCCTTCCGTCCCATGCTGGCCGAGGTCGACGCACGGCGTGAAGATTCCTCCACCGCCATTGTGGACATGCTGGCGGGCGGGGCCGCTCGCAGCCTCACCTGGGCGGAACTTGCCCGAGACATTGACGACCTGGCCGCCGGGCTGGCGGATCTCGGCGTCAAGCCGGGTGACCGTGTCAGCCTGCTGGTGCCGCCGGGGATCACCCTCACCACGCTCATATACGCCTGCCTGAGATTGGGTGCCGTGATCGTGGTGGCCGATGCGGGCCTGGGCACGAAGGGACTGGGGCGGGCCATCAAGGGCGCCGGTCCCGCCTTTCTGGTGGGTGTCGGCCGGGCGCTGGCTGGTGCCCGGATCTACAACTGGCCCGGCGTGAAAATCAGCGCCGGCGACTCCACCCCGGCCGCGGACAGGGCCGGGCGCAGGCTGCTGGGAGTGGCAGCCACCGTTCCGCAGCTCATGGACAAAGGCCGCGTGCTCCGCCTGGCCGGCACGGCCGCCGCACCCGCCGCACCCGCCGTCCTGGACCCCGACGCCGACGCCGACGCCGCGGTGCTGTTCACCTCCGGCTCCACCGGGCCGGCCAAGGGCGTGGTCTACACGCACCGTCGCCTGGCCGCCATGCGGGACACGCTGCAGGCCACGTACAAGCTCCGGGCCGGCACTTCTCTCGTGGCCGGCTTCGCCCCGTTTGCCCTGCTGGGCCCGGCCCTCGGGGCCACGTCCGTCACACCCGACATGGACGTCACGGCCCCGCGCACCCTGACGGCCAAGGCGCTGGCGGACGCAGCAGCCGCCATCAAAGCCACTGTGGTCTTCGCCTCCCCGGCCGCGCTGGTCAACGTCGTGGCGACCGCGGCGGACCTTTCACCCGCCCGCAAAACCGCGCTCGCCGGCGTCGAACTTTTCCTGTCCGCGGGGGCGCCCCTGGGCGAACCCCTGCTGGCGCAGGTCCAGGAACTGGCACCCCATGCCTCCCTGCACACCCCCTATGGCATGACCGAGGCACTGCCGGTGACGGACATCGACCTGGCCGGCATCAGGGCGGCGGGGAACGGCGACGGCGTGTGCGTGGGACGGCCCGTCAGCGGCGCCTCGGTGGCAATTGCGCCCGTGCGCGCCGATGGCACCGGCAGCCTGGCCCCCACCACGGAACCGCACGTGACCGGTGAGATCCTGGTCAGCGCCCCGCACGTGTTGGAACGCTACGACCGCCTCTGGATCACGCAGGAGCACGCAGCCGCCATCCCCGGCTGGCACCGCAGCGGCGATGTGGGCCACCTCGACGCTGAAGGCCGCCTGTGGGTCGAGGGGCGCATGGCCCATGTCCTGACCACGGCCAACGGCGTCCGGACGCCGGTGGCCGGTGAGCTGGCCGCCGAATCGGTGCCCGCGGTGGCGCGCGCGGCCGTCGTCGGTGTTGGCCCGGCCGGGGCCCAGGTGGCCGTGGCGATCGTTGAGACGGCGCCGGCCGCCCGGCGCTCCGGCCTGGCGGACACCGGGCTGTCCCGAGACGTCCGCGCCGCCGTGGCCCTGACCGGGCTGGTGCCGGCCGCCGTCCTGGTCATCGACGCCATGCCCACGGACGTGCGCCACAACTCGAAGATTGACCGGGCGGCCCTGGCCGCCTGGGCGTCGCGCATGCTGGCCGGAGCCAGGCCGGGGCGGCCCTGATGCCGGGCCCGACGGCGGCAGCCGGCACCCCGGACCCGTCCCGCCGCGTCCTGGTGACAGGCACCAGCGGGCTGCTGGGCCGCGCCGTGGCCCGGCTCCTGCACGCCCGGGGCTGGTCCGTCCGCTCGCTGCAGCGCAGCGCCGTCCACGACCCGTGGGAATCCGTGCAGGGTTCCGTGGCCGATCCTGACGTTGCAGCGCGGGCCGTGGCAGGCGCTGACGCCGTCATCCACCTGGCAGCGAAGGTGTCTTTCACCGGCGATTGGGCGGACTTTGTCTCCACCAACATTGTGGGGACCCGCCAGCTGCTGGCGGCGTCCCGGCATGCGGGAGTGCGGGATTTCGTGTTTGTGTCCTCCCCGTCCGTGGCCCACTTTGGCTCCTCGATCGTGGGCGCGGGCGCGGGAAGCGCCGACCCTGAACGCGCCCGCGGATTTTACGCCCGGTCGAAGGCTGCTGCCGAAGACCTGGCACTGGCCGAGGACTCCCCGGAGTTTCGGGTGGCGGCCATCCGACCCCACATCGTCTGGGGGCCCGGCGACACGCAGCTGGTGGAGCGCGTGGTGGAGCGCGCCCGCGCCGGCCGCCTGCCCCTGCTCGACGGCGGCCGTGCGCTGATCGACACCACCTATGTGGACAATGCCGCGGAGGCGATTGTGCGCGGGCTGGAGCGCATGGACCACGCCCACGGCCAGGCGCTGGTGGTGACCAACGGCGAGCCGCGTCCGGTGGGCGAACTCATTGCCGGGATCTGCCGGGCAGCCGGCGTGCCCGAACCCGCCTATTCCGTGCCGGGCTGGTTGGCCCGCGGCGCCGGCTCGGTCATTGAGAAGGCCTGGCTGGTTGCGGGAACGCGCGGATGGGTCCGCGATGAGCCGCCCATGACGCGCTTTCTGGCCGAACAGCTCTCGACTGCTCACTGGTTCGACCAGCGGCACACGCGCGAGGTGCTGGACTGGACCCCCGCGATCTCCCTGGATGAAGGCCTGGCCCTGCTGGCCCGGCATTACGGCAACTGACGGCGAGCACTGGAGTTGCCTGCATTTCAGGCCCGGCCGCTGGATGGCGCCACTCGATGCGGATGAACCGCCAGCCGTCCTCCATGAGGGCGCTTTCCCGTTCGCGTTCTGGCACCAACGCTTCGTCCGTCGGTGTCGCATAGTCGAAGTATTTGGCGTTGCCGTCGAACTCCACAATCAGTTTCACCCCGCGCCAGGCCAGGTCCGGACGGTATTCCTTGCCGTCAACGTAGAGCGTGACCTGCCGTTCCGGCGGCTCACGGGGCAGTTGGGCGACCATGAGCCGGGTGCACGTTTCCCCGGCGGATTCTGCCAAGGAATTGGGCATTCCAACGGCCTTGACGGCACACTTGATGCCCCGGTAGCCGGCCATTCTGGCTGCGAGGGCTTCCAACTCCGCCAGCTTCAATCCCCTGTGCAGCCCAGAGTCAGCAATGACAGCGGCCAAGTCCAATGGGGCGACGCGGGCACAATCGAGAACAGTGCGGACCAAGCTGGCAATTGCCACGGTGCCGACGCCCGGAACGTACCTTTGCACCAAGTCATCGGGGCCGAGAGTCATGTGGTGAACCACTACATCGGCTGCCCCTTTGCCGAGGGAGGCGCCATAGGGGGCGAGGACGTGTATCTGGTCCGGGGAATTCCACACATGGAGCCCATGCAGGCGTGCGGCACTGAAGTGCATATAGGCAAGTCTTCCTTGGGACCCGGCAATATGGCCCGCGAGCCGGCTCTTGGCCTGCACCCACGGCTTTTGGGCGCGCCAATTGTGCATGGGCATGTAAACTCCGCGGTGCAAGCGAAATAGCGCCCCGCAACGGGCTGCGTCCGCCACGAACCACCGCCTAAAGTGTGGCGGGCAGGTTACAGCCTGGCGTTGCGCGGCCGTGGCTGGCACGCGGGGCAGCTGTAGGACGACCGGTTCATGAAGGTGTCGCGGCGGATCAGCGTGGACAGCCCGAGTTCGGCACAGCGAAGACACGGTTTCCCCTCGCGGCCGTAGGCGTTCAATGACCGGGCAAAATATCCTGAGGCGCCGTTGACGTTGACGTACAGGGAGTCAAAGCTGGTGCCTCCGGCGTCCAGGGCACGGACCATGACGTCGCGGGCTGCGTGGATGATGCGTTCGGTGTCCGGGCGCCGCATGGTGTCGGTGGGCCGCGCGTAGTGCATCTTCGCAGCCCACAAGGCCTCATCGGCATAAATGTTGCCAATGCCGGAGACCAGCCCCTGGTCCAGCAGTGCGCGCTTCAGCCCCGTCCTTCTGGCACGCAGCTTCTGGTGGAAGGCCTCGATGTCAAAGTGCGGGTCCAGCGGGTCGCGGCCGATGTGGGCCGCCTCGGCGGGGACCAGGGCCCACCCGGTGCCTGGAGCATTTCCGTTCACGTCGGGCCCTTTTTCGGCGGCACCCCGCGTTCGAATACCGCCGCCGGGCAGCCCGTCCGCCGTGGGCACCAGCGAAGTCACGAAAAGGCCGCCGAAGATTCGCTGATCGATGAAGCGGAGTTCCTCGGGCGCATCCTGGCGCGGGGAGAAGGTAATCCGGACCTTGAGGTGTTTTTCATGCGGCTGCCCGGGAGATTCCACCAGGAGCTGGCCGCTCATGCCCAGGTGGGCCACCAGTGCGGTGTGCGGCAGTGAATCCCCGTACGGCTGGGAACCGGACACGGAATCACCCAGGGGCATCCAGAGGAACTTGCCGCGCCGGACCACGTCCAGGACCGTGGCACCCAGCAGGTTTCCGCGGAAGTCCTCGGTGCCAAGTGCGTGGCGGCGGATGGAGCGCGGGTCCGGAACGGAAACGGCCGTGACGGTGCGCCCGGCAATCCAGCGTGCCAGTCCGCGCCGCACCACCTCAACTTCTGGAAGCTCGGGCATTTAGCCGGCAGCTGTTCCGGACGCCGAACCGGCGGAACCACCCTTACGGGCGAAGCGCTCCTGCAAGACGTTCCAGCCCGCGGCGGCGGCCGAGCGCTCGGCCTCTTTCTTGGAAGGGCCTGTTCCAGTGCCGAAGTGGTGGCCGCCGATCAGCAGGCGTGCGGAAAAGGAGCGGTTGTGGTCCGGGCCGGTGCCGGTGATCTCATACTCAATGGTGCCGAGGTGGCGTGCTGCGGCAACTTCCTGAATGTTGGTTTTCCAGTCGGTGCCGGCGCCCAGGACGGCCGAGTCCGCCAGCAGGGGTCCCACCAGGCGCATGACCAGCTCGCGCGCGGTCTCAATGCCGTGGGTGAGGTAGGTGGCGCCGATCAGTGATTCCATGGTGTCGGCCAGGATCGAGGACTTGTTGCGGCCCTTGGTGAGCAGTTCGCCCTGGCCCAGATAGATGAATTCGCCTACGCCCAGCGAGCGGGCGATCGAGGCGAGGGCGCGGGTGGAGACGACGGCGGAGCGGCGCTTGGCCAGCTCGCCCTCGGGAAGTGTGGGGTTGTCACGGTACAGTGCGTCGGTGACTGAGAAGCCCAGAATGGAGTCACCCAAAAATTCCAGGCGCTCATTGGTGGGGATGCCACCATTTTCGTAGGCGTAGGAACGGTGCGTCAGGGCAAGACGAAGCGTCCCGGCATCAATAGTGACACCGAGACGCTTCAAAAGCAGTTTATGGCCGTCCTCAAGCTTCGGGGATTCCGGGTCTGAGGACACAAGCAACTCCTGCAAAAATTGTTAACCAGTGAACGGGCGGCCGGCCGGCCGCACGGACGTCTTAGACGTCGGCAACCTTACGGCCCTTGTACTCCAGGAACAGGGCGGTGCCGGCGGAGTCGGTGACAACCCGGGCCTGGTGCGGCAGGCTGTAGACAACCTGGCCGTTTTCAATGGTCTTGACCAGGTTCGGCGCAGTGGCCTTCCACTGGGAACGGCGTGCGCGCGTATTGGCACGGGACATCTTCCGCTTGGGAACAGCCACGGCAAACTCTTTTCTCT
>Ga0134128_10002772_pt1 | contig 21538 bp, 18 predicted proteins | sample KB31754_FD_96462 | JGI IMG/M metagenome (GOLD analysis project Ga0134128, IMG submission 96462) | Terrestrial soil microbial communities with excess Nitrogen fertilizer from Kellogg Biological Station, Michigan, USA - KB3-175-4 | ecosystem: Environmental > Terrestrial > Soil > Unclassified ... | reverse complement strand
CACGGCCGGCTGACGTCCAAGGCACAGCGCGTGCTGGAACTCCAACGCCGCGGGCAGGGCATAGAGGTACTCTCCGAGGGTGAATTCATGCAAATGATTGGCTAGCCACTCCCGGCACGGCGCCACATTCCGCGGCCTGATTTCGTCACGCTGCGAAACAATGCTTTAATTCCTGCGGCCTCCGGTCCTAGTCTGGGGGCATGAGCCAGCTAGCCGACCGCATTCCCGCCGCCACCGAATTCATTCAGGCGCCGGGCCCCAGCGCCCTGCGGCGTTTCTTTGCCTTCCCCAATCCGGTCAACGAGTACGCTGCACGGTTTACGGCCGGCATTGTGGTGGCTCTCTCCTTGATTGCAGTGGTGGGCGGCCAGGCCTGGCTGGTGGGCTTGATTGCCGTGGGGTTTGTACTGCGGCTGGCCTTTGGACCCCGCATATCCCCTGCCGCGATCCTGTCGGTCAAGGTTCTGGCTCCCCGGCTGGGCCCGGCGAAGCTGGTGCCCGGGCCGCCAAAGCGCTTTGCCCAGGGGATTGGCGCTGTCCTTTCCGTTGCAGCCTTTGCCCTGCTGCTTTCCGGGCTGCCCCTGGCCGGTTGGACCTTGATTGTGCTGCTTATTGTTGCCGCGTCCCTTGAGTCCTTTATTGGGCTGTGCCTTGGCTGCCTCATTTTCGGTGTGCTGCAGCGCCGGGGCATCATTCCCGCCAGCGTGTGCGAGGAATGCGCCGCCTTCTCGCCCCGAAAGGGCTAGCGCGCCAACTGCCGGGCGGCGGGGTCAAACACCTGTCGTCAGCTTGACGAATTCAGCCCCCAGGTGGCGGATCAGCTGCGGGGCCTCGCACAGGGCCAACCAGGCCGGGGGAAGCGCAGCTTCCCCGTAAAGGGCGCCCAGGATGTTGCCGGCGATGGCACCCGTGGAGTCGCTGTCGCCGTCGTGGTTGACGGCAAGGCGAACGGCGGCCAGGTAGTGCTCCACCGGAGACGCCGCGGCGGCAGTGGCCAGCACGGCATAAAGCGCGACGGCGAGCGCCTCCTCGGCCACCCAACCCTGCCCCAGCGAGGCGGTGAGGGACGCGCCGTGGAGGGGAACGCCGTCGTCGCCGGTCATGGCGGCGGGCGTGGAAAGCTCCATGGCCGCCTCCAGGCGGGACAGCAGTGCAGGGTCGGCGGAAGGCTCGGCGGCAGCCCGTGCGCGGGTGGATTCGGCGGCCGCCCAAAGGTCCAGTCCCTCCACGGCCAGGCAGTGGATCAGCCAGCTGAAGGCGCCCGAGGACTGCCGCGCCGCTGGGTGGCCGTGGGTCAGCGACGCCGCGTCGGAACTCATCTTGTAGACGGTTTCGGCGGGAATATTGGGCAGCAGGCCGTACGGGGCCGAGCGCATCACGGTTCCGCAGCCCTTGGAATCGGGGTTGACGGGGCGGAAAATGGTGCCCATTTCCCCGGTCGCCAGCCCGGAGACGCACGCATTGCCCGGGTGGCGCTGGTGGTGGAGCACGCTTTGGGCATCAATCCAGCGCGGCGGCGGCTGGGGCGCGCCGGCTGCGGCAATGCCCTGGGTCTTGAGCCAGCGCAGGTAGGCCAGCCACTGGCACGCGTTGATGTCGGCGCCCACGCCGTCATTGGCCCACTCCAGGACCTCGAGCAGTCCGTCCAGGGTGTAGAGGCTCATTTGGGTGTCATCGGAAAAGTGGACGGGCCCGCGTGCCTGTGACAGGTCCAGCAGCCCTGCCGGGCCGTAAGCGGCATGGATGGCCGCCAGGGTGTCGAATTCCACGAGGTAGCCGAGGGAATCCCCCAACGCCCCGCCCATGAGCGTTCCCTGGACCCGGGAAGCAAAGTCGGCGGGGGGAGCATTGGTGGTGTCCGCAGGGATCGTCATGGCACCAATTTACCGGTCCGGCGCCCTGTCGGGAGCCAGGCCCTGCATCCCCGGCACTTACAATTCGTACAGCATCGGCCGCTATAGTGGCTCTGGCTGTTGCAGCCGCCGGCGCCATATCCCAGGGCAGGCAGGCGACGGCACCCTGCCCGCCCTTGTGGCCACCAACAAACTAGCGAAGGACTCTCTTCACCATGACGACATCCGGCTCGGCTCCGACACAGCCCTACCCGCTCAGCACCCGCATCGCGATTGAGGCGCTGGGGAGTTTCTTCATTGTGTTCGCGGGCCTGGCGACGGCGTTGTTCAGCTCCTCCGCTTCGGCCGTGGCGTTTTCCTACGGGCTGGCCATGGTGGGCGCGCTTACGGCCTTTGGCCATGTCTCCCGCGGCTACTTCAACCCAGCGTTCACCGTGGCCCTGGCAGTGGCCGGGCGCATCAAGTGGCTGCCGGCCCTGTTCTACGTTGTCGCCCAGACTGTGGGCGCACTGCTGTCGGCCGTGGTGCTCTATGGCCTGGTCAAGGTGATGCCCAGCAGCGCCACCAGCGGCGTCTCCAAGATTTTCGCCACCCTGGCCAATGGCTACGACTCGCATTCACCGTCCCAGGTGCCCATGATCGGGGTGCTGATTGTGGAAATCGCGGCCATGGCCATCCTCGCCGCCGTGGTCCTTGGCGCCACGTCCGCGCGCAACAACACCTCCATGGCGCCGCTGGCCATCGGCCTGTCCTTTGGCGTGGCCATGACCATCATGCTGCCCATGTCCAACGGTTCGCTGAACCCCGCCCGCGCCACCTCCGTGGTCTTCCTCTCCGATTCCTGGGCCATCGGCCAGCTGTGGCTGTTCTGGCTGGCGCCGCTGTTCGGTGCCGCCCTGGCCGCCGCCATCTACCGCACCTTCCAGCCCCTGGCACCGCTTCCCGCGGACGACGCCGCCGCCTCCCTGGGAGGGGACGGCGCCGATGCTTCTTCCGAGGAAGGTGGCGAAGGGGTGGACGCGGCTGCCGGGGAGGCCCTTCCGGCTCCCGTTCCTGCGTCGCCCGCCAACGACGCGCCACAGGCCGCGGCTGAACCCGCGGTTGCCACTTCGCCCGGGAAGAGCGACGCACAGGACTTCTTCGACTCGCCCAAGAAGTAGCGCCCGGTCCGCGCCTCCACCGGGGGCGCCGGCCTTCCCCTGCGCGGTCCCCGGGGTTTAGAGTCAACTCACTCCACCTGACGGGTGGCGAATGAGCGTCAATGACCGAGGGGGACACATGAGCGATCCAAGCCTGCCCGCACCACCTTCGTTTCCTCCGCCGTCCGTTCCACCTCCGCGACGCAGGGGAAGGCCGCGCTGGCTGATTCCCGTCCTGGCCATGACGGTTGCGGTGGGCCTGGCCCTGGCAGGTTCCCTGCTGGTGCTGCCGGCCCTGTTGGACAAGGTCCTGTTTCCCGCGGCAGACCGCCCAGTCGCGGCCAACGCCGGCCCGACGCCGTCGGCCCTGGCGTCGGCCCCGGAGCCGGCAGGCGGCGCGACGCCGGCGTCGGCAGGGGGAGCGGAACCGTCCGCCACGCCCGCAGCGCCCCCGGCCGGCGTGCCGCGCTTTAGTTCGGCCTCGGCCGGCTTCAGCGCCCAGTTCCCCACCGCTGCAAAGAAGATGCCGGTGGCCGCTTCGCCCGGGCTGGTCCCGGGAACGGAGGCCTTTGCCGGTGGCGACGGCATCCAAAATTACACAGTCACGTCGGTGCCGCTGAACTGCCAGCTTGCCGACGCCCAGGTCCAATCCGCCCTGGAGGAAGCCACCAGCACGGGCATTGACGCCGGAGCCAAGTCCCTGAACGGGACCTCCAAGGTGCTCTCGACCACGGGCCGCGACGTGGACGGCCACCCCGGCATCCAGTCCGACTTCACCATGACCGTCGGGTCAAGGACCATGAAGGGCCGGTATGTCTCCGCCGTGGCCGGAACGCATTACTATGCCGTGGCCATCGTGGCGTTGGAGCCCGAACTGCCGGCCTGGGATGCCTTTATCAATTCCGTCAAGTTCCTCGCGCCCACCGAATCGCTGCCTGCCTGCGCCCCGTAATCCACAGGCCGGGCGGCAGCGGCGAAAAATGTCGGGCGTCTCCGATAGCTTTGAACCATGAAGCTGTTGCATACCTCGGATTGGCATTTGGGCAGGTCGTTCCACGGAGTGGGGACACTGGCGGCCCAGCGGCGCTTTGCCGACCAACTGCTGGCCACCGTCGAGGCCGAAGCAGTGGACGTGGTGCTGCTGGCAGGGGACGTCTATGACCGTGCGCTGCCCAATGTGGATGTGGTGAACCTCTTTGACGACATCCTGGCCCGCCTCAACGCCGCCAGGGTGCCCATTGTCATCACCAGCGGCAACCACGATTCGGCCACCAGGCTGGGCTTCGGCGGACGCATCATGGAACGCGCAGGCGTGCACCTGCGCACCAGGGTGGCGGACCTCGCCACCCCCGTGCTGTTTCCCCTTGACCCGGCCACGCCCGGCGGCGCCCAGCTGGCCGTTTACGGCATCCCCTACCTGGAGCCGCGGCTTGTCGCGGAGGAACTCTCCGCCGAACCCACCACCCATTTCGCCGTCACCGAGGCCGCAGTGGAGCTGATCCGCGCGGACCTGGCCGGGCGCGCGGACGGGACGGCCGCCGTCGTGCTGGCGCACACCTTCGCCAGCGGCGGCGTCACCTCCGCCAGTGAACGCGATCTCGCCGTTGGCGGGGTGGGCGCGGTGCCCCTGGACCTCTTTGACGGGTTCGCGTACACGGCATTGGGGCACCTCCACGGCAGGCAGATGCTCAGCGAATCCGTCAGGTACTCCGGCTCGCCGCTCCCGTACTCCTTTTCCGAAGCCGCCCACACCAAGGGCGCCTGGCTGGTGGAAATCACGCAGGACGGCCTCAAGGAAGCCAGCCGCATCGACTGGCCGGTGGAGCGCCCCCTGTCGGTGCTGCGCGGCAAGCTGGCGCAGCTGCTGGAGGACCCGCAATGGCAGAAGGCGGAGTCGCACTACTGCCAGGTGACCCTGACGGACGACGACCGCCCGGCGAACGCCATGGAGCGGCTGCGCACGCGTTTCCCCAACACGCTGGTGCTCCTGTTTGAGCCGGAAAACGCCCGTGACGCAGCGTCACGTTCGTATAGCCAGAGGGTCTCCGCCGCCGTGGACGAACTTGACCTGTGCTGCGGCTTCCTGGACCACGTGCGCCACCGGCCGGCGGACCGTGGCGAACAGGCCGTGCTGCGCCAGGCGCTGGCCGCTGTCCATGCGCAGGAGGCGGCCCTGTGAGGATCCACCGTTTGGAAATGCAGGCGTTCGGCCCCTTCGCCGGGCATGAAATCGTCGACTTCGACACCTTGGGGGCGCAGGGCCTGTTTCTGCTCAACGGGCCCACGGGGGCGGGCAAGACCAGCGTGCTGGACGCCGTCGCGTACGCCCTGTACGGCAGGATCCCGGGGGCGCGCAACGACTCCATCAAGAGCCTGCGCAGCCACCACGCCGCGGACGGGGTGGGTCCGGAAGTGGTGTGTGAATTCAGCGCCGGGGGCCGCCGGCTGGAGGTGCGCCGCAGCCCGGAATGGATGCGACCGGCCAAACGCGGCGGGGGCACCACCCGGGAGCAGGCCAGCACCCAGTTGCGGGAAAGGATTGACGGCGGCTGGGTGCCGCTGTCCCAGCGCAACGACGAGGCCGCCAGCGAGATCCAGCGGCTGCTGGGCATGAACATGGACCAGTTCACCAAGGTCATCCTCCTTGCCCAGGGCGAATTTGCCGCGTTCCTGCGCGCCAGCGCCAAGGACCGGGAGGAACTGCTGGAGAAGCTGTTTGGCACCGCAATCTACCAAGACCTGGAATCACGCCTCAACGCTGACGCCAAGGAGGCCGCCAACCAGGTGGCCGCAGGCGTGGCGGAGCTGGCCGGGCTGGAACGGCTGGCCCGCAGCCAGGCGTCGGCCGTGCTCGAGGATTCGGCTGCCCTCGCGAATACGACTCCGCTCGAGGATTCGGATGCGCCGGCCGGGGCGGAAGCCGGGGCAGTCGGAGCCGAATCCTCAGGCGCGGAGCTTTTTGCCTGGCTTGCCGCGGCGTTGGGCCGGGCCGTCGAGGACGCTTCCGCCGCTGAAGCCGCTGCCGACCAGGCCGCCCGCGAGGCAGTCGACGTTCTCGCCGAGGCCCAGCGCCGCCGGGACCGGCACGTGCTCCGGGATGCGGCGCTGGCCGAACAGCAGCGCCTGGCTGAGCTCACGGGCGACGCCGGCCGGTGGCGCCGCTCGCTGCAGCGCCACCAAGAGGCGCAAGTGCTTGCAGCGGTGGTTGCTGCCGGGGCAGGCACTGCACGCACCCTCCAGGCGGCGCGGGAAGCAACCAGGGTGGCCCGCACCACTTTTGCAGCCAACACCCTTGCGTCCGGTTTGGCGCCGACCGCACCGGCCGTGGACGGCGGCGGCGCAAGCCCGGGCCTGCCGCAGCTGGCCCACGTGGAAAAAACCCTGGCCGGGCAGCTGGCCGCGGTCACGGCAGCCATGCCGGGGGAACAGCGGCTGGTCCGTGCCGCGGCTGAACTTGCCACGGGTGAGAAAACCCTGGAGGCCGTGACGGCGCAGCTCGCCGAACGCGGCCGCGCCGAATCCGTTGGCAAGGCCAGGCTGGTGGAGCTCAAGGCCGAGTTCTCCGAACTTCGCGGAATTGCCGTGCCCGTGGAACAGGCCACGGAACGCCACCGGGCCGCCGAACAGCTGGTGGCCGGCATTGCCCGGCATGCGGAACAGTCAGCCGGCGTGGAACTGCTCGCCGCCACCGACCTTGAGCGGCGCGAGGCGGCCGTTGCCGCGAAGCAGGCGTGGCTGGACGCAGTGGAACGCCGCCACTCCCTGGCAGCGGGCGAGCTCGCAGCCCTTTTGGTGGACGGGGAACCGTGCCAGGTGTGCGGCAGCACGGTTCACCCGGCCCCGTCGGAACTGGCAGGCTCCGGCACCGACGCCGCCCGGGTGGAGAAGGCTGCCAAGGCTGCCAGCGACACGGCGGACAAGCTTGCTGCCCAGTCGCATTCCGAGCTGTCCCTTGGCCGGCAGGCTCTGGCAGTCCTGGCCGGGCGCGGTGGCGACGGCGAGGCAGGGCAGGCGGCAGCTGCCGTCGTGCAGGCAGGGGAATCGCTGGAGGCCGCCATCGCGGCAGAGGCACGGCTGGCTGCACTCTCGGCGGAGTCGGACTCACTGGAGGCTGCCGTGGCCCGGACACAGGCGGCGTTGCTGGAAGGCACGCAGCAGCTTGCCTCGCTTGCGGCGGGGAATGCTGCGCTGGCCCACGAAGCCGCGCGGCTCGAAGACGGCTTGGCCGAGGCCCGGGCGGGCCACGGATCACTGGCGCAGCGGCAACAGGCCATCGAGGCCGCCCAGCAGGCAACGACGGGCCTGTTGGAGGCGCTGCGCCGCGAGGAATCGGCGGCCGGGGCTGCCCAGGAGGCAGCCTCCGCCCTAGCCGGGGCGATCTCGGAAAGCACTTTTGCCGACGCCAAGGAGGTACGCGACGCGCTGCTGGATGAATCGGAGGTGACAGTGCGGCGGGAGCGGCTGGCAGCCTTTGACCGCGACTGCACGCTGAACGGCGCCCAGCTGGAACGCGAAGAGGTGGCGCTGGCGGCGTTGGAGGCATCCCAGGGTGTCGCCGCCCCCTCGGCAGGGGACCTGGAAGGACTCCGACAGGAGGCCCAGAGCCGGGGGACCGCCGCCCGTGAGGCGGCCCTGCGGCTGGGCCTGGCACGGCAGGCGGGGGAGAAGGTGGCCGGAGCCGCGCTTGAATTCGAGGCCCGCGAGGAACTCGTGACACCGCTGCGGGACAGGGCGGCGCTGGTGGCGGGCCTGGCCGAGGCTGTCCGGGGCGGAGGGGACAACCGGCTGAAAATGACCCTCACCAGCTACGTTCTCGCGGCGCGCCTGGAGCAGGTGGCTGCCGCTGCATCGCTGCGCCTGGCCACCATGAGCGGTGAGCGGTATACGCTCAGCCACACGGACGCCAAGGCCGGCGGAAACCGGAAATCCGGCCTTGGGCTTGAAGTGGTGGATGAATGGACCCAGCAGAGCCGGGACACCTCCACACTGTCCGGCGGGGAATCCTTCATGGCCTCATTGTCGCTGGCCTTGGGGCTGGCGGACGTGGTGCAGCAGGAATCCGGCGGCCTGGACATCGAAACGCTGTTCGTGGACGAGGGCTTCGGCAGCCTCGACGAAGAGTCCCTGGACCAGGTCATGGATGCCCTCGAGGGATTGCGCGACGGCGGCCGGGTGGTGGGGCTGGTCAGCCACGTCGCGGAGATGAAGACGCGCATTCCCGTCCACCTGCAGGTCACCAAGGGCCGCAACGGGTCAACGCTGGCCCTGGGGGAGCGGTGAGGGGCTTCCGGCAGGCGCAGCGTTGGCCTTCCCGGTAGACTGGGAGGCGTATTTGGGTTGGGTGCACCGGGTGGCAGGGACGGTGCACACCACTTTGTTGACCGGATAAATAATGACCACCCGCAATTCCACCTCCACGGACACCGCGAACGCGCCCGGGGCCGGCGCCGCACCCGCCAAAAAAGTGGGCCGCTACGGCATGCTGCCCCGCCTGGCCGGCAATTCGTACATCCCCCTGGGGCTCTTCGCCCGCGTCCCGCTCGCCATGCTGACCATTGGGGTCCTCACGCTGGTGACAGCCATCAGCGCATCGTACGCCATCGGCGGCTTTGCTGCCGGTTCAGTGGGTGTCGGGGCCGCGATAGGCGCCCCCCTGCTCGGCTACCTGGCCGACCGGCTGGGCCAAAAGCCGGTGCTGATCATCGCAGCCGTGGCCAATGCGCTGATCGTGGGCGCCGCGGTGGTGCTGGTGTATGCCACGGAGCAGTTCACCCCCGCCGCCACCTGGGCCGTCCTCGGCACCACCTTCCTGGCCGGTCTCACGTCGCCGCAGGTGGGCCCGCTGTCACGCGTGCGCTGGATGGCCCTGAGCCGGAAGCTGCCCAGGGAACAGCGCGGCGCGGTGGTCGACACGGCCCTGTCCCTGGAAGGCACGGCAGACGAGGTCACCTTCGTCCTGGGGCCGGCGCTGGTGGGCTTGCTGGCATCGCTGGTGGCGCCGTGGCTTCCGCTGGTGCTTGCGGCCGGAATGACGCTGGTGCTGGTTACGCTGTTTGCCATCCACCCCACGCAGGCCGCTGTGGGAACCCGCAGGGCGGCTTCCTCCGGCAATGCCGGCTATGTCCCGCAGGAGTCGGTCAACTGGTTCAAGGTGGCCGTCCCCGTCGCGGGCATGCTGTGCATGGGAACGTTCTTTGGGTCGTCCCAGACGGCGCTGACGGCGTTCACGGGCGTCCACGGCTCGGTGGACCAGGCGGGCCTCATGTACGCCGCCATGGGTGCCAGTTCCGCAATCGCCGCACTCTCCGTGGCCTACTGGCCGGCATCTTTCACCCACGCCTGGCGCTGGGTGCTGACAGCGGCTCTCATGGCGGCAGCCTCGGCCGCGTTCTTCCTCCCCGGGAACCTGGGTGTCATGATCGTGGTGCTGCTGGTGGTCGGCGTGCCCGTGGGTCCCACCATGGTCACGATTTTCAGCGTGGGCAGCGTCATTGCCCCGCCGCAATGGATGGGCACGGTCATGACGGCGCTGGCCAGCGGCATCGTCGCCGGAACGGCGTTGGGTTCCTCGATTGCCGGCTCCCTGGCCCAGTCCGCCGGCTACCAGGTGGCGTTCATAGTCCCCGTGGCCTCCACCGGGGCCCTCCTGCTCCTGGGCATCGTGACCGCCGTGGTGCTGCGGCGGGCCCGGGCCTAGGCCGCCAGCCGGGCTGCCGCGATGAAGTCGCGGATGAGCCCGGCATCCTTGACGCCGCGGCTGGATTCCACGCCGCTGGAAACGTCCACGCCGCTTGGGTGCAGGGTGGCGGCCAGCCGGGCCACATTGCCCGGATTGAGGCCGCCGGCCAGGAGCCAGAAGCCCGGCGGTGTCCCGCCTTGCAGGGTTGCGGCGTCGAAGGCCACGCCCGCGCCTGGTTCGACGGCGTCGAGCAGGATCCGCTCCGGCTCCCAGGCACGTTTCTCGCCAGCGTCCAGGGCGGCATAGTCCGCGGCTGAAAAGGCCCGCAGGGCATGGAAGCCTTCCCCGCGAAGGCGCACCAGGTCCGCCAGCGGCTCGCTGCCGTGCAGCTGGACAGTGGTCAGGCCTGCCTGCGCGGCGGTGGCAAGGACCTCCTCGAGGGGCTGGTTCCGGAAGACGCCCACGGTCTCCACGCCGTCCGGAACTCCGCCCACCAGCGTGGCCGCGAGCTCCAAGCCCACCGTCCGCGGGCTGCCCGGGGCGAAGACAAAGCCCACGGCACTGGCCCCCGAATCCACGGCCGCCGCAACGGTTTCCGCCGTCCGCAGGCCGCAAATCTTGACGTACATTTCTCGCATCGCTCCCAATTCGATCGTGGCGCCGGCCGGCTTCAGGCCGCCTGCTGGTTTACTGCCATGGTAGCGGCCCCGGCCCTCCGGACGCTGACTGGGGTGGCCCTGCGCCGCCGAGCAGGGCCAGGACTTCCCCGTCACCCAGCTGGTGAAAATTCAGGTAGGCCTCGCTGACGGCGTGGAAAGTCGGCCACGGCTGCAGGCACACCACGCGGTCGGCAACGGCTGCCAGCTCGCGGCACCCTTTGGCCGGTCCGGCCGGCACGCACGCCACCACGGTGGCAGCCCCCGCGCTCCGCATGGCGGCGACGGCGGCACGCAGGGTGGCCCCCGTGGCCAGGCCGTCGTCGCACAACAGCACCGTGCTGCCGGCCACCGGCGGCTGGGCCCCACCGGCATACAGCCCCTGGCGCCGCACCAGTTCGGCGCGCTCATCGCGCTCCACCTGCTCCAGCGCGCCACTGTCGTAACCGTGGCGCCGGAGTGCCCGCACCGTGCGTTCAAGATGGACGGCGGCCGTGGACCCTGCGTACGTGGCCAGGGCCCCAAAGGCCACTTCGGGCGAACCGGGCACGCCCAGCTTCCGCACCACCAGCACGCCCAGAGGAAGTCCCAGTTCCCGTGCCACCGCGGCGGCAACGGGCACGCCGCCCCTGGCCAGCCCCAGCACCACGGCATTCCCACAGGCGGCGCTGAGCCGCCCGCCGCCAGGCGGGGCAGCGTCCGGCGGGGCAGCGTCCGGCAGGGCAGCGTCCCGCGCGTCCTGTCCCGGCCGGGCTGGGACCGAAAGCGCCCGCCCGAGGCGGGCGCCGGCGTCGTGCCTGTCCAGAAACGGCAGCCATGGGAGTGGTTCGGCGCTGAATTCGCTGGAGCGGACCATGCCTTGCCCCTACGCCAGGAAGGCGATGGCCGCTTCCTTGAACTCACGGCTGGTCACGGCGCTTTCATGCGTTCGGCCGGGGAGCACATGGCTTTGTGCGCGGCCGCTGAGCTCCGCCAGCAGCGTCATGGACTTGGCGCGCTCGTCCTGGTCGCCGGCCACCAGCAGAATGGGCATCTTGGGCACGGCGTCGGTGGGGTCGAACGGTTCCAGCTTGACGGCCTGGATCAAGGCCAGCAGCGCAAATATGTCATTGGAGGGGACCACCTGCGCCATGTTTAGGAGCCAGGCCGTGGACGCGTCGGCGATGGGCGTGCCGTCATTGAGGAAGTCCTGCGCGGCGGCCAGGTCAAAGTCCGCCAGCGGGTCGCGGGGATTGGGCCCGCCCAGCACCATCCGCCGGACCAGCTCCGGCTGCGTGGCGCCAAACTCCCAGGCCAGGCGCGACCCCAGCGAGTAGCCGATCAAGTCCACGCCGGAGGTGGGATCGCCGGCGGCCAGCGGCCGCACGCCCTGGTCGATGAGGATCTGCAGCAGGTCTGCGCGGATTTTGCCCGGCGTATACGAATCCAGGTCGTAGGGGGAGGAGCTCCTGCCATGGCCGGGCAGGTCGACGGAGAGCACCCGCCGGCCGGCCCTCGTCAACGCCGCGACCCAGCCGGTCTTGACCCAGTTGAGTTCCACGGAGGAGCCAAAGCCGTGGATGAGGAAGACGGGAGGCAGGGCTGCCGGGGAATCGGGGTCGAACACGGCTACATTGAGTCCGGGCGTTTCGCCCTCAATCGAGTGCGTGGGCTGGGGTGCGCTGTGCCTGCCAAGCGGAGTCATAACCGGACCTTTCCCGCGGTGGCGCGTGCCGCCGTCGTACGTCAACACTAGCGAAAGCCGGGCCCCAATGGGGAACGGCATGCGCGTCGTTGGGCACACCGTCCGCATGAGACGCTAGTCACCTTTTGCGGAAGAAGCAATTCCGGGAAGTCAGTCCCGGGCGGGGCTGCGCTGGCGCCGCCGGGACAGGGCGCAAACTGCCGCGATGCCCGCCACCAGCGCGAACGTCCCAAACAGCTGGTCCCGGCTTTGCGCACCTGTGAAGCCCACCGCGAAAATGGCGGCAAGCAGCACCAGGCCCACGCAGCTCAGCAAGGGGAAGCCCTTCATGCGCAGGGGCAGGGGAGTTCCTTCCCGGTCCGCCCGCCGGCGCAGGACCAGCTGTGAAACGAGAGTGGTGCCCCACACCACGAGGCAGGTGGAGCCCACCAGGTTCAACAGCATGTCCAGGACCCGGCCGGGAAAGAGGACCTCAAAGACCACTGTGGCAAAACCAAAGAGCACGGAAACGCCGACGGCGGCAACGGGCACGCGGGAGCCGCTGGTTCGGGAAAAGATCCGGGGTGCCTCGCCCCGGCCGGCCAGCGAGTAGATCATGCGGGAGGCGCCGTAGAGGTTGGCGTTGAGTGCCGAGAGGAGGGCGGCCACTGCAACGAGTGTGATGGCTGTCCCGGCCCAGCTGATGCCGGCGGAATTGAGCACGCCGGCGAACGGGGAGTCGAGGGCGGGGGAATTCCACGGCAGCACAGCGGCAATGACGAAGATGGAGCCAATGTAAAACACCAGGATTCGCCACACCACTGTGCGGATGGCGATGGCCACGCTCCGTTCGGGGTTGTCGGTCTCGGCGGCGGCCACGGCCACAATTTCCGTTCCGCCAAAGGCAAAGACCACCACGAAGAGTGCCGTGGCAATGCCGCCCATGCCGTTCGGGGCAAAGCCGCCGTTGCCGGTGAAGTTGGCCAACCCGGGGGATGCGGCGCCCGGCATCCAGCCCAGCAGGAGGGCGGCGCCGAAGGCCAGGAACAGCACGATCGCTGCCACCTTCAGCAGGGCGAACCAAAACTCAAATTCGCCGTAGTTCTTGACGGTGGTCAGGTTGACGGCCGTGAACGCCACCATGAAGATCAACGTCAGGGCCCACACCGGCAGCACGGGCCAAATGGTCACCAGCAGTCCGGCGGCACCCAGGGCCTCCGCCGCGATGACCACCACCAGCTGCAGCCACCACAGCCAGCCGACAGTGGACCCGGCCACGGGGCCAAGCGCTTTTTGCGCATACACGGAAAAAGCCCCGGAACTGGGGTTGGCGGCGGCCATCTCGCCAAGGGCCCACATGACGAGGATTATCAGCGTGCCGGCGGCCAGGTAGGAGATCAGGACGGCCGGTCCGGCAGCCTCGATGCCCTTGCCTGAGCCGAGGAACAGCCCGGCGCCGATGGCGCTGCCGAGCCCCATCATGGTCAGCTGGCGCTGCTTGAGGGAATGGCCCAGTCCGGCTGCGTCGGGCGTGGAGGTGGCAGCGGACTGCTGGGTGGTCATGGAGGAGGTGGCCTTCTGGGGGTGCGGGCTTTGGTGGACACGTTTGCGGGGACTAAATGTGAGTTCCCCCGCCAAATTATCCCCCATGGCGATCCATACCCAGAAGTAGGCGGCTTCCGTGGTGGGGGTGTCGGTGCTCCGGCTGGAATCTGTGACGCGGCGGCGGAACGGCTTCTGGGGGATTTTCGCGTAAAAGATTTGTAACGGGGGGCGGGGAGTCGTAGAATTAGTTGTAGTCAAATTGACTTTAACTCAGGAAGTGGGGTGGATGGGGCATGGAACGGCAGCCATTTGCCAGTGCGGCCAATGTCAGCGAACGCCTGGCGCAGCCCCCTGCACTCGCCATCTCCACCGTCATTTTCGCCCTGCGTCCCAGCGCAGCCAGCGGCCGGCCCACCCTCTGGCTGCCGCTGGTGCGCCGCATCCGTGAGCCGTTCAGGGGAATGTGGGCGCTGCCGGGGGGGCCGCTGACCCAGGCGGATTCGCTCTTGGACGCGGCGGCGCGCAACCTGCGCGACACCACGGGGCTGGCTCCCAGCTACCTGGAACAGCTGTACGCCTTTGGCGGCCTGCACCGTTCGCCGAGCCAGCGGGTGGTCTCAATTGTGTATTGGGCCATGGTCCAGCCCACGGAGGCGGAGATGGCGCAGGAGTCGGAAAACGTGAAGTGGTTCCGGGCGGACGGCCTGGAAACACTCGCCTTCGACCACAACCACATTGTTGACTACGCACTGTGGAGGCTGCGGAACAAGATGGCCTACGGTTCCATTGCCTACCACCTGCTGGGTGAAAAGTTCACGCTGGCCCAGGTCCGGGAGGTTTATGAGGCAGTGCTGGACCGCACGGTGGATCCCGCCAACTTCCGGCGCCAGCTCAAGCAGACCCCCCACATCGAAGCGACTGAGGAATACCTGCAGGGCGGCAAGCACCGCCCGCCCCGCCTTTACCGCTACACCGGGACCATGGCAGAGGATTCCCCCGTGCCATAGACCCTCCCTCACCTTATGGGTCATCCTTGCAGACCCTCCCTCAGATTATGGGCGATTAACCCAATCCCTCCCTCACTTTTCTTCAACTTTTCAGTCCCACCCCTTGGAGCACACCATGCCTTCCGTGAACAACACCATCCAGCTCATCACCCGGGCACAGGCCGAACTACAGGGCACGAACCTCATCGGCAAGCCCGGCCGCGCCCAGGAAAGCTGCGACGACGACCTGGCCAAGGGGCCGTGGGAATTTGACCTGGCCGAAGCCCTTGCCGGCACGCCCGGCTACGGCCCCGGCGCCTCCAACGAGGACGCGGCCCCTGCCGCCACCCCCCGGCAGGGCCAGCTGCCGCAGGAGTACAAGGACGCGTCCGACGACGAACTCACGTCCCGCATCCTTGCCGCCAAGGCGGAACTTGGCGACCGCGTGGTGGTCATGGGCCACTTTTACCAGCGCGACGAGGTGGTGCGGTTTGCCGACTTCCTGGGTGACTCCTTCCAACTGGCGAACGCCGCCAAGTCCCGCAGCGAGGCGGAGGCCATTGTGTTTTGCGGTGTCCACTTCATGGCTGAAACGGCAGACATGCTCTCCGGCGCCCACCAGTCCGTGATCCTGCCCAACCTGGCTGCCGGCTGCTCCATGGCCGACATGGCCGACGTGCCATCCGTGGAGGCGTGCTGGGCCGAGCTCGAGGCCTTTTACGGAACGGAACCCGACGCCGACGGCCGTGTCCCCGTCATCCCCGTCACCTACATGAACTCCTCCGCCGCGCTTAAGGCCTTCTGTGGGGAACGCGGTGGCATTGTCTGCACCTCCTCAAACGCGGCCACAGTACTGGAATGGGCCTATGAGCGTGGCCAGCGGGTACTGTTCTTCCCCGACCAGCACCTGGGCCGCAACACCGCCAAGGCCATGGGCATCCCCCTGGAGGAAATGCCGCTGTGGAATCCTCGCCAGCCTCTGGGCGGCAACAGCGAGGACGTCATGCGGAACGCGAAAGTCGTCCTGTGGCAGGGCTTCTGCTCCGTGCACAAGCGGTTCACCACGGCCCAGATTGACCAGGCCCGCGCCGATTTCCCGGGCGTGCGCGTCATCGTCCACCCGGAATGCCCCATGGAGGTGGTGGACGCCGCGGACGAGTCAGGGTCCACCGACTACATCCTCAAGGCCGTCGCGGCCGCACCCGACGGCACCACCTTTGCCATCGGCACCGAGATCAACATGGTCAACCGGCTGGCCGCGCAGTACCCCCAGCACACCATCTTCTGTTTGGACCCGGTGATTTGCCCCTGCTCAACCATGTACCGGATTCACCCCGGCTACCTGGCATGGGTGCTGGAAGGACTGGTCCGCGGCGAGGTGCTCAACCAGATTACGGTCCCCGAGGCCACCGCCGTCCACGCCCGGGTGGCGCTCGAGCGGATGCTCGCGGCCAAGCCGCGGTCGGCGAAGGAGCGCCCGGAGCGGCAGGCGGCCGCGGGGGCCCCGGGCGCATGAGCACGCGCAACTCGCACCTGGTGGTGGTGGGCAGCGGCATCGCCGGGCTGTTCAGCACCCTGCTGGCGGCAGAGGCCGGCTTGCGGGTCACCTTGGTGTCCAAGGGGGCGCTGGCGGAGAGCAACACCCATTTCGCCCAGGGCGGCATTTGCGCCGTGCTGGGCCCGGAAGACGCCGCCCCCGGGGACACCGTCGAGGCGCACATCGTCGACACCCTCAAGGCCGGCGCCGGCCAGTGCAACCCCGACGCCGTGCGCATCCTGTGCGAGGAGGCCTGCGCTGACATCGGCGCCCTGGAACGCTTCGGCGTCGTCTTCGACCGTGACGCCGACACCGGCAGGCGCTCCCTCGGCCTGGAGGGCGCCCACTCGGCGGCCCGGATCCTGCACGCCGGCGGGGATGCGACGGGCGCAGCGATTGCCGACGGGCTGATCCGGGCCGTCCGCGATGCCGCCGCCCTCGGGACGGTGACGATCCTGGAGAAAACTTTCGTCCGTGACCTGGTGCTCGACGCCGGCCAGGTCACGGGGGTGGCCCTGCTCGCCCCCGATGGCCGGCCCTGGACACTGGAAGCCGGCGCCGTGCTGCTGGCCAGCGGGGGAGCCGGGCAGCTGTTCGATTTCACCACCAACCCTTTCGTGGCAACCGCCGACGGCCTGGCTGCCGCCTGGCGGGCCGGCGCCGCGGTGGCTGATCTGGAATACTTCCAGTTCCATCCCACCGCCCTGGCAGTGGGCGGCAACTTCCTGATATCCGAGGCCGTGCGGGGAGCCGGTGCGGTGCTGCGCGACAGCCACGGCACGGCATTCATGGCGCGCTACCACCCGGAAGGCGACCTCGCGCCACGGGACGTGGTCTCCCGCAGCATCGCCGCCCACCTGCGCAGCCTCCACGCCGAACCCGGGGCCACCGTGTTCCTGGACGCCACCGGCGTGGAGGCGTCACACGGCGCCGGCTACCTGGCCCGGAGATTCCCCACCATTGATGCCCGGACCCGTGAACTGGGCTTCGACTGGACCCGCGAATATCTGCCCGTCACCCCAGCCGCGCACTACTGGATGGGCGGCATCGCGAGCAACCTCCACGGCCAAACCTCGCTTCCGGGCCTCTATGCCGCAGGTGAGGCCGCCTGCACGGGCGTCCACGGTGCCAACCGGCTGGCCTCCAACTCGCTGCTGGAAGGCCTTGTCTTTGGCCGCCGCGCCGTGGAGGCTTTCGCCGCGGGCAGTTTCGGGATGTGGCCCGGGACCGGGGCGAAAACCCGCATCCCGTGGCCGGAATCGGCCAGCCTGGATGACGGACCCGCCGTTCCCGCCGTACCCAGCGCAGCGCCCGGCGAATCCCTGCTAGGTTTCGACCGCGAATCACTGCGCCGCCTCATGGGCGCCCGGGCCGGAGTCGTTCGCAACGCCGCCGGACTAGGCGAAGCAGCAGCCCAGCTGGCCGCATGGCGCCGACAGGCGGAGGAGGCCTCCAAAGAATTTGCGGAGACCGCCGACCCACGTCCCGCGACACAGGCTGAAGCTGAGCTGGACAACCTACTGTTGGTGGCTGAGCTCTTGGTCCACGCGGCCCTGACCCGCGAAAACTCGGTGGGCGGCCACTTCCGCAGTGACTTCCCCGAACCGCCGGGGACCGGGCGGAGCCCGCACCTCTGGGTGCGTGACACCAGTGCAGGGTCCGCCCACTTGCCCACCACCCTTCCCGTCCTTGAAAGCGAAACAGTATGAACGCCGTCGGCCACGCCAGCCCCGTCCCGCTCCATCCAGTCCACCCTGCGCAGGCCCCGCTGCCAACCCTCCCGGGCGCAATTGTGGAGAACATCCTGCGGGCGGCCTTTGTGGAGGACGCACCGTACGGCGACATCACCTCCGCCACGCTCCTGCCTGCGGGTGCGCACGCCACCGCGTGGCTCGTGGCGCGGGAACCCGGCATCTTTTCCGGCGGCGACGTGTTCACCGCCGCCATGAAAATGCAGGACCCGGCCACCGAGGTGGAACAGCTGGTCGCGGACGGCCGGCCCTTCACCGCGGGGGAGCGGATCATGCGGGTCAGCGGTCTGGCCCGCGGCGTGCTGACGGCTGAAAGGATTGCGCTGAACCTCACGCAGCGGATGAGCGCCATCGCCACCCAGACCGCCGAATATGCGAGGCTGATCGAGGGCACCAACGCGCGCGTCACTGACACCCGCAAGACCACCCCCGGACTGCGTGCCCTGGAACGCTACGCAGTGCGCTGTGGCGGCGGGCACAACCACCGTTTCTCCCTTTCAGACGCCGTGCTGGCCAAGGACAACCACCTCGCCGTGCTCACCGGCGGCGACCCGGCCAGGCTGACCCAGGCGCTCGCCGGCGTCAGGGCCCAGCTGCCGCACACCGTCCACTTTGAAGTGGAAGTGGACAGCATCGAGCAGATCGAGCCGGTGCTCGCCGCCGGGGTGGACACCATCATGCTGGACAACTTCAGCAACGACCAGCTCGTCGAAGGTGTGGCGCTGGTCAACGGACGGGCATTGGTGGAGGCCAGCGGCAACGTCAGCCTGTCCACCATTGCCGGCATTGCCCGCACAGGCGTGGACATCATTTCCGTGGGAGCCCTGACCCACAGCGTGCGCGCCCTGGACCTGGGCCTGGACATCGCCATCGAAGCCTGACCATGATTTTCCTCGACGCCGCCGCCACCACCCCGGTCCGCCGCGAGGTGATCGAGGCCATGTTCCCCTACCTGACCAACCAGTTCGGCAACCCGTCCAGCCACCACGAGCTGGGCGAAAGGGCGGCGTTGGCCATCGAAAACGCCCGCGAAGATGCTGCGGCCATGTTGGGCTGCCATGCCGAGGAGCTCACCTTCACCTCCGGTGGCACTGAGGCAGACAACCTGGCCCTGAAGGGCATCGCCCTTGCCCGCCGTGCCGAAGATCCCCGCCGCAACCGCGTGGTCATCAGTGCCATCGAACATCCCGCCGTTGCCGAGTCAGCCGACTATCTCCGCCGCGTCCACGGCTTCACGGTGGACGTGGTGCCGGTGGGCCCGGACGCCCTGGTGGACCCGTCAGTGTTTGCCAGGACACTGGCCGGCGGTGCTGATGCGCCCCTGCCGGTAGCCCTGGAGGACAAGGACGACGCCGGCCCCCACCATGGCCTTTCGGCCGCCCCTTGGGTGCCGGGGTCCGACGTGGCAGTGGCCTCCGTCATGTATGCCAACAACGAGGTCGGGACAGTCCAGGACATCCCGGCCCTGGCCGCCGCAGCGCGCGGCATGGGCGTCCCGTTCCACACGGACGCTGTCCAGGCGGCCGGCTTGCTGCGGATCAACGTGGACGGGCTGGGTGTGGATGCCCTGAGCATTTCCGGGCACAAAGTGGGGGCGCCCAAGGGTGTCGGCCTGCTGTACCTGCGGGGAGGAGTGCCCTGCGAGCCGCTGGTCCACGGCGGCGGCCAGGAACGCGGTCTCCGGTCCGGGACGGAAAACGTGGCCTTCGCCGTGGCCCTGGCCACGGCGCTCCGCCTCTCCGAATCCTCCCGTGCGGCTGCCGCGGACCACGTAACGGCGGTGCGCGACGGCTTCATTGACAAGGTTCTCCAGCTGGTGCCCGGTGCCGTCCTGACGGGCCACCGGACCCGCCGGCTGCCGTCCGTCGCGTCCTTTTGCCTCCCGGGGACCAGCGGCGAGTCAGTGCTGCTCGACCTGGAGCGCCGCGGCATTCTCTGTTCCTCCGGCTCCGCCTGCGCGGCGGGCTCGGACGAGCCCTCGGAGGTGCTGACCGCCATGGGGGTGGAACGCACGGTGGCCCAAACAGCGCTCCGGTTCAGCTTTGGCTCGGACGTCTCGGCCGCGGAACTGGAGACGGCGGCGGGCCAGCTGGCGGCCGCCGTCGACGGTGTCAAGCGGCTTGGCACCCAGCAGCCGCGGGCAGCGCGGGAACAGGTGCCGGGCTAATACTTGGCGTGGCCGGCGCGCAGGCGGCGGAAGATCCAATACCGCAGCAGCAGGAAGCGGGCCACCGCGGAGGCGACATTGCCGAGCACGATGACTGCCAGTTCCAGTTTGATGGAAGCATGGGGGTTCACCAGCCCCAGCACCCACAGGCTTCCGCTGGTCATGGCCAGCGCCAGCAGCATGATCCACAGCCCGCGGCGCTGGTCCACCAGCCACAGGCGGCGTTCATGGACGTCGAAGCTGATCCTGCGGTTGAGGTCGGTGTTCAGGACGGAACACAGGATCAGCGAAATGGCGTTGGCCCACTGGGTGCCGGCGAGGGGGCGCAGGCCGGCGTACATCAGCATGGACGTGGCGGTGCAAATCACGGCGACCACGCAAAATCCGCGCAGCTGCCTCAGCAAAACTGCATGGCGCTGCAGCGCGGGCGGCTCGACCGCCAGTGCCAGTCCGTCTGTGCCGGGGTCGGGAACCGGGGACGTGGGTTCGGCCGGAGTCGCTGTTGCCATAGGTAACCAATACTGCCACCCGATGGTGGGACAACCCAAAACAAAGGGTGGGGGCAGGCTGTGAATTTGCTGGGGCTTTCCTGCCCGGCCGGCCGCTACTGGCCGGCCCGGACCGGGTTGCGCAATTCGCCGATCCCGCCGATGCGGCACGCCACCTCATCCCCGGGCGTGATCCGGCGGCATTCGGCCGGGAACCCGGTAAGAATCACGTCACCGGGCTGAAGGGTCATGAATCCGCTCAGGTAGACCAGGATTTCCTCGACGCCCCACCCGAGGTCGTCCGTGGAGCCCCCCTGCAGCTCGCTGCCGTTGTGCACAATGCTGATGGGCGCGCCACGGTCCTCCATACCCACCACAATCCACGGACCCAGCGGGGTGAAGGTGTCAGGGCTCTTGGCGCCGATCCACAGTTCGTCGCTCTTTTGGGCATCGCGGGCCGACACATCGTTGCCGATGGTAAAACCCAGTATGGCCTCGCGGGCATTGCCCACCGTCAGGTTCCGTGCCGCCCGGCCGACGACGACGGTCAGCTCGGCTTCCGGGTCCACGTACCCCACGCCGGGGCTGAGCACGATGTCATCGCCGGGTCCCACCACCGAGCTGGCGGCCTTGTGGAATGCCTGCGGCGGCAGGGCGCGGCCCGGGGCTCCGGTGTTGTGTGCCATGCCAAAGACATTGGCCGGGGCGCACGGGGCCAGGAAGGTGAACTGTTCCTCGGTGACAGCCCCGCCCAGGGTCCAGCCTGCGCGCTCCGGGCTGTTTTGGTTGGCTGGAGACGCAGGGAAGGGTGTTTTGACGAGCACCCAATGCCGGCCCTGTGCACTGTCGAAGTCCAGGGCGTCGTTGCGGACAAAGAATTGTTCGGGCAACGGCCCCTGGACGGCGTCATTGGGGCGGACACGGGCAAGGCGGTACGGGGCTGCTGTCATGAGGACATCCTACCTCCTGGCGCGGCGGGCTGTGTCCCTCCTCACCCATGTTGGCGCTGATAACCAGCACTACGCCTTCCGGCTCCAGCCGCAGGGTCTGCCCCCAGAACCGTGTCCTCGACTT
>Ga0134128_10002770_pt1 | contig 21543 bp, 17 predicted proteins | sample KB31754_FD_96462 | JGI IMG/M metagenome (GOLD analysis project Ga0134128, IMG submission 96462) | Terrestrial soil microbial communities with excess Nitrogen fertilizer from Kellogg Biological Station, Michigan, USA - KB3-175-4 | ecosystem: Environmental > Terrestrial > Soil > Unclassified ... | reverse complement strand
GCGGCGGCCTCATCGCCGGCGAGTCGCTCTACACGCTGGGCGCGGCCATCGCGGCGCTGCTGGCCTTGGTCTGATCCGTCGTTCGCCCAATCGCCTGAACGAACAGGTCAGAGGGAACCGCGGTAGGTTTCCTTCCGATTTCATGTTCCAGCTCACTGGCGCCGAGAAGCTCGAGGTGATCGCAAAATGCGATCGCCTCCGAAAGCTCAAGTTTTCTTCCGCGCTGCCGCTCGCTTTTGCGGAACATGGCGCTCTCATGTTGGCCAGTGTCCTGAAGAGCGCAATTGCGATTCGAGTTAGCATCGAAATCGTCCGCGTATTCCTTCGGCTGAGAGAAGCCGCTATCGGTCATCGTGACTTGGCGGCTAAGATCGAAGCGCTTGAGGGGAAGTACGATCACCAGTTCAAGGTCGCATTCGACGCCATCCGGGAGCTCATGATCCCTCCGGTCGGTCCGTAAGGCGGATCGGTTTCCAAGCAAAGCCCCACAGACGACCATGAAGATCCTCCGCTCCTGCACCCACCCGCGCTGGTTCGCGGCGAGCGCGGCCGATCTGCAGGGGCTGCTGTCGGACCATCTGCACTGCGAGCGGAAGGCGGCGGAGAACGCGCTGGCGCTGGTGCGGCGGTACCCGCACCGGGGCGAGTCGGTGACGCAGCTCGGACGGCTGGCCCACGAGGAGACGAGCCACGTCGTGCAGGTGGCGGCGCTGCTGGGGCGGCGGGGGTGGACGCCGCGGGCCGATTCGCCCAACCGCTACGCGCGGGCGCTGCTGGAGGAGGTGCGCGGGCGCGAGCCCGATCGGCTGCTCGACGCGCTGCTGGTGGCCGCGTTCATCGAGGCGCGCTCGCACGAGCGGCTCGGGCTCTTGGCGCGAGGGTTCGCCGCGCGCGGGGACGGAGAGCTGGCGGATTTCTACGCGGCGCTGGGCAGCGCTGAGGAGCGGCATGCGGAGATCTTCCTCGAGCTGGCCGAGCCGCTGGTGCCCCCCGACGCGTTCGCGGCGCGCCTCGAGGAGCTGGGGGGGCGCGAGGCGGAGATCCTGGGCGCGCTGCCGCACGGCAGCCGCGTTCACTGAGCTTCGAAGACGACGGACCCACCCACCACGGTCGACGCGACCTGGAGGTCGGCCGACCAGAGCACCAGATCGGCGCGCCGGCCGACCTCCAGCCTTCCCCGATCGGCGAGGCCGAGACGGGCGGCCGGGACGGCCGTCGCCATCGAGAGGGCATCCTCCAGCTGGGCGCCGCCGAGCGCCACCATGGCGCGCACGGCGCGGTCGAGCGTGAGCGTCGAGCCGGCCAGCGTACCGTCGGCCAGGCGCGCGCTCTCGCCGTCGGAGACGATCGTCCGCCCGCCCAGCGTGTACGTCCCCGCCGGCGCACCCGCCGCCGCGACCGCGTCGGTCACCAGCGCGATCCCCGCCGGCCCCTTCGCGCGCAGCGCCAGGCTCAGCGCTGCCGGGTGGGCGTGGACGCCGTCGGCGATCAGCGTGACGGTCAGACGGTCGTCGGTCAGCGCCGCGCCGACCGCCGCGGGCGCGCGGTGGTGAAACGGGGACATGGCGCTGAAGAGGTGCGTGACCAGCGTGGCGCCGGCGGCGGCACCGGCGATCATCTGGTCGAAGGTGGCGTCGGTGTGGCCCAGGCCGACCACCACCCCCGCCTCGACGAGCCGCTTGATCAAAACCAGCGCGCCCCGGCGCTCGGGCGCCAGCGTGACCAGGCGGACGGCCCCCGTCGCGCAGAGCTCGTCGAGCACGTCGTCGAGCGTCGCGTCGGCCGCAACGATGGCCGGCGGAGCGTGCGCCCCCGCGCGGACAGGCGAGAGCAGCGGCCCCTCGAGGTGCAGCCCGAGCGGCGCCGCGCCCGGTCCCGTTCGAGCCGTCGCGAAGGCGATGGCGACCGCCCGGTAGTGCGCCGGCGCGGCGCTGACGATCGACGGCAGAAAGCTGGTGACGCCGGTCGAGGGAAGCCGAGCGCCCAGCGCGCGCAGCGCCGCCGCGTCGCCGCCGACCTCGAACCCGAACGCGCCGTTGCACTGCAGATCGATGAGCCCCGGCGAGACGATCGCCGCGTCGAGGCGCGGCGACGGCAGCTCGCCCGCGGCGCCGGTTCGGACTTCCACGATCCGCTCGCCCTCGACGACGAGCGCGCCTGGCACGAGACGTCCGTCCACCAGCAGGCGCCCGGTGACGGCGAACCGGTTGTGGCCGCGAGGCGATTCTGTTTTCATCGGGCGTCGCTATCCTACGTCGCAACCCTCTCGGAGGCTGCATGCGCATGTTCCCCGCCCCTGCATTGACGCCGATCCTCATCGTCGGCGCGCTCGCCCTGCCGCTCTTGGCGGTGCTCGGCCGCCCGTCGGCGGCGGCGACAGCGACCAAGACCGTTCCACCCGCGTCGGGCGCCGGGTTGGCGTTCCCCTTCCCGGTGACGGAGAAGACCCTGGCCAACGGCCTGCGCGTCTACGTGGTCGGCTACGACTCGCCCGGGCTGGTCGCGTTCTATTCGATCGTGCGCACGGGGAGCCGCAACGAGGTCGAGCCCGGCAAGTCCGGGTTCGCGCACTTCTTCGAGCACATGATGTTCCACGGCACCGACAAGTACTCACTCGACGCCTACAACGGGATCATCAAAGAGATGGGCGCCGACTCGAACGCCTTCACCTCCGACGACCTGACCGTCTATCACATCCTGGCCGGCAAGAAGGCGCTCCCCAAGATCGTCGAGATCGAGAGCGATCGCTTCCAGCACCTCACTTATCAGCAGCCCGACTTCCAGAAAGAGGCGCGCGCCGTCCTCGGTGAATACAACAAGGATGCCTCCAACCCGATCGAGAAGATGGTGGAGGCGCTCTACGACCACGCCTTCACGACCCACCCCTACAAGCACACCACGATCGGCTTCCTGAAGGACATCGAGAACATGCCCAACGAGATGGCCTACTCGCGGCAGTTCTTCGACCGCTACTACCGTCCGGAGAACGTCGTCCTCCTGGTGGTGGGCGACGCCGATCCGCAGGAGGTCTTCAAGCTGGTCGAGCAGCACTACGGCGATTGGAAGCCGGGCGCGCCGCACCCCAAGATCCCCGTCGAGCCGCCTCAGGCCAAGCAGCAGCGGGTCGACCTGACCTGGCCGGGCCCGACGCTGCCGATGTTGATCGAGGGGTACCACACGCCCGGGTTCTCGACGACCAACGTCGACCTGCCGACGCTGGACGTGCTGGCCGAGCTGCTGTTCGCCGAGCGCGCGCCGCTCTACAAGAAGCTGGTGATCACCGAACAGAAGGTGGAGTCGATCTCCGGCTCGAATGACGCCCACGTCGATCCCAACCTGTTCACCGTGTTCGCGCGCATCAAGAATCCGGCCGACGTCGGCTACGTCGAAAAGGCGATCCACGACGAGATGGCCCGCGTCGCCAAAGAAGGCGTCGACGACAAGACGCTGCACGAGGTCCTCTCGCACGTGAAGTACGCCTTCGCCGGGCAGCTCTCGACGGCCGACAAGACCGCCACGACCGCCGCCGACTTCGTGGCGCTGACCGGCCACCTCGAATCGATCAACGAGTACTTCTCGCTCTACGACCGGGTGACCAGCGCCGACGTCAAGCGCGTCGCCGCCGCCTACTTCCAACCGACCAACCGCACGGTCGTCACGCTAAAGGCTGCCAAATGAGGTCGCTCATGCTTCTGTCGTTCGTTCTGTTTGCCGCGCGCGGTGCGGTCGCTGCCCCGTCCGCGAAGCCGGCGACCAAGCCGGCGACCAAGCCGGCGACCAAGCCGGCGAGGACGCCCACCTCGGTCGCCGGCATCCGGACCGTCTTCATCCCCTCGCCGTCGAGCCCGCTCTGCGCGATCCGGCTGGTGTTCCAGATCGGCTCCGTCGACGATCCCGCCGGCAAGGAGGGGCTCAGCGCCCTCACCGCCGAGGTGATCGGCCACGGCGGCAGCAAGGCGCGCACCTACGCGGAGCTGCTCGACGCGCTCTACCCGCTGGCCGCCGAGATCAAGGTCTACGGCGACAAGGAATCCGTCGTCTATGAAGGGACCGTCCACCGCGACAACCTGGCGAAGTTCGCCGACCTCCTGGCCGAGCAGGTGCTGACGCCCCGTTTCGCCGACGACGACTTCACGCGCAACAGACAGAACGCGCTCGACTACGTGGCCAAGACGCTGCGCGGGAACGCCGACGAAGATCTCGGCAAGCAGGCGCTGGCCACGGTCCTCTACAAAGGACACCCCTACGGGCGGCCCACGCAGGGGACGGTGGCCGGCCTCACCGCCATCACCCTCGACGACGTCAAGAAGTTCTACGCCGATCACTACGCGCGCAGCCGCCTGGTGGTGGGCCTGGCCGGCGGCTACCCGGCCGGCTTCGCCGAGGCGTTCGCCAAGCGCTTCGCCGCGCTGCGGGCCAAGGCGCCGCCGCTGCCGAAGCTCCCGCCCCCGCCCGCCTACCAGGACAACCAGCTCCTGGTCGTCCAGAAGGAGGCGCGCGCCGACGCCGTCTCGATCGGGCACGTCATCGACGTCACCCGCAAGGACCCCGATTTCTACCCGCTGACGGTGGCGAGGTCGTACCTCGGCGAGCACCGCACGTTCAACGGCGTGCTGATGAACCACCTGCGCGGCAACCGCGGGCTCAACTACGGCGACTACGCCTACATCGAGAACTTCATCCAGGACGGCTGGTCGACCTTCCCGCTCCCCAACATCCCGCGCCGGCAGCAGCACTTCGAGATCTGGCTGCGCCCGGTGCCGCCGCAGAACACCTTGTTCGCGCTGCGCGACGCGCTCTGGGAGACCGACAAGCTGATCCGCGAGGGGATCCCGCAGGCCGGGTTCGAGGCGACGCGGAGCTTCCTGGCCAACTACGCGCTGCTCTGGACGCAGGACGTGTCGCGCCGGCTCGGTTACGCGATCGACGCCGTGCTGACCGGCAAGGACCTGGTCAAGGAGCTCGAGGCGCGCCTGCCCAAGATGACCAAGGCCGACGTCGACAAGGCGGTGCGCAAGCACCTCACGCTGCAGGGGCTCAGCATCGCCATCGTGGCCGACCACGCCCAGGCGCTGGCCGACAAGCTGGTGAGCGACGCGCCGACGCCCATCACCTACGACACCGCCGGCACGCCCGCCGAGACCCTCGCCGAGGACAAGCTGATCGAGAAGTTCCCGGTGCCGATCAACAAGGACGCCGCCCGCGTGGTCCCGGTCGATCAGCTGTTCGAGCGTTAGCGCCCGGGGTCGCCTGGCCCCGGGCGCCTCAACGCGGCCCTACGTCGAGTAGAAGAACTCCTCGCGCGTGATCTTGCCGTTCTCGACGGTGAAGAGACCGACCTCGTCCATCTTCGTGCGCTTGCCGGTCGGCTTATTGGTGACGTCGAACGCGAAGCGCACGGCGAACCGATTTTCGTTCGGGTAGGGTCCCGACACCTCGGCGCTGTGAGCGACGTTTTTCTCGCCCCACTCCTTCCCCTTGGCCCGGATGGCGTCGAGCCCCTTCGCCGTGCGCTCCCCTCCGGGCGGAGCTGCCGCTTCCACGCTGACCGCGTCCTTGGCGTAGAGTTCGTCGAGACAAGCCTCCATCTTGCCCGACTGACAGAGCGCCACGTACCTCTTCCCGATCTCCTGCGTCGTCATGGGTCACCTCCTCAGCGAGGAATGGTAATCGACGATCGCCGCCGCAACCCGTACGAACCACGCGCGTAAGGTCGAGAGCATCCATCAACTCGGATGCGGGCGGGCTGAAGTGACGTCGCCGCCGTGGCGGCGCCCTCGATTCGGCTATCGCCTTGTCGACGGCGAACTGGCAACCTCCAGGATGATGGAGCGGAGAACGACGATGCGCGATCGCCTGTCGGGGGCGGCGCGCGAGCCGAGCGCGCCCATCGCGGTCGTGGCGCTGGTCCTGGTCGTCGTTGGCTGCGCGCTGCGCTTGCACGCGTTCCGCTTCCCGAGCACCCTGCTCTTCGACGAGATCCACTTCGTCGAAAACGCGCGTAACTACCTGGCTGGGCGTGCCGACTGGAACGACCACCCGCCGCTCGGCAAGCTGATCATCGCGGCATCCATCCGCGTCGCCGGCGACGGACCGCTCGGCTGGCGGCTGCCCGCCCTGGTGCTCGGCCTTCTGACGATCCTGTGCGGCGCTCTGGCCGCCGGCCGACTGTTCCGAGACCCGAAGGCCGGGTGGATCACCGCGGCCCTACTCAGCGCCGACGGATTCTTCATCGGCTATTCGCGCGTCGGGCTCCTCGACGGCTACCTCGGCACCTGCGCCGCCGCCGCGCTCCTCGTGGCCAGCACGCGCGGGACGCGCTGGATTTCCCTCGCGGGCGGCCCCCTCCTGGGGATCGCCGCCAGCATCAAGTTCAGCGGTGCCGGTGTGCTGCTGCCGCTCGCGGTCGCGCTCCTGACCGCCGAGAGCGCCGGGCGCGCCCATATGCGTCGCGCTCGGCTGCTGGCGTTCGGGATCCTGCTCGCCTTGGCGGGCGCGGTCTACTGCGCGCTGTTCGCGGTCGGCCTACGGCTCGCCAAGCAGCCCGCCTCGATCGGCGCCGTCATCTCGGCGAGCGCGGAACTGCTCAAACACCACGCGGGCCTCACCGAGATGAAGAACACCTGGGTCTCCGGCTGGCCGACCTGGGCGCTCCCCTGGCGGCCGGTGATGCTCGGCTCCGTCGACCAGGTCGCGGGCGTCCGGGTCCTGAGCAGCCTCGGGAACCTGGCGGTCTGGTGGGGAGCGGTCGCCGTCGGCCTAACGCTGACTGTGAAGATCGCCTGGCGCGGCCTCGGCGCGACGCTCGGGTCCGGGGCGGCCGCGCCCGATCGCTGGTCGACCGGCGACTTCCTGGCCGCCCACGGCCGCGCGGCGCTCATCGTCCTCGTGCTGGTGGCAGGTTTCCTCGCCCCCTGGGTGCTGACCCACCGGGATTCGTACATCTATCATTTCCTGCCGTCGTACCTCGGCTTGGTCGTGCTGCTGGGCGCCGCCGCGGCCTGGTGGATCCCGCGGCAGCCGGTCGCCGTCTTGCTGTTCGTGGTCCTGGTCCTCCTGTTGACCTCGTTCTACGCGCCGGTCTGGTCGTTCGTTCCCCTCTCTCCCGAGGCGATGAGGCACCGGTTATTCCTGCCGAGCTGGCGATGATGGCCCCGAATTCTCGACGCGACTGGACCATCGCCGCGGTCGGGCTCCTCCTGGCCGCTGTGATCTGGATGTTGCGCGGGCGTCCCCATCTCGAGGGGACGGATCAGACGGTGGCAGTCACCGTGGTGCCGGCGGATCGGCCCGACCTCGCCTGCAGCGCGGACGGTCCGATCGGCGGGCTTCGCTGTCGGTACGACGGCCGCGGCGACCGTATTGGAACGGCCGCCCCGCCGGACGGCGACCGCTGGCTTCACCCTTACGTGACGACCGGCGGAACGGTCGTGCTCCTGTCCGGGGTCTTCGCCGAGCGCCATGTCGCCGACTGGGTCGCGGGGGCCCTGGCGGCCGGCTCGTCCGAGCGAGTGACGCTGACCTGCGAGGCGAAGATCGCCGGGACCTCGGGGCCGGTCCGCGTCCGCTGGCGGCCGGACGGCACCTGGGAGAATCAGGACGGCCTGGTGGCCGCCACGGTCGAGCGCTGCGCGGTGAGGCGATAGTCTCCGTCGCCTTCGCGCTCCTCAACGCGCGGCGGCCGCGGGCAGCGCCGCCACGGCCCACTCGTCGAGGGCGTCGACCTCAACGTGCGCCCACGGGCCAGCGCCGCTGTCGACCACCGCCAGGGTGGCGGTCCGGCCGCGCAGCGCCCGCGTGTCCCAGAGGCGCGCGCCCCAGATGTCGGTGTCGCAGCCCGTCGCGGTCTTCACCGGCTGGCCGTCGATCAGGAGATCGACATGCGCCTCGGACGGCGAGAGGCCGCCGCCGACCTCCAGCGTGATGGCGTCGCCGGCGAGCACGAACGGCGGTGAGACCAGCGCGCCCAGGCTGCCGTCGGCGCCGGCTCGCGTGTAGCTGTCGACGAAGGGGGGCCCGCGCCGGCCGCCCGACGGAGGCGTCTGGTTGGCCGGCACCTCGCGCACCCGCCAGGCCGCGCCGTCCCCCGAGGCGCGCCAGCCGCCGTAAGTCGCGCCGTGCGCGCGCAACTTCGACCAGCCCGCCGGGAAGCCGCCGCGCGCCCCCACCAACCAGCCGTCCCAGAGCGCCGCCGCCCCCGGATCAGCGGGGGCCAGCGCCTCGGCCACCGCTCGCCGCCGTGCCGGATCGTCGTTGGCCGCGAAGTAGTAGGCGCGCATGTGCCAGAGGTCGCAGGCGAGGCGCGCCGGATCGCCCGTCGCGGCGGCTGCCGCCAAACTCGCGGTCTTCGCGTCGAGGTAGGGGCGGAAGTCCAGCACGCCGGCGCGCGCGACCAGCGTCGGCGCGATCGACGGCTCGAAGCGCACCACGCTGAGGTGAAACCCGTCGATCACCGCCTGGCCGAGCGCGCCGTAAGGCGGCGGATAGACGTCCATCTCGGAGAGCGTCGCGCCCGAGCCGAGCACCATTCCCGGCGAAGCGAGCTTCTCGTGGCCGGGGCGCCCCCGGCCGAGGATCGGTAAGTGCGCCACGTCGCGGCTGGTGAGGCCGCGCAGGTCGTAGAGCGGCAGGTCGGAATAGAACCCGGCCATGCCGATGGAGAAGATGGCCACCTTGGGCGAAAGCCCGTGCGCCTTGAACTCGGCGCGCAGGGCGTGGCCGAGGTGGTAGCCGGCGGCGCCCGTCGCCAGCGGCGAGAAGCGATCGAGGGTGGTGAAGGTCCGCTCGTCGGCGATGCCGTGGAAGATCTCGCCCGGACCGACCGCGCGCACCGGCAACGCCGCGATCGAGGCGAGGAGCGCGAGCCCGAGCGCGGTTGCCCTCGCGGCCCGCCGCGAGCGGCTGACCAGGAGCACGCGCAGCCCCACCTCGACGAGCAGGAACATCACGGGTAGCACCGGCACGAACAGGCGGCCGAGCATGAAGTCGCCGCCGATCTTGGCCACGTAGGCGAGGTAGATCGGCAGCGCCAGCAGCGCGAACCACCCGGTGACGCTGCCGCGCAGGCGCCAGAGTCCCACCAGCGCCAGCGGAACCGCGGCCCACAGCCCGCCGGTCACGAAGGTGACGAGCAGGTAGACCTTCCCCTGGCTGAAGTAGGAGAGCCCGCCCGACTTCGCGTAGTAAGTGTTGGGCATCGGATCGCCGTAGTAGCGCCAACGCCAGAGGAAGTAGGGGACCAACACCAGCACGAATGGGGCGGTGTAGCGGAGCAGGACCTGAGCGCGCGTGCGCCAGCCGCGCGCGGTGAGGGCGAGGGCGCCGGCGAGCGCCAGGTAAAAGAGGAGATGGTCGGGGTGGCAGAGGATCGCCAGTACCGCGAGGAGGCCCGCCGTCAGCGGGCGATCGGCCTCGGCCGCGGCGAGCGCTGCGAGGACGAACGCCGCGGCCAGCACCGTCTCGAGACCGGAGGTAGCAAACGAGGCCACCGTGTAGCTGGCCGCGGTGAGCACGGCGGCCACCGGAAGCGTCGGGCTGCCGGCGGGGCTCTTGCGTTCGGCGAGCCGCCAGACCGTCACCAGGAGCGCGACAAAGGCGAGGAGGCTGACGATGATCGCGCTCTCGCCGGCGGCGAACCCCAGGCGGATCAGGCCGGCGACGAGCACGGTCCAGAGGAAGTCGGTGTACCCCTCGACGCGCTCGCCGACGTTGAAGACCAGACCGTGACCGCGCGCGAGGTTGCGCGCGTAGCGAAAGGAGATGTACGCGTCGTCGGAGGCCCAGACGAGCGACCAGGCCCAGAGCGCGCCGAGGATGAGGACCAGGCCGAGACCAGCCCAGCGCACTGCCGGGCGCGCCCAGAGACGCCGCAGACGAGGGTCCGGGAAAGCCGCCCAGACCGCGACCGCCAGCGCCACGACCCAGAGCGCCCCCTGCGAAGCGAGCGCGCGTCCCGTGCGGTCCAGGATCTCGGCGAATACCATCGACGCCCGGCGAGTGTACAGGGGTCCACGGTCGTTGCGGGGCGGTGTTAGCTTCACCCGGTGACCACCCTCGCGGCACCGCCGGGAGCCCCCCCGTACTCGCCCGCGCTCGCCGCTGCGCTGCAGGCGGCGCTGGCCGGCCGTCAGGCCGCGCCCGAGGGCTATCGCCCGCGGACGCACCACCTCGACGGTGCGGCGCCGCGCTACACGAACCGGCTGATCCTGGAATCGAGCCCTTACCTGCTCCAGCACGCGCACAACCCGGTCGACTGGCGCGCCTGGGGCGACGAAGCGTTCGAGGAGGCGCGGCGGCTGGGGCGCCCGGTCTTCCTCTCCATCGGCTACGCCACCTGCCACTGGTGCCACGTCATGGAGGCTGAATCCTTCGAAGATGAGGAGATCGCCGCCTTCATGAACGGCCACTACGTCTGCATCAAGGTCGATCGCGAGGAGCGCCCGGACGTCGACGCCGTCTACATGGCGGCGGTGCAGGCGCTCACCCAGTCGGGCGGCTGGCCGATGAGCGTCTGGCTGACACCCGATCGCGAGCCGTTCTTCGGCGGCACCTATTTTCCGCCGCGCGAAGGGGCGCGCGGCGCGCGGCTCGGATTCCTCGAGCTGCTGCGCGACATCCACGCCACGTACCTCGCCGACGCCGGACGCGTGGGACGCGCCGCCGAGGCGCTGGTGCGCGCCGTGCGCGCGCAGATGGAGCCGGGCGCGCCGGCGGAGGCGGGCGCCCGGCCGGGCGCCGCGCTCATCAGCCAGGCGGTCGGCGTCTACCAGCGCCTCTTCGACGAGGCCAACGGCGGCCTGCGGCGGGCGCCCAAGTTCCCCTCCAACGTGCCGATCCGGCTCCTCCTGCGCGAGCACCGGCGCACCGGCGACGCCGGCGCGCTCCGGATGGCCACGCGCACGCTCGAGAAGATGGCCGGCGGCGGCATGTACGACCAGCTCGCGGGCGGCTTTCACCGCTACTCGACCGACGCCGAGTGGCTGGTGCCGCACTTCGAGAAGATGCTCTACGACAACGGCCTGCTGGCGGTCGCCTACGCCGAGGCGTTCCAGGTGACCGCCCGGCCCGACTTCGCGCGCGTCTGCCGCGAGACGCTCGACTATCTCCTGCGCGAGATGACCGCCCCGGAGGGCGGCTTCTATTCGGCGACCGACGCCGACTCGGAGGGGCCGGACGGCGTCGCGGCCGAGGGGGCGTTCTTCGTCTGGTCGAGGCGCGAGCTCGAGCAGCGCCTGGGCGCCGACGCCGCGCGCTTCATCGCCCACTACGGCGTCAGCGCGGGCGGCAACTTCGAGGGCGAAAACATCCTGCACGTCGCCCGCCCCGACGAGGGCGAATGGGCGGCGCTGGCCGGCGCGCGCGCGACGCTCTACAGCGCGCGTGCCAAGCGCCCGCCGCCGTTGCGCGACGAAAAGATCCTGGCCGCCTGGAACGGCCTCGCCGTCTCGGGCCTCGCCGTCGCCGCCCGCGTCCTCGCCGAGCCGCGCTACGCGGCCGCGGCCGCGCGCGCCGCCGCGTTCGTGCTCGCCGAGATGCGCCCCGGCGGCCGCCTGGCGCGCAGCTGGAAGGAGGGGCGTTGCGGCGTTCCGGGCTTCCTCGACGACCAGGCCTTTGTCACGGCCGGCCTGCTCGATCTCTACGAGGCGACCTTCGAGCGCCGCTGGCTCGAGGCCGCGCTCGCGCTCGCGGAGGAGACCGAGCGCTGCTTCGCCGATCCCGCCGGCGGCTGGTTCATGACCGGCGGCGACCACGAACGCCTCATCGCCCGCGAGAAGCCCGCCTACGACGGCGCCGAGCCCTCGGGGACCTCGGTCGCCCTGCTCTCGGCGCTGCGCCTCGCCACCTTCACCAGCGACGACCGCTGGCGCGCGATCGCCGACCGCGCGTTCGCCAGCCTGGCGGGGACGCTGACCGAGAACCCGCTCGCGCTCGCCGAGGCGCTGCTGGGCGTCGACTACGCCGCCGACGAGCCGCGCGAGATCGCCATCGTCTGGCCCCGCGCCGCCGGCCCCGAGAGCGCCGCGCCCCTCGCCGACGTCCTCCGTCGGACCTTCGTCCCCAATCGCGCCATCGCCGCCGCGTCCGACGATGACGTCGCCACGCTGGCCGCGCTCGTCCCCTGGATCGCCGACAAGACGGCCATCGACGGCCGCCCGACCGCCTACGTCTGCGTCCAGGGGCGCTGCGAGCTACCCGTCCACGACGCCGAAGCGCTGCGGGCGCGTCTGGCGAACGGGCCGGCGCGCTGAGAGCGCGTCGCCTCGGCCGCGACCGGTCCGTCCGCTTTCGCGCTACCGCAGGCCGTAGGCGCCGCGCGCGAGGTTGCGCTTGATGGCCACGGCCTCGCCGATGACCTTCCAGAGATCGTGCCAGGGGCGGACACGCGAGCGACGATCGTCCTTCCAGGCGACCGCGACCTCGAAGACCGGGTAGCCGAGGCGCCGGGCCAGGGCCAGCACCTCGAGATCGAACGCCCACCCGTCGACGGTCGCGCGGGCGAAAAGATCGCGCGCGGCGCCGGCGGTGAAGGCCTTGAACCCGCACTGCGTGTCTCGCACGCCGGGGACGAGCGTCCGCTGGATGAAGCGGTTCACGAGGCGGCTCCAGAGCCGGCGCCAGAGCGGCTGGTCGGGCGGTGCGGTCCCCGGGACGTAGCGCGAACCGATGGCGATCGCCGCGCGCCATTCGAGGATCGGACGCACGACGCGGGGGATCTCGGAGGCGGGCGTCGAGCCGTCGGCGTCGCACATCACGATCACCGCGCCGCGGGCGGCCAGCATGCCGATCCGCACGGCGTGCCCCTTGCCGCGGTTGGGGGCGGTGGGGATCACGCGCAGCGCCGGGCAGCGCGCGGCGAGCGCGCGACAGAGCGCCACCGTCCCGTCGCTGGAGCCGTCGTCGACGACCAGAATCTCGTGGCGGCCGCCGCGGGCCCCGAGGAAGCGCGCCAGCTCGGCGATCGTCGCACCGAGGCGCTGCTCTTCGTTGTAGGCGGGGATGACGACCGTGAGGTCGATCCCCGCCTCGGTCGCTTCGGGAAGAGGCGCTGCCGGAGGCGCCGCGTTGTTGGCCATCGTCATGTTCCCGCGAACATCGCAAGGGCCGTTCCACGCCGAGAACGCCGGATCTACGCCGCCGGCGCGGTGGGTCTTCACCTGGGGGACGGTGGGATCTCGACACCGCCATCCGTCGGACGGGTGGAAGCCCTGGCGCCGTCCGCAGACTCGTTCCTGACCATCGTGTTTCGCGCGCGCGCCTCTGCCTGCGCTGCCACCGACGCGTTAGCTTGTCGGCATGGAAACTGACGTTCTGGTGGTAGGGGCGGGGCCCACCGGGCTCGTGCTGGCGTACCTGCTGGCCCGGATGGGCGTCCGGGTGCGAATCGTCGACCAGGCGAACGGGCCCGGTGAGACCTCGCGCGCGCTGGTGCTGCAGGCCCGCACGCTCGAGATCTACCGGCAGCTCGGCTTCGCCGAACCGGTCGTCGCGGCGGGCGTCGAGGTGACCGCGGTGAACCTCTGGGCGCGCGGCGAGAAAGCGGCGCACGTCGAGTTCGGCGGGCTGGGCGCCATCGACAGCCCGTTCCCGTTCGCGGTCATCTTCCCGCAGGACGAGCACGAACGGTTTCTCGGCGACCGGCTCGCCGAGGTGGGCGTCGAGGTCGAACGGCGCGTTGGCCTGACCGACTTCCGCGAGGAGGCCGAGGGGATCGAGGCCGAGCTCGAGGGGCCGGCGGGTCGGACCGCCTGCCGCTGCCTGTTCCTGGCCGGCTGCGACGGCGCGCGCTCGGCGGTTCGCCAGAAGCTGGGGCTCGGCTTTCCGGGCGGCACCTACGAGCACCTCTTCTACGTGGCCGACGTCGACGCCGGCGGGCCGCTGGTCAACGGCGAGCTGCACGTCTCCTTCGACGAGAGCGACTTCGCCGCCCTGTTCCCGCTGGCGGGCACCGGGCGCGTGCGGCTCATCGGCACGATCCGCCCCGAGCACGAGCACGCCGCCGATCGCCTCGGCTGGGACGACGTCAGCCCGCGCCTGCTCGAGCAGCTGCGGGTCGACGTCCAGCGCGTCAACTGGTTCTCCACCTACCGCGTCCACCACCGGGTGGCGGAGCGCTTTCGGAGCTGGCGCGCGTTCCTGCTCGGCGACGCCGCCCACATCCACAGCCCCGTCGGCGGCCAAGGGATGAACACCGGGATCGGCGACGCGGTGAACCTCGGCTGGAAGCTGGCGGCGGTGGTCCGCGGGCGGGCACCCGTCTCGATCCTCGACAGCTACGAGCCGGAGCGGATCGGCTTCGCGCAGCGGCTGGTGGCCACCACCGATCGCGTGTTCGAGCTGGCGACCCGCAGCGGCCCCCTGGCCGCGGCGGTCCGGGTCCAGATCATGCCGCGGGTCATCGGCGCCGCCTTCCGCGCCCGGGCCGTGCGCCGCTTTCTCTACCGCACCGTCTCGCAGACCGCGATCCACTACCGCGGCGGCGAGCTCGGCGCGGGACACGCCGGACGGATCGCCGGCGGCGATCGGCTCCCCTGGGTCTCGCCCGGACCGGACAACTTCGCGCCGCTCGCCGCGCTCGACTGGCAGGCGCACGTCTACGGCACGGCCGCGGAGGCGCTCCGAAACATCTGTCAGTCCCGCGGGCTCCCCCTGCACGTCTTCCCCTGGAGCGCGGACGCAGAGCGCGTCGGTCTGGCGCGCGACGCGCTCTACGTCATCCGGCCCGACGGCTACGTCGGCTTGGCGGATGCCTCGGCGCACCCAGCGGCGCTCGAGCACTATCTCGACGCGCGCGGCCTTCGCCTGGTCCCGAGCTCCGCCGGCGCCGACGCGCCGCCGCCCGCGCCTCCGCCCGCCTGACGCGTTCAAAGCTCGTAGGGCGACTGACGGCGCACCGGAAACAGAGCGCCAGCGATCGTGGCGGCCGGGACGCCGAACCGGTCCGCGAGCGCGCGTATCACGACCACGCTCATGCGGCCCCCGGGCGGCGCCAGGACCGCCGCCTCGAAGTCGTCGCCGGGCGCCTCGCCGCGGCCGCGGGCCCCACGCGCCGCCAAAGCGCGCCGCACCAGCGCGTGGTAACCGTCGACCCAGGCCATCCACGGCTCGACGGCGGCGGGATCGTCGGCCGCCATCCCGCACGCCGCCGCCCGCCGGCCGAGCTCTGCCGCGCCCAGCGTATCGAGCTCGCGCAGGCAGCCGGGGAACTCGGCGGCCAGCGCCCGGAGCTCGTCGCGCGTCGCCGCCGGACCGCCGCCGTCGCGCCGAGCGCGCCAGGAGGCCAGCCGCTCGTACTTGCGCGCCAGGGCCCGCAGGGCCACCGCCCCCAGGGTATTTCCGCCAGGAACCACGCCCCAGTGTCGCCGGCCGGTTACAATGCGCAAGCTGGATGTCCGCCGCCGCTCGCCTCGCCGCCCTTGGTCTGTGCGCGGCGTTGCTCGTCTTCGCTCGGCCCGCCCGCGCCGCCGACGCGCCGACGGTCGTGGAGCCGATAGGCGGCTACGCCGATGGAATTTTCCTCCGTAGCCGCGACGGCGCGCTCGTCCTCCTTCCCGGCGCCCGGCTGCAAGTCGACGGCGCCTTCTTCCCGCGGCAGACGCCCAAGAGCGGCGTCTTCATCCGGCGCGCGCGCGTCGAGCTGCGCGGCTGGCTGGGGCCGATGTTCTACTTCGACGTGGCGGGCGACTTCGCGCCCGGACCGCCGGCGGGCGCCGACGTCGCGCCCAGCGCGCTGCCGGCCGCCGACGCCTACCTGGCCCTCGCGCCGTTCGGGGACCAGCTCATCGTCCAGGCGGGCGAGTTCGACGCCCCGTTCACGCTGGAGAACCGCACCTCCGACGCGTACACCGACTTCATCGAGCGGGCGATGGTGGCGCGCTCGCTCGGCGCGCCGCGGAACAAGGAGGTCGGCGTGATGGCCCACGGCCTCCTGGCGGACGGGCGCCTCTACTACTCGGGCGGCCTCTTCAACGGCGAGGGTCCCGGCTTCCGCAACCTCGACAACCAGACCGATTCGATCGGCCGCGTCGTCATCACCCCGTTCGCCGCCAGCGATCGCCCCTGGCGGGGGTTCGCCATCGGCGGCTCGGCCTGGTACGGCAACCACGTGCTCGGACCGGAGGCCCCCGTGCAGGCAACGCCGGGCGGGATGGTCTTCTTCGAGCCGCACTGGACGACCGGCCAAACGACGCCGCTCGCCTTCGAGCTGCACGAACAGGGGAGCGCCACCGCCTTCGGCGGCGAGCTGAACCTGCCGATCGGCGACCGCTTCGGCCTGCGCGGCGAGATCGTCTGGAAGCGGCAGCACCTGGTCGAGAACGACACCTCGGCCACCCCCAGCGCGCCCGTGGGCGACGCGATCCTCGACGGCATCGCCGGCTACGCCGAGGTCTGGTTCTGGCTGTGGGGCGGCGCGGGGCAGCTCCCGGCGCCCGGGCTGGAGTTGCCGCAGCGGGTGGCCGGAGAGGCGCCGTTCGGATCGCTGCTCCCCGACGGGCTGGAGCTGGCGGTGCGCGGCGAGCTGCTCACGGAGAACCTGACCAGCGACAACACGGCGCTCGGAGATCCGGGGATCTCCACCACCCGCGTCACGTCGGGGACGCTCGGCCTCAACTACTGGCGCGGGCGCCTGGTCCGCCTCTCCGCCAACTACGTGGTCAACGAGTGGAGCGGCACCTCCATCACGGTCATGGACCTGGTCTCCCAGGGGAAGCTGGAGCAGGAGTTTCTGCTCCGCTTCGCCGCTTCCCTCTGAGGGGGACCCCCCGGGCTAGCCGCGCCCACCCCCTTTCGGCTATATAGCGGCGGCGATGAGGCTTCTCCCGCACGACGCGTCTTTCTTTTCCTATTTCGAACAACAAGGACAAAAGACGGTGGAGGGGTGCCGGGCGTTCCTGGAGATGGTGGAGAACCCGGTCGATCTCGAACGGCGCGCCGAGCGGGTCAAGCAGATCGAGCACGAATGCGACGAGATCACCCACGCCGTGGTGGCGGGGCTGCACAAGACCTTCATCACGCCGCTCGATCGCAACGACATCTACCGCCTCATCACCAAGATGGACGACATCATGGACATGGTGGAGGCGGCCGCCGACCGGGTGGCCCTCTACGACGTCCACGAGATGACCAAGGAGGTGGCCGAGCTGGCGCGCTGTCTCGTCTCGGGCGCCGAGCACGTGTTGGGCGCGGTCAAGGGCATCCGCGACCTCGGCAAGTCGGACGGCATCCTCCAGCACTGCGTGGAGGTCAATCGCCTCGAGAACGTGGCCGACGCCATCCTGCGCAGCGCGCTGGCGCGGCTCTTCCGCGAGGAGAAGGACCCCATCACCGTCATCAAGTGGAAAGAGATCTACGAGACGCTGGAGTCGGCCACCGACCGCTGTGAGGACGTCGCCAACATCATCGAGGGCGTGCTCCTCGAGAACAGCTGACGGACGCCGATGGTCACCATCGTCGCGATCGTGGCGATCGCGCTCTGCTTCGACTACATCAACGGGTTCCACGACGCGGCGAACTCGATCGCCACCGTGGTGTCGACGCGCGTGCTCACCCCGCGCCAGGCGGTCGTCTGGGCCGGCTTCTTCAACTTCATCGCCTTCGTCGTCTTCCCGCTGCACGTGGCGCACACGATCGGCAAGGGGATCATCGACCCCAGCATCATGAACGACGCCGTTCTGCTGGGGGCGCTGGGGGGCGCCATCGCCTGGAACCTCATCACCTGGTGGTACGGGCTACCGTCGAGCTCGTCGCACGCGCTGGTCGGGGGCCTCCTGGGCGCCGGCATCAGCAAGGGCGGGTTCGGCGTCGTCCAGCAGAGCGGCGTGCTCAAGACGGCCATCTTCATCGTGGTGTCGCCGGTGCTGGGCATGGTGCTGGGCGGTGGGATGATGGTGCTGGTCGCCTGGGTGTTCCGCCGCACGCACCCGGGGCGCATCGACCGCTGGTTCCGCCGGATTCAGCTGGTCTCCTCGGCGCTCTTCAGCCTGGGCCACGGCGCCAACGACGCGCAGAAGACGATGGGGATCATCTTGGCGATGCTGATCGCCAAGGGAAAGATCGGACCGCACGCCGAGCTGCCGCTGTGGGTGATCCTCGCCTGCCAGTCGGCGATGGGGCTGGGGACGCTGACCGGCGGCTGGCGGATCGTGCGCACGATGGGGATGCGCCTCACCAAGCTCAAGCCGTTCGGCGGCTTCTGTGCCGAGACGGGCGCGGCGGGGATGCTCTTTCTCGCCAGCGCGCTGGGCGTGCCCGTGTCGACGACGCACACGATCACCGGCGCCATCGTGGGGGTCGGCTGGGTCAACAAGCCGGCCGGCGTCCGCTGGGGGGTGGCGCTGCGCATCGTCTGGGCCTGGCTGTTCACCATCCAGTCGGCGGCGCTGATCGCGGCGGCGCTCTACTTCGGGTTGCGGGCGCTGGGCGTTTAGGCGGACCCGCCTAGCGGGCGTTCCCGCGGACGACGCGCAAGGGAGCCGAGGTGGTGGCCGGAGGGACGGGAGCGGGAACGGACGGGGGGTCCTCGCGCTCCTTGAGGCCGTCGACGGCGAAGCGGAGCTTGCGCTCGGCGAGCGACTCGAAGAGGTCGCCCTTGCGGCGCGCGGCCCAGAGCTCGAGCTCGGGATCGCCGTCGGCGTCGACGCGCACCTCGACGGTGCGCGAGGAGATGGAGCAGCGGACGGCCCGCACCAGGCGGGCGTGGGTGCGATCGAGGGCGTCGGCCACCCGCAGGACGGCGGTCAGATAACGCACGCGGCGCGCGTCGGCCTTGGAGAGCCGCTTGAGGGCGCCCTGTCCGCGCTGGGGAACCGCCTTCCTGTGGTGCCGCGCGGTGAGCGCGATGATCTCCACCTCCGAGCGCGAGAAGCCGGTCATGGCGTGGCTCTTGATCAGGTACTCGGTGTGGCGGTGGTGCCGGTGGGGCGAGATGTAGAACCCGATGTCGTGCAGGAGCGCCGCGTACTCGAGCAGCTCGGCGTCGCCGTCGGCCAGCTTGTGCAGCCGCCGCGTCTGGTGAAAGATCGAGAGCGCCAGCCGCGCCACGTGCGCGCCGTGGTCCTCGCGGAACTGGCAGCGGCGGGCCAGCTCCATCACGCTCCGCCGCCGCAGATCGGGAAACTCCTCCACCAGCAGGATCCCGGGCCGGTTGGAGGCGACGTAGTCCGCGATGATCCCCTCGCGCAGCGCCGTCTCGCACAGCGTCGCCTCGTCGGCGCCCGCCAGCTCGAGGGCGGTGCGGAACACCACCGCGCCCGCGTAGATGGTGTCGGCCCGCCGGGCGTCGAGGCCGGGGAGCTTGCTCCGCGCCGCGATGGTCATCGTCCCCAGCTTCTGCTCGAGGGCGGCCAGATCGCCGATCGCCATCGTCGACTTGCCGCTCCCCCCTTCCGCGCGCAGCAGACCGGCCAGCGCCGAGGCGGTCCCGGAGGTGAACGCCACGTCGTCGAACCCCATCGCCCGCACGCGGGAGATGACCGGGTCGAGCACCGTGCGCACCCGCTCGTTGAGGTGGGCGCGCTCGCGGGAGCTCGGGGGGTCCGAACAGGGGCAGCTCTCCGACAGGCGGATGACCCCCAGCTTGAGCGACGACGAGAAATACAGCTCCTGCGCGTCGGCCAATACGATTTCGAGTGACCCGCCGCCGAGGTCGAACAGCGCCACGCGCCGCTTGCCGAGGTCGAGCGAGCCGCGCGCGCCCAGGTAGATGAGGCGCGCCTCCTCGTCGCCGCGGATGACCTGGATGTCGATCCCCGACTCGTCGCGGGCGGCGCGCACGAACTCGCCGCCGTTCTGCGCCTCGCGCACGGCGCTGGTCGCCACCGCCACCAGCGCGTCGACCTTGTGGCGATCGGCGATCCGCCGCAGCGCCCGCAGGGCGTCCAGCCCGCGCCGGAAGACCTCGGGCGCGATGACCCCCTGGTGCAAGGTCGAGTCGCCGAGCCGCACCATCTCCTTGGCCCGGTCGAGCACGTGGATCCGCCCCCCCGTCTCCACATCGGCGACGATCAGGTGGAACGAATTCGACCCCACGTCGAGCGCGGCGATACGCATCCCAATTCAGGGTAAACCTTTATGCAGCGCGCAGCAGCAACAACTGGGCGAACAGCGCGCGTCGATCTCCTGGCGGGGGCCAGGTGTGGCTTCGGCTCTGGTCGCCTGGCAGAGCGGCGGCGGGAGCGCTCAGTCGCCTTGCAGGCCCGCGTCGCGGGCCTTTTCCAGGCGCTTGCGCTCGTTGTGATCGAGGAAGCGCTTGCGCAAGCGCAGCGCGACCGGGGTGACCTCGACCAGCTCGTCGGGGTTGATGAACTCGAGCGCCGCCTCCAGCGAAAAGGGGCGCGGGGTGGTGAGGAACAGCTTCTCGTCGGCGGCGGTGGTGCGGATGTTGGTCAGCTTCTTGGCCTTCGACGGGTTGACGATCAGATCGTTGTCGCGCGAGTGCAGCCCGATGATCTGGCCCCCGTAGACCTTGATCCCCGGTCCGAGAAAGAGCTGCCCGCGCTCCTGCAGATAGAAGAGCCCGTAGGTGTTGGTCTCGCCGTTGTCCTGCGAGATGAGCACGCCGTTCGGTCGTGAGCGGATCGCCCCGGCGAACGGGCCGTAGCTCTTGAAGTTGTGGTTCAGGATTCCCGTGCCGCGGGTGTCGGTGAGGAATTGCGAGCGGTAGCCGATGAGGCCGCGCGCCGGGCAATGATACTCGAGGCGCATCCGCCCTTCGCCCGCCGGCCCCATCTCCTGCATGCGGCCGCCGCGGCGCCCGAGCTCCTCGATCACCGCGCCCGAGTAGGCCTCATCGAGGTCGATGACCACCTCTTCGTACGGCTCGAGCTTCTCGCCGCCGTCGCCGGTCTTGAAGATGACCTGCGGCTGGGAGACCATCAGCTCGTAGCCCTCGCGGCGCATCGTCTCGATGAGCACCGAGAGGTGCAGCTCGCCGCGGCCGAGGACGTCGAAGGTGTCGGGCGAGGCGGTCTCCTCGACGCGCAGGGCGACGTTCGACTTGATCTCCTTGAACAGCCGATCGCGCAGGTTGCGGGAGGTGACGAACTTCCCCTCCTGACCGGCGAAGGGGCCGTTGTTGGACATGAACTGCATCTTCACCGTCGGCTCTTCGATCTCGAGCAGCGGCAAGATGGTGGGGCGCGCGATCTCGGTGATGGTCTCGCCGACGGTCAGGTCCGCCATGCCGGTGACCGCGCAGATGTCGCCGGCGGCGGCCTCCGCCAGCTCGAACCGCTTGAGCGACTGGTAGCCGAGCAGCTTGGCGACCCGGAACTCCTCGCGCGAGCCGTTCCGGTGCGCGCAGAGGACGCGGTCGCCCGGCTTGATCCGCCCCGACTCGATGCGGCCGATCGCCACGTAGCCGAGGTAGTCGTCGTAGTCGAGCGTCGTGACGTGCATGGCCAGCGGCGCCTCGACGGCCGCCGCCGGCGGCGGCACCACCTCGACGACCATGTCGAGCAGCGGGCCGAGATCCTTCCGCTCGTCCTTGAGATCGCGCACCGCCCACCCCTCGCGCCCCGAGGCGTAGACGATGGGGAAATCGAGCTG
>Ga0134128_10002769_pt1 | contig 21551 bp, 17 predicted proteins | sample KB31754_FD_96462 | JGI IMG/M metagenome (GOLD analysis project Ga0134128, IMG submission 96462) | Terrestrial soil microbial communities with excess Nitrogen fertilizer from Kellogg Biological Station, Michigan, USA - KB3-175-4 | ecosystem: Environmental > Terrestrial > Soil > Unclassified ... | reverse complement strand
GTCGAGGGAACGCAGCCAGAGGGCGGAGCGGCCGCTGGAGTTCTGGGCGGAAAATACCACCTGACGCCCGTCGGGCGAGACCGCGGGCGGGCCGGGACGGCTGCCGCCGAAGTCAAAACTCAGGCCGGGCGGGGGCGTAATCTCGGTGACGGTGCGTGCCGCCGCCGGTGCCGGGCGGAGCCATAACGCCGCGCCCGTCGCGAGGATGGCGATGAGGGCCGTCGCCGCTATCCATAGCCAGGCGCGGCGGGGCGGCGCCGGGGCGGTGGCGGAGGGAACGGCGACCGCGGCCAGCATCATGCCGGCATCGTGGGCCGACTGCAGGCGCGCCTCGGGGTCGGGCTCCAGACAGGCGCGGAGCAGGCGGTCGAGGGCGGGCGGGGAAACCTCGCGCACGCCGCCGAAGGCGGGTTGGCCGGTGGCCATCTCGTAGAGTACGCACCCGAGGGCGTAGACATCGCTGCGGGCGTCGGCCTCGCGTCCGGCGATCTGCTCGGGAGCCATGTAGGGGATGGTGCCCAGCACGGCGCCGGCTTGCGTCGCCGCGGGCAGCGTGGGGGTGTCAATGGCGGCGGTCAGCGCCGTGCTGACGCCGGCCTTGGCCAGCCCGAAATCCAGCAATTTGGCCTGTGTCTGCGCTCCCGAGCCGGTGAGCATGATGTTGGCCGGCTTGAGGTCGCGGTGGACGATGCCGGCGCGGTGGGCGCGCGCCAGCGCGGCGGCGACCTGGCCGCCGAGCGCCACGATCTGCGTGAGCGGAAGCGGGCCGCGGCGCAAGCGCTCGGCCAGGGTTTCGCCCTCGAGGTACTCCATGACCAGATAGCTGGCATCGCCCTCGCGGCCGAGGTCGTGGAGCACGCAGATATTGGGGTGCTGCAGGGCGGCGATGGCGCGCGCCTCGCGCTGGAAGCGCGCCTCGGCCTCGGGGCTGCTTGCCAGTTGGCCGGAGAGCAGCTTGACCGCCACGGTGCGGTCGAGCCGGGTGTCGCGGGCGCGGTACACCTCGCCCATGCCGCCCGCTCCCAGCGGCGCGACCACCTCGTAGGCACCCAGTCTATCCCCGGCTTTGAGCATGGCCAATCTTGCCACAGGCGGAGCCTGTTCTTGCCGGGCTGCGCCCCCCGCCTCCCGATGGAGGGCTCCCCGTGCCTTCGAAGAGTGTCCCCATATTTGGGAGGATTGCGCCCGGGCGCCGCCCGGAGCAGGCTTAGGGCATGCCAATGGGGAGGTGGATTTTCCTGCTGGGGGCGTTGCTGCTGCTGGGCGGCTGCCAGCAGCCCTACCGGGTGTTTGCGGTGCAAGTGGCGTCGGCGGATGAGGCCCCGCCGCCGCCACCGGGGGCGCTGGCCGACGCGCGGCCGCTGGCGGTGCCGCCGGTGGCGGCACCGCCGGCGGGCGGCTTGGGGATGCGGATGGCACCGCCCAAGTGGGATCTCAACCGGGTGCCGGCTGTCACGCTGATGGAGCTGCCGGGGATTACGCCCGGGGTGGTCACCGCGATCATTAATGGGCGCCCCTACCGCGGCAAGCGTGAGTTGCTGAAGCGCAAAATCCTGACCGCCGAACAGTACGCACGCTGGAAGGATTACCTGGTGGTGCACCGGACGGCGGCTACCAGCCGCGGAAGCGCGGCCACTCGGCGATGACCGCGGTGCCACCGTCGAGCACGTAGTAGCTGTCGAACTGCGCGGCGGTGGCGCAGATGTGGTTGGGGAGAATGCGCAGCCGCGTGCCGACCGCCAGCCGGGGTGGCGGTTGCCTGGCACCGGGACGCAAGGCCAGCACGCCATGCTCCTGGCTGGTTTCGGCGACCAGCCAGTCTTCATACGGCTCGCCGGCGGCATCGCACACCAGGCCATAGCCCTGGGCGCCATCGCCGCGGTCGCGGGAGAGGGCCATCCACCCGGCGTCGGTGAGTGTCCAGCCGCCCAGCGGTCCCTTCTCGGGCTGGTGTCCAATCACCGTGGCCAGCACGGTGCAGGCGATGTCGTCGAGGGTGCATACGCCCAGGCCGGCCATCACCAGATCGAAGAAGCAGTACACGCCGGCGCGGACCTCGGTGACGCCGGTGAGATCGCGGGCAAAGTGGGCGGTGGGCGTGGACCCCACGCTGACCACCGGGCAGGCGAAGCCGGCGGAGCGCAGCAGGGCGGCGGCGGAGACGGCGGCGGCGCGTTCCTGCTCGGCGGCCTGCTCCAGCGCCGCGGTGCCGTGGGCATGGTAGGAGTCACCGGCGTGGGTGAGCACGCCGCGCAGTCCGCCGGGCGGCAGGGCCCGGGCGACGGCTAGGAGCAACTCGCGGCGTTCCGCCCGGATGCCGGCGCGGTGGCCATCGGCGTCAATTTCGATGAGCGCGGGAATCGGCGCCTCGCCGCCGCGGGCGCGGGCCGCCAGCGCTTCCGCTTGTTCGGTGCTGTCGAGGATCACCGCCAGGTCCGCGCCGGCGGCGCGCAGCCGCGCCACGCGGTCGAGCTTGTGGGGGCTGATGCCGACGGCATAAATCATGTCGCGCACCCCGGCGGCGGCGAACTCTTCGGCCTCGCGCAGGGTGGAGGCGGTGGCGCTGCCGTCGCCGCCGGCCATCATGATTTCGGCGGCGGGAAGGCTCTTGCAGGTCTTGAGGTGGGGGCGCAGGGCGGCGCCAAGGCCGGCGATGCGCTGCCGCAGGCGACGGCAGTTGCGCTCCATCCGCGGGCGGTCCAGCAACAGGCATGGGGTGGGCAAATCACTGATGGTGGGCGGCATGTGTGAGTTATTATCCAGCAGTGCGAAAGGGCCTACAGCAGGGGTTGTTGATTTTGGCATGGCTGGCGGCGGCTTCCCCGGCGTGGGGCTGGGGCTGCGCCGGACATCAGGTAATCGCGCTGATCGCCGCCGCGCATCTGCGGCCGGAGGTGGCGGAGCAGGTGGCCCGCATCCTGGCCGAGGCGCCGCCGGGGGCGGGGCGGCACACCTGTCCGGCGGCGGCGGGATGGCCGGAGATGGCGCGGGAGGCCAACTGGGCCGATGCGGCGCGAACCGCCGGCACGGCCGAGTTCCACTTCATCAACCTGCCGCTGGGGGCCCGGCCGGGCGCGGCGGCGCTGGCGGCCGCCTGCGACGGGGGCTGCCTGACTTCGGCGACGGCACAGTTTGAACAGCAGTTGCGAACGGGCTCCGCGGCGCAGCGCGCAGCCGGGCTGCGCTATCTGATTCACCTCACCGGCGACGCCTTTCAGCCCCTGCACACCGCCGACAACCGTGATCGCGGCGGCAATTGCGTCCGCACACGGCTGCCGGGGCGCAAGCGGGCCACCAGCCTGCACGAAGACTGGGACAGCGTGCTGCTGCGCCGCGCGATGGGTCGCGCCACCCCCGCCGTCTACGCCCAGCGGCTTGACCGGGGCTACGGCAGGCGCTATCGCACGGAAGCCACCGACCCCGCCGCCTGGGTCTGGGCCAGCCATGAGCTGGCGGTACGCGCCGCCTACGGACCACTGCATCTTGCGCCCGGTTGCGAGGAGCAGCCGGTCGTCCTTTCCGCCGCGTACGTTCGAGATGCCCAGGCGGTGATTGCCGAACAGTTGGACCGCGCCGGCTGGGCGCTGGCCAACCTTCTGAACCAACTTTTATCCACCCGGAGCTGAACCATGCGCCGTTGCTGCCTGCTGACCTCCATCCTGATCGCCTGCGCCCTCATCGCCGGCGCCCAACAAGTGCCCGCTTCCGCCCTCGACGGCCTCGCCTGGCGCTCCATCGGTCCGGCCACCACCGGCGGCCGCATCGCCGACGTTACCGGCATCACCGTACCCGGCGAGCCACAGGAGATGCTGGTGGGCACCGCCTCGGGCGGGGTGTTCAAGAGCGAGAATGCCGGAGTCTCGTGGACGCCCATCTTCGATCACTCGGGCGGCATGATGTCCATCGGCGCGGTGGCGATTGCGCCCTCGAACCCGTCCATTTTGTGGGTGGGGACGGGCGAGGCCGACAACCGCCAGAGCTCGTCGTGGGGCAACGGCATCTACAAGTCGCTCGACGGCGGTGCGAGCTGGCAGGCGATGGGACTGGCCGACACGCGCCACATCGCCAGGATCATCATTGATCCGCGCAACCCGGAGATCGTCTATGTGGCGGCGTTGGGGCACCTGTGGGGATCGAATACCGAACGCGGCGTGTTCAAAACCACCGACGGCGGCCGGAGCTGGAAGAAGGTGTTGTATGTGGACGACAACACAGGAGCCACCGACCTGGCGATGAGCGCCACCAACCCCAACCTGCTGCTGGCGGCCACCTACCAGCGCCAGCGCAAGGGCTGGGGCTTCAACGGCGGCGGGCCGGGCAGCGGCATCTGGCGTTCGAGCGACGCCGGAGAGCACTGGACGAAGCTGAGCAAGGGACTGCCGGAGGGGGTGAAGGGACGCATCGGGGTGGCGCTGTACCCGGGCGACGACCGCATCGCCTATGCCATCGTCGAAGCCGATCCCACCGGCGCGGGGCGGGGCGGAGCGGCGAAGAAACCCAAGGGAGGCATCTTCCGCAGCCTGAACCAGGGGGAGAGCTGGGAGCACATGTCGGGCCTGGACCCGCGACCCATGTACTACAGCCGCATCTATGTTGCCCCGCACAACCCCGAGCAGGTGTACATCATGGGATCCGAGCGCGGCTTCTATATCTCCGACGACGGCGGGCGCAACTTCCGCGACGTGTTCAGCCGGGTGCATGGCGAAGACCATGCCATGTGGATTGATCCGCTCGATCCCAACCATCTGCTGATCGGCGGCGACGGCGGGGTGTCCATCTCCTATGACCGCGGGGTGAGCTGGCTGTTCCGCGACAACCTGCCCATCGGCCAGTTCTACAAAATTTCGGTGAACCAGGCGACGCCGTTCGTGGTGTGCGGCGGCCTGCAGGACAACGGCAACTGGTGCACGCCCTCGGCCAGCAACCTCAGCTATGGCCTTTCCAACCGCGACGCCTTCAACGTGGGCGGCGGCGACGGCATGCACGCCGTTTTCGATGGCGACAACTACACCCTGCTGGTCAGCTCGCAAAACGGCAACACCGGCCGGGTGGACATCCGCACCATGCAGCGGCAGAGCATCGGTCCGGCGCGGCCGCAGCCGGGCGCGGACGGCAAGACGACGCCGTACCGGTTCAACTGGACGGCGCCGCTTTTGGTGTCGCCCTCCAACCCGAAGGTCATCTACACCGCCGCCAACCGGCTGTTCCGTTCCGAGGATCAGGGACGGAGCTGGCGCGCCATCAGCCCCGACCTCACCGCCGCAGTGGATCGCGACAAGCTGACCATGATGGGCGGAATCATCCCCGCTGACGCCATGTCGCGCAACGACGGTCAGGACAACTTCAGCGCGCTGACCGCGGTGGCGGAGTCGCCCACGGACAGCCGGCTGCTCTACACCGGCGCCGACGACGGCACGTTCGAGATGACCCGCGACGGCGGCGGACACTGGACCAACCTGTCGCACAACTTCCCCGGTCTGCCGGCGATGACCCAGGTGAGCGGCATTGAACCCTCGCGTTTCGCCGCCGGGCGCGTCTACGCCAGCTTTGACGGCCACTTCAACGACGACTACGCGGCGCACGTTTACGTCAGCGAGGACTACGGCGCCACCTGGCAGCCGATCGCCGGCGGCCTGCCCACCTCGGTGCACGTGGTCCGGGAGGATCCGCGCGACGCCAATTTCCTGGTGGCGGGCACCGAGGAGGGCGTTTACGCCTCCTGGGACCGCGGCCGGAACTGGACGTCGTTGAACACCGACCTGCCGCCGGTGCCGGTCTACGACATGGTCTATGCCGAAGGCGGGCGGGCGCTGGTGTTGGGCACGCACGGCCGCGGGCTGTGGGTGCTCGACAACACGGCGCCGCTGGTGGGGATGGGCAAGGTGGCGGCGGGTGATGCGGCGGCGCTGCTGCCCATCGCCGCGGCGCATCGGGAGACCATTTACAGCCCGCAGTCGTGGTTCGGGTGGGGCGAGTTCTTCGCGCCCAACCCGCCGGCGGGCGCGGTGATCACCTACTGGCTGCCGCAAGCGGTGAAGGGCAAGGCGACGATCACGGTGCACGATGCCGCCGGAGGTGAGGTGGCACACTTTGACGGCCCGGCGGCGGCCGGCCTGAACCAGGTGGAATGGGACCTGCACCGTGCCGCGGCGATCACGCCCCCGGCGGGCCGCGGCGGGTTCCGTTTCCAGGCCGGCGGACCGTGGGTGACGCCGGGGACCTATACCGCCGAGGTGGTGGTGGGCAGCGCCGCGCCGCTGCACGGCAGCGTCGAGGTCACGGCTGATCCGGAGAGCCCGCTTGATGCCGCCGGGCAAAAGCAACGCGCGGCGGCGGTGATGAGCGCCTATCGGCTGGAGCAGCAGTTGGCGCCGGCGCAAGCGGCCGTCGAGCAATGGAGGCAGCAATTGCAGGCGATGCGCGCCTATGCCACGGCCATGGGCCAGGAAGGCCATGCCGCGCTGGCGGCGGTGGAGAAAGCAGAGGCGGCGCTGCACGGGCCGGCGGCGGAGTTCAACCGTGTGCTGGGCGAGGCCTCCGGCGCCGAGCGCGCCATGGACGGCTATGAGGGTCTACCCACCGCCGAGCAGGCGGCTGAGCTGGCCTCCGCCTGGAAGGACGCACCGGCGGCGATAGGGGCGCTCAATCGCTTTGCGGCGGCATCACTGCCGGCGGCGGAGGCGGCGCTGGCGGGCGGGAAGTGGCCGGCGGTGAAGCCGCTGGCGATCCCCCAGCAGCGTTAGGCGGAGGTTCCATCGAGCAGGCTGCGGGCCTGCTGCAGCAGCATCTGCGGGGTGAAGGGCTTGCGCAGATAGGCGAAACCGGGCTGCTGTTGCAGGTCTTCGACCGCGGCGGGATCGCTGTAGCCGGAGATGAGCAGGATCCGGATGCCGGGATGGAGCTCGCCGATCTGTCGCGCCAACTCGAGGCCGGTCATGGCCGGCATGGCCACGTCGGAGATCAGCAGATGGATGGCGCCGGCGTGCGCCCGCGCGGTTTCCAGCGCCAACTGGCCGTCGGCGGCGGCCAGCACCTGATAGCCGGCGCGGCGTAAAAGTTCGACGACCAGCTTGCGGACGATCTCTTCGTCCTCAGCCAGCAGAATGGTCTCCGCAGTGGGCGCATCCGTCATTGCGCACATTGTACACGCGGTGATTCAGCCCTGCAGGCGACTTCCCAATAGCGGCACCGGCTGCGGGATGCCGGGGGTGAGGCGCGGGTCGGGCTGCGGGGTGCCGTAGACGGTGGTCATGGGCACCACCCCCGCCCAGATGGGCAGGGCATAATCGGCCTCTTCATCGCCGGGGGGGCCAGTGCGTACTTTGGCGCTTGCCTCGGAGAGTGGGAGCACGAGCACCATGGTGGCCTTCAACTCCTGCGGGGAGGGCTGGCGGGTGGCTGCCCAGCGACCGGGGGCGATGTGGTTGCTGACCACTTCCAAGCCGTGCAGCTTTTCAGCTTCGTCGACCACCGGTTGGGCGCGGCCATAGACCATCACCGAGCGGTAGTTGATGGAGTGGTGAAAGACCGAGCGCGCCAGCACCAGGCCGTCCACCAGAGTGGCGGTGAGGCACAGCTCAATGCCGTCGCGCAGGGAGCGCAGCATGTGGCTGGCGGCCGAGCCGTGGAGGAACACCCGCCCGCCGTCGCGGCCAAAAGCGGTGGGGATGACCACGGTGTGGCCTTCGGGCGCCTGAAAGCCAACGTGACACAGAAAGGTGGCATCCAGAATGGCGTGAATGGTGGCGGGATCATAGTCGCCGCGCGCCGGCAGGCGCTTGACTTGCGTGCGCGAGGAGGGTGGCGGGGTGCGATCCATGCAGGCATTGTGGCATAGAATGGGGCTATGAAGCCCGTGCTGCTGCTCAGTTCCGCCGTGATTGCCCTGATGGGTTTGTGTGCCTTTGCGGCGCCGCGTGCCGCGGGTTCGGCCGACCCGGTGGTGGGGGATGTGCACTCGAGCGTGCGGGTGATCATCTATCAGGATCTGGAGTGTCCCGACTGCGCCCGCTGGCACAAAATTTTCACCGCGCAGATCATTCCGCAGTTTGGCGCCAAGGTGGGGTTTGAGTTCCGCGACTATCCGCTGCCGCAACATTTGTGGTCGTTCAACGCGGCGGTGTTGGCCCGCTATTTCGATACCAAGTCGCTGAAACTGGGCATGGATTGGCGCGACTACTGCTTCACCCATCAGGATGAGTTCACGCCCGCCAACCTATTGTCCAAGGCGGCGCAGTGGGCGCAACCGCAAGGCATCACCGCCGTCCAGTTGGAGGATGCCTTTGCCAACCCGGAACTGTTCGCCAAGGTGCAGGCTGACCAGCAACTGGGGCGTAAGGACAACGTGCAGCACACGCCGACGATTTTGCTCAACGGCCACGAGGCGACCACGCCGGAACAGCTGGAGCAGTGGCTGGCCCAGGCGGGGCGGTAGTATCCCCTTTCGGCATAGCTGAACGCCCCCCCGGCGGTTCCGTTTTGGAGAGGAGGAGGAGGGGCGGCGAGGATTGGTGTCCAGCCATTTACCCGCCCCTTGTGTCCAACCTGCTAGCACGGGCCAGATGGATACCGTGCCGGAGGTAAAGGAGACCACATGCGGGAAAATTCAAAGTTGCGCATGGCGCTACTGGACACCTTGTGGAAGAGCACTTTGGTGGGGCTGGCAATTTTTGACGGCGCCCAGGGCACGTTGCGCGAGGCCAATGGGGCCTTTCTGGACCTGCTCGACAGCCGCTACCGGACCAAGAAGACGCTGGGTTCGTCGCTGGAGCAATGCCTGCCCGAGGTGGAGGCGAGCGGGTTGCAGGCAGCGTTCCGCCAGGCGCTGAGCGGCGGTCTGGCGGTGCACGTGGACGCGGTGCGCTTTCATCGTGGGGGCAGCAGCCTGCTGGTGAACTGCATTCTGATGCCGTTGCTGGAAGAGCGTGAGGGGACGAACGGGGAAGCAGTATCCCCCATGGTGTTGTTGGTGGCCAGCGAGCGGAAGACGGAGATGCCCACGGGCGAGAGCCTCAATCTGGTGGACATACACACCCGCCAGGCGCTGGCACGGCATTTCCACCTCAGCGCCCGGGAGATTGACATCGTGGGCGAGTGCCTGCAGGGGAAGAAGAACCGGCAGATCGCGCAGGACCTGCACATCGGCATCTCGACGGTGAAGCGCCACCTGGAGAGCGCCTATCGCAAGATGGGGATCAGCAGCTCGCGTTCACTGCCCATCGCCATCCTCAACGTGCTGCGCACGCTGGAGCCGGCGAGTGCGTCGGCGGCCGCGATCAGCGCGGAGATCTCGCTGGTTGTGGCGCCGCAGGCGGGCTCGCAAGCGGCCTGAAAGCGGACGGGCTCAGTGGGGCGAGGTGGCCGCCGGAGTCATAGCGGCGAGGGCGGCCAGCAGCGGCGTGACGGTGGTCTGGACGGCCGTCTGCGCGGCGGCAAAGCTGGGCGCCTGATCGCCCTGCCCGCTCATCCACACCAGGTCGCCTTGCGGGTTCACCAACTCCAGATCGAGGCGGTATTGGTACTTGCTCAGATCCACGGTGGGATTGGCGTCGAGCAGCATGGGTGAAGTGAGCGTGCTGGCAGCGTCGAGCGAATCCAGGTTAGTCACGTTGGCGGGCAGATCGGTGCCGGCCGGCGCTGCCGACCGCGATGACCGCCGCGCGGCGGTCCGGCGGGCCGGCTTGGGGGCTGCCGGCAATTGGCGCCGCACCTGGCCCTTCAACACCAGGCTGGCGTTGGATTGATTTTCGGTGATGACCACCTTCTTGGATTCGAACAATGCCTGGGTGAGCAGCGCCTGCACGGCACTGGCATCGGAACCGGCGAGGGTGTCGATATAGATCCGCAACACGGCGGGCGGCGCCGCAATCTGTGCCGAAGGCGCCGAGGCGGTGATATCCACTGCATTGGCGGGCGGCGCCTGGGCGGCCAGGCAAAGGCCCATCCCCAGGGTCAGCATCAGGGTGGTTACGGCTTGCTTACGCATCGACGGTCCTCCAGAAGCAATGGCTGTCTTCCAACGTACCCCGAAGATCAACCCTGCGCAACGATTACAAAAGTTTTACAAACGTCTGCCGATGAGGCTGATAGCGTGGTTAGAGTAGCTTCCGGGAGACAAATTGAGCGCCGCTTCTGCCACTGCCCTGTCCGAACCCGACCTGACCGAGATTGCACGCCGTGAGGGGCTGAACTGGCCCACTACGCTAGTGCTGGTGGCGCTGCACGCCGGTGCGGTCGCGGCCCTGTTTTTCTTTACCTGGAAAGCCTTTCTGGTGGCTGCGGTGCTGTACTGGATCGCCATTGGCGGCGGCATCGGCATGGGCTACCACCGCCTGCATACGCACCGCTCCTACCAGACGCCGCTGTTGCTGGAATATGCGCTGGCGGTGTGCGGCGCCCTGACGCTGGAAGGCGGGCCGATCTTTTGGGTGGCCACCCATCGCCTGCACCATCAGAAATCGGATCACGACGGCGACCCTCATTCGCCGCGCGATGGGGCGTGGTGGGCGCACGTTGGCTGGATCATCCTCGGACGGCGCAGCCACAATGACACCCGGCGCATGGCCAAGTACGCTCCGGATCTGGCCAAGCATCGTTTCTATCTCTGGCTGAACACCTACCACTACCTGCCGCTGGTGCTGAGCGTGCCGCTGCTGTACTGGTGGGGGGGCGTCAGCATGGTGTTGTGGGCGGTGTGCGTGCGGGTGGTGATTGGTCTGCATGCCACCTGGCTGGTCAACTCGGCGACCCACATGTGGGGCCAGCGGCGGTTCGCCACCCGCGACGATTCGCGCAACAACTGGTGGGTGGCGCTGCTGACCTTCGGCGAGGGCTGGCACAACAACCATCACGCCCACCCCACTTCGGCGCGGCATGGGCTGGCGTGGTACGAAGCCGACCTGACCTACTGGCAGATCCGGCTGCTGCAGTGGTTGCGGGTGGCGCGCAACGTCAAGCTGGCGCGGGTGAACCAGGCGCCCACCGCACTGTCCGAACAACGATAGAATTTCTCCATGCGCATCAGCGGCCGCCGCCGCCGTGTGGCCGGGTACATTGTCCTGGGCGCCTGCCTGGTGGCTCTGGCGGTAGCCCTCAATGTGGGATGGATCGTGATCAACAGCCGCGAAGGCGTGCTGCTGATCCTCGGCATCCTGCTGTTTCCGCTGATCATCGCCGGGCTGGTGCTGAACACGATCTTTCTGGTGCGCGAGATCCGGCGCAACGAGCAGCACAATGCCTTCATCAACGCCGTCACCCACGAGCTGAAAACGCCGGTGGCTTCGATTCGCCTGTATCTGCAGACGCTGCAGGCGCGCGAAGTGGAGGCGGCGCAGCGGCAGGAGTTCTACAAGGTCATGCTGGTCGACACCGACCGTCTGCTGGACAGTGTGGAACAGATCCTGCGCACCGGGCGCGCCGGGCACGCGCGCCGCGCCATCGCCAGCCAGCGGCTGGACCTGGCGCAACTGACGCAGGAGGCCGCCGCGCAGGTGGGGCAGCGCTACGACCTGAAGGCGGGCGCCATCGCCTGCGCCGCACAACCGCCGGCAGGCACGGCCATGGTGGTGGGCGATGCGGATGAGCTGCGCGCGGCCCTGACCAACCTGTTCGACAACGCGGTGAAGTATTCGGGCGAGCAGCCACGGGTGGAATGGGCAGTGAGCGCCGACGAGGGCCGTTGGGTGCTGCGGGTGCGGGATCAGGGCACAGGGATTCCGCGCACCGAGCTGAAGTCCATTTTCAAGCGATTTTACCGGGTGCCCAGCCAGACGGGACAGGTCAGCGGCACTGGTTTGGGGCTGTTTATCGTGCATTCCGTGGTGCGGCGGCACGGCGGCAAGGTGACCGCCGAAAGCGAGGGCCCGGGCACGGGCAGCACCTTCACGCTGCGGTTGCCGGCGGCACCGGCAACGCTGGCGGGCGGGGCGGGGCGATGAGCCGCATTCTGGTGGTAGAGGACGAGTTGCACCTTGCCCAGGGGCTGCGCTTCAACCTCGAGGCGGAGGGTTATGCGGTGGAGCTGGCGGCCAGCGGTGAGGCCGCTCTGGAGCGCCTCGACAACGCCGCGGCGGCACCGGTGGACCTGATGGTGCTGGACGTGATGCTGCCTGGCAAGGATGGCTTCGCGGTGGCCGGCGAGTTGCGCGCCCAGCGGCGATTTTTGCCCATCCTGATGCTGACCGCGCGCGGCTCGGCCGAGGACGTGCTGCGCGGCTTCGGCGCCGGCGCCGACGATTATCTGGCCAAGCCCTTCGAGCTGGCCATCCTGGTCGCGCGCATCCGCGGACTGCTGCGACGGGGATACTGGCACGCGGCCGGGGGCGATACAGCGGCGGAAGCGGCGCCGGCGCGGGACGTGTTTGATTTCAACCAGCGGCACGTGGATTTCACCAACCTTGAGCTGCGGGTGGGCGAGCGGATGCTGCCGCTCACGCTGATGGAGGCCAACGTGCTTCGCTACTTGATCCAGCACCAGGGCTTGGCGGTGTCGCGCAAAGCGCTGTTGGAACAGGTCTGGGGGCTCAGCGAAGATACTGACACGCGGGCCATTGACAACTTTGTGGTGCGCCTGCGGCGCTATATCGAGGAGATACCGGCGCGCCCGCGGCATCTGCTGACAGTGCGCGGCGTGGGCTACAAGTTCGTCGCCGAACCTTAGCGCAGATCCAGAGTGATCGACAGCAGGCTGCTGTCTACAGGGGTGGCCGCGCGCACGACCACCTGGTACACGCCGGGCGTGGCGGCGGGACGGCTGAGCCGGGGGCTGCCGCCACAAGCGGCGGCCAGCAGCGCACAGCCGGCGACGCCGATCAGCCGCAGGCGCGGGGTTCGCTTCCACGCGACCGCCAGGCAGAGCCAGAGACCCAACCACCACCACCACACACCGGGGCTCATGCCGGCTGCGGCTGGGCTGCCGAGGCGCAATAGCGCGGAAGCCTCGCGGCCCTTGAGGTCAAGTTGGCCGGGGCTGATGGAGCAGGCGGGTCCGGCGGGCACGACGGTACAGGAGAGGGCGACGGTAGCCTGAAAGTCGCCGACCGGGGAAAGAGTGATGGGTAGCTGGGCGTTGCCGCCGCCGACGATGGTGAGAGAATCGGCGGCGGCGGAGAGGGTAAAGGGCGCGGAGGCGAGGAAGTTGCTGTCGCCCAGGTAGCGGGCCGAGTAGCGGCCCGAGTAGCCGGCGGGGGCGAAGAAGTGCGCCACCGCCGCCACCTCGCCGCTGCCGTCGGCGGTGGCGGCGGCGACGAGGGGGCTGAAGCCGAGGGCACGAGTGGCGGCGAAGAACTCCACGTCGCCGCTGGGGGCAGCCGCGGCTCCCGCCGCCGTGACGGTTGCGCCCAGCCGGATAAAAGAAGATGACGGCTCGGCGTCGAGAGCGACGCTGGTGGCGGCGCGTTCGATGCTGAGCGGGTAGGCGGGCGAGTGGCTGGGACCGTAGCCGGTATCGCCATCGTAGGCGGCCACCAGGCTGTACATTCCGGGTGGCAGCAGGAGGCCGGCGGGCGCCACGGCCAGACCCTGGGCATTGAGCGGCCATTGAGCCAGCAGTTGCGCCTGGGGCATGCCGCGGGCGCCGCGCTGCTGATGCGGTCCGGCGAGACGGTTCTCGAGGCGCGTTGTACCCGCGGGAGGCGGCAGCGCGGACGATCCGCGCACCTGAATGGCAAACTGCAGCGCGCTGCCATAGGGCGCGGAATGAGTGGGCAGGGGGCCATCAAGACCGGCGATGTAGGCGGTCAGGCGAGACTGGGTGGCGACGAGAGGCGCGGAGACGGCCACCGGATCGGAGAGACTGGGGGCGAAGGCGTCGTCGCCGCTGTAGCGTGCCTGCAGGGCATAGTCGCCGCCGGGCAGTTGAGCCGTGCTCCAGGTGCCGCAACCTTGGCCAGCGGCGTCGGCGAGGTTGGCCAGCGCCAACTGCCGCTGCGCGCCGTCGGCCCCGACCTGCATGATAGCGGCGGTGCCGGTGGGCACGCCTGCGTCCCGCCCTTGCACGCAGACTTGAACTCTGCTCTCCGATTGCTGCTCCCATTGCAGATGGGTTTGGGTGGCCGTCCGGGCGGCGGCGCCGCTCCAGGCACGCACCAGGTTGGCCGCGAGCGGCGAGCCGAGACCGCTGACCCGGTCGTATCCGGCGACGGCGGAGTAGCCGGGCAGCACGCTGGTTCCGTCCGTCCGCGTTTCGCACCCCGGGCTGCCAACTTGGCAGGGTTCGGCATTGTTGCCATTGCGAATGTCGGCAAACACGCAATCGGGGGCGACGGCCGCGCCGAGGGAGGCGTCGCAGACACCGATATCGGGAACCGCTTGCGCCAGCCGGTAGAGGGTGGGGTTGGCCAGACCCTGCGGACCGCCCGCCTGCTCATCCGCCAGGGCCATAAGCGCGGCGAAGGCGGGAGCGGCCGCGGAGGTGCCTCCGACGATGAAGTAGCCAAACAGTCCGCCAGGATCGGTATGGCAACTGGCATCGGCGCACACCAGATAACCATCGTCGGAGGAGGCGGAGAAGGCCAGGTCAGGAACCTCACGCATGCCCCCGTCGCCCACGCCCTGCTGCCAAGCGGGTTTGGGGTAGAGGTAACTGTCACCTCCGCCGCTGGCAGAAAGCGGCGCGGCCGGGTCGCAGGCGGTGGGATCGAGGCAGCTATCGTTCCAGGCAGTCTGGGGAATGGGCATCAGGGCGGAGCCGTGGGTCTGGGCGTTGTTGGCGGCGCTCCAGAAGGCCGCGCCGGCGGTGCCGCGGTCGAGCAAGCGAGTGCCGCCCACGGCGGTGTCCCAGGGAGTGGAGGCCAGCCCGTTGACCCCCAGGCCGTGCGACGCTGCCGGGGTGGCGGCGGCGTTGCTATCACAGCCCGCCGCGCCACTGTCGCCGCTGCTCACCACCACGGAGATGCCCTCTGCAGCGGCCTGTTCGAAGAGTGAGTTCCAGAACTGATTTTCGGTGCTGCCGATCTGCGCCTCGCAGGCGGTGTAACTGAGGCTCATGACGTCGGCCAGATCCTGCTCGACGATCGCTTGAGCGGAGAGGATGATGCCGTCGGTGGCGGCGGTGCCGGCCGACACCACGATTTTGACTTGCGCCGCGGGCGCCAGAGCCCCGGCCCACTCGCTGTCCAGGATGGCTTCGTACTCATCCCCATCGTGCAGCTCGCCGGGGTCGGGGCCGCTCACCACCACGGTTGGAAGGTTGGCTTCATCCTGCGGGACAAACAGGTGGCGGAAATCAGCGACATCGCTGAGATTGATGTTGCTGCGGGCGACGATGGCGATGCTGGTTCCCTGGCCATTCAGCCCCGTCGCCCACAGCGGCTGCATTTGAAAGAGCACGCCGAAATCGGCCGGCACCAGCGCGTGCTGCGGCTGTCCCAAGGCGTTGCTGTAAGTAAACGCAGGCCGAGGGAAACCGGGCTGTGACAGGTCGCCGGTGCCACGCCCCAGCGCAGTGCCCGAGGCGAGAGGAAAATTGTTGAGCGCCACCACGCCGGCGATCAGGCTCTGCAACCTTCCGGGGATGATGGCGGGCGAGTGGTTGCCCCAGCGCTCGCCCGAACGTGCCTGGTAGCGGTGAATCTCAGTCTGGAAGGCGGTAGCGATGGCGCCGGCAGTGGCGTCGAAGCTGACCACGCTGCCGCCCGGGCGGACGCGGACATTGCCGAAGCCCTGTTGCTCCAACCATGATTCGACCGCCGCCTGCGCCGCGGCCGGGGCGCCAAAGCGTAGACCAAAGGCGGCCGGCGTGAGCCAATGGTGGTAGAGGGCGGTGCCGGGCGTTTGCTGCTCGAGCAGCAGCTTCTGCAAATCGGCGCTCTGCTGGGGGGTGCGCCGCAAGAGCAGCAGCACCTGCCGCATGGTGAGGCCTTCGGGTGCCGCACCCAAGTCCACGGCGAAGTGGGCCTGCGCGCCCGCGCCAATTGCCAACAGCAGTCCAAGGACCAGAATCCGCACTGACGGATTCGAGCCCGGCCGGGCAGAGGGAGGATGTCCTGGGACCAGCGCCGCCGCTGTGGATTAAGCAAAAGTGGGACGAATTAAACCGCCAACGAGACCTGGCGCGAAGTGAGATGGGTTTGCAATATGTCGTTCGACAGCCGCTTGCTCAGGTAGACCTTGGAGTTGCCGCTGTCATCGGGGTCGGGTTCGAACTTGAGGACATCAAACTGAAGATGATCGAGGGCGGCGCGCATACCATAGAAGCGATTCTTGGTCTTGACCACAAACAATTGATAGTCGTGGCGCAGCGCCCATTCCTCCTGCTGCTCGGTGAGGGCGCGGTAATGTCCCTGGTGGCGCCACTGACTGCGAGTACCGCCGAGCCAGCTATAGAAGACGCGCTGGTGGCCGAAAGGTACACAGGAGCCGAGTCTGTGGCTGAGGTCGGCGATTTCGGGCTCGGTCTCCAGGCTCGAAAGGCGCAGTTCGTGGCCCACTTTGAACGCAACCGGCATCCAGTGGCTGCCGTCTTCAGGGGACGGCGCGAGCGAGATCAGGATGAGGTGATCACGGGATTGCAAACGCTGGCGGAGATCAGCGGCGGTTTTGGGGTTGGCGAACTCCTGGAAGTACTGTTCCATGTACTCCACTTCCAGGCTTCCTGCCTCAATGCTGTATTGCCGGATGATATGTGCCACGCTGGCCGCCCTGTACCCAGGCAATAGCTTAGCCTGCCCGGGTACACATGGCCAGCGAGGGCGAGTCAGGCGGAGCGGGCCGAGGATTTGGAGGCGGGGAGCTTGGCGGGGGGATGGGCGTGGAGTTCGGAGGCGAGATAGCGGCCGGGCCAATGGCAATGGGGGCAGATGACGCGATAAATGCCGAAGTGTTCCAGCTTGCCGCAGTCGCGGGTGGCGAAGATGACGCCGCAACGCCCGCATTTCACATGATAGGGAGTGGGATGGGTGGCGCCCATTGTCTATATGATGCAGGTGCCCGCCTGTCCGGCCGAAGAGGCCGGGGAGCCGGAAACGATTTCTGGCTGGCCGGGGAGGGCGGGGCCGGTATAATATCGGAGACATTCAGCCAGGACGGCGCCGCCGTAAGCAAAGCGGCGTCAAGGGCCAATATTCGCCTGCCCCGCGCAGGTGCGGGAGACGATACCTCTCTGCTCAAACTTCCGGCCACGCTTCGCCCCCACCCGCGCCCGCGTCGCGCCGCCTTCGGCCATATCCGCGGGTTTGGGCTCGGCTTGTGCCTGCTGGTGATGCCGGCGGCGCTGGCCGCCCAAGCAACGCCGGGGGCGTCGGCTGCCGCCCAGTCGCCCAACATCATCGCCGCCATCGAGTGCCACGGCAACCACCGCGTCCCCTGCCAGACGATCAAGACCCGGATTACCAGCAAGCCGGGGGCTGTCTACGACCCCAACGAGATCAACCGCGACTTCAACTCGCTGTGGAACCTGGGGTACTTCGACGACATCACCTTCTCCACCGAGAACACCCCGCAAGGCATCATCCTGCACGTGACGGTGACCGAGAAGCCGCTGGTCCGCGACATCAAGTACGAAGGGCTGAAATCCATCACCGAGTCCGACATTCTGGACCGCTACAAGGCCCGCGGGGTGCATCTCGAGCGTGACGCGCCCTACGATCCGACGGTGGAGAAGCACGCCGAGGTGGCCATCAAGGAATTGCTGGCCGAGCACGGGCGGCAATTCGCCACCGTTACCCCGGTGCTCAATGTGCTGCCGCCGAGTTCGGTCAACCTGACCTTTAAGGTGGACGAAGGGCCCAAGGTCAAGGTGGGCAACATTGCCTTTACCGGCAACAAGGTTTTGAGCAGCGGCACGCTGCGCGGAGCGATGAAGCAGTTGCACCCCATCGGCATCCCCTACTCGCTGATCTTCGAGAACCTGTTCAGCCGTACCTACGACGCCACCAAGCTGTCAGCCGACATGGAGAGTGTCCGCGACGCTTACCAGAACCGGGGATACTTCGAGGCGCTGGTCGAGGACCCGACCATCAAGCTGCGCTCAACCCAGGGCTTCAAGCTGCTTTTCTGGGGAGGCAAGCCGGGCAAGGAAGTGGACCTCACCATTCCGGTGGTCGAGGGAGCGAAGTACAAGGTCGGCAAGGTGACCTTCATCAACAACCACTTCATCACCAACGACTACACACTGACCAACGTTCTGGGGCTCAAGACCGGCGACGTGATGGACGTGGACAAGCTGCGCAAGGGCTTGCAAGCGCTGACCAAGGTGTATGGCCAGTACGGCTACATCAACTTCGTGGCCACGCCCGACCCGCGGCCGGATGAAAAAGACAAAGTGGTGAACATCACCATGGACATGCAGGAGGGCAAGCCCTTCTACGTGCATCACATTGAGTTCAGCGGCAATACCACCACGCGCGACAAGGTGATCCGGCGCGAGCTGCTGCTGGACGAAGGCAGCCGCTTCAACTCCACCGCCTGGGACAACAGCATCCTGCGGCTCAACCAACTGGGTTACTTCGACACCATCAAGCCCGAGGATGCCACCATCACCCAGGACACCAGCGGTCCGGAGGGTTCGGTGGACATCAATCTGCACGTCAAGGAGAAGGGCAAGAACAACATCGGCCTGCAGGGCGGAGTGAGCGGCATCGCGGGCAGCTTCCTGGGGTTGAACTACTCCACCAACAACTTCCTGGGGTTGGGCGAAACGCTGGGGGTGTCGGTCTCGACCGGGTCGCTGCAGAAGAACTTTACCTTCTCGTTTACCCAGCCCTACGTCCACAACCGCCCGATTCAGTTGGGGTTCACCGCCTACGTCAACGATTTCCATTACGACCAGGCGAAGGCGGCCTCGATTCTGGCGGGCCAGAACCTTGACTCCTACTTCGCCGGGCTGGGCGCCAGCAACCTGCTGAACTACGCGCAGAACTCGCACGGCTTCACGCTCAGCGCCAGCTATCCCAAACCGCGCTCGTTCACCCGCTACGGGCTCACCTACCGCTGGGACAACTCCAACCTGCGCCCGTTCACCTCGGCGGCCTCGCTGCTGTTCAGTTCGGTGGCCTACCGCGGCATCTCGGGACCGAGCAACCTGAACGGCATCCAGACCAGCGAATTGATTCCGTCGTTCACCATCAACACGGTGGACAATCCCACCTTCCCCGAGCACGGCAAAAATATTTCGCTGTCGCTGGGAGTGGCCGGGATGGGGGGTAACGTCAAGATCCTGCAGCCCAGCGCGTTGCTGGAGTATTACCATCCCTTCGGCTGGCACAACGTGCTGGCGATGCGCTTCCTGGGCGCCAAGGTTTCCGGCTACGGAGGCAGCGAGCCACCGACGTTTGACCGCTTCTACGTGGGCGGTGAGGACACCATTCGCGGCTTCGACATCATGGCGATCACCCCCATCGCCCTGATCCCCAGCGAAACCCAGGTCACGCTGATGGACCCGTTTAACCCGGGACTGCCGCTGACCAAGAACATCCCCAACCCGACGCCGGGCAATCCCGGCGGCACAATCGCCAAGACCTTCACGGTCAGCGTTCCGACCTATCAGTTCGCCACCCCGGGCGGCGACACCGAGGCGATCGGCAATTTGGAGTACCGCATTCCGCTGTCGCAGGGCGCCATCCCCATATCGTTTTCGCTGTTCACCGACGCCGGACTGGACATGATTACCCAGCGCAGTCAGTTCCAGGTGAATCAGGCGGTGGTGGACCGGCTGCAGAACGACTTCGGACGGCCGTTCTCGCACACCATCCCGCTGGTGCCGGGCACCAACAACCAGTTGCGCGTATCGAGCGGGGTGGAGATTGAGGTGACGCTGCCGGTGGTGCACGCCCCGGTACGGCTGTACTACGCCCTCAACCTCGGCCGTGTGAACAAGGTCATCAACGTGCCGCAGTTGTACACCCAGGCCGATTTCGAGCGCGGCATCCCGGCCGCTTTCCTGACCGATGCCGACGTGCAACGGGCTTTGCAGTTCACCATGCATCAGCTGCAGATCGCCCCCGGCACGCCCTTCCGCGAGGCGCCCCATGTACTGCGGTTCACCATTGGCCGGACGTTTTAAGCGGTGGCCGGCCCGCCCTCGTTTTGAACCCAAGTGCCTGTTATAATCCTGTGTATTCGAGGATCATCATGACTTTTCGCACCCTTGTACTGGCGGGTTGTTGCGCAACCCTTCTGGCACCTGCGGCCATGGCGCAAGCCAAGCCTGCCGCGCCCCCTGCCGCCGCTGCTGCTCCCATCGCCTCACCCACGGTGACCGGCCCCAGCAAGATCGGCTTCATCAACATCCAGGAAGCCATTGCCAGCACCGAGGAAGGCAAGAAGATGGCGGCTGATCTGAAGTCGCGCTTCAGCCCCAAGCAGACCGACCTGGAGAACCAGCAGAAGGCGATTGACGTCTTGCAGAAGCGCTTGCAAGACGGTGGCAACACCATGAGTCAGGCGGCCAAGGACGACCTCACCCGCCAGATCCAGACCAAGCAGCGCGATTTTCAGCAGGACGTGCAGAACTTTCAGTCCGACACCCAAAGCGCCGAGTCGGACGCCATGAACACCATCGGGCAGAAGATGCTGCCGCTGCTCAAGAAGTATGCCGACGACCACGGCTACACGGCGATTGTGGACATCAGCCTGGGCTGGCCGCAGCAGTCGGTGTTGTACTTCAACCCCGGGACCGTCATCACCGGCGACATGGTCAAGATTTACGATCAGGCACACCCGCTGGCGGCATCCAGCACGACGGGCGGTAACCGCTGACATGGCACGCCGGACGCAATTCTGGTTCACGCTGGCACTGAGCGGGGCGCTGCTCGCCCCCCTCGGGCTGGCACAGTCCACCGCCAAGCCTGCCGCGCCCCCTGCGGCGGCCGCCGCCCTGCCGCCGCTGCCGGGCCCGCCGACGGTGACCGGCCCCAGCAAGATCGGTTTCATCAATATCACGCAGGCGATTGCCAGCACGGTGGAAGGCAAGAAGCTGCTGACCGCGCTGCAGGCCAAGTTCGCGCCGAGTCAGACCGCGCTGGAGAACCAGCAGAAGGCGATCGAAGCCCTGCAGAAGCGCCTGCAGGACGGCGGCAACCTGCTCAGTCAGGCGGCCAAGGACGACCTCAGCCGGCAGATTCAGTCCAAGCAGCGCGACTTCAATCAGGCGCTGCAGAACAGCCAGCAGGACTACCAGAGCGCGGAATCGGATGTTTTGAACACGGTGGGAAACAAGCTGCTGCCGGTGCTCAAGTCCTACGCCGACCAGCACGGCTATACCGCCATCGTGGATGTGAGCCAGCAGTGGCCCTCGCAGCCGGTGTTGTACTTCAACCCCGGCGCCAACATCACCGGCGACATCATCAAGCTCTACGACCAGCAGCATCCCGGGAATTAGTCCGGGGGGTTACTTGGCTTGGCGCGGGCCCCTGCCGGGCTGCGCCCGGCATCCCGCTTTCCATGTACCGCCGAAGACGCGGCGCCGGGGACCCCACGGCCCCAGCGCGTCTATTGATTGGCGCGGGCCCCTGCCGGGCTGCGCCCGGCATCCCGCTTTCCATGAAGGGCCGAAGACGCGGCGCCGGGGACCCCGTGGCCCCAGCGCGTCTATTAATTGGCGTGGGCCCCTGCCG
>Ga0134128_10002768_pt1 | contig 21552 bp, 22 predicted proteins | sample KB31754_FD_96462 | JGI IMG/M metagenome (GOLD analysis project Ga0134128, IMG submission 96462) | Terrestrial soil microbial communities with excess Nitrogen fertilizer from Kellogg Biological Station, Michigan, USA - KB3-175-4 | ecosystem: Environmental > Terrestrial > Soil > Unclassified ... | reverse complement strand
TGCGGCCTCGCCGGCACGCGATCTGGCGCCGGGACAGGCGCTCTTCCGGCAGGGCGACCCGGTCAGCGCGATCTTTGTCGTCGAGCATGGCCGCCTGCGCCTGGTGCGGCATACGGTCGATGACCGCAAAGTGGTGCTGCATACGGCCCGGCCGGGCGAGCTGCTCGCCGAGGCGGCGCTGTTTTCCGCCAGCTATCACTGTGATGCCGTGGCCGACATCGCCTCGCGCGTCCGGGTGCTGTCGAAACCCGACCTCCTCGCCGCCTTTCGCACAAATTCGGCGGTCGCGCTGGGCTTCATGGGCGTCCTTGCCCGAGAGATCATGACACTCCGGACGCGCCTCGAGCTGCGCAGCATCCGCTCGGCACGGGAAAGGCTGCTGCAGCATCTGGCGATCGCCGGCGGCCGAAGCCGCATGGCACGGCTCGACGGCAGCTTGATGGATCTCGCCGCCGAACTCGGCATGACCCATGAGACCCTCTATCGCACGCTGGCCGATCTCGAAGCCGAGGGGATCCTCGAGCGGATCGATGGCGGCTTGCGCCTGCTTAAGTGCGTATGATCCGGATCATATGACGCTGGCCGCGCCGGGCGTAGGGTTCCTTCCTTCAGCAAGGAAGAGCCCTCATGAAGACAGGCATAGCAGCCATTGCCGGCGCCGCTTTCATCGCTCTGGCCGGCTTCGCGACGGCGCAGACCATGCCTGGATCGCCCGCCGCCGGACACGCAATGGACTCGCACGACGCAACCATGTCCGACATGAGCGGCATGCATGAGATGCACCGGCATGGCGCGACCTCCGCAGCCGTCCCGACCGAGCCCGGTCAAGGTGCTTTCGGTGCGATCCAGGAAATCGTCCGCATCCTCGAGACCGATCCCAAGACGGATTGGAGCAAGGTCGATCTCGAAGCGCTGCGCCAGCATCTGATCGATATGAACGAAGTGACCTTGCGCGCGGCGGCGACGGAGCGCCCGATCGAGGGCGGCGCCGAATTTGCCGTCACTGGACGAGGCCGCACACTCGTCGCCATCCGGCGCATGGTCACGGCGCAGGCGCAAATGCTCAACGGTCGGAACGGATGGGCGGCGAAGAGCGCGCCGCTCGCCGATGGCGTGCTGCTGACCGTGACTACGCAGAACCCAGGGGAGGTTGCGCATATCCGCGGCCTGGGCTTCATCGGCCTCATGGCCACCGGCTCCTATCACCCGCAGCATCACCTCGCCATGGCGCTGGGCGAGCGTATGGTTCACTGAGCATTATCGCCGCGGCTCGATCATGCGCGAAAGGCTGACCAGCGCGGCGACCACGGCAAAACCCGCCGCGGCCAGCAGCGAGGCGGTCGTCGCGTCATTGCCGAAGAGGCCGAACATCAGCGCCACCAGCGCGGCGCCGATGCTCTGGCCCAGCAGCCGCGCCGTGCCGAGCATGCCGCTGGCGCCGCCGCTGCGCTCGCGCGGCGCCGAGCCGAGGATGGCGCGGTTGTTGGGCGACTGGAAAAGCCCGAAGCCGGCGCCGCAGATCGCCATGCGCCAGGCGATGTCGAACGCGGCGGGCGAGGCCGGCAGCAGCGCCAACAGCAGCAGCCCCACCGCGAAGCAGGCGAGGCCGAGCCCGCCGAGAATGCCCGCCGGGTAACGGTCGGCGAGCCTTCCGGCGAGCGGCGCCACCACCGCGGTGGTGAGCGGCCAGGGGGTCATCAGCAGTCCGGTCGCGACCTGGCTGAGGCCCAGATGGTCCTGCAGATCGAAGGGCAGCGCGACATAGGCCAGCATCTGCGCGATGAAGGAGGCGATCGATGTCGCGATCGAGAGGCGGAAGAGCGGGATGCGCAGCAGATCGACCGGCAGCAGCGGCGAGGTCTGCGGCAATTGCCGGAGCACCAAGGCGACGCCGGCGACGAGCGCCGCCACGGCCTGGGCGCCGGTGACCCAATAGTCGGCACGGTGCCCGGCGCTGTCGATCGCGGTCACCAGCAGGCCGAAGAAGAGCGCGTTCCAGAGCGCGCTCGCCCAATCGAAGCGACGGCGCGCGCGGCGCGTCACCGGCAAGGTGCGCGACGCCGCCAAGGCGACGATGCCCACCGGCACGTTGATGGCGAAGAGCCAGGGCCAGGTGCCGACCGCGAGGATCGCCGCGGCGACCGTCGGCCCCACCGCCGCCGAGATCGCCACCACCACGGCGTTGATGCCGATGCCGTAGCCCAGCATGCGGCGTGGATAGATGAAGCGCACCAGCGCGCCGTTGACGCTCATGATGCCGGCGGCGCCGATCCCTTGCAGGATGCGCGCCATGGTGAGCGTCGTCAGGGAATCGGAGAGCGCGCAGGAGAGCGAGGCGAGGGTGAAGACCAGGAGCCCCACCCAATAGACGCGGCGGAAGCCCAGGATCTCGCCCAGCGAAGCGAGCGGCAGCAGCAGGGTGGTGACCGAGAGCTGATACGCGTTCACCACCCAGATCGAGGCCGCCGGGCTCGCCTGCATGTCATGCGCGATGGTCGGCAGCGCGATATTGGCGATGGCGCCATCGAGCACCGACATGGTGATGGCGAGCGCCACGGTGAGGATCGCCCAGCGCCGCTGCGGCAGCGGCAGGCCGTCGGGCTCTTCGGCGGGGAAAGTCATCGGCGGCGATTATTGCCAAGCGCCGGCGCGGAAAACAGGGCGGCGGGCGGGAAAGCGGCGTCGGTGGGCCCGTCTTCCGTCGCGCCGGCCCCGCCGCTAAGGTGTCGCCCTCGCCTCATCGCTTAAACAACACCGGTCGGGAGGGATTATGACCGAGGTGACGATCCGCGCCGCCGATGGTGGCAGCTTCAAAGCCTATCTTGCCACGCCCAAGAGCGGCAAAGGCCCGGGCATCCTGCTCATCCAGGAGATCTTCGGCGTCAACAAGGTGATGCGCGACCTGGCCGACGGCTATGCCGCGCAGGGCTATGCCGTGATGTGCCCCGATCTCTTCTGGCGGCAGGAACCCGGCATCGACATCACCGATCAGAGCAAGGCCGAATGGGACAGGGCCATCCAGCTCTATCAGGCCTTCAATCTGCAGAAGGGGGTCGACGATCTGAAATCGACGCTTGCGGCGCTGCGCCAGCACGCCGCCTGCTCGGGCAAGGTCGGGTCGGTCGGATACTGCCTCGGCGGCATGCTTGCCTATCAGATGGCGACACGCAGCGACAGCGACGCCAATGTCGGATATTACGGCGTCGGCATCCAGGATCTCACCGGCGAAGCGGGCAACATCAGGAAGCCGCTGCTGCTGCACATCGCCGGCAAGGACGAGTTCGTGCCGCCGAAGGCGCAGGCGAAGGTCAAGGCCGCGCTCACCGGCAATCCGCTGGTGGCGATCCACGATTACCCCGAGCAGGACCACGCGTTCGCGCGCGCCGGCGGGCAGCATTACGACAAGGCGGCGGCCGATCTGGCCAACCGGCGCACCGCCGAATTCTTCAAGAAACATCTCGGCTGAGAGGAGAAGCCTGACATGCCCCACGCCATCCGATTCCACAAAGCCGGCGGACCCGAAGTCCTGCAATGGGAGGAGGTTCCCGTCGGCAAGCCCGGCCCGGGCGAGGCGCGCGTGCGCCACACCGCGATCGGCCTCAACTATGTCGATACTTATGTGCGCAGCGGCCTCTATCCGGCACCGCTGCCGAGCGGCCTCGGCGCCGAGGCCGCCGGCATCGTCGAGGAGGTCGGCCCCGGCGTCAGCGACATCAAGGCGGGCGACCGCGTCGCCTATGGCAACAGCCCCGTGGGCGCCTATTCGGAAGTGCGCGTGATGCCGGCGGACCGGCTCGTCGTGCTGCCCAAGGGCATCAGCGACCAGCAGGGCGCGGCGATGATGCTCAAAGGCATGACCGCGCAATATCTCATCCGCCAGATCCACAAGGTGAAGAAGGGCGACACCATCCTCTTCCATGCCGCCGCCGGCGGCGTCGGCCTGATCGCCTGCCAATGGGCGAAGTCGCTCGGCGCCACGGTCATCGGCACGGTCGGCAGCGAGGAGAAGGCGAAGCTCGCCAAGGCGCATGGCTGCGACCACCCGATCATCTATACGCGCGAGGATTTCGTCGAGCGCGTCAAGGAGCTGACCAAGGGCGAGAAGGTGCCGGTGGTCTATGACAGCGTCGGCAAGGACACCTTCATGAAGTCGCTCGATTGCCTCCGCCCGCTCGGCATCATGGTGAGCTTCGGCCAGGCCTCGGGCCCGGTCGGCCCGATCGAGCTCGGCATCTTCGCGCAGAAGGGCTCGCTCTTCTTCACGCGGCCGACGCTCAACACCTATGCCGCCAAGCGCGCCGACATGGTGGCCATGGCGCAGGATCTCTTCAGCGCGGTGACCTCGGGCGCGGTCAAGATCGAGGTCAACCAGACCTATGCGCTGAAGGACGCGGCGCAGGCCCATCGCGACCTGCAGTCGCGCAAGACGACCGGCTCGACCGTCTTCACGCTCTGAGACGCCGCCGGTTGCCGGCTCCCGGTCGCGCGTGCGACCGGGAGCCGGTGACCGGGGATTGACAGGCTTCCTTCGGACGCAACTTCCTCCTTCGCGGCCCTGTTAAGTTCAGCAAGAGATCAGGAACCGAAACAGGAGCCAGGCATGAAACGCGTCCTTCTCGCGGCGATCGCGCTCTCCTGCGCGTTGCCGCTCGCCGGACAGGCGCAACCGGCGAAAGCCCCCGTTTACCAGCAACCGCTCAGCGCGAGCGCCGTCGAGGACGTGCAGGGCCGCCTGCAGCAACTCGGCTATTACAACGGCCCGATTGACGGTGTCTGGGGCGACAGCACCCGCGAAGCGGTCGAGCATTTCCAGAACGCGCGGCATCTCGCGGTTTCCGGCGCACTCAACCAGGCGACGGTGACGGCGATGGGTCTCGACCCCGATCGCCTGATGGCGCGCGGTTACACGCCGCAGCCGCAGCCGGCCCCGCGCGTCGCGACGGCGACGCCGGCGCGCGTCGGCCCCGTCACCACCCGCGCGGTCCAGCAGCAGCTCGGCCGGCTGGGCTTCTATCGCGGGCCGGTCGACGGCGTGTGGGGCCGCAATACGCATCTCGCCATGGCCGATTTCCAGCACCGGCACGGCCTCGCCGCGACCGGCGAGCCGTCCCGCGATTCGCTGGTGGCGCTCGGGCTGAAGCCGGAGCAGTTCATGTCGGGAAGCTCGGTGCCGCCGAACGATGACGCCGACCATCTGAACCAAACGGAGCTCGAGCGGATCTACCGTTAGGCGTTCCAGGCCAGCGCCCGCCGCGCGCGCCCCCTGCTGCGCCGGGCGCTGGTGCCCTCCGGGCGGCCTGGCGCTAGACTGGCGGCGCACCATCCGAGGTTCGCCGCCATGGCCTCTCTCCCCGAGCTCCGCCGGCTGATGCGCTACAATGCCTGGGCGAACCGGGTCATCTATGACGCGGTGGCGGCGCTGCCCGAAGGCGAGGCGGTGAAAGAACGGCCGACGCTGTTCAAGACCATCGTCAACACGCTCAATCACCTCTATGTCGTCGATCTCATCTGGCAGGCGCATCTCGAAGGCCGCCCGCACGGCATTCCGGCGCTCAACGCCGTGCTCCATCCGGAGCTCGCGGAGCTCCGGCGGGCACAGAACGACATCGACGCCTGGTACATGAGCTGGAGCGACGCGCTCACCGAGGCGGCGGCCGAGGGGACGATCCGCTTCACCCTCATCGGCGGCAATGAGGGCGAGATGCGCCGCGCCGACGTCCTCTTCCACCTCGTCAACCACACCAGCTATCACCGCGGCTTCGTCGCCGACCTCTTCTTCCAGATCCCGGCCCGCCCGCCGCTCACGGATTTCCCGATTTTCCTGAGAGAGGGCGGCTGAAGCCGCGCTGCAGGAAGCGGCGGCGTCCTTCGACAAGCTCAGGATGAGGGGGATCGAGCGTGGCATCTGGTAGATGCCACAAGGAAACGTCCTCATCCTGAGCGTGAGCGGAGCGAGCAGTCGAAGGACGCAAGGGCGGATGTGCAGCGGGGAGACGCTTGCCCGCACGGTGCGGCTCTCGCGGTTGCTGACGCAACCGCTGACGCCGCCGCTGACGAGCGCCTGACGGCGCTCGCTAGCACGCTGACGCCGCCTAGGACGAACGCGCGCTGCGCGTTCGCCTAAGTATTCATCGCGTCGAAGAAGTCGGCGTTGTTCTTCGATTCCTTGAGCTTGCTGATGAGGAATTCGAGGCCGTCCTGCGGGCCCATCGGCATCAGCACGCGGCGCAGCACCCACATCTTCGAGAGCACGCCCTTGTCGACCAGCAGCTCTTCCTTGCGCGTGCCCGACTTGGTGATGTCGAGCGCGGGGAAGGTGCGCTTGTCGGCGACCTTGCGGTCGAGCACGATCTCGGAATTGCCGGTGCCCTTGAACTCCTCGAAGATCACCTCGTCCATGCGCGAACCGGTGTCGATGAGCGCCGTCGCGATGATGGTGAGCGAGCCGCCCTCCTCGATGTTGCGCGCCGCGCCGAAGAAGCGCTTCGGCCGCTGCAGCGCGTTGGCATCGACGCCGCCGGTCAGCACCTTGCCCGAGGAAGGCACGACGGTGTTGTAGGCACGCGCGAGCCGCGTGATGCTGTCGAGCAGGATCACCACGTCGCGCTTGTGCTCGACGAGGCGCTTCGCCTTCTCGATCACCATCTCGGCCACCTGCACGTGGCGTACCGCCGGCTCGTCGAAGGTCGAGCTCACCACCTCGCCCTTCACCGTGCGCGCCATGTCGGTCACCTCCTCCGGCCGCTCGTCGATGAGCAGCACCAGGAGATAGACGTCGGGATGGTTGGCGGCGATGGCATGGGCGATGTTCTGCAGCATCACCGTCTTGCCGGTGCGCGGCGGCGAGACGATGAGCGCGCGCTGCCCCTTGCCGAGCGGGGTGATGAGATCGATGACCCGCGTGGTCAGATCCTTCCGGGTGGGATCGTCGAGATCGAGCTTGATCTTCTCGTCGGGATAGAGCGGCGTCAGATTGTCGAAGTTGATGCGGTGCTTGAGCTTGTCCGGCTCGTCGAAATTGATCTCGTTGACCTTGAGCAGCGCGAAATAGCGCTCGCCGTCCTTGGGCGCGCGGATCTGGCCCTCGACCGTGTCGCCGGTGCGCAGGCCGAAGCGGCGCACCTGGCTCGGGCTCACATAGATGTCGTCGGGGCCCGGCAGGTAGTTGGCCTCGGGCGAGCGCAGGAAGCCGAAGCCGTCCTGCAGCACCTCGAGCACGCCGTCGCCATAGATCGCCTGGTCGTTGTCGGCGAGCGTCTTCAGGATCGCGAACATCATGTCCTGCTTCCTGAGCGAGGACGCGTTCTCGATCTGCAGCTCCTCGGCGAAATGCAGCAGCTCTGCCGGTGTCTTGCGCTTGAGTTCCTGGAGGTTCATCGGGGTGTAAGGGCCTTGAAGGCTGAAAAGGCGGGAGGGTCTTAAGTGGGGCCCGCAGAAGCCGCGGGACTTGTGGCGGAAAGGGCGATCCGGCCTGGCGCGCGACCGACGCTGCGGCGTTCCGGGTGAGTGCCTAAAAGCTGGAGACGCCGCGATCGGGGCGATTTCACCCTTATCGAAAAGCGGCTGCCGAGTCAAATGGGTTTGATGGGGCGGCGGTGCAAGGGGGCGCGTCCCACGCCGCCCGGCCGGCCCTGTTTTGCGCCTGCATCAGGCTGTAATATACTGCGGGACTTACAGATATTTGGCATTCCTGCGGGAATTGCACAATGCTGCCGGTCTAAAGGGAGAAAAATACGATCATGCCCCGTACGACACTGCTTCTTGCTGCGGCCGTCCTCGCCTCGCTCGGCACGCTTCCGGCGCCGCCGGCCCGGGCAGCGGCCCCGAAGACGCTGACGGTCTTCGCCGCCGGCACCCTCGCCGTGCCCTTCCGCGCCGCGAGCGCCGCTTTCGAGAAGCAGAATCCTGGCGTCACTGTCGAGGCGGAGTTCGGCGGCAGCGTCAAGATGGCGCGGCAGATCACCGACCTGCACCGCACGGCCGACGTCATCGCCGTGGCCGACTACAGCGTGATTCCGAAATACCTTTTCGGCGGCAACGGCAAGGAAGCCTATGCGAGCTGGTATGCCGGCTTCGCGCGCAACGCCATCACCTTCGTCTATACCGACAAGAGCAAGTTCGCCGCCAAGGTCACGCCCAAGAACTGGTACGAGGTGCTGGCGCGCAAGGGCGTCGAGATCGGCCGCTCCAATCCCGACACCGACCCCTCGGGATACCAGACGCTGCAGATGCTCGATCTGGCGCAGCAATTCTATCACCGGCCCGGTCTCGCCAGCGCGATCCTCGCCAATGCGCCGGCGACCAATATGCGCGACACCGAGACCTCGCTGCTCTCGGCGCTGCAACTGGGCCAGATCGACTATCTCGCGATCTATCGCTCGGATGCGCTGCAGCACCATCTGCACTTCATCGCGCTGCCGCCCGAGATCGATCTCGGCGACCCCGTCCATGCCCCGGCCTATGCCAAGGCGATCGCGCACACCAAGAACGGCGATCTGAAGGGCAGGTCCATCGTCTATGCGATCACCATCCCGAGCGTCGCCAAGGAGCCGCAATGGGCGGCGCGCTACATCGCCTTCCTGCTCGGGCCTGACGGCCAGAAGATCCTGGCGGCGAACGGCTTCGGCACGGTGCATCCGGCTTATGCCGTGGGCGTGGAGAAGATGCCGGCCGACCTCCAGAAGCTGGTGACGCCCTGGCCGCCGGCGTAAGCACAGCGGCGGCGGCGCGGCGCGGCGCGGCATCGCCGGCGCGCTCGACCAGCCTGCTGCTGGTCTTCTGGCTCTTCGGCGGACTGCTGCTGGGCTTCATCCTGCTGCCGTTGCTGCGACTGGCGCTGAGCCAGACGCCGGAGGCGCTGGCGCGCGTTGCCGCCATGGGCGATGTGCGCCACGCGATCCTCCTCAGCCTCGAAGCGGCGCTCATCACCGCGCTCTTCTCCGGCCTTCTCGGCGTGCCCTTGGCCTATCTCCTCGCCCGCGCGCGGTTTCCCGGCAAGGCGGTGGTGGCGGCGGCGGTCGATCTGCCGCTCGCCGTGCCGCACACGGTGGCCGGCATCGCCCTCCTCTTCGTGCTGGGACGCCAGGGGATCATCGGCGCGCCGGCGCTGGCGCTCTTCGGCCTCAGCTTCTGGGGCACGCTGGCCGGCATCGTCGCCGCCATGCTCTTCGTCTCCATCCCCTACACGGTCAATGCCGCGCGCATCGGCTTCGAAGCGGTCGATCCGCGGCTCGAGATGACGGCGCGCAGCATGGGGCTGGGCCCCTGGTCGGTGCTGCGCCACATCACCCTGCCGCTGGCGCGGCGCGGCATCATCACCGGCCTCACCTTGAGCTATGCGCGCGCCATCAGCGAGTTCGGCGCGGTCATCATCCTGGCCTATCGCCCGATGACCGCGCCGGTGATGATTTACGAGTTCTTCCTGCGCTTCGGCCTCGACGACGCGGCGGCGATGTCGGTGCTGCTGCTGGCGATCTCGCTTCTCCTCTTCATCCTGCTGCGCGCGCTGGCCTTCGGCCGCCTCGCCGCGCCCGGGGCGGGACGGTGAGCGGCGCGGCGCTTGCCCTCGAGCATCTCTCGCTCCGCCTCGGCCGGTTCGAGCTGCGCGACATCGACCTGGCGTTGAGCCCGGGTGAGATCCTGGTACTGCTCGGGCCGAACGGTGCCGGGAAGTCGGTGACGCTCGAGACCGTCGCCGGGTTTCACCGCCTCGAGGCGGGCCGCATCCGTCTCGGCGGCCGCGACATCACCGATCTCGCGCCCGAGCACCGCCGCATCAGCCTCCTCTTCCAGAACTTCGCGCTCTTCCCGCATCTCACCGTCGCCGGCAATGTGGCGCTGGCACTCCGCGCCGCCCGCCGGCGCGTAAACGGGACGGTGACGGCGCTGCTCGAGCGTTTCGCCGTGGCGGAGCTCGCCGACTGTCTGCCGGAGACGTTGAGCCCGGGCGAAAAGCAGCGCGCGGCGCTTGCCCGCGCGCTTGCCGCCGCGCCGGAGCTCTTCCTCTTCGACGAGCCCTTCTCGGCGCTCGACGGCCCGACGCGCGCCGGCCTGCGCGACCGGCTGAAGCAGTTCCTGCGCGAGAGCGGCATCACCGCGGTCTTCGTCACCCACGACCATGCCGAGGCGCTGGCGCTCGGCGACACGCTGGCGCTGCTGCGTGCCGGCGCCATCGTCCAACGCGGGCCGGCGGTCGCGGTCTATCGCCGGCCGGAAACCGTCTTCGCGGCACGCTTCCTCGGCGTCGAGAACATCCTCGAGGCGTGCTTCGCCGGAAGCGAGGACGGGCTCTCGCTCGTGGCGATCGGCGAGACGCAGCTCCGCGCCGAAGCGCGTGCATCGATCGATGCGCGCAGGCCGCTGTCGCTCGGCATCCGCGCCGAAGACGTCGTTCTCTCGCGCGGCGAAGGCGCTGGCGATGCGGCGAACCGGCTCGGCGCCACGGTGACCGCCGTGGCCGAGGGCGGCGCCCTCACCCGCGTCACGCTCGATTGCGGCTTTCCCTTGACCGCCGCACTCCCTCGGCGCGAAGCCCTGGCGCTGGCGCCGCAGCCCGGCATGAGGGTCTGTGCAGAGATCGAGCCCGCCGCGGTGCAGCTCCTCGGCTGAGCCGCTCAGCGTCTCAGGTGACGGCGCGTTCGGCCGGCCGGCGCGCCGGAACCCGCACGGTGAAGCAGGAGCCGCGGCCGAGCTCGCTCTCGACGCTGATCTCGCCACCCATCAGCTGGCAGAGCTTGCGGCTCAAGGCGAGGCCGAGCCCCGAGCCGCCATGGCGACTGGAGCTGAAGGCCTCGAGCTGGCTGAAGTTCTGGAACAGCTTCGGCAAATTCTCGCGGCTGACGCCGATGCCGGTATCGCGCACGGCGAGCTCGATCCACTCGCCGTCCGATCGGCGGTCGCAGCCGGCGACCAGAATCACGCGGCCGGCGCGCGTGAACTTGGCGGCGTTGCTCAGCAGATTGAGCGCCACCTGCCGCAGCTTGACGGCATCGCCGATGACCATGCGCGGGCCCGCGCCGCGCTCGACGACGAAATCATTGCCGTTCTCGCGCATCAGCGGCCGGCAGGTCGCCGCCACCTCGTCGATGAAGCCCGTGAAATCGAAGGCTGCGAGCGCAAGCTCCATCTTGCCGGCTTCGATCTTCGAGAGATCGAGCACCTCGTTCACCAGCGTCAGCAGATGCCGGCCGGCGGCGGCGATGCGGCCGAGATCGGCGATCTGCTCGCTCCTGCCCTCGGCCACGGCATCCTCGTAGAGCATCTCGCTATAGCCGATGACGGCGTTGAGCGGGGTGCGCAATTCGTGGCTCATCCGGGCGAGAAACTCGGATTTGGCGCGGTTGGCCGCCTCCGCCTCCTCCTTGGCGCGCCGGATGGCGGTCACATCCGTCCACAGCCCGACCCTTCCGCCGCCCGGCGGCGAGCGATAGGCCACCATCATCCAGCGCCCGTCCTGCAGAGCGTAGCTCTGCTCGGCATCGCTGCCGTAATGCTCGAGCAGCGCCTCGAGCGTGATCGGCGGCTCGCCCGGCCTTTCGGCGTGGAAGCCGGTCTCGATCTGCCATTCCGCGATGCTGCGGTAGGTCGCGCCGCGACAGACCGGCGTATAGCCGTCGCGCGACTGGAGATCGGTGAAGGCCTGATTGAACGCCGTCGCCCGGCCCTCCGCGTCGTAGAGCACGAAGGGCTGGGTGATGAGCGCCACGGCCTCGTCGAAGCGTTGCTGCGCCAATCGCCCGGCCTGCTCGGCCTCGACCTGCTGCGTGATCTCGGCGCCGACGCCGCGATAGCCCCTGAAGATCCCGTCGCCGTCGAAGATCGGCGTCGCGCTCACCTTGAACCAGCGCGTCCGGCCGTTCGCCTTTCGCGAGTAGACGAAGTCGCGGTAAGGCTGCTTCGCCTTGTGGGCGAGGATGGCCATCTTTCCCATGCGCGGTTCGATCGACACCCCGGGCAGGTCGGAGAGGCGCTTGCCCTTGATCTCTTCGAGGCTCGTGCCGAACAACGCCTCGTAGCCGGGCGAGACGTAGCTGTAGCGGTACTGCTCGTCCTGCTCGAAATAGTAATCGGCGGCAATCTCGAACAATTGCCGGAAGCGCTGCTCGCTTTCGCGCAAGGCCCCGTCGGCCTCGGTCCGGCCGGCCGCTCCCCGATCCCGTTCCGCTCGCTCGGACAGGCGCTTGCCCATGGTCCTCCTGCCGGCAACCGTCTGCCGCATCGCTGCTGCGCGAGCCTATCACCCGGCAGTTAAACAACGGTTTATCAAGCGTTAACCATGCCCGGCCGGCAACCGGCTCGGGAATATGCCCCGCTCTCTAGAACGGCTTCACCACCACCATGATGACGATGAAGATCAGCAGCAGCGTCGGTACCTCGTTGACGAGGCGGTAGAAGCGTGCCGAATGGCGGTCGCGGTCGTCGGCGAAATCCTTGCGCCAGCGTGCGAGCAGATGATGCACGATGGTGAGCGCCAGGACCGCGCCGAGCTTGCCGTAGATCCAGAAGCGGTGCCAATCGACCACCCCCGGGGTCGAGGCCAGCAGGATCCCGAAGAGATAGGTTGAGATCATCGCCGGGTTCATGATGCCGCGCAGCAGCCGTCGCTCCATCACCTTGAAGGTCTCGGAGGCGCCGGAGCCGAGCGCCGCCTCGGCGTGGTAGACGAAAAGGCGCGGCAAATAGAGAAGCCCCGCCATCCAGGCGATGACGCTGACGATGTGGCACACCTTGATCCAGGGATAAGCCGCCTCGAGCCAGCTCATGCGGCGCTCCCTGCGCCGGCGGTAACGCAAAGGCAGCGCGAGAAGTCGGCCGGGCAAAGCCGCTCGCCCGACGCCGGGCAAGGGCCGCTGCGCGCGCCTCGCACCAGCCGCGCCAAGCCGTCGATGAAGGCAGGTGCGACGCCGACCGTCGACACGCGCTCATAGCGCGGCACCCCGGCGCGCTCGGCGAGATGGCGATAGTCGATGTCGAGCTCGACCAGCGTCTCGGAATGCTCGGAGACGAAGGCGACGGGCACGACGATGAGGCCGGTCTGCTCCTGGCCGGCGCGGCGGATCTCGTCGTCAGTGCCGGGACCAAGCCAGGCGAGCGGACCCACCCGGCTCTGATAGCAGACGGTGCTGTCGAGCGACGGGAGAGCGAGCGCGCGGCGCAGCGCCGCGGCGGTACGCTCCACCTGCCATTGATAGGGATCGCCCGATGCCACGATCTTCTGCGGCAGCCCATGCGCGGAGAAGAGGATGCGGCGCTTCAGGCCGGAAGGCCAGCGCGCCAGGACGGCGCGGATCTCCCCGGCGAGCGCGGCGATGAAGCCGGCCTCCTCGGGATAGCAGCAGAGCGCGCGCATCGGGACGGCAAGCCCCGCTTTGAGCGCCGCACGCCGCCAGTCGGCCAGCGAGGACTGCGTCGTCGTGGTCGAGGCCTGCGGATAGAGCGGCAGCAGGACGATCTCGTCGGGGCGCCAGGCCTTCACCGCCGCCGCGGTCTCGGCCGCGAAAGGCCGCCAATAGCGCATGGCGATGAAGACGCGGGTGTCGTCGCCCAGCGCCGCCTCGAGCGAGCGCGCCTGCGCCTCGGTATTGGCGAGAAGCGGCGAGGCGCCGCCCAATCGCTCATAGATCGCCCGGGCGACCGGTGCGCGGCGGCCGGCGATGAGCTTCGCCAGCAGAAAACGCAGCGGCTGCGGCAGACCGATGATGGCGCGATCGTTGAAGAGGTTGAAGAGAAAGGGCTGGACAACCTCCAGCGACTCCGGACCGCCGAGATTGAAGAGGATGACGGCGGTGCGGCTCATCGGGGCGCGAGCGGCTGGCGCAGCAGCGCCACCAGCTCCGCCACATGCTCGACCGGGGTGTCCGGCACGATGCCATGGCCGAGGTTGAAGATGAAGGGACCGGCGGCGAAGGCCTGGCGGATCGCGGCGACGCTCTCCGCCATGGGCGGGCCGCCGGCGGCCAGCAGCAGCGGGTCGAGATTGCCTTGCACCGGGCCGATCGATTGCAGCGTCTTGCGCGCAATCTCCGGCGGCACGGTGCTGTCGAGGCCGAGGGCGGTGACGCCGCTGCCGCTGAAATAGGCGCGGTACATGAGCCCGGCGCCACGCGGAAAGCCGATCACCGGCACGCGCGGATGGTTTTCCTTGAGCGCCTGCACGATGCGCCGTGTCGGCTCGATCACGAAGCGGCGGAACTCGCGCTCCGGCAGCACGCCGGCCCAGCTGTCGAAGAGCTGCACCGCCTCGGCGCCGGCGGCGATCTGGCCGCTCACATAGATCACCGTCGCCTCGACCAGCAGGTCGATAAGCGCGCCGAAGCCCTCGGGATCGGCGAAGGCCCAGCGCTTGACGCGCGAAAAGTCGCGGCTGCCGCCACCCTCCACCATGTAGCTCGCCACGGTCCAGGGCGAGCCGGCAAAGCCGATCAGGGCCCCCTGCGGCGGCAGCGAGGCGGCGACGCGCGCCACGGTATCGAAGACCGGCGCCACGCGCTCCGGCAAGCCAGCCAACGCCAGGCGGCGCAGCTCGCCCGCGTCACGCACCGGCTCCAGCACCGGGCCCTCGCCTTCGCGGAACTCGAGCCGCTGGCCGAGCCCATGCGCCACCACCAGGATGTCGGAGAAGAGGATCGCCGCATCAAGCCCGAAGCGCCGCACCGGCTGCAGCGTCACCTCGGCGGCAAGCTCCGGTGAAAAACAGAGATCGAGGAAGCCCGGCACCTGCTGGCGGAGCTCGCGATATTCCGGCAGGTAGCGCCCGGCCTGACGCATCAGCCAGACCGGCGGCAGCGCCGAGGCCTCGCCCGCCAGCGCGCGCAGCAGAGGCTTGCCCGAGCCGGCCGGCAACGCACCCATCGTTCCGGCACCCGGCTCCATCATGGTTCGTTCCGCCGGCCTCGTGCTGGTTTCTTCCGGACCTTCATGCCGTCCTCTTACCCCTTCCTTCTTAGAATCTAAAGGTAGAGGTAGAAGGTTGTAGGCGGGATCATGGGGATTGTTTCCCGGTGGCGTTTGATCCACGAGCCGGGCCTTTCCCCTGAAAGCTGCGGCCGGAGCGTGTATAACAGCGGGGTGAAGCGGCAGTAACGCGTGCGACAGAGGCGGTAAAGCGTGAAGAGCGATACCGTGAAAAGCGGGGATCGAAGGCGGCCCGGCCGGGTTTTTCCCGGGTTTGGACGAGGCCGCGGAGTCTTTTCCCTAGGTGCGCCGGTGGCTATGTCGGATTCAGCCGAGCGGGGAGCGAATCGCGCTTTTTGCAAAACCTCTGGATATGTCGCGGTTTCGCCTGGATTTCTCCACAGGCCGAGCGGGATAAGCGCGTGACCCGCTTTCACCTCCACCTCGTCTCGGATTCCACCGGCGATACCGTTCATTCGGTGGCACGCGCCTGTCTTGTCCAGTTCGAGGATGCCGAGGCGGTCGAGCACATCTGGTCGATGGTGCGCACCAAGAGCCAGATCGAACGGGTGATCGCCGGGGTCGAGGCCAACCCGGGCGTCGTGCTCTATACCCTCGTCAACGAGAATTTGCGCGGGCCGCTGGTCGAGGGCTGCCGCAAGCTGCAGGCGCCGGCGATCCCGGTGCTCGACCCTGTCATCGGCGCGCTGGCAACGTTTCTCGGGCGACAGAGCCGCGGCCTGCCCGGCCAGCAGCATCTGCTCGACACCGAATATTTTCAGCGCATCGATGCGATGACCTTCGCGCTCAATCACGATGACGGGCAATCGGCCTGGGGGCTCGAGGAGGCCGATGTGATTCTCGTCGGCGTCTCGCGCACGTCGAAGACGCCGACCTGCATCTATCTCGCCAATCGCGGCATCAAGGCGGCGAACGTGCCGATCGTGCCCGGCATGAGCCTGCCGCCGGAGCTGTTCGACGCGACGCGGCCGCTCATCATCGGCCTCACCAATGATCCCGAGCGGCTCATCCAGGTGCGCCGCAACCGCCTCACCATGCTGCATCAGGACGATCGCAGCGACTATACCGATATCGAGGCGGTGCGCGCCGAAGTCGCCGAAGCGCGCCGGCTCTTTGCCGAACGGCACTGGCCGGTGATCGACGTGACGCGCCGGTCGATCGAGGAGACGGCGGCGGCGATCCTGAAGCTGATCGCGCGCCGCCACGGCCAGGAAGGATGACGAGGCTTGCCGCGGCGCCGCTGGTGCTCGCTTCGGCAAGCCGCGCACGGGCGGCGCTGCTGGAGCAGGCCGGGCTCACCGTCGCGCGCGATGCCGCGGCACTCGACGAAGCCGCGGTGAAGTTGCGCAGCCGCCGCGAGGGGCAGGATGCCGCAGGCTGCGCCACGCGGCTTGCCGAGGAAAAAGCCCTGCGCGTGGCGGAGCGCCATCCCGCCGCGCTCGTCATCGGCGGCGACCAGCTGCTGGTGCTGGGCGATCAATGGTTCGACAAGCCGGCCGATCGCGCCGCGGCGCGCAGCCAGCTCCTACGTCTGCGCGGCGCGCGGCACGAGCTGATAACCGCGGCGGTGGTCTGCCGTGACGGCGTGGTGCTGTGGCGCCATGTCGAGCGGCCCGCGCTCCTCATGCGCACGTTCAGCGAAAGCTTCCTCGACGCCTATCTCGCCGCGGCGGGCGACGGCATCCTCGCCGCGGTCGGCGCCTACGAGATCGAAGGCCTCGGCGCGCAGCTCTTCGAGCGCGTCGAGGGCGACTACTTCTCGGTCCTGGGATTGCCGCTGCTGCCGCTGCTCGGCTTCCTGCGCAGCGCGGGGGCGCTTGCCGCATGATCCGCGCCGGCGTCATGGGCTGGCCGATCGAGCATTCGCGCTCGCCGCTGCTGCATGGCTTCTGGCTCCGGCATTACGCGATCGACGGCGATTACGTGAAGCTGCCGGTCAAGCCGACGGAGCTCGCCGCGGCGCTGCGCGGTCTCAAGGCGCAGGGCTTCGCTGGCTGCAACCTCACGCAGCCGCATAAGGAGGCGGCGCTGGCGCTGGTCGATCGCACCGATGCGGCGGCGCGCCGCATCGGTGCGGTCAACACGGTCGTCGTCGGAGAGGATGGCAGCCTCGAAGGCCGCAACACCGACGCCTTCGGATTTCATGCCAATCTCGCCGCGACGGTTGCCGATTGGCGCGCCGATGCGGGGCCCGCGGTGGTGCTGGGCGCCGGCGGCGCGGCGCACGCGGTGGCGGCGGCGCTGCTCGATCACGGCGCCGGCGAGATCCGGCTCCTCAACCGGCATCGCGCCCGTGCCGAGGCGCTCGCGGCCGCGTTGGGCGGCCCGGTCTCTGTGCTCGACTGGAGCGAGCGCGATGCGGCGCTCGACGGCGCGGCACTGCTGGTCAATGCCACCAGCCTCGGCCAGAACGGACAGCCGCCGCTCGAGCTCACGCTCGACGCGCTGCCGCGGCGCGCGGTGGTGAACGACATCGTCTATGTGCCGCTCGAGACGGCGCTGCTCAACGCCGCGCGCGCGCGCGGCAATGCGGCGGTGGACGGGCTCGGCATGCTGCTGCATCAGGCGCGTCCGGCTTTTGCCGCCTGGTTCGGGATCATGCCGGAAGTGATGCCGGAGCTGCGCCGCCTCGCCGAAGCGAGCCTCGCCCCATCATGATCATCCTCGGCCTCACCGGCTCGCTCGGCATGGGGAAAAGCACCGTGGCGGCGATGTTCCGTCGCCTCGGCGTGCCGGTCCATGACAGCGACGCCGCCGTCCATCGCCTGATGGCGCCCGGCGGCGGCGCCGTGGCGCAGGTGGAAGCGGCGTTTCCGGGGGTCACGCGGCGGGGTGGCGGCATCGACCGCTCGGCGCTCGGCGCGCGGGTCTTCGGCAACGAAGCGGCGCTGAGGCGGCTCGAGCGCATCCTCCATCCGCTGGTGCGCCTGAGCCAGCAGCGCTTCCTCGCCGCCGCGCGCCGCCGCCGCGCGGGCCTCGTCGTGCTCGACGTGCCGCTGCTCTTCGAGACCGGCGGCGAGCGGCGCTGCGACAAGGTGGTGGTCGTCTCGGCCCCTGCCTTCCTGCAGCGCCAGCGGGTGATGAAGCGGCCGGGCATGACCGAGGAGCGGCTTGGCGCCGTGCTGGCAAAGCAGATGCCCGACGCCGAAAAGCGCCGCCGCGCCGATTACGTCGTGCCGAGCGGCCTCGGCCGCGCCGAGACATTCCGCCGGCTGCAGCGGATCGTCGCGGCGCTGCGCGAGGCCGACGCTTGCACCGACGAGTCCCGCTAAGGCAGACTGAGCGCCATGCGCGAGATCGTGCTCGACACCGAAACCACCGGGCTCGACCCCGCCGACGGCCATCGCATCGTCGAGATCGCCTGCGTCGAGCTCTTCAACCATGTGCCGACCGGCCGCGTCTTCCACCGCTACGTCAATCCCGAGCGCGAGGTCGCGGCCGAGGCCGTGGCGGTGCATGGGCTTACGGCCGAGTTCCTGGCGCAGCACCCGCCCTTCGGCGCCATCGCCGGGGAGCTGATCGCCTTTCTCGGCGAGGACCGCCTGGTCATCCACAATGCCGAGTTCGACCTGGGCTTCCTCAATGCCGAGCTGAAGCGGCTCAACCGCCCGGCGCTCGCCTGCACCTTCGAGGACACGCTGCTGCTGGCGCGCAAGCGCTTTCCCGGCGCCCAGGCGAGCCTCGACGCGCTCTGCCGCCGCTTCGCCATCGACCTGTCGCAGCGCACCAAGCACGGCGCGCGGCTCGATTGCGAGCTGCTCGCCGCGGTCTATCTGGAGCTGGTCGGCGGCCGTCAGCCTGGGCTCGACCTCGCCGTGGCGATCGGCGGCGGTCGCGCGCTCGATGCGGTGGAACGGCCCGCCCGCCCACCCCGCCCGCACGCCGCGAGCGCGGAGGAGCTGGCCGCGCATGCGGCGTTTCTCGCAAAACTCAAGGAGCCGATCTGGCTCGCCGGGGCTTCTCAGTCTCCGGCCGTCAGTTCCCAGTAGCGCTGGGCTGACGACTGAGAACTGACCCCGGGCGCCTCAGGCCGTCGCGATCGGCGCGCCGGGCTGCGTGGTCTGCTGGCGGCGCAGGATCTCGGCGAAATCGACGGGGTGGATGAGCAGCGGCGGGAATCCGCCCTCCCGTGTGGCATTGGCGACGATGCTGCGCGCAAAGGGGAAGAGCAGGCGCGGCGTCTCGACCAGCAGCAGGATCGGCAGCACCTCCGCCGGCGTATTGCGCACCGTCACGACCGCGGCATAGGTGAGCTCGGCGACGAACACGGTCTCGCCGGCAATCGCTGCATTGGCGCTGACGGTGAGCATCACCTCGAACACATCCTGCGCCAATCCCTGCGCCTTCACATCGACGCCGAGCTGGACCTCGGGCGGGTCCTTCTGCTGCAGCAGGCTGTGCGGGGCGCGCGGGTTCTCGAAGGAGAAATCCTTGATGTATTGCGCGTTGACGATGAGCTGCTGCCCGGCCGCTGCATCGCCGCCGGTAACCGTCGTGCCGTTATCCTGAATCGACATTAACCACTCCTGCCTCGCCGCGCGGGTGGCTAGCACGGATGCCCCGGCGGGCACAACCCCAGGACCGGCAGTCGGCCGGCAAATGCTTGATCCGAGGACGACTGCGTCGTGAACCGGATCCTGTCGCTGATGGTGTTTCAGTTCGCGCCGGGCGCGGCACCGGTGACGGCGCTCGATGCAGAGCGGGTGGCTGGTCGACGCGCGCTTGCCCTTTCGCCGCCGTCGCCCTATCTACGAGGGGGCTCAAGCGGCGCAACCAGTGAAGCAGGCATGGGCGACGGTTACCAATTCATAGAAATTGTCGTATTCGCCGTGATCGCCGGGTTGCTGGTGGTGCGCCTCAGAAGCGTTCTCGGCCGCCGCACCGGCAGCGAGCAGCGCCGCGATCCCTTCACGGCGAAGCCGCAATCTCCCGAGATGCCGCCGCAGAAGGTGGTGCCGCTGCCGCGACGCAACCGGCTCGCGCCGCCGCCGCCGTCCGGGCCCCTGCCGCTCGGCCAGGCGCTCGACCAGCTCAAGGCGGCGGACAAGAGCTTCGACGAGAAAGCCTTCCTGGGCGGCGCGCGCTCCGCCTTCGAGATCATCGTCAACGCTTTCGCCAAGGGCGACAGCGCGACTTTGGAGCCGCTGCTGAGCCATGAAGTCTATGCCTCGTTCGCCGCGGCGATCCGCGAGCGCGCGGCGCGGCACGAAACCCTGTCGACCAATCTGCTGACGCTCAAGACCGTCGACATCGCCGAGGCCAATCTCGCCGCCGACATCGCGCAGGTGACGGTGCGCTTCGTCTCCGACCAGATCAACGTTACCCGCAAAGCGGATGGCACGGTCGTCGACGGCAATCCCGACCAGGTCGAGGAGAAGACCGATCTCTGGACCTTCTCCCGCTCGGTGAACTCGCGCGACCCCAACTGGACGCTCGTTGCGACGCACAGCCCGTGAGCGCGTTGCGGCGCTGCTGCTGCTCGCCGCTCTCTTCGCCTGCACCCCCCGCCCGCCGCCGCCCGACCATCTGACGCTGAAAGAGGCGCGGTTTGCGGATCTGCCGGAATGGCAACAGGATGCCACCGCCGCGGCGCTACCGGCCTTCGCGCGCTCCTGCGCGGTGCTGGCGAAGGTGCCGCCGGCGACGCGGCTCGGTGTCGCCGGCCGCGCCGAAGATTGGCGCGCGCCCTGCGCCGCGCTGCCGCGGAGCGCCGATGACGCGCAGGCGCGGCGCTATTTCGAAAGCTGGTTCCGGCCCTGGCAGGCGGGCAACAACGGCGCGGCGGAAGGGCTCTTCACGGGATATTACGAGCCCGAGCTCAAAGGCGCGCGCCAGCCGGGCGACGGCTTCGACACGCCGCTGCTGCAACGACCCAAAGATCTCGTTACCGTCAATCTCGGCCGCTTCCGGCCGGAATTGCGCGGCGAGCACATCGCCGGCCGCGTCGAGGGCGGGCGGCTCGAGCCCTATGCGACGCGCGGGCAGATCGAGAGCGGCGCGCTCGGCCAGGAGGCCCAGCCGCTGCTCTGGGTCGCGGATCCCGTCGATGCCTTCTTCCTGCAGATCCAGGGCTCGGGTCGCGTCGTGCTGCGCGACGGCAGCACGATGCGCGTCGGCTATGACGGGCAGAATGGCTGGCCCTATGTGGCGATCGGCCGGCTGCTGATCGAGCGCGGCGCGCTGACGCGCGACGCGGTCTCGCTGCAATCGATCCGCGCCTGGATCAAGGCGCATCCGGCCGAGGGCAAGGCGCTGATGGACGAGGATGCGTCCTATGTGTTCTTCCGCCGGCTCGCGGGCGACGGGCCGCTCGGCAGCGAGGGGGTGGCGCTGACACCGGGCCGCAGCCTCGCGGTCGATCGCCGCTTCATGCCGCTCGGCGCGCCGGTCTATCTCGATGCCGGCGACAGGCTGAGGCGGCTGATGGTGGCGCAGGACACCGGCGGCGCCATCCGCGGGCCGGTGCGCGGCGACGTCTTCTGGGGGCCGGGCGCCAAAGCCGAAGCCCGCGCCGGCGCGATGAAGGCGCGCGGGCGCTATTTCCTGCTGCTGCCGAAGAGCGTGACGCCGAGCCCCTGAGGCGGCGGCGCGGGGCTCATTCCGGCAGCTCGTAGCCGATTGCCGCTTCGATCTCGAGGA
>Ga0134128_10002767_pt1 | contig 21553 bp, 19 predicted proteins | sample KB31754_FD_96462 | JGI IMG/M metagenome (GOLD analysis project Ga0134128, IMG submission 96462) | Terrestrial soil microbial communities with excess Nitrogen fertilizer from Kellogg Biological Station, Michigan, USA - KB3-175-4 | ecosystem: Environmental > Terrestrial > Soil > Unclassified ... | reverse complement strand
TTAAAAGATGTAAAAACTTCGTACGCTCGTTTCGCCGTGCAGGCAACTCCTGCAGGTGGAGCTTTGCGGCTGAAATTAAATGATGGCAGCGAGCGTACTGTGGACCACGTAGTCATGGGAACAGGATACCGCGTGGATATCTCGAAATATAAATTCCTCCCACCGGACATTGTGGCTGCAGTGGACCAGTTTGACGGTTATCCGCGATTGCGGCGAGGATTCCAAAGCTCAGTTCCCGGGCTTCATTTCCTTGGCGCGACTGCGGCGCGCAGTTTTGGCCCATTGCTCTACTTTGTGACGGGATCAAAATTCGCCAGCGAGGAGCTAGTGGGTTACTTCTCCAAACATCGCAGCTCCAGATAACTGAAATAATCACACCTTTATGGCAGAACAAATCCCAGGAGCATTGGTAATTGGTGGAGACCATCCGGGTTTGGCCGTGGTCCGCAGTTTAGGGGGACGCGGTATTCCCGTGGTGGTTGTGGACGACCAGCTTTCCGTCTCCAGATTTTCTCGCTTTACGAACCGCGTTGTGCGCGTAAAAGAGCTTAGGGATGAGCGCAAAACCGTGGATGCTGTTCTGGAGATTGGCCGGCGCTACGGGTTGACCGGTTGGGTGCTATTTCCCACGCGGGACGAGACAGTTGCGGCGTTCTCGCGCTACCGTGAAGAGCTTGCCGGATTTTTCCGGGTCACGACTCCGCCTTGGGAGACAGTCCAATGGGCCTGGGACAAGAATAACTCCTACGCAATGGCTGAAAAGTTGGGCATTCCAGCTCCCCAAACGTGGATTTTGCAGAACATGGATGAACTGGCGGGGCTTGATGCAAAGTTGCCGCTGGCCATTAAACCTGCCATCAAGGAGAATTTTTTCTACGCCACGGGCGCAAAAGCATGGCGCGCGGAAACCCCGGAGCAGTTGCGCAGTTTGTATGCCAAGGCCCTGCAGCAGATTCGGCCGCAGGAAATTATGGTGCAGGAGATTATTCCAGGGGATGGGCAGCAGCAGCTTTCGTATTGTGCGTTTTTCCGTGATTCTCAGGCGCACAGCAGTTTGGTGGCGAGGCGCTGCCGCCAGCATCCGAGGGAATTTGGTCGCGCTGCTACTTACGTGGAGACCATTGAATGCCCCGAGGTGGAGGAACTCTCCGAACGTTTTCTGAAGGCCATTAATTTTTATGGATTGGTGGAGGTTGAATTCAAGCAGGATCCCCGGGATGGAAAGTATAAATTGCTGGACGTGAATGCCCGGGCCTGGGGATTCCACGGTCTGGGGAAAGCCTTGGGAATTGACTTTCCCTATTTGCTGTATGCAGACCAAATGGGACAAAAGATAGAGCCGCGCCGTGGAAAGCCAGGCGTGGGTTGGTTACGCCTCATCACCGATATGCCGACTGCATTTTCCCAGATGGCCAGCGGCCATTTGAGTGTCCGGTCTTATTGGCGTTCGCTGCGGCATACGCGAGTAGAATCCGTATATGCCGCGAAGGACCCGTTACCTTCGGTTGCAGAATTTGCGCTGCTTCCATATTTGATTGCTACAAAATATTTATTGTGAATCCATTCGAATGCATGTTCTTCATGTTGTAGGCGCGCGGCCGAATTTTATGAAGGCGGCGCCGGTAATGCGGGCGCTGAAAAAACTGGGGACCCGGCAGACCCTGGTGCATACTGGACAGCACTACGATGCGAACATGTCTGACGCATTTTTCTCCCAGCTTGAGATGCCCTCGCCAGAAATAAATCTCAACGTTGGCTCGGGAGGCCATGCCCGGCAGACAGCAGAAGTCATGCTACGGCTGGAACCGGTCGTGCAGGACAGGAAGCCCAATATCGCGCTGGTTTATGGCGATGTGAATTCAACGCTGGCTGCTGCTCTGGTGTGTGCCAAGTTGCAAGTCTCGTTGGGGCATGTGGAGGCCGGATTGCGGTCCTTTGATCGGACCATGCCGGAAGAGGTGAATCGGCTTCTCACCGATCAAATCGCGGATTATCTGTTCACTCCGTCTGAGGATGGCGACCTTAATCTCCAAAGGGAAGGGATCTCACCAAAGAAAATTTATCGCGTGGGCAATGTAATGATTGATTCGTTGGTGCGAATGCTGCCTGTCGTAGAGAAAAAGAAATCCAATAGCTTGCCTGCCCGGTATGTTCTCGTTACATTGCATCGTCCTTCCAACGTGGACGACGCGAAAGCATTGAAACAGATTGCCGACAGCCTCATAGAGATTAGCAAAACACTCGACGTGGTATTTCCCGTACATCCGAGAACGCGGCAGCGCATTAAAGATTGCAAGATTGATCTGGGCCGCGTGCATTTAATGAAACCGTTGCCTTATATCGAGTTCCTGGAATTTGAAATCCATGCGACCGTCGTAATTACGGACTCGGGGGGGATTCAAGAAGAAACCACATATCTGAATATTCCTTGCATTACGTTACGCAGCAACACAGAGCGGCCAGTGACAGTTACGATGGGCACCAATATTCTTGCGGGCACCGACGACAGCCGTCTTCACCAAGAAGTTGCGAATGTTCTAGCCGGAAAGAGAAAAACCGGCACTGTCCCGCCACTCTGGGATGGTCGCGCGGGCGAACGCATAGCTGCAATTCTTCATTCTCGGGAGAATGAGATCAAAGGTGTCGCAGCCCGCGCCTGATTCGGTCCCGCATGATATTCAAAGAAGCCAAACTGCCCGGCGTTTGTGAGATTCGACTGGAGCACAGGTCTGATGAGCGTGGCTTTTTCGCGCGCTCCTGGTGTGAAAAGGAATTTGCAGAGCACGGGCTTAACGCACGTTTGGTGCAATGCAATATTTCATTCAATACACATAAAGGTACGCTGCGTGGTATGCACTACCAGGCAACACCGTTTGCCGAAGCAAAACTGGTCCGGTGTACCAAAGGGAAACTCTATGATGTGGTCATCGATCTGCGGCCACAATCATCCGCCTACAAACAGTGGGTGGGAATAATTCTGAGCGAGAGTAACCGGTGCATGCTCTACATCCCGGAAGGGTGTGCGCACGGATTTTTGACTTTGGAAAACGAAACTGAGATTTTCTATCAAATGTCGGAATTTTATAACGCGGGATCGGCGCGCGGTGTGCGCTGGGACGACCCTGCATTTAATGTCGAATGGCCAGAACCGGTGAAGATTATTTCCGACCGCGACCGCACGTACCCGGACTTCAAATCCGGCCGATAATCGTGCCATTCGATCCATTTGGTTTACCCGGTAAATATTTACAGGATACGTAAGTAGATCGCCTTGTGCAGGCGGGGGAGCATTCAATCGCAATGAACTTCTTAAAAAGAAAAATCACTAAAGATCAGAGCCGCGACACTGGCATGGCTATGGTCCTGCTCATGCTGCTTATATTTTTGGCCCGCAAGAAGGAAGGCTGGCTATTTGTCGCAATGGCATTGCATGTAGTGAACATGATGGCGCCGAAAATATATAAGCCGGTTGCCGTGCTCTGGCTGGGACTTTCCGATCTGCTTGGCGCGGTCACGTCCAAGATTCTCTTGGCCATTTTGTTCTTTGTGGTTGTAACGCCAATTGGAATTGTGCGGCGGCTGGCGGGCAAGGACTCTTTGAAGCTGCGCGCTTTCAAAAAAGGCCGGGAGTCAGCCATGTTGAAAAGGGACTACATGTTTAGCGGTAAGGACATTGAAAATCCTTACTGACGAAAAAGGGGAGAGTACTTATGCAATTCTTAAAAGATTTATGGGGCTTTCTTAGGCACAGAAAAAAATTCTGGTTGCTTCCGCTCATCACGATCCTTCTCGGATTTGGCATCATTATTGTGCTTGCCGGCGGCTCTGCCATCGCGCCATTTATTTATACATTGTTCTAGGAGCGCTACAACCACCACCATGCACACGACGAAGGAATCATTATGAAAAGGGCAATTTTAGGAATCTCCGCTTATTACCACGACAGCGCGGCGGCAATTCTCATTGATGGACAGATCGTGGCTGCGGCGCAAGAGGAGCGGTTTACCCGTAAGAAGCACGACTCCTCCTTCCCAATCAACGCCTGCCGGTATGTATTGCGGGAATCGGGGGTAGATTATAAAGACTTGGCCGCTGTATCTTTTTACGACAAGCCATTCCTCAAGTTCGAGCGGCTGCTTGAAACCTACCACGCTTTTGCGCCTAGCGGCTTTCTGAGTTTTCTTTCGGCCATGCCGGTTTGGATTAAGGAAAAGCTATTTATGGGCCGGATGTTAGGAGAGCATCTCGCCGAGTTGGGAGAGGGCAAAATTCCCCTCTACTATCCCGAGCACCATCTTTCGCACGCGGCAAGCGCGTTTTATCCCTCCCCCTTTTCGGAAGCCGCAATTCTTACGGTAGATGGCGTGGGTGAATGGGCCACGACCACAATTGGACGGGGCCGCGGCAAGGACATTGAAATATTGCGGGAGTTGCAGTTCCCGCATTCTTTGGGGCTGCTCTACTCGGCATTTACTTACTACACGGGATTTACCGTCAATAGCGGAGAATACAAGCTGATGGGGCTTGCGCCTTATGGAAATCCCGACGCGCAGAGGACCGCCGATTTCCGAAAGAAGATCATCGCTGAATTGGCAGATGTCCGCGACGACGGATCGTTAGTGCTGAATATGGATTACTTCAACTACGCGACCGGCCTGAAGATGGCGAATGAGAAGAAGTGGGAGCAGCTCTTTGGAATGCCGCTTCGCAAGCCCGAATCAGAAATTTCCCAGGCTTACATGGATATGGCTCTTGCCATTCAGCAAGTGACTGAAGAGATTGTGTTCTCTCTTGCCCGTACGGCGCGAGAATTGACGGGTTGCTGCAATCTGGTGCTGGCTGGGGGCGTGGCGTTAAACTGCGTCGCTAATGGAAAGCTTCTTCGGGCGGGAATCTTTGATGACATCTGGATTCAGCCGGCAGCCGGAGATGCCGGGGGCGCGGTCGGAGCGGCCTATGCAGTCTGGCATATCCACCAGGGGAATGAACGCCATACCAATGGGCATTTGGATGCCATGGCCGGATCTTATCTTGGACCGGAATTTTCAGATAAAGAAATCAGCCATGTGCTGGATAAATACGATGCCAAAGCGCGTCACTATGACCAGTTTGAAGGGCTTGCCGCTGACGCTGCCGCCAGGATCGCGGAAGGCAGCGTCGTAGGCTGGTTTCAGGGCCGCATGGAATTTGGCCCTCGCGCGCTGGGCAATCGTAGCATTTTGGGAGATGCAAGAAATTCTGAGATGCAGAAGAAGTTGAACCTAAAAATCAAATACCGGGAAGGCTTCCGGCCATTTGCGCCTTCAGTGTTGGAAGAGGACATTGCTGAATATTTCGAGCTCGACCGGAGATCACCTTATATGCTTCTTGTAGCTCCTATTCTTGAAAAGCGGAAAAATCCTCTTCCCGCCAAGTATCACGACAAGCCTCTTTATGAGCGGCTGTATTTTCTGCGGTCTGATCTTCCTTCCATTACTCACATAGATTATTCGGCCCGCATTCAGAGCGTGAACCGGGAGACGAATCCTCGTTACTGGGAGCTGATCCGCCAGTTTAAACGGCAGACAGGATACGGCGTAATTGTAAACACCAGCTTTAATGTGCGGGGAGAACCGATTGTCTGCACTCCTGACGATGCGTATAGATGTTTTATGCGAACAGAGATGGATTTTCTCGTGGTCGGTAATTACTGTTTTGACAAACGGGAACAGCCCCCATTGCCGGAAACCGCAGACTGGAGAACCGAGTTCAAGCTCGATTGAGTCATTATGAAAATTAAGAAGCTCCTTATTAATTGCATTGTGATGCTGCTGTCCGTCAGCATCGCTATCTTTTTATGCGAGTTATTGGCACGCGTTGCGCTGAACCCTTCCGACTATCTTTCGGTGGAGATGGTAGGGGACAACATACTCGGCGCCATACCTTCGCCGCATGCCGATGCCGGATTTGACGCTTGGGGCTTTCGCAATAAAAAAGTCCCGGAAACTGCCGACGTAGTCGCCGTTGGGGACTCGCATACCTTTGGCAATACCGCAAGGATGGTAGATTCATGGCCATATGTGCTCGGTCAGCTGACAAATCTGCGCGTCTACAATATGGGCATGGGCGGATATGGGCCCAACCAATATTTTTATCTTTCTACAACTAAAGCTTTCCAACTGAAGCCGCGCGTGGTCCTCTGGGGCCTATACATGGGAGATGATTTTGAAAATGCATACTCCATTAGCTATGGTCTGGACCATTGGGCGTACTTACGCCAGCTTCCGGTACAAAAAGTAAACGCCAATATTTGGGATCCGCCAGCAGCTAAACCCGGCTGGAGCAAGAATATTCGCATTTGGCTGTCCCGGCATAGTGTTCTCTATCAAATTGTTTTTCATGCTTCATTTAGCGGACGAGTGCAAGGAGAGATGCAGATCAGGAATGCGGCGAAATTGTATCCCGGCATCGCCAACTCTCTGATTGTTCCCAAGAAAAATATTCTGGAGGCCTTTCGCCCCCAGTCAATGCTTACCCGGCTGGACCAGAAGAATCCGGATGTACTGGAAGGGATGCGGATTACGTTTGAGCTGATGCAGCGGATGAATGATCTTTGCCGGAAAAATAATGCTCAGTTTGTGGTGGTGATTATTCCCACCAAGGAAATGGTTTTTTCCAAGTATCTTGAACATAATCCCAATCTTTCCTTAGGCAATGTATTCGACGATCTCTTGGTGAATGAGAGGGAAGCACGGCAAAAATTGCTGACATTTCTGAACAACTCGAATATTGCGTACGTGGATACTTTGCCTGCTTTGAGCGGATCGGTTGAGCATGAGCTTTATGCGCGTACTGCGGCAGACATGCACCCCGGCAAAAATGGATACCATGTTATTGCCGAGGCGGTCGCCGCGGCCGCGAAGAATGGTTTTGCGCCTGCGTCGCCTCAGACCGCACCACAGAAATCCGTTAAAAATTAAGCAATATTCAATCGTGAAAGACCTGTTAGAAGAACTAAGCCCGAACGGTCTTACTCAACTTGGAGCAAGCCTGCACAGCTTTGCGGCGAAGCTGTATCCTATCTGCCGCAGTATCACCGGCGACGGCGCCCGGCAAACGCTGGCCGCGATCCGGGAAAAAGTTCCGTTGCAAACATTTGAAGTTCCCAGCGGAACTGCTGTATTCGATTGGACAGTGCCGAAAGAATGGAACATCCGTGATGCTTATATAAAGGATGCTTCAGGAACTCGGATTGTTGATTTCAAAAAATGCAACCTTCATGTTTTGAATTACAGCACTCCAATACATGCAACCCTGCCTTTAGAAGAATTGAAAGCGCATCTGTTTACGTTGCCCGATCATCCGACTTGGATTCCATACCGTACTTCCTACTACAAGGAGAATTGGGGATTTTGTCTATCGCATGAGCAGATGCTTTCACTCAAGGATCAGGAATACGAGGTTTGCATAGACTCAAGTCTCCAGAACGGGAGCCTGACTTACGGGGAATGTTTTCTGCGCGGACGCTCTACCGATGAAGTCTTAATTTCCTGTCATGTATGCCATCCTTCACTGGCGAACGATAATCTATCCGGGATTACGGTAGCGACGAGTCTTGCTGAACTTCTTTCGCATCAGAATTTGAATTATTCCTATCGCTTTGTATTCCTTCCCGGCACGATAGGCGCAATCACCTGGCTTGCTCAGAACCGGGATAAAGCCGCCCACATTAAGCATGGCTTGGTACTGACCGGCATCGGAGATGCCGGCGGCTTTCACTATAAAAAAAGCCGCCGGGGAAATGCTGAAATTGACCAAGCAGTCGCGCATGTACTTCTCCATTGTGGAGAAGCCGCTGAAGTGTTGGAATTTTCGCCTTACGGATATGACGAGCGGCAGTATTGTTCTCCGGGCTTCAATCTCCCCGTGGGCTGCCTGATGCGGAGTGTTTGGGGGACTTTCCCTGAATATCACACCTCTGCCGACAATTTAGATTTCATTCATCCGGAGCAATTGGCGAAATCTCTACGCGCTTGCGTGGCCATGGTTGATGTCCTCGAGAACAACGGCCGCTACCGCAATCAACTTCCTTATTGCGAACCGCAACTGGGAAAGCGCGATTTGTACAGGTCCACGGGTGGTGAGGGCATTACTCAGGAGATCAATGCCCGGCTTTGGGTCTTGAATTTCTCTGACGGAGAGCACACCTTACTGGAGATTGCGGATCGGTCCGGTATACCGTTTCACCTAATTCGCAAAGCCGCGCAATTGTTGTCTCAGGCGGGGCTGCTATCTCTTGCGTCGTAGACGAGATGGGAAGGTTGATTCGCATGCGTGTTGCCCAATGGGATAAGGGATTGATAATGCAAGACTTGGCGTACTTGCTTTCGGCTCTATTCCTGATAGTATTGAGTTTCTCCCCTACGACGATCCCCTCGTTCTAATACATTGAGAGCAAAGGCCCTACGCCTGTTTTCAAGTCATGGTGCGTAACAATCATGGGCTAACATTATCCTCAAGACAGGAGTCGCATGAAAGTTTTACTGACTGGCCATAAGGGCTATATAGGCACGGTTGCAGCGGACATGGCGCGTTCGGCGGGCCACCAAGTCACGGGCTTGGATACAGACCTATTTGCGGGGAGTGATTTCGGCAAAGCGCTTGAAGAAATGCCGGAAATCCGTAAGGATATCCGGCATTTGGCATTAAGCGATCTTGAGGGGTTTGATGCAGTTCTGCACCTTGCTGCTTTGTCAAACGACCCCCTGGGAAACCTCGATTCTGATCTGACCTATGACATCAATCACCGAGCTTCCGTAAAACTGGCTGAACTGGCAAAAAAGGCAGGGGTGAAGCGGTTTGTGTTTGCTTCGTCATGCAGCACATACGGGGCGGCAGGAGATGATTTTCTGGATGAAACTGCGGATTTAAATCCGGTTACAGCTTACGGCGAGTCGAAAGTTTTCGTTGAGCGCGATGTGGCCAAACTGGCCGATGCAAATTTCAGTCCGACATTTATGCGCAACGCGACCGCTTATGGAGCTTCGCCCCGCCTACGGCTGGATATTGTCCTGAATGATTTTGTGGCTGCCGCGCTCACCAAGGGCAAGATTCATATTAAAAGCGATGGCACCCCGTGGCGGCCCATTGTACATATCCGCGACATCATCTCAGCGATGCTCTGTGTACTGGATGCGCCGAAAGAAGTCGTCCACAATCAGGTTTTCAATGTTGGAGATACGAAAGAGAATTACCGCGTCAGCGAACTGGCAGAGATCGTAAAAAATACAGTTCCAGGCTGCGAAATCGAATATGCTCCGGGTGGCAGTCCGGATAAACGCTGCTATCGCGTGAGCTGCGAGAAGATCGCCCGGGTCCTTCCCAGCTTCAAACCGCAGTGGACAGCCCCCAAAGGCGCGCAGGAACTTTACGAAAGCTACCGCGCTGGCGGATTGACCGAGACGGATGTGGACAGCGGACGTTATATTCGCATTCGCAATATCCAGCGGTTGCAGCAAGCAGGGAAGCTTGACCCAAGCCTGCATTGGCTCGTACAAAGCCCAAGAAGCGCTCGTTTAATTTCACTCTTAAGAGGACTATGACTTCGACTACGCTTTGTCCCGACATTCAGCAGCAAGCCGGAACAAAACTGTGCCGCTTTTGCGGCGCAGGCCTGCGGCAGACTTTTGTAGACTTGGGCTTGTCTCCATTATGCGAGACCTATCCTTCCGCGACGGACTTGAATCGCGGCGAAATGTATTATCCCCTGCATGTTTACGTTTGCGAAAAATGTTTTCTGGTACAGCTGGAAGAATATGAAAGCGCGGAGAACATCTTCAGCGATTACGCTTACTTTTCTTCCTTCTCCGATTCATGGTTGAAGCATTGCGAAACTTACACGAAGAAAATGGTTTCGAAGTTTGACTTGGGGCCACAAAGTTTTGTAGTCGAAGTCGCAAGCAATGACGGCTACTTACTACAGTATTTCGTCCAGCAGAGAGTTCCGGTATTAGGGATTGAGCCGGCAGCCAATGTCGCCAAAGTCGCGGTTGAGAAAGGCGTTCCCAGTCTGGTGGAGTTCTTTGGCGTCCAATGCGCCAACAAACTGGTTGCACAAGGCCGCTCGGCGGATTTAATTCTTGGCAACAATGTCTTCGCGCAAGTGCCCGATCTGAACGATTTTGTGGAAGGGCTCAGGATTATGTTGAAGCTCGAAGGCGTGCTTACTCTGGAATTTCCGCACTTGCTGAAGCTGATTGAATTGAATGAGTTTGACACTATCTATCACGAGCACTTCTCTTATTTTTCGTTATTCACCACGATCAAAATCATGGAGGCGCATGGCTTGAAGGTTTTTGACGTGGATGAGTTGAAGTCACATGGCGGATCGCTTCGCGTCTATGCCTGCCGCAGGGAAAGCAAAACGCATCCCGTCGAGGCGAATGTACAGAAGGTGCTTGCCGACGAAGAAAGAGCTGGCCAGACTTCTCTAACAGGATATGAAGCTTTTGCCCGCCGGGTAAAAGACACAAAGCTTGCACTGGTCGATGTTCTGCTTACGGCTGCAAAGCAAGGCAAGAAAGTTGCGGGTTATGGTGCGCCCGGCAAAAGCGCGACGCTGTTGCATTACTGCGGTATTGGGAAAGATTTGATCGAATACACGGTGGACCGGAGCCCCTACAAACAGGGAAGATTTTTGCCTGGAACGCGAATTCCAATTCATCATCCGGACAAGATTCGCGCGACCAAGCCGGACTTCGTCGTCATTCTTCCCTGGAATCTGAAGGACGAGATCATGCAGCAGCTGCAGTTTATTCGGGAGTGGGGCGGACGTTTTATTGTGCCCATTCCGCACGCGGAAATCTGTTAGGGGAGGAGGAAGGGTCGCCATGAAAGTTGTGTTGTTCTGTGGAGGAGCGGGCCTGAGGCTTAGAGGCTATGCCGATGATATTCCCAAGCCGATGGTGGAAATTGGCAACCGTCCGGTCTTATGGCACCTCATGAAGTATTACGCTCACTTCGGCCACAAAGATTTCATTCTTTGCCTGGGGCACATGGGGAATATCATTAAAAATTATTTTCTGAATTACGACGAAGCTGTTTCCAACAATTTTGTTTGGTCAGAAGGCGGAAAAAAAGTTAATTACCTGAGCCGCGATATTGACGATTGGACAATCACTTTTGTGGAAACTGGAGCGAATTCCAATATCGGCCAGCGGCTCAAGGCGGTCGAACCCTATCTTAAAGGCGAAGAGATGTTTCTGGCGAACTATGGCGACGGGCTAAGTGACGTGCCGCTGCCGGCGATGCTCGAAACATTTAAGCAAAGCAAAGCGGTCGCTTCCGTGTTGGTCGTGCAGCCCACAAGCAGCTTTGACATTATTCACGCGGAAGCAAACGGGATGGTCACAGAGGTTTGTCCGCTGACGCGATCCAATATCTGGATCAACGGCGGTTTTTTTGCCCTGCGCAATGAAATCTTCAACTGCATCGAGCCGGGCGAAGAACTGGTACGGGAGCCGTTTCAACGCCTCATTGAAAAGAAGTCCTTGCTGGCATATAGATACAGCGGCTTCTGGCAGTGCATGGATACGTTCAAGGACAAGCAACATCTCGACGAGCTCAACCATGGGTCTGCGCCGTGGAAAGTTTGGAACCAGACGGAAAAATCAATGGCGGGCGGTTCCCGGATGACTGCCAGCGTATGATCCGATTAAAACTGGATGCGGATCGAATCGCTCCCCGCGTTCTGTGCCTGGGCTGCCATTCGGATGATATCGAGATTGGATGTGGCGGAACGGTCCTTCGCCTCGCAGAAGAATACCCCAATGCGGAATTTCATTGGGTGGTATTTACCGCCGCCGGAGTTCGGCAGACTGAAGCGAATCGCGCCGCTAGTTTATTTGCCGGGGAAAAACTAAAAGAACCAATTCTGAAGAGTTTTAAAGACGGTTTCATGCCCTATTCAGGCGCAGAAGTGAAAACTGTTTTTGAGAAGGAATTAAAACAGCTCTCCCCCGACGTCATTTTTACGCATTACGGCAAAGATGCGCACCAGGACCATCGCTTGATTTCGGAACTGACTTGGAACACATTTCGCAGCCATTTCATTCTAGAGTATGAGATTCCTAAATACGATGGCGATATGGGCCAGCCAAATGTTTTTGTGCCGTTAGACAACGAACTTTGCCAGAAAAAAGTTAGTCATCTGATGGAGGCTTTTCAGTCGCAGCGTAATAAGCACTGGTTTCAGCCGGAGACCTTTTTAGCATTGATGCGATTGCGGGGAATGGAATGTAATGCCCCGGGCGGATACGCTGAAGCGTTCTATTGCCGCAAAGTCTCGTTGTAATCGTTAGAAGTATCGAGGCCGAGGGAAGAGGAACAATGAATTTATTTTTTGATTCCAAAATGAGCGACGCAGAGCGCCGGAAGGAGCTTTATCGTGGCTCCATATTCGTGTATTCCCCTTCGCCAAACGCTGTGGATTTGTGCGGGTTCGCGCGGGAGATGATCGAGAAAGCTTTTCACCCCTGTGATCCGCGCAAAGCGCAGGAACATATGCCGGTGGAACGCTGCGTGGAAATCCTTGCGGAGCTGAAACCTAAATTTATCCATGATGCGAAATCGAAACAGTTGATCCAGGGCATGCTTGCTGAACGTGGATGCGACTTGAGTAAGACGTATTTTGACGTGCCCCGGCTGCGCACAGCCTTTCCGTCCAATTATCTTTCTTCTGGCATTGCTTATGCCTTTCATCCGCATCGGGACACTTGGTACTCCGCGCCGTTTAGCCAGATCAATTGGTGGATGCCGGTATACGACATTTTGCCGGAGAATAGCATGGCATTCCATGCTCGTTATTTTGATGAACCAGTGGCCAACAGCTCCAATACCTACAATTATTACGAGTGGAACCGGAGCAATCGTCAGAGTGCCGCGCAACATGTGAAGGCCGATACGCGCGTGCAGCCCCGGCCGCAGGCCGCACTCGACCCCGATCCGCAGTTTCGGGTGATTGCGAACGTAGGTAGCGTCATGCTCTTTTCGGCGGCGCAACTGCACTCCACCGTGCCGAATACTTGTGGACTGACACGCTACAGCATTGATTTCCGCACTGTGCATCTCGACGATGTTTGGGAAAAGTGCGGCGCGCCGAACATTGATTCCGCCTGCACAGGGACGACGATGCACGACTACATAAGCGCCGCTGATTTTACGCATCTTCCTCAGGAAGCGATTGCGCTTTATTTTGATGGGACGGAAGCGGGGTTTGTGGCGTCGCCAACGGAATCGAAACGGTAGGTTAAGCCCGCAAAATGGCAGCGAAACGACAGCTCGAAGTACCAATTGCCGAAGCGAACGGGAAGATGGACTTCTCCAACTCTCGTCTGCTGCAGGCCGTTGCCCACCGGCTTATCCCCGGAGGAGCGCATACCTACGCAAAAGGGGATGATCAATATCCTGAGAAATCTCCGGGATTTATTGCCCACGGAAAGGGCTGCTACGTGTGGGATGTGGATGGCAACGAGTTCATTGAATACGGCATGGGACTGCGCGCAGTAACACTTGGCCACGCGTATGAATCTGTGGTGGAGGCGGCATACCGGCAAATGAAATTGGGCGCGAATTTCACTCGTCCTTCGGAGCTTGAAATCCGCCTCGCGGAAGCCATGCTGGATTTGATTGATAGCGGCCAAATGGTGAAGTTCTCTAAAAACGGCTCGGACGTGACCACCGCTGCGGTCAAGCTAGCCCGCGCCTACACGGGCCGGGACTTGATTGCTATTTGCGGAGACCATCCTTTTTTCTCCACGGATGACTGGTTTATCGGGACAACCGAAGTAAATGCCGGGATTCCCAAAGCCATTCGTGAGATGACTTTGAAATTCCGCTATAACGATTTAGAAAGTTTGCGCGGCCTGTTCCAGCAATTTCCTAAGCAAATTGCCTGCATAATTATGGAACCGGAAACCACTGTGCAGCCGCTGCCTCATTATTTGAACGACGTAAAAGCGCTTTGTGAGGAACAAGGCGCAGTGTTTATTTTGGACGAGACGATCACGGGATTCCGCTGGCACTTGAATGGCGCGCAGAAGTTCCATGATGTAGCGCCTGATTTGTCTATTTTTGGCAAAGCAATGGGGAATGGTTTCGCCATCGCCGCGCTGGTTGGCAAGCGCGAAATTATGCGCCTTGGCGGCCTGGACCACGATCAAGAGCGGGTATTCCTGCTTTCCACAACACATGGGGCTGAAACCCATGCGCTGGCGGCATCGCTCGAGACGATCCGCATTTACCGGGATGAAGACGTAGTCGGGTTTCTTTGGAAGCAAGGAGAGCGGCTGCGCTCGCAGGTAAATCGGTCGATTGCGGAGAACCATCTAGAAGGTTTTTTTGAGCTGATAGGCCGGCCTTGCAATCTGGTATTTGCGACCTGCGACCAGGATCACAAACGCTCGCAGTTCTTCCGCGCAGTATTTATGCAGGAACTGATTCGCAGAGGGATACTCGCGCCTTCCTTTGTCGTAAGCTACTCGCACAGCGATGCCGATATTGACCGGACGGCTGAGGCTGTATACGAAGCCCATGGAATCTATCGCAAGGCTTTGGATGAGGGCGTAGAAAAATATCTTGAAGGACGCCCAGTAAAGCCCGTGTACCGTAAATTCAACTGACCGGACATAAGCTCACCAAAAGCAGATTTCCAATGAAAGAAGAGTTACAGGAATTATATAAATACCGCGAATTGCTGTTTATGATCGCCTACCGCGATATTAAGGTGCGGTATAAGCAGTCGGTCATGGGCTTCATGTGGGCCATCCTGATGCCGATTATTATTGTTTCGGCGGGCGTGGTAGTGCGGTATGCCTATGCGCTTTCGGCGCATAAACCCCTCGATGTCGCAGACATTGCGAGTGTGGCCGTAAAGTCTATTCCCTGGGCATTTCTGGTCTCCAGTCTTCGGTTCGGATGTAACAGCTTAATTCTGAGCAATAAGGACCTGGTCACAAAGATTTATTTTCCCAAAGAGATATTTCCCCTGGCCGCGGTGCTGTCGAGCTTCTTCGATTTTCTGGTCGCTTCCATTGCGTTGTCGCTGTTCCTACTGGGCATTCATGTCGGTGCAAGCGCAGCACTTATCTGGGTGCCCTTGCTCCTTATGGTGATGATTGTAATGATCGCGGGAGTCAATATGGTTGCCGCCGCCGCTAGTCTTTTTTTTCGGGACGTGAAATACATCGTGGAAGTCATGCTCACGTTCGGAATCTTTTTCACTCCGGTCTTCTACGATTCCAGCATGTTAGGCGACAAGGGAAAATGGCTAATGCTCAATCCGGTTTCTCCATTGCTGGAGGGCTTGAGCGATTGTGTGGTCCGCCACCAGGCACCGAACTTGGTCTGGCTTGCCTATAGTTGTGTTTTTGCGTTTGTAGTTTGTACGGGCGGCTACATCTTCTTTAAATATCTTGAACCGGCATTTGCCGAAAGCATTTAGCGGAAAAGCTATGTCTGATATCGCCCTCCAGATGGATCACGTGTACAAGAAGTTCCGCAAAGGAGAAATTTTCGATTCTTTGCGGGACCTGATTCCTGCCCTGAGCGGAAGAATCTTCCGCCAGCAGGAGATCAGCGGAAACGATTCGCGGGAATTCTGGGCCCTGTATGATGTTTCATTTGAAGTCAGGCGCGGCGAAGCATTCGGAATCGTAGGACACAACGGCGCAGGGAAGAGTACGGCGTTAAAAATCCTTAGCCGTATTATGAAGCCAACCAAAGGACAGATGATTGTCAACGGACGTCTCTCGGCTTTGATTGAAGTGACTGCCGGGTTTCATCAGGACCTTACGGGAAGAGAAAACATTTTTCTAAATGGCACGATCCTGGGAATGAGCAAGCGGGAAATCGCTTCGAAGCTTGACCAGATCATCGCCTTCTCCGGCCTTGAATCGTTTATTGATACGCCGGTGAAGAGATATTCATCCGGCATGTACGCACGGTTGGGATTTTCGGTGGCCGCCCATGTAGATCCCGAAGTTCTGATTGTGGATGAAGTGCTGAGCGTGGGGGACTATGTATTTCAACAGCGGTGTATGGAGCGTATGCGCTCGGTAATCAACTCAGGAACCACCGTGCTCTTTGTTTCACATAACTTAAAAGCAGTTACCGAACTTTGCCAGCGCGCCATGCTGCTGGACCACGGCAAGGCTGTTATGATCGGCCCTACCGATTCTGTAGTGCGTCGTTATCTGAATGATGCGCTCAAACCCAATGTGGAAGAGAACAAAGCGCTGTACATTTCCGCGGTCCGGGTGCGGGACCGTTCGGGTGAGCAGTCGAAATTTGAATCAGGGCAAACCGCATGGGTAGATGTTGAAGTGACTGCGCTGCAGCCCGTAGAAAGTCTGGCAATCGTATTGTGGTTTGCGGACGAAACTCAATACATCATATTTGATACTTCTACCGAACGTCTGGGCAGAACTCCGTTCTCCCTGCAGGCGGGCGAAAGTTATCGGTCAACCTTTGAATTGAGCCTCAATATGGCGCACGGCACATTTCATGTATGCGCGGCCGTATATAGATATGATGTGCAGAAAGAATATGATCGCAAAGCCCCGGCGGCAACAGTGTTTGTGGGCTCGAATATGGCGGTTCGCGGGGCGGTGAACTGCTTCCCAAAGATTGTCGAAGCCGGAAATATTGTGCCAGACCATTCCTATGAGTGCAAAGTCTAATCCAGAACCGGCCGCATCATCCGGTGAAATCAGCGTCGCCCAACTGAAGCATTGGGACGACTGGAATTCCAAATACCGCCAGCCTGACACGATTGATGCTCCTTCCAAACGAAGGATGAGCGAAGTTCTCTCAGCGTTATCACAGCTTAAACTCCGCGGCGCGAAAATACTGGAGATTGGCTGTGGTACGGGATGGCTGAGTAGCCGGTTGACCGAATTTGGCGCGGTGACGGCGGTAGACCTGGCTGTGGAAGTCATCCGGGTGGCAAAAGAACAAATACCCCAAATTGATTTCAGGTCGGGAGATATAATGGAAATCGATCTTCCCACCAATTATTTTGATGTGATTGTGACGTTGGAGACTTTCTCGCATGTCAGCAGTCAGGCAAAATTTATTGCCAGAATGGCAGAACTGTTGAATGCTGATGGACACCTGGTCCTTACGACACAGAATAAATTTGTATTCAAGAGGCGCAGCGGCGTAGTTCAGAACCCTACATACACCCGGAGGTGGGTCACGATGAGAGAACTGAAACGGCTCGCTGTTTCCAAATTTTCTATCCTCCGCGCGACCAGTCTAGAACCAGATGGTCACCTCGGCGTACTGAGGGTAATCAATTCCTCCAAACTAAATCGCCTGCTGGGCGCCATGGTTGGTCCGGAAAACCTTCGCAAGTGGAAGGAAAGTCTCGGATTTGGTCAAACTCTTTTCGTTGTGGCGGTAAAACGCTAGTTTCCTCGGGAAAATGGAAAACCTGGTAGATACCCCAACTAAGCCGCGCCAGAGTACAGAATTGATGGCGAGAAAAAGAAGTCCGGATGCAACGCTGAGAGCGTTTTTCTGGATCTTGGCGGTTGTCTTCGGATCTCTGCAGGCTTGGTCCAGCCGCTTTACGATGGTGAACGATACTATCTCTTATTTGGACATGGGAGATTACATCTTTCACGGTCATTGGTTGATGGCTATCAATGGGATATGGAATCCTCTGTACGCAGGTCTTCTTGGGCTAACGTTAGGGCTGGTGAGGCCGTCCTTAACCTGGCAATATCCCGTTGTCCATTTGCTGCTCTTCTTTATTTTTCTCTTTGCCTTTTGGTGTTTTGAGTTTTTCGTCCAGGGGCTGATCTCATTTCGCTATGACAATGAAACGAGGTATGAACTTCACGTTCCGGCGCGAGTCTGGCTCACAATTGCCTACGTATTGTTTCTGTGGTCATCGCTGGCCCTAATTGGGGTGTCGGAAACTAATCCGGACATGCTGGTCGCAGCAGTTTTCTATCTTGCTTGCGGACTCTTGATCCGTATCCATAGGGGGCAGGAGAGAGTGCCGACATATCTAGCGCTCGGATTGGTCCTCGGGTTTGGATACCTTACAAAATCAGTGATGTTCCCGATTTCGCTGGTTTGTCTTGCGACCGCCTGGCTGGTGGGAAGGGGAAGACGACGGCATGCATTAACTTTCGCGGCAGCCATGGTCGGATTCGTCGTGGTTGCAGGACCATTTATCGCCGGCATTTCTCATGCAAAGCACAAACTCAGTTTCGGAGAGTCTGGTGGTTACAATTACGCAGTCCACGTCAACAAGGTAGACCCGCACTATTGGACCGGCGAGAACCCTGGAAATGGAACACCGGTGCATCCCGTGCACAAGATATTTGAGACACCTGCCACGTATGAATTCGGGTCCGCTCCCGGCACCTACCCCATGTGGTATGACCCAACCTATTGGTATGAAGGTGTAAAGTGGCATTTCGATGGGCACGAGCAGTGGGCTTCGTTTCATGCAAACCTGAGATCTGAGATTCTAGTAATTTTTTATTTGTCAGGAAGCATCATCTGCGGATTGTTTGTGTTGTTCTATGTGAGCCCATGGAAATCGAAGATTGTTAAAAACTTTTTAGCGCTATGGTTTTTATGGCTTCCCGCAGCAGCGGCACTAGGTTCTTATTCTCTAGTATGGTTCGAACCGCGGTACGTTGCACCCTTTGTGGTGGTGGCAACTTTGTGTTTCTTTTTCAGCATTCATCATCCCAAAACGAACGAGAGCCGCAAACTGTTTTCTGGCGTGGCGATACTTTTGTTCATCATGTTTGTCTCCCCAATCGGGTTGGGCACGGTTCCAAAAAACTTCTCAACCATTTTCCGCTTTCGGCACTCCCTCACTCCTCCCCCCGACTCTTATCCAGTAGTTGCAAGCCAGATGCTTCAGATGGGTTTACATCCCGGAGATCATATTTCCTCCTTAGAATTTTCCAACCTCGGAGTGGCGATGTGGGCACGCTTGGCCGGCCTCAAAATCGTTTCTGAGGTCTACTATTGGCCTGGCCGTGACCAAGCTTCAAGTGATTACGATTTCTGGGACGCTGACCCGTCGACGAAAGACAAAATTTTACAAGCTTTAGCGGCGACGGGAACCCGCGCAGTTGTGTCGCACGAGATGCCTCGCGGGGCAGATAATGCAAACTGGCTGAAGGTAGGAGAGACTGGATATTACCTCCACTGGTTTCCGACTCCGCCGGGTCTATCAAGAACTAAGTCCGATCGAGAGAGGGGACGGTCCCGAAACTCGGAGTCGATTCACTAGTAGACTTTTGTCGAACTAAGGTTCAATGGCAGAAAGCTCACAAACCGGGAGTGTTTTGATAGCAGATAACCGCCTTACGACTCGACATTACTCGTCGTTCAATCTGCCGCCGATACTGATTATTTTGGCATTCGCGGTTGTTCTGGCCCTTCCAATGCTTATCTACGGCCCGTTAGTTGACGGGCATGATACGCACGAACACTTGAATTTCATCGGCTATTTCTCTGCCCAATTCTGGCGCGGCGACTGGTATCCTCGTTGGCTCATCGGCATGAATGCGGGACTAGGGAGTCCGACTTATTTTGTTTTTCCTCCTCTGCCCGCATACGTGTGTGTTCTGCTCGAGCCAGTCGCACGCTTGGGTCATTTTAGTGCCTTTGACCTTGCCGCCCTCCTTGCTCTGGTGATCTCGGGTATTGCTGCATTTCTCTGGTTGCAAACTGCAGTGAGTCGAAAAATTGCGCTTGGATCTGCTCTGCTCTACATGATGATGCCGTATCACCTAGGCATAGATTTTTACCGGCGTTGTGCCCTCCCGGAATTCTGGGCAATGGCCTGGATGCCTCTGGTTTTATATTTCACTATGCGGGTGACTGAAGGAAAGCGGAATGCGAGCCTCGGACTGGCAGTCGCTTTCGCATTGATGATCGTCAGCCATCTGATCAGCGTTGCCATGTTTTTCCTCGTTCCGATCGCGCTGGCGGCGTTCCTTGCCGACCCCGGACAAAAGGTCAAAAACGCATTCCGAGTAATCGCAGCCATGGCTCTTGGCACGGGTCTTTCCGCGATTTATCTTTTCCCTGGGCTGGATAACGCCCGGTATATCCCCGCATCACGGATCATTACCGTCTTCAAATGGTCCGACAATCTTATTCATATTGGCAAGACGCTTTTTATATATTCAGGGGCTGATCACTTTCTGCTGACGTTGTCGTGGATTCTGGTCAGTATGGTCATCGTTGCCGCCATGTGCGGATTTGCGCTACTCAAATGGGGTGGCCGCGATTTGAGCAGGCATGTTCTGTTTTGGCTTTCGGTCTGCTCTGGTTCGGCTTTAATGATTTCGAGATTCAGTTCCCCGGTATGGCGGCACATTCAAAAACTCGCTGAGGCCATCCAATTTCCCTGGAGGTTTAATGCTGTCCTCTGCGTAGGAACAATTTGGCTTATTGCGTTGTTTTTTTCCAAGCGGCGAGAATTTCCCAAGCTTACCAGAAGCGTTTTTACCATTGTGATGCTCATTGTCTTTTCCGCGTGGCTGGTCATGTATGGCGAGGTTTGGCATTGGTATAAGGTTGACGTCTGGAATCCGCCCCATGATGAGAACCATCTAATCAGCGATAGCGATGGATGGTTCGCCGCCTGGGTACCACCCGGCACCGTTCAGAGGAGCGCCCTGATTGCCAGCCATGGCCCGAAAGCAGCTTTCAAAGAAGGTATTGGCTCTGCGCTTGTTCAATCGTGGGAACCGAGAGATCTGAATGTCCAAACCAACAGTCCCGGCGGTGGGTGGTTAATGGTGGACCAATTTTATTATCCAACATGGCAAGCCAGCATCCCGGGCAAGGTCGGGCATTTGACTACGCGCGCAGCAATGCCAGAAGGGCTTCTCGAGATCGCCGTTCCTCCTGGAACGTATGATATATACATCCTGATTCCTCCTAGCGTGGCCGAACGAGGAGGGGAATGGGTCAGCCTTTTCTTTCTTCTTTTCGGGATTGTAATCGCTCTTTCTCCACAAATGGAGCGCAGGTTTCATTTACGGAAAGCGCAATAACCAACCTTGGCTTCCGCCGACCAGCAAATGAACAAGACGAATGTTCCCCGGATTGCGCTGCTCACTCCTTATACAGGAGCGAACCTCGGCGACGCCGCTATTCAGGACGCAATGATGAGGAACCTGCGTCAACGGAATTCCGAAATCCAGTTCTCCGGAATATCTCTTAACTCTGAGAATTTTTTAACGCGGCACGGCAGTAGCGCATTTCCGCTTTGCAAGTCTTCCCATGGCCTTTATGGAATGGTGCGGGAGGGAGCGGGCGGTTCCCAGAAAACAGATGCCCGAGATCCCAGGTTCGGTGGCTGGAGGCGGATGGCCAAACGGATACCGGGGGCGCGTTCCTGCCTGAACATTGTCCGGGAAGTGCGCCATACGGTTCGAGGCTACCAGTTCCTCCGCCGCCATGATCTCCTTATTATTTCCGGCGGTGGACAATTGGACGAAGAGTGGGGCGGGCCATGGGGACATCCTTT
>Ga0134128_10002766_pt1 | contig 21556 bp, 19 predicted proteins | sample KB31754_FD_96462 | JGI IMG/M metagenome (GOLD analysis project Ga0134128, IMG submission 96462) | Terrestrial soil microbial communities with excess Nitrogen fertilizer from Kellogg Biological Station, Michigan, USA - KB3-175-4 | ecosystem: Environmental > Terrestrial > Soil > Unclassified ... | reverse complement strand
CTTGAGCTCGTTGAGCTGCGCCGTGTGCTTGCGCGCCGCGTCTTCCTTGGAGGCGACGTCGAGCTCCTTGGTCTTCTTCTTCTTCTCGAGCTCGACCGTCTTGGCCTTCGCCGCGTCCATGCGCTTCTTCTCGTTGGCGAGGTCCGCCTGCACCGCCGCGATGCGCGGAGGCACCGCGTCGATGTCCTTTTGGATCGCGTCCAGGACCTTGTCCTTCTCCTGGAGCGCCACCAGCGCGCGCATCGCGTCTTTCGTGAGGGCCATTGCGCTTATTATAGCCCTTTTCTCCCGGCGCCGGGCGCTAGGGGCGGTTTTTCACGAACGTGCCCGCCTCGAACTCCTCGAAGGCCGTGCGCAGCTCTTCTTGGGTGTTCATCACGATCGGCCCGTACCAGGCGACCGGCTCCCGCAGAGGCTTGCCCGAGACGAGGAGGAAGCGCACCGCCTTCTGGTCCGCCGTGATCACGACCTCCTCGCCGTCCTCGTCGTAGAGCACGACCGTGCCGTCGCCGCACGCGCTGGAGCGGCCCATGTCGAAGTAGTTGGCGCCGACCGCGTCGTGCTTGAACGCGTCGCGCTCCCGGTCGAAGTAGCCCTCGCCCTCGAAGACGTAGGCGAAGGCGGTGTAGCCCCGCTTGATCGCGTGCGCGAAGAACGATCCCGGCGGCACCTCCACGTCGAGGTACTCCGGATCCGTCACGATTTCGCGCACCGGCCCCTGCGCCCCGTGCACGCGCCCGCAGATCACGCGGATCGTCGCGCCTTCCTTGGTGCGCACGACGGGGACGTCGGAGGATTTCACCTCGCGGTAGCGCGGCGGCATCATCTTTCGCGTCTTGGGCAGGTTCGCCCACAGCTGGAAGCCCAGCATGCGCCCCTCGGCGTCGCCCTTGGGCATCTCCTGATGGATCACCCCGCTGCCCGCCGTCATCCACTGCACGTCGCCCGCGCCGATGATCCCGCGGTTGCCCATGCTGTCGCCGTGCTCCACGTCGCCGGAGAGCACGTAGGTGATCGTCTCGATGCCGCGGTGCGGGTGCCACGGGAAGCCCGCCAGGTAGTCCGCCGGCTTGTTCGAGCGGAAGTCGTCGAAGAGCAGGAACGGGTCGAACTGCGGGACCTCGTCGAAGCCGAAGCCGCGCCGCAGGCGGACTCCCGCGCCCTCGACGGTCGGCTGGCTTTTCCAGATCTTGCGGATGGTCCGCGCGCTTTTCGCGGCGGTCTTCGTGCGCGGCATGGGCCCTTTCGACGCGTTGATCATGGAGCCATCTTAACCGGGCCCCGGATGAGAGGCAAGTCACGGTTTGACGACGGCCGTTGGAACGAGGGCGGTCAGAACGGCGAGTCGCCGGAGATCGACGTCAGCAGGTAGCCGCCTGACGGCTGGCGGCGCAGCATCAGCTCGCACTGGCCGCTCTTCAGCTTGTTGTTCCCCTTCGGGTCGACGAAGCTCTTGTTCCAATGCGCCCGCACCCCGACGACCGGCTCGTTGGCGTCGACGCCGTCCACGACGACGTCGAGGATGATCGCGTGGTTGTCGATCTGGAACCGGCGCACGCTGTCGAAGAACGCGTCGTAGCCCGGGAAGCGGCTGGAGTCGACGAGGTCGAAGAAACGCTCCGAGGTCGGCGTCTCGTAGCGCTGGACGAGCGCGGAGACCGCGGCGCGCGCGTCCCGCTGGGGCCCGGCCGGCGCCGGCGCCGCCGCTCCCGCGCAGGCCGACAGGGCGGCCGCGGCGAGCACGATCAGAACTTGTCGTTGACCGAAAGCTCCCATGTCATCTCCTTGTAGTCTTGACCCGGCGTGCCGAAGCGGTTGTCGTTCTGCCGGTAGCGCAGCTCGACGCGGTGGTCCTCGCTGTGCATGACGTTGGCGCCCAGGGACGCCGCCCAGGAGCGCCGGTCGTTGCCCGGATTCAGCGCGTTGATGACGAGCATGCGCGTGTAGGTCACGCCGCCGTCGACGGCCCACGGCGAGACGACGAGGACGTTCGCCTTCACGGTGCCCGTCTGGTCGGTGGTCCCCATCAAGTTGTCGCGGTCGCGCTGGAGGTCCCAGCGCAGGCCCTCGACGACCTTCCATTTCTGGATCATGACCATCGAGTTGGAGCCGACGCCCAGGATGTGGTGCAGGAGGCTGACGGTGCCGTCCGACTTGTCCTCCTTCTGGATCTCGTAGTCGACCTGCAGGCTCAGGGGCCCGAAGCGGTCGGCGACGCTGTTGATCAGGCTGTGCGTGCGCTTGCGCGAGCCGTCGCTCGACGAGGTGATGTCGCGCGCTCGGATCCTCGACTCCCAGGAGAAGTTGGGCCGCCAGTCGGGCGCCTCGTAGCGCAGGCCGGTCTCCGGCATGCGCGTCGTCGCGGTGTTCACCCCGTCCGCGTTGACCAGATTGTTGTGGAAGTAGGTGTAGCGCAGCACGATCCACTTCCACGGCCCGGCGATCGTCACCGTGTTGTCGGTCTTCAGGCGCAGCAGGTCGGGCGACGCGGAGCCCTCGGAGGTCTGGAAGTTGGGGCTGACGCGCTCGAAGTCGTCGACGGTCTTGAAGCGGCCGTACGTGTAGCGCGCGCGCACCTTGTGCGCCCAGCCGTACTGCGTGCTGTGCTGCTCGATGGGGTTGCCGAGGGAGTCCGAGGTCGGCAGGTCGATCTGCGAGAGCGCGTAGGCGGACTCGCCGGAGAGCACCAGCTTGTGGTAGCGGGGCAAGGTCCAGTCGAGGCTGGCCACGCGCTGGTCGACGGCCGGCGCGCTGGTGTTGAACTTCGAGCGCTCGTCCTTGGCCCAGACCAGGTTCGCGCCGACCTGGCCGTCGTCGCCGACTTGACGCTGGGCGCGCGCGCCCCAGACCTGGCGGTCGACGGTCTCGTCCGCGTTGTTGTTCCAGACGTCGTCCCAGTTCGGCTTGTCGATGCCGCCGAGCACGGTGAGCTGTGTCTTGTCGGTCTTGCGCGTGTACGACGCTCCCTTGAGGCTCTTGCCCAGCGTGTAGTCCGAGAACGACCCGAGAAAATCGCCGACGACGGCGCTGGCCGTCGTCGTGTCGGCCTTCACGTAGAACCGCTTCAGGTTGAAGCGCTTCTGGTCGATGCGCGGGTCGTCCGTGGCGCGGCCGTCGAAGGCGCTCTCGTAGGCGACGCCGTCTGGGGCGAGGGTGTTCAACTGCAGGTTCAGCGACTCCTGCGCGTGCGTTCCGGGCGTCAGGAACGAGCCCGAGGGGTTCGACCCGGTGACGCGGTTGTCGTACTCGAGGAACTCGTTGGAGACCGCGAGCTTGGTCGCCGTGCTCAGCTGGATCGCGGCGCGGGCCGGGGCGAACGCCGCGGCCGCGAGCACGGCGGCGAGGAGGGCGCGGCGCGGGAGGTCGGTTCGCTCGAGCACGGGAGGAGGATGATAGCGGTCTGGACGCCCGTCGGTCAAATTTCTATGATAAGTCCGTCGCAAAAACTACAACACCCCGGAGTTCCCCTCATCATGAAATCCCTCGCCTCCGCCCTCGCGCTCGCGCTGCTGATCCCGGCGTCCGCCTTCGCCCAGACCTTCGTCCAGAACTACCACACGAAGGCCGGGAAGGTCTCCGACGCGATCAAGAGCAGCGGCCTCAACGCCGACCTCAAGGCGTCCTTCGAGGGGCGGCTCGCGAAGATCAATGAGAAGGTCTGCGGCCAAGGCTTCGCGCTCGAGCGCTTCATCGGCAGCCCGACCTTGTCCAACTGCCCCGGCATCTCCACGTCGAAGGTCGAGGACGCCAACGACGCTCTCGACGCGCTCTCCGACGACCTGGCGGACGCGATCAAGAAGGACGCCGGGAAGACCGAGGCCCAGCTCTACGCCCCGAAGCTCGCCCTGCTGAAGCAGAAGGTCCAGTCCAGCAAGATCGACAAGGACGACCAGAAGGCCCTGCTCGACCGGATCGACAACTTCGACAAAGGGAACGCCCTGAAGGGGATGACGACGTACGTCGCCGAGAAGGGCGAGAAGGGCGCCAAGGGCGACGCGGCCAAGCTCGACGAGAAGTTCCAGAAGCTGAGCGACGACGTGGACGCGGCCATCGACCTGGCCAAGGATAAGGCCGAAGCGGAAGGGTTCGCGAAGGCTTTCCAGAGCAAGGCCGACGCCTTGAAGACGAAGATCAGCGGCAGCAAGCTCGCCGCGCCGATCCAGCAGGACTTCCAGAGCCAGCTCACGGCCATCGAGAAGGCCGCGTGCGAGCCCGCCGCGGGCGCCAAGCGTCCCGCCGGCCTCTCCGCCGGCATCGCGGAGAAAGCCGCCAAGGGCGTCTGCCGCGGCACTCCCAGCTCCCTCGACAAGGGCACGGACGCGCTGGCGACGCTGTCGGACGGCGTCGACGAGGCGATCAAGGCCGACGGCGCGAAGTCCCTGGCGGACATCTACAAGCCGCAGACGGCCGCCCTGAAGACGAAGCTGACCAAGGCGTCCGTCGACAGGGCCGACATGGACGCGCTGAACAAGCGCATCGACGACTTCACGAAGTCCCTCGAGGACATCAAGAACGACGCGAAGGTCGGCGCGCTCGCGGGCAAGCCCGCGCTCAGGGGCAGGAAGACGGAGGACGCGGTGCAGACGGCCGCCGACACGTTCCAGAAGCTCAGCGACGACGTCGACGCGGCCGTGGCGCTCGCCCAGGCGAACAAGGGCAGCGACAGCTTCTACACGGACCTGCAGAAGCAGCTGACCGCCCTCGACGCCAAGGTGAAGGCCACGAAGCTCGATCCCGCCTTCAAGTCCGACTTCGACGCGCGCGCGGCTAAGATCGTCGCCGACGTCTGCCCGACCGCGGCCGGCCGGAAGGGATTCGACATGAAGGGCTGCGACAAGGCCGCTCCTTCGAAGATCTCCGCCGCGCAGACCGCGCTGGACAAGCTCAGCGACGACGTGGACGCGGCGGCGAAGTCGGACGGCACCGAGACCCTGGCGGCGGTGTACAAGCCGAAGCTCGCGGCGCTCAAGACCCAGCTGACGAAGTCGAGGGTCAGCTCCGAAAACCAGAAGCCGCTCCTGAAGCGCATCGACTCCTTCGACAGCGACATCTTGTCCAAGGCGACGTCCCGCATTCGCGGCGAGAAAAAGGTCAAGGGCTCGGAGGACGAGGTGCAGAAGGCCTCCGACCTGTACGACGCGCTGGCGGCCGACGTGGCCGCGGCGATCAAGCTGTCGCCGATGAGCAAGGCCGACGCGGCGGCGCTGAACGTCAAGGTCGTCCAGCTGGCCGGGACGATCGCGGGCAACGGGATCTTGGACGCCAAGACGAAGGCCGACTTCGCCAAGCGGACTTCGGCGCTCGAGGCTCAGTTGAAGGGCAGCCCGCTGCCGAACCCCGACGACGCGAACGACGCCTACAACGCGATCAACAACGACTACCAGTCGGCCCTGCAGACGGCGGCCGCGGCGAAGACTCCGGCGAAGCCGCTCCAGTAACGACGGCATGAGCGCGCGGCGGACGACGGCGACGATGATGGCGGCCTTGGCCGCCTGGGCGCTCGCCGCCCCGTCCGCCGCGCGCGCGGCCGACGTCTCCACGACGACGGCGGTGGACCTCTCCACGGCGCCGGCGACGGCCTCGACGACGACGGTTCCCACTCCCCTTCCGCCGGCGCCGCCGCCGGTACCGCCGGGTCCCGTCGGGCCCCCGCCGCCGCCCAAGCCCCCGTCGAACGACGAGCTGTCCGCGCGCGCCGTCGCCTCGCTGCGCGCCCTGGCCTCCGCGTACAGCGACAAGCGCCGCACGCCCTTCATGCGCCTCGTGTCCGACGACTTCACGGGCGACCTGGGGACGCTCGAGGACGCGCTGTCGAGCGACTTCCGCTCCTACCGCACCATCGTCCTATCGGTCACGCCGAACCAGACCGTGGTGAAGGGCTCGCGGGTGCAGGTGCTGTTCCGCTTCGACATGACGACCACCGACGACCTCGGCGGGACGTCGAAGTTCTCCGGACAAGCGGCCTACACGTTCATCGACGAGGACGGCAAATCCAAGCTGTACACGATGGACCACACCCCGATCTTCGGCACGTCGCTGTCCTCCGTCGAGAATCCCATCTCGCGGAGCCAGGGCGCGCCGACCACCAGCGGGGGCACGTCGGCGCCCGGCAACGGCAGCTCGCTGTGCGGCAACGTGATCACCGGCTCGGGCTTCATCGGCAACAACGGAGAGAGCCCCGCCGTCGCGTTCGACTTCTCGACGCAGAGCAACGTGAACGGAGCCTCGGGGGACATCGCGGTCTTCGCCGGCAACCTGTCGACGAACGGCGCCGCGGCGATCACGGACGTGGGGCCGTGCGACATCAACACCTTCTCCCAGCTGCCGGTGGCGATCAACGACTCCTCCGACCCTCTCGTGGTCGGCGACTGCTACGGGGTCCGCACGAACATGACCAAGTTCGCGGTCGTCAAGATCACCAGCGTCGGCGGCGGCGGCACCAACGCGAACTTCCTGTACAAGTACCAGACGTCCGGCGCGCGCTGCTTCTAGCGCCGGGCCGCGGCCGGCGGCTCTTCCGTCAGCGTCAGTAAAGTGACCTCGGCCGGCACCGCGAAGCGGTGCGCCGGGCCCCAGTAGCCGGTGCCCGGGCTCACGTGGATCCACATGCGCCCCGCGCGGTCGAGACCGCGCGCGTAGCGGTGGAAAAGGCCGATGAAGAGGCTGGCCGGGAAGAATTGCCCGCCGTGCGTGTGGCCGGACAGCTGGAGGTCGAAGCCCGCGCGCGCCGCCTTGTTCGCGCCGTCGGGGCGGTGCGCGAGAAGGAGCCGGAAGTCGGCGTCGCCCTTCGCGGCGCGGGAATGATCCTGGGCGTGGCCGGGCAGGAATAGTCCGCCTTGCTCGTCGGGCACGCCCGCCACGAGCAACTCCGCGCCGCCGCGAGAAACGAGGCGGTTCTCGTTGACGAGAGGGGTCCAGCCCAACTCTCGGGCCTTCGCCAGCCACTCGCGCGCGCCCCAGTAGTACTCGTGGTTGCCCGGCACGTAGTACACGCCGAGCGGCGCCTTCAGGCGCGCGAGCGGCTCCAGGGCGTGCGCCAAGCGCTCGGGCGTGCCGTCAGCGAGATCGCCCGTGACCGCGATCAAGTCGGGCTCCAGCGCGAGAGTCCTCGCGACCACGCGCTCCACCGCTCGGCGGCCGATCGTCGGCCCGACGTGCAGATCGCTGATCTGCGCGAGCTTGAGTCCGCGCAGGCCCGGCGCCAGGCCGCGGACGGGGACGACGACGTCCTTGATCGCCGGCCCGCGCACGGCCTGCTTGAAGCCCAGCCCCGCGATCAGCAGGGAAGCGGCGCCGGCCGCCGCCGGCAGGGACTGCGCCAGCGCGGCCCCGCGCGGCGTCGCCGAGAGGAGCAGCTCCGCCACGCTCGAGCCCGCCGCGAGAAGAAGGAACGTCGCCCACACGGCCATCGCCCCGCTGGCCGCCCACGCGAGCGCGCGCGCCGCGCGCGATCCCTCCGGGAGCAGGCCGCGCCGGTCGGCCGTCGCCCAGGCCACGATGAACGCGACGAGCGCCAGCGCGCCCGCCATCGCCGCGCAGGGATGCGACGGCAGGGCCTCCGCGGCCTTCAAGCCGGTGAAGAAGGCCAGCACGGAGAGGACTCCGAGAAAGACGAACATCCGGGATCTCATGCCCTCTCCAGTTTAATCGACTTTGACGTCCGCCTCAACCGACATCCCCGGCCCGAGCAGGCGTCCGGAGTCCGGCAGCGCGTCGAGGACGATCTTGACCGGCATGCGCTGGACGACCTTCACGAAGTTGCCCGTGGCGTTCTCGGGCGGCAGGACGCTGAAGCGAGCGCCGGTGCCCGCCTGCAGGCTCTCCACGCGGCCGGAGAGCTTGCCGGGATACGCGTCGACCGTGATCTCGGCGCGCTGGCCCGGGCGCATGTCGCGCAGCTCCGTCTCCTTGAAGTTCGCGACGACCCAGACGTCCTTGGGCACGAGCGCCAGCAGCGGCTGTCCGACGGAGACGAAGGCGCCCTCCTCGAGCGCCTTGCGCGTCACGCGCCCCGCCTGCGGCGCGAGGATCCTCGTGTAGGACGCGTTGAGCTCCGCCTGGCGCAGGCGCGCCTGGGCCCCCGCGAGCGCGGCGCGCGCGGACTGCAGGTCCGCGAGCGCGTGATCGACGGTCTGACGCGAGGCCTCGCGGCGCTCGTACAGCGCTTGGTAGCGGTTCGCGTCCAGCTCGGTCTTGGTGACGGAGGCGAGCGCGCCCGCGACCTCCGCGCGCGCGTCGTCGCGCCGCGTCTCGTAGTCCCGAGGATCGATCTCGGCCAGGACGTCGCCCTTCGCGACCGTCTGGTTGTCCTCGACGAGCACCTTCACGACGTGTCCCTGGACCTTGGCGCTCACCGGGACGATGTGCCCCTCGATGAACGCGTCGTCCGTCGAGACCCAGCCCCGCGTCGCGGAGAAGTAGGCGCCGCCGCCGAGCAGGAGCGCGCCGAGCGCCCCCGCCGCGATCGCCTTCGCGCGCGCCGAGAGCCCCGCCTTCGCGGGAGCGGCGGCGGGATGAGTCTTGAGCAGCTTCGCGGCCTCGACGGCCTCGCCGCTCCCGTTCAACGCCTGAGTCGTGGTTTCCATACGTTCCTCCGTGATCTAAAGCTTGAATTCCCGCGCCTCGCCGAGCGCGGACGCCAGATTGATGCGCGCGTCGTGCTCGCCCGCGAGGGACGAGACGAACGCGGAGCGCGCCTGCGCGAGCTCGGCCTGCGCGGTGACGACGGCGACGTTGTCGCCTGCCCCCGCCTCATAGCGGTCCTCCGCCATCTTGAGCTCCTGCTCGGCGAGATTGCGCGTCTGCTCCGCCGCGGCGACCTGCCGCTGGGCTTCCGAGAGGTGCTCGTAGGCGAGGCGCACGTCCTCTTCCACTTGAGCGACCGCGTCCGCCAGCAGCGCGTCGGAGCGGCTCTTCTGCGCCTTGGCGGCCGCGACCTTCCCGCGGATTTCCCCGCCCGTGAACAGCGGCACCGAGAGCGCCGCGCCGATGCTGCCCGTGGCCCGCGCGCCGGAGTCCGGCTGGTTGCCGCTCAAGCCAACGTCGGCCAGCCCGACGAGGGACGGCGCCCGCTCCGACTGCGCCGCCGTCACCAGAAGCGCGTCTCGCCGAGCCTGCTCGCGCGCCGCCGCGATCTCCGGGCGCAGGGACTGCGCCGCGGCCAGCGCGTGCTCGAGGGGCTCCGATGAGAGGGCGGCGGTCGACAAGTCCTCCGCGAACGCCAACTCGTCGCCGAGCGGCCAGCCCGCGACGCGAGAGAGGCGGATCGCCGCGTCGCGCTCGGCCACCTGCGCCTGCAGGAGCTCCACGCCGGCCGCCGACTCGCGCGTCTGGGCGCGCACCACGTCGACGCCGTTGACCGTGCCCGCCTTCTCCTGGTCCTGCGCCTGGGCCAGCAGGCGCTTGGCGAGCTCGTCGTCGGCCTGGGCGGCGGCGACGGCCTTGCGGGCGCGCAGAGCCTCGACGTAGGCCAGCGACGCGGCCGCCGCCACCTGCTCGCGCGCCGCGTCTTCTTGGCGGGCGGCGAGCTCCTTGCCGGCGCCGGCGGCCTGGTAGCGCTTGATCGTCGAGAAATCGAACAAGGTCTGCGTCAGGCGCAGGCGCGCGTCGAAGCTGTTGTAGGGCCCGATCAAGGACGGGATGGGCCCGCCGGTGAGGCCGATGGCGGCCAGGTTCTGACGGAAGATCCGCGACTGCGACGCCGTGCCGAGCACGCCGGGCAGGAGCGAGGACGCGGCCTCGAGCGCTTGGGCTCGCGCGGCCTCGCTCTCGGCCGACGCGAGCTTGGTCGTCACGTTGGTCGCGATGGCCGAGTCGATCGCGTCGCGCACGCCGACGCGCCGCTCGGCGCGCGCAGGCCCGGCCGCGAACGCGAACAGGAGTGCGGCCGTTCCGAACGCCGCCGTGACCTTCCGGATCTTGGAGTCGCTGCCCCACACGTAGGCGTGGACGCCGCTCGTCTTCACCGAGCGCTCCAGCGCCTTCTCGACCTCGGCGGCCGCGATCGCTCGATCGTCGGTGCGCACCGTTTTGATTTCCATAGATTCCTCCATCTGAGCATCCGCTTACTTCGCGGTCAAAATTTTTTCGCCGACGGCCGCGATCGCCTGGCGGCGCGCCTTCTCGAACGCCTCGGCCGCCAGGCTCGGGATGGCCGTCGCCCCGACGCGCACGGTCTCCACGTCCCTGATCCCGAGGAAGCCGAGCACGCCCTTGAGATACGGCGTGACGAAGTCCATGGCGCTCATCGGGCCGTTCTCGTAGACGCCGCCGGACGAGACGATGACGATCGCCTGCTTGCCTGTCACGAGGCCGACCGGCCCCTTCTCCGAGTAGCTGAACGTCTTGCCGGCGCGCGCGACGTGGTCGACCCACGCCTTCAGCACGGACGGCACCCCGAAGTTCCACATGGGCGTGGCGATGACGATCAGGTCGGCGGCCAGGACCTCGTCGACGAGCTCGTCCGACAGCTTCGCCGCCTCGCCGCCCGCGCGCTGGGCCCCGATCGTCTCGAAGTTCAGATGCGGCACCGGCGACGCGTCGAGGTCGCGATGGACGATCTCCGCGTCGGCGGCGTACGTCTTCAGCTGCTCCTCGACGACCTGCGCGATGGCGCGGCTCGCCGACTTCTCCATGGGGCTCGCTTCGACGAACAGGATCTTTTTCATATAGGTGCTCCTCCTTTCTTCAGTGAACGGGGACTTCGACGGCTTTGCTGCGGTCGACGTCCCTGAACAGCAGGACCAGCGGGATCGCGACGACGATGGCGACCATCATCACGTGGAATCCGTCGACGTACGACATCAGAGCGGCCTGGCGCTGAACGGCGCCGTAGAGCAAGGCGAGGGGACGGTCGCCGCCGGAGCCGAGGGCGGCTCGGGAGGCGAGGTCGTACGGCGTCAGGTGCGAGACGAGGACGCTCTGGTGGAACTGCGCGCGCCGCTCGATCATCGTGCTCAGGCCCGCGATGCCGATGCTCGCGCCCATGTTGCGCGCGAGGTTGATCAAGCCCGAGGCTGCGTTGTTCTTGCCTTTGGGCACGAACGCGTAGGCGGCGACGTTGATCGGGATGAAGATGAGCGGGCCTCCGAAGGGGAACACGATGCGCGTCCAGATCGCCCAGCCCATGCTGACCTCCAGGTTCAGGCCGCGGCTCACCCACATGGACGCGGCGATGAACGAGAAGCCCGCGGCGATCAGCCACTTGGGCTGGACCTTCGCGACGAGCGCTCCGGCGACCGGCATCATGAGGATGAGGATGAACCCCGCGGGAGACATCGCGAAGCCCGCCGCCGTCGCGGTGTAGCCCATCATGTCCTGCAGGAACTGGGGCAGGAGCACGGTGCTGCCGTTGAACGCGGCGCCGAGGATGAGCATGAAGAGGATCGCGACCGCGAAGTTGCGGTCGGCCAAGAGGCGCAGGTCGACGACGGGATCGTCGGTGTAGAGCTCCCAGACCGCGGCGCCGATGAGCCCCGCGACCGCCAGGACCGACAGGGCGACGATCCACGGCGACGAGAACCAGTCCGCCTCCTGGCCCTTGTCGAGCACGATCTGCAGGCTGGCGAGGCCGAGCGCGATGAGGCCGAGGCCGACGGCGTCGAACTTGATCCCGTTCGAGACGTCGATGCGCTTGAACGAGGGCGGGTCCTTCACCAGGCGCGACGTCATGAAGAGCGAGACCATTCCGATGGGGACGTTGATGAAGAAGATCCAGCGCCAGCTGTAGTTGTCCGTGAGCCAGCCGCCGAGCGTGGGCCCGAGCAGGGGCGCGACGACGACGGCCATACCGTAGATGGCCATGGCCATGCCGAACTGGGCGGGCGGGAACGTGTCGGCGAGGATGGCCTGCTCGGTGGGCTGAAGCCCTCCGCCGGCCAAGCCCTGCACGACGCGGAAGAAGACGAGCCAGCCCAGCGACGGCGCGAAGCCGCACAGGGCGGAGCTCAGCGTGAACAGCGCGACGCAGATCATGTAGAAGTTCTTGCGGCCGATGAGGCTGGAGAACCAGCCGGAGAGCGGGAGCACGATGGCGTTGGCCACGAGATAGGACGTGAGCACCCAGGTGCTCTCGGTGAGGCTCGCGGAGAGATTGCCCGCGATGTGCGGCAAGGCGACGTTGGCGATGCTGGTGTCGAGCACCTCCATGAACGTCGCCAGCGTCACGGTCAGCGCGACGATCCACGGGGTCCGGCTCTGTTGAGGCTCCATGCTCGCTCCCTTATATAGTGATCGTTTACTTACTTTTTACTCGAAAAAAAATTCAGACCGCCGCCAGCAGCGCCAAAGCCTTCGGGTTGTACAGCTTCTTGACGACTTCGCCCTTAAGCCCGAGCCCGAGCAGGCAGAACCACACGCTGCGCTCGATGATCTGATCGCGAGAAAGCTGACTTTCCAAGACGGGACGCGCCGGCTTGAGCGGCAGGCGGATCCCCAAGCCGACGGCGTGCACGAGCCAGCCGTCGATGTCGGCCGGCTGGGCTTCCGGGATGGTCTCCCCTCTCTTGCGCGCCGCCGCCAGGCACTCCGCGATCTTCGCCGAGACCGGCGGCATCTTCGACTTGCACAGCGCGCGCATGAAGTCCCCGTCCTCGAGCATGCTGCGCACCGCCAGGGTGTCGACGGCCTTGGCCTTGTCGTTCGAGCCGCGGATGATCTTCGCGACGATCCAGTGCACGATGAGGACGAGCGTCTGCGCCGAAGGCTCCAGCTCGACCGCGGCGTGCAGCTCGCGCTCCTCCTGCGTGCCGAGGCAGCCCTCGCTCATGGCCTCGTACATGGCCTTCTTGCTCGGGAAATGGCGATAGAGCAGGGCCTCGGAGACGCCGGCGGCCTTCGCCAGGTCGCGCGTCGTCGCGCCGTCGAAGCCTTTTTCGGCGAAGACCTGGCGCAGGGCGTTCCGGATGGCCTCGCACCGCTCTCCCGACTTCAGTCTCTGCTGCGTCATGTGAATATGTTAGCAGACACTCACAACCATGTCAAGGCCCATTTCTCTCGCCGGCGCGCCGCGATCAACTTGCCCCGGAGCAAGGTCGTCCGCGTCCGCCGGAACTCGCTCCGGAGCGAGTCTTCGCGAACAAAAAAACCCTCCCGCGAGGGAGGGTTTTAAAGTGGTGGGCAGTACAGGATTTGAACCTGTGACCCTTGTCGTGTGAGATTCGTGCTCATCCATCGGATCGAAGGAATTCAGTCAAGACGCGAAACGCTTCGTCGAGGTCTTCGGAGAGGCCGCATTGAAGCGCGAGCTTGGCGTAAGGCTGTTTCCACTCGGCGGGCGGCGGCTGCAGGCTGCCGGGCATCTCATGCGTCTTTCTCCGCTTGAAGGTCGCGTCGATGGATTTCTTGACCAGCGACATGTCCAGCTTCGGGGTCGACGTGATGAGCAGGACCAGGTCCACCATGTCCCTGACCCGGGTGTTCGCCGTGGGCCGCGGAAGGGTGTACGCATGCACCTTCTCCGCGAAGTGCTGCTCCTTCGATATCGTCGGGAACTTCGGGGCGGGTATCTCCGCGAATTTCAGCCAGTCGCGGCCCTCCGTCCTGTCGAGAGGCGCCATAACCACGTCGCCGGAGCCGACGTCGATGTGGAACTCCGCGAAGGTGCGGGCGTCCATGCGCGCTTCGACAGGGAAGCGTGCGCCGCCATAGGGAGCCGCGTCCAAATCTTTCATGATCGCGCCGACCTCGAAAACGAAGAAGTCCGCCAAGTCCGCTCCGGCGGCCTTCTCGAGCGCCGCGAGTATCGCTTCATCCAGAGGCTTGTCGTTTCCCAAAGTCTCACGTAGCGCCATGTCGATGTCTTTGGTCGCGCGAGCTTCTTTGATGCGAAGCTCCAGGGCGTATCCGCCCTTGAGAATCCAGGGGGCGCTCGCGTCCGCGAAGAGCCTGGCTAGAAACCGATCGAAAGCGACCTTGCGTCGGAGACGCTCGATCGGCAACTTTTCGACTTCGGCGAGCTGCCTGAGCCTGTCTTCCAAGGCGCGGCGGAATGCCGTCGCGGTGGCGTATTTTCCTTTCTTCTCCATCAGCCCGCCTTCATGAAATCTTCGATCTTCTTCTTCACGTTGTCCGGTATCCCGGTCGCGGCCGCGACCTTCGTTCGGCTGATCAGCCCGCGCTGAACCGCCTGCCGAACGGCCTGCTGCAGGTGGTCGGTGGAGACGTCTCCCGCGGCGATGAGGTCGACGATCGTTTTCAGAGGACGCGTGACGCGAAATCCCTGCATGGATTCGATGTCTTGATCTTGGAGCCGGCCGCGATGAAGGACGAGCACTTCAGGGATTGAAGCGTTCCTGCGGAACTCCGGCGGAACGGTCATGTGGAGCTTGGCCGGCATGAGATCCGATAGGTTGTAGACGCTCAGAGCGGTCTCGTGGGAATAGACTCCCTGCGGATGATCCGACCGGTCTCGCGACCAAAGTGACCACGTGATCATGTCGGGATGCTCCGCGATGGGAAATTTCGAGAGTCGATAAACGCCGCGGCATTCCCAAATCCAATTGCCCGAGCGCACGTGGTAGTGATGGTTCTTCTTGTCGAAGCCCGCAGCCTCAGCCTGCTTCGCGGTGAAATACCCCTGTTGCCCCTCCGCGACTTGGAAGAGGTGCTCGAAAGAGGCTTTATGGCGATGGGGGATAGTGGTCATGCACAAACACCGTAATTAATACGGATATTATGCGTGAAATACGCGATATACGCAAGGGGTGGTGCATGTTGCACATACACCGTAAATATTACGGTGTTTATGCTTAATTAATGAGACCAGCCTGGGCGCCAAATTAACTAATATGAAGTCTCAAGACCGATCTCTTGATCACGTCGAGCAGAATGAAATCCCCCGCCTCCGACAAGAAAACCCCGCGGCTGGACACTCCCTCCGTCGCGAGCCCACGCCGGGAATGGATCGCCGCCGGATCGGGCGCGGCCTTCCTCCTCGTCTTGTATGGCGCATTTCCGGAAAGAATCTACGTCTTCGACGGTATTCTCTTTTCGGGAATCATCGAGCGGATTGGAGCGAACTGGCGCGCGGACCTCTTTAACGGCAGGCACCTTCTCTTCAACCCGTTGATGATGTTTCTCCGTGACCTCGCCGTTCACGCCGGCCTCACTCTTTCGGCCTATCCGCTCATTCAGGGTGTTAACGCCGTTGCTGGTGCTCTCGGAATTGTTCTTTTCGCCCGTTTCATCTACCGGCTGACCCGCGACAAGGTGCTCGCCTTGACGTTCGCCATGCTTCTCGCGGTTTCCTGCAATTACTGGGACCGGGCGACGGAAGGCCAAGTGTACATGCTCATGACGCTCGGAGCACTGGCGACGGCCTATGGCGCGCTCGCCTTCACGCAAGACGCGACGCCGGCTTCTGCGTTGATGCTGTGCGCCGCTTTCATCGCAGCCGTGTTGTTTCACTCGGTCAACATCGTGCTCTTCCCATGGTTCTTTTCGCGCTCCGGGCCGGATCGAGCAAGGCCGCTAAATCCACCCTTTGGGGAGCCGCGGCGCTGATCACAACGGGCGTAACCGTTCCATTTCTGATCGCGTTCAAAATTTGGAGTTCCGCATCCCTGAAGGCATTCTTCGTTAAGACCCTGGAACTTTACTCTCCCAGCGAGGCGCGCTCCGGGCCGGGGCTCATCGGGAGGATTTACTCCTCCGAGCCGCTAAATCTCTTCACCCGTCTGAGCGCCGACGCGAACGCGCTCTATTCCGGTTTAGTCGCTCACACGCCAATGGGCAGTTTTGGAGCTGCGCTCATCTGCTTGGGACTGGCGTTCGCGACTTATATCGCGCTTCGTCGCGCGGAAGATCGCAGGCCGATCTTTCTCGTGGTTCTCTTTGGAGCCGGGTATGCTCTCATCAATTCCTTTTGGCATGGCGGAGAGTTCTTTTGGGCGCCGCCGCTGGCGGCCGCTCTCGCCTTGGTTTCGGCAGCGGCCGCCCCCCGGCTCGCGCAAGCGTCTCCCAAACGACGTCGCGAGGTCCTCGGGTGGGTCGGAGCACTGGCAGTCGCGCTCGGCGGCTGGAATTTTAAGACCGACATCCAACCGCGGTCGCTCCTTTCGAACAATCATTCTTATCGATACAGCATGTTCGTCAGCGAGCATGCCGTCCCCTTTAGTTGGGTCATCATCTCGGGGATATCGGACTCGAACCTAAAGAGTTATCTGCCCTACTTCGCGCATCGCAACAGGGAAGTCATCGAGTATTACTTCAACAACCAATCGAAGGCGGCCGGCCTGGACCAACTCCGCCATTTTATTCAACAGAAGGTCCAATACGGGATTCCGCTCTACTTGCTTCCGGACCTCGCGCAAGACAAAAGCGTCGATGGCGTCCTCCTTCAGCGCTGGGGAGTTTCCTCGGAAGATCTTCACGGCTGCTTTGGTTCCGGCCACGTCGTTCGTGTGATTCAGGAAGGCGATCAAAGCCTCTTTCTATTCATCCCGAGAGATCAAACTGAGCTTCTCTTCGCGAATCTGATATTCCAGGCGCTTACCGCGGACCAACGGCATTCGCAGGAAGTTGCGGGCGTTCTCAAGAACATCGCGAGATTTGAATTGCCGCCTGCGCGGTTGAGGAGCGCCGTCGACACCGCTGAGCACAGTGATTACGGGGCGCGACTCCTGTGGGAAGGAATATTCAAGGACTTAAACCCCGCGGCGCGAACTAAGGCTGAAAACGGCATCAACGGATTTGATGTGTGGCAAAAAACGCCGGAGTTCTTTCTCCGTTTGGGAGAACTCTATCGTTCTATCGGGCTCGTCGACGACGCTCGTCGCAAATGGAACGAAGGCTATCGGTTGACCCACGACCCCAGACTTCGGGACGCAGCGCACGCCGGCTAGTCAGAGCAAACGCCTCCGGGGGACGCGTTAGTAGGTCTTGACCGAAGGGTGCATTGGCATCAAACTAGGCTGTATGCGCTGGATTCTTCTTGTCGGAATCATTTTGATCCCTGGAATGGTTCGCGCGGGCGAAAATCCGCAAGCTCTCGAGTCTTTGACGACGGCGTACTGGGTGCGTTCATATGAGATTCCTGATTACTATAAGACTGTTGCCGCCGCGATTCCTGATAAGGATCCTCAATCTGCCTTTCGACGATGGCAAGAACGACTTAAGAGTCTTGGAGCCCGCCGAATCACGCTCAAGAGCGTCATTTCCGGTTGGAGAGGACGCAACGCCGAATTTCCTGCGCGGGGACAGAGCGTCTGGGAGATCCCGACTTCAAGCGTCGCCGCGTTGGTCGGTTTGCTGAACTCTGAACCTAAACTGGAATTCATGAATGTGAGAGATCGCCCGTACCTGCCGCATTCCGAGTTCTTATCGAAGCGAGAAGCTTTGCTTGGAGAAATAGCAGGCAATCCCCCGCTTCTCGATTCTGACCCCATCCGCTCATTGGTCGAGAAAGAGTTGCAGACCCTTAATATCTTGCTGCACAAGGATGACCGCGCTCGAGATACGACTGCCCTCTTGATTTCGTTTGGATTGCCTGGAGGGATACCGCCTCTTGTCGATTTCCCCGATCACCGGCTGCAAAATGTTGGGGGTGCATGGGCCAGGGCCGAAATTGAATTCAGAAATGCGGAGGTGAATCTCTCAACGCGAACGAGTCCGTATACACCCCAATATTGGAAAAGGTCTGCCTTAATGGGAACGCCGCTTCGTGTTTTTAATGTCATTCTCCAGGTCAAAGATTCAAAAACAGCACGAGAGAAGGTCGATAAACTTCAAAAAAAATTCAAGATTGATTTGAAAGGATTCAATACGTCCGGAGCATACGTCACCACCGTAGGAAATCTGACTTTGGGGTCAGGCGTGCCCATCGCAATAGAATCAAGCAGGGCGATGACGTTGAAAAAGAAGTTGATCAGCATTGGTGATATTGCCACGTGGACGCCTGCGAGCGGTGGGCAGGAAGACTATGCGGCCGCCGCCGAAAAATTCACACTGCTTAAGACGGAAGCCCGTTCGCTCGCGACGACGCTTAAGATGGCTCCCGCAACTCGAACTCTTGTCAATTCCGAAATCGAGCGCCTGCGTCCCTATGCCGACAAAAATGCCGCGGCGCAGGGTAAAGAAGTGATCGTTGTCTTCATCAAATCTCCATAAATTAACTTCGCCGCAAGGTTTCCGGGGACGCGCTTGGTCTGCGGGGCTCTATTTAGTCTAGGGGGCCCGCCCGCGGACGCGGCGGCCGTCAACCGCGTAGTCCAGGTACCAGCGGACTCCTTTCTTTCCCGGCACGGAGCAAATTCGAGACATAGCCTATGCCTCCCTACTTTCCCCCTGCAAGCAATAAGCCGAGCACGGGCGCGCCCGATCGGTGACTTGGGGCCTTCGCCGTATGGCACAAATCTGGCACAAGCGCCAGACCCAGAAAAAAGCCCCGGAAGCCTTTTCGGGCTTCTGGGGCTCTCTCCGTCGACGAACGACGTTTTACGAGGTTGAGAACTGGTGGGCAGTACAGGATTTGAACCTGTGACCCTTGTCGTGTGAGGACAATGCTCTACCGCTGAGCTAACTGCCCGAAAGGGAACGATCTATTATAGCACCGCACACGTCGAGGTTGGCGTTGAGAATGCGCCCGCCGCCGCGTCAGAGGTAGGAGGCGAAGATCCGCTCGAGCTTGTCGACGGAGAAAGCCAGGACCGTGTCGTCGGAGATGCAGAAGCAGTCGAGGCCGGCGAGCGCGTTGAAGTTGGCGTCCTGCATGTCGATGTCGCGCAGGCGCTTGATGAAGTCCTGGTTCACCTGGCCGACGGCCGTGTAGATCTCCTCGAGGCCCTTCAGCTCGTAGTCGGCGGGCAGCCCTTTGCGCGCCCGCGCGTACTGCGCGAAGAGGTACATCGTGATGGAACGGTACTTCGTCTCCCCCATGTCCGCGAACGGCAGGTGCGTGAACGCCATCGGCCGCAGCTTGTCGAGGACCGGACAGCCGCTCGTGGCCATGATCAGCCCGAAGATCGCCGCGACGCCGCGCTGGAGGCTGATCCGCTTGCGGTACTCGCGCGCCGGCGTCGTGACGACGACGTCGGCCTCCTCGAAGGAGATGTGCTGGGCGAAGCGCTCGATGACCGGCGCCAGGCTGCGCGCGACGGGGCAGAACGGCGACTCGGCCTCCTTGAGGGTGCAGCCGCGGCACTTGTTGCTCTCGAGGCGGGCCCATTCGGGCGGCGGCGAGGACGCCTCCGGCTTGTAGGCCATCGTCTTCTCGTCGAAGTCCATGGCGAAGGACTCCTGCTTGCCGTCGGAGAAGACGAAGCGGTAGGTGATCTGCATGCGCGGTCTGGCCATTATACTCCGCCGGGACCCGCGTTGCGCGTCCGGCTAGGCGGCCAGGTACTGCTTGAAGCGCTCGTAGTAGCCGATCACGCTCTTCACGTAGCCCTGCGTCTGGCGGTAGGGCGGCACGCCGGAGTAGCGGCGCACGGCGCCCGGCCCCGCGTTGTAGGCCGCGACCGCGGCCTTCACGCTATGGGACGCCCACGGGTTGACCGACTCGATGCCCTGCATGTCCCCGCCGACGAACTGCCCCCAAAGGGACTTGAGGAAGGCGATGCCCGCGCGCAGGTTGGTCTGCGCGTCGTACAGCATCCCGGCGTTGCGCACGCCGAGGCCGCGGCCCGTGTCCGGCATGAGCTGCATCAGGCCGCGCGCGCCGACCGCGCTCGTCGCGTGCGTGCGGAAGCCCGATTCCTGGTTGATGACCGCGAGCACCAGCAGGGGATCGGCGTGCTGGCGGATCGCCTCCTTGATGGCCATGTCCACGACGCGGGCGCTGGCGCCCTGGGAGATCAGGATCTGGCGGACCTTCGAGTACCGGGCGGGATCGTTGACGTCGGCCGGCGCGCCGGCGAAGACCGAGCTCTCGGCGCCGCCGGAGCCGAGCCGCGCCCCGTCGAAGAAGCCGTTGGGATTGAGGGCGCCCGCGGCCGCCCGCCGCGACGCCGCGCCGAATCCGCGCTGGGCCGCGTCCTGCGCGACGGCGGCGTGCAGGGCCGCGGAGAACGCGGCCTGCTGCCGCTGCTCCTGGGAAAAGGCGGCGATGCCGCCGTGCTCCAGGCCCTGCTTGCGCGCCCGCGCGAACTTCGCCTCCAAGAGATCGTGCTTCCAGGCGTCGAGGTCCTTCTTCGGCTTCGCCAGCTCGGCCTCGGTCGCGGCGGCGCGGACCGCGGCCTTGATCTCGTTCAACCGCGGCTCGAACTTGGCGGTCAGCGGCGCCGGCGGATCCGTGTGCCGCAGCTGGGTGCCGCGCCAGGCCTCGATCTCGTTGAGGAGGGCGTTCTTCGCCTCGGTCACGGCGCCCTGGGACGCCTCGGCGGGCGCGGCATCGGACGGAGCGGTTCCGAGGCTGGCGAAAGCCGCGCCCGGAAGGAGGGCCAGGACCGCCGCCAGAGCCGTGAGCTTCATGAGCACACGATACCCCCGTTCGGGTCCGGGGCCCAGGGACCGGGGACCTAGGAGCATCCGGGTCTTTAGGCCTATAGAATCCACGGCAGATTCCTCACCACGCCCTGCAGGGACGAGGCCGGCGTGAAGTAGACGCGCTCCCCCGAGGACGACTTCCAGACCGAGGAGTCCTTGGACTCGTCGCGGTTGTCGCCGAGGACGAAATAGGAGGCCGCCGGCACGGTCAGCGGCCCGAGGTCGTCGCCCTCCAGGCGCTCGTTCGGCCGGTCGTGGACGGCGTAAGGCTCCGTCAGGGGCTGGTCGTTGACGATGACCCTCTTGTCGCGGATCTCGACCGTGTCGCCCGGCACCGCGATCACGCGCTTGACCAGGTCCTCGGCCTCGATCGGACTGCGAAAGGAGACGATCTCGCCGCGGCGCGGCCGGCGCCCGCTCAGGGACCACTTGTCGAGGATCATCAGCGACCCCACGCGCAGCGTCGGCTCCATCGACGCGCTGGCGATCGTGATGGGCTCGGCCACCCAAGCCCGAAGCGGCAGGACCACCGCCAGCGCCAAGCCCACGAGGTACAGCGCGCGTCCGATTCGCGACATTATATAAGGATAGCCCCGGATGCCGGATTCGTCCAGGCCCGTTGACATGTCCGGGAGCCTTTCGCTATAATTGGTCTCCCGCCATCCGTTGGAGTTTCTCCATGGTAGCGATGCCCTCCATGGGCGTCTCGTGCCCGGAGAGGCCGCCGCGGCGGGGAAAAGACGCGGGCGTAGTTCAATGGTAGAACACGAGTTTTCCAAACTCGTTACGTGGGTTCGATTCCCATCGCCCGCTCCAGATCGCACCGACGCTGGGATAGCTCAGGGGTAGAGCATCTCCATGGTAAGGAGAAGGTCGTGGGTTCAATTCCCATTCCCAGCTGCTTTATGACGACGCCGTCGACGGACCGACTCTAGAACAACAAGGACATCAAGGAGACCGCATCATGGCCAAAGCCAAGTTCGAGCGCACCAAGCCGCACGTCAACATCGGGACGATCGGTCACGTCGACCACGGCAAGACGACGCTGACGGCGGCGATCACTCACTATCTGGCGAAGACCGGCCTGGCCCAGGCGCGGCGCTACGACGAGATCGACAACGCCCCCGAGGAGAAG
>Ga0134128_10002763_pt1 | contig 21563 bp, 18 predicted proteins | sample KB31754_FD_96462 | JGI IMG/M metagenome (GOLD analysis project Ga0134128, IMG submission 96462) | Terrestrial soil microbial communities with excess Nitrogen fertilizer from Kellogg Biological Station, Michigan, USA - KB3-175-4 | ecosystem: Environmental > Terrestrial > Soil > Unclassified ... | reverse complement strand
TATATCATCGGTTTCGGCTCAATCGGTCTCTGGATTTGGCTGGTGATTGTCACGAAGAAGAAAGCGCTCGAATTCGCGCTCGACGCGACGATGATCGGCTTGATCGGCTGCATCGGTCTCTTTTTGCTGGGGATGACGCATTGGGTGACGAAGGTGAGCAGCACGGGCGCGCTCACGGTGCTGGCGCTGGGAGCCATCGGGTGCGGCGCGGGGTTTATTTATTTCATCCGCGAAACGAGAAACATGGGCCGCGAATGGCTGGTGACGCTGTGTTGCGGCGGCGCCTGGCTGCTGGGCGCGGCGGGCTATCTTTACGAGCCGATTGCCGGCGCGACCGTGCCGCCGATGGAATGGGGCTATCCGCGCACGCTGCCAGGATTCATCGAGGCCATCACACGCGGGCAATATGAAAAAATTCATCCCACTTCCGGCGAGGGCACGGGCATTCATCTCATCACCAGTTTCTTCAGCAGGTACCTGACTCAAATCTGGCGCTTTCTGGAGGGATTGAATGATGAATTCAACATTCTCTTCCTGCTCCTCGCGGCGGTCGTGGTCTTCCTGTTCTATCGCAAGATGAAACGGCGCGAGCGGGTGTGGATAACGGGATTGATCGCCATTTTCATCTGCCTGGGACCGTTCCTGGTGCTGCTGCTGAACTTTCCTTCGGACCGGCAGTCGCTGGCATTGAACCGCGTGTTCCTGACGTCATCGCACGTCATGATTTCCATATTTGCGGGGTACGGGCTGACGCTGCTGGCCACCTACATGGCCACGCATTATAAAACATCGCGGCGGATTTTCATGATCGTAGGGTGGTGCATCATCGACATGGCGCTGTTCATGTTGGTGGTTCAATCGCAGGACCGGTTTGACCTGGACATGGCGGATTGGTCCTCGGCGCTGGGGTATGCCAAGGTGCTCTGTTGGATGCTGGCCGCCATCACCGCGGCCATTTTCTGGCGCGAGGAATTCAAGGAAGACAAAATTCTGTCTTATGGTGTGCCCGCAGGTTTCGCGGCGTTGGCGTTCGTGCCGACGATTTTTGCGCTGACCAGCCTGCGTGCGCCTCTCAATTTCAGCGGATTCCACGACACGATTTCCGGAATTGCCGATGCCTTCCGGCCGATGCATTACGGGCTCCCGGTGATCGCCGCCATCGTGCTGCTGGGCCTGGGCGTCATTTTCCTGCTGGCGCTCGTCACCTACAAATCCCGCGCGCCGCTGATCATCACGCTGGCAGTATTCGTTCTTCTGCCGAGCTACTCGATTTTCACGCACTGGTTTGAAAATGAGCAACGGCTGCATTGGTTTGGTTATTGGTTCGGACACGATATGTTCACGCCGCCGGTGACGGGGCCGGACGGGAAGATGACGTATGACCCGAAAGTGCGGGAAGAAATGATGAAGGGACCGAATGGAAAAATGGTTTATCCCGAGATGGCGCGGAACGCGATTTTGTTCGGCGGCACGGACCCGGGCCGTTTTGCCCCGACCTACATGATTTTCTGCGACAGCTTCATCCCGCACCGATGCCTGCCGAGTTTTGATCAGAATTTCGACCGGCGCGATGTGTATATCATTACTCAAAACGCGCTGGCGGACCCGAGGTATCTGGATTACATCCGTTCGCAGTATTACCGGAGCGACCAGACGAATTACGATACGCCGTTTTTCCAGGAAGTGCTGCGCGGGCCGGCGGAACACGACAAATTCTCGCAGTATTACGGCACTAACATCCTCGCGCGCCTCGCTTATGACCTGCTCGACAAGCCGATCACCGCGATGGGTTCGCGGGTGGAGACGCGCCGCCGCAAGGAAGGCGTCTATCCGCCGAAGGAAATTTACGAGCCGACGCCGGAAGATTCGTCGGAAGCGTTTTCCGAATACATGGCCGACGCCCAGCGGCGCATGTATCATGATGAGACTCACCCCAATGAGCCGCGTGAGATCAAACCGGGCGAAGAAGTGCACCAGGACGCTTCGGGCCACGTCCAGGTCAGCGGCCAGGTGGCCGTCATGGCCATCAACGGGTTGCTGACGAAGGTCATTTTTGATCACAACCCGAGCAACGAATTCTATGTCGAGGAAAGTTTCCCGCTGGATTGGATGTTCCCGCACCTGACGCCGTTCGGCGTCATCATGAAGATCCATCGCGATCCGGTGCCGGAGCTGACGGATGATGTTCTCAAGCGCGACCATGAGTTCTGGTCCAAGTACTCGGAACGCCTCATCGGCAATTGGATCACCTACGACACGCCGGTGAAAGAGATCACCGATTTTGCGGAACGGGTTTATATGCACCACGATTATACCGGATTTAAGGGCGACCTGAAATTCATCCGGGACGACGACGCGCAAAAGGCGTTCTCGAAATTGCGGAGCTCCATTGGCGGTGTTTATAGCTGGCGGGTGGGATTGCCCCCGCAAGGCGGCACCATAACGCCGGAATTCCAACAATATGTCGCGCAGGGAACGAACCGCGCGGCAGTGGAGCGCGAGGCGGACTTTGCGTTCAAGCAGGCGTTCGCCTTCTGTCCCTACAGCCCGGAAGCGGTCTATCGTTACGTTCAACTGCTCGTGAACATGCGCCGAGTCGGCGATGCCCTGTTGATCGCCCAGACGGCGCAGAAACTGGATCCTGACAATCCGCAATTTGCGGGTCTCATCGACAATTTGAAGTCCGTGGGCGCCCGGTCGGAAGCCATCTCGCAACAGACGGCCGAACTCGAAAAAGATATCGCGACCCTTGAAGCCGATATCAAGACGCACCCGACGGACTTGACGAAACAATTCCAGCTCGCGGAAAAGCTCTTTCAATCGGGCCAGTCCGACCGCGGATTCACCACGCTCGATGCGATTCTCAACAACCCAAATGCGGATCTGCAGAATGTGATGGAGGTGGCGAGCGCCTATCAGCAGCTTAACCAGCCTGCCAAACTCGAGGCTGCCCTCGAAAAATTGACGCGTCTGGCGCCGGAATCGCGGGAGGCGTGGTATGATCTGGCGGCTTCGCAAGCGTCCTTGGGACAGAACACGCAGGCACTGGAGTCGCTGAAAAAAACGCTGGAGTACAATGACCAGCGGTTGGCGCAGAATCCAAAAACAAACGACCTCCGCATGAACCTCGCAACGGACCCGCGTTTTGCTCGTTTGAGGGAAATGCCCGAATACAAGACGTTAATGGCAGGGCACCATTAGGTTTTTCGCTGGAGATCCGCCTGTAACGCAGCCGTCCCGGCTGCGAGTGTCGGCGGCGCCTCGCCGGCAGATATTGAAGCACAATTTCAACCGACGGTTGTTTCCAGCACCGGGACGGTGCCGGAACTCGCAGGCGTCCTCGCCTGCGCTACAAACGCGGACACCCTTGCCCGGATTAAGCCGATTTTTCCGCAGGATTTAATAGTTCAGTCCCGATTGGAAGGGGTTGCTCCTTTGTCCACAATAGTTTAACTTGATTCCTTCAGGTATTTGAAGGAATGCAGTGTTTCCATGAAGAAAACAGACGATATTGATAATTCAGGAACCGAAGCGGGCACGGACCCGGCGGCGGAGCCGTTGGTCCAAATTGAGGCCGCCACCATCACGCCCGAACAGTTGGAAGAGCTGAAGGCGCGCGCGGAAAAGGCGGATGACAATTGGCAACGCCTCCTGCGTACGACGGCGGATTTTGATAATTTCAAAAAACGAGCGGCGCGCGAGAAGCACGAGGCCATTCGTTACGCCAACGAGGAACTGCTCGAGAAGCTCATCCCCGTAATGGACAACTTCGACGCGGCACTTTCCGCGGCGAAGACCAGCCCGGCCGAGGGCGCGCACTCGTTGCAGACGGGCGTGGCCATGATTTTTCAGCAGCTTCGCAAGGTGCTGACTGAATCGGGACTGGAGGAAGTGGATGCCGCCGGGCAGCCGTTTGATCCGAATGTGCACGAGGCGGTTTCGCAACAGGAAACGAAGGACGTTCCCGAAGGCCAAGTCGTGCAGCAGCTTCGCAAGGGTTACAAATTGCGCGACCGGCTGTTGCGCCCCGCGACAGTCGTCGTGGCCAAAAAGCCCGCATGAAAAGGCTCATGATCGCGCAACCTGTTTCTTTTGAAGCGCGCTGCCTCATTTAACTGATTTACCCGTTTAACGATTTAACCAACTCGCACATCCAACCACTACCGTGTCGAAACGCGATTATTACGAAGTCCTGAGCGTGGAGCGGATGGCTTCCACCGAGGAGATCAAGAAGTCCTACCGCAAACTGGCGGTGAAATATCATCCGGACAAAAATCCGGGCGACAAAACCGCCGAGGAAAAATTCAAGGAACTCGGCGAGGCTTACGAAATTCTCGTCGACCCGCAAAAGCGGGCGCTGTACGACCAGCACGGGCACGCGGCGTTTGACCGGCGCTCCGGCGGGTTCCCGCGCGGCGGCGGGTTCCATGATCCGTTCGATATTTTCCGCGAAGTCTTTGGCGGCGGGGGCGGCGGGAGCATTTTCGATGATTTATTTGGCGGCGGACGCGCCGACCCCACCCAACCGCAGCGTGGCGAAGATCTTCGTTACGACATGGAGATCACTTTCGAGGAAGCGGCGCATGGTTGCGAAAAGGAAATTTCCGTTTCGAAGCCCGACCGTTGCGATGTGTGCGATGGTTTAGGGGCGGAAGCGGGTTCGCGCGTGAAAACGTGCCCGACGTGCGGCGGGCGCGGCCAGGTGATTACTTCGCGCGGCATCTTCAGCATCGCGCAGACCTGTCCGGCTTGCCATGGCGCGGGGCGCGTGATTGAAAAACCCTGCAAAGCCTGCCAGGGCACCGGCCGGCGCGAACGCGCGTCGAAGATCAAATTGCGGATTCCCGCCGGCGTGGACACCGGTTCGCGCCTGCGTTCGGTCGGCAATGGACAGGCCGGCCTACGCGGCGGGCCGCCGGGAGATTTGTACGTGGTCCTGCACGTGAAGGCGCATGAAATTTTTCAGCGCGACGGTGATGATTTGCTTTGCGAAGTGCCGGTGAGCTTCGTCCAGGCGGCGTTGGGGACGGAAATCGAGGTGCCCACGCTTAACGGCAAGGCGGAGATAAAAATTCCCGCCGGCACGCAGCCGGGCACGATGTTCCGGCTCAAAGGCAAAGGCGTCAAAAACGTGCAGGGTTACGGTCACGGGGATTTGCACGTGCGGGTCCTCGTGGAAGTGCCCACGCACCTGACCTCGGCGCAAAAGGCGAAGCTCCAGGAATTCGCCGAGTTGTGCAATGGGAAGGAAAACCCGATCAGCCAGGGATTTTTCGAGAAGGCGAAGAAGTTGTTTCAATGATACGTGATGCGTGATGCGTGAAACGTAAAACGTGAACCGTGAATGCGGGGTTCACATTGAATTCACGTTTCACGTTTCATTTTAGCCCATGCACCGTTTTTATTTACCGCCCGCGGAATGCGCGACCGGGCAACTCACGCTGGCCGGACGCGAGGCGCATCATGCGCTGCACGTGCTCCGTTTGCGCAACGGGGACGAAGTGACGATTCTTGACGGAGCGGGCCGGGAATTTCGGTGCGTGGTCGAAAATTTTGACCGCGATAAAATCCAATTGTCGATCGTGGAAACGAAGCCCGTCCCCGCCCTGCCCTGCCGCATAACGCTATTGCAAGCGCTGCCAAAGGGAAAAATTATTGAATCCATCATCCAAAAAGCGACCGAGTTGGGCGTGGCGCGGATTGTGCCGCTGCTGTCGGAACGCGTGGTAATGGACTTGGATGAAAAACATGCGGAACGCAAAGCCGAGAAATGGCAGCAGGTCGCCATTGAGGCGATTAAACAATGCGGCGCGGCATGGTTGCCGCGCGTGGAGCCGCCGGTAACGCCGAAGGAATTTCTCGCGCGCAAGGAGACGTTTGAACTGCCGCTGGTGGGCTCGTTGCAACCGGGCGCGCAGCATCCGCGGATTTATTTCCAGAAATTTGCGTCGGAGCATCATCGGCATCCGCAATCGGCCTGCGTCTGGATCGGGCCGGAAGGTGATTTTACGGCAGAGGAAGTGGCGGCGATCACGGCGGCGGGCGCGCTGCCCATGACGCTCGGCGCGCTGGTGCTGCGCGTGGAAACCGCTGCCACGTATTGCCTTTCCATTTTGAATTACGAACTGACGGCGTAGTCGCAATCATTAGCAAACAACTTCATCCCCCGAACTGGCGATTGGTTCCGTTTTTAATACCCGCCATCTTGAGAGAGTAGCTCATGACGAATGGGCTCGACACGAATCCCGGAACGATCGCCAGCCCGTTCGCCACCATCATGCGCGCGCAATCGGCGGCTGCCGCCGGTGATACGGTTTACCTGCGCGGCGGAACGTATTATCTCAAGAATTCCAACCTCACGACCACCAACAATCCCTAGGCGAGTCCGTCGTAGCGCCGATTTTCAATCGGCTGTATCGCCGAGTTGCACTCGGCAACGTGTCACTTCGCCCGCAGCGTATTGAGTTAGTGACCCCAGCCGAATGCAATTGGGCGATACAGCAGAGTGCAACTCTGCGCTACAGTAAGACGACGCTGCCTTCTTCCACATCGCCCTATTTCCGTTTGGTATTGTCCACCGTAATGTAGAAGCTGCCGCCGCCGCCACCCTCGGCATTGCCGGAGCGCCAGACGCGCAGGAGCACGCGCTTGCCATGGGCCTTTTCGCTCAAGCGGACGGCATCATCCGCCGTGCGGACGGGTTCCCGATTGATTTCCTGGATAACATCGCCCTCGCGCAGGCCCGCGTCCGCCGAATTGGAGTTTTCATCCACACTCGTGACGACGGCTCCGTGGACGTTGGCCGGAATGCCATATTGCTGCCGCGCGCTGGAATCAATGTCCGACACTTCCACGCCATCCAGCGAATCGTAATTCGGGTTGTTGCCTTCTTCCGGCGTGGATTGGCCGCTTGCATTGGCTTCGCCCGGCAATGTCCCGAGTTCAGCGCTGACCGTCTTTTCAACCGGCTTCTTGCCATTTTCGCTACGCAGCAACGTGAGCTTCACTTTGGTTCCCGGCGCGGTCTCGGAAATCATCAGGCGCAACTGCTGGCTATCGGTGATTTTCTTGCCATCGACTTCCCGAATCACGTCTCCGTCACGAATGCCGGCTTTGGATGCCGGGGTGTTCGGTTCGACATCCGTCACCAAGGCGCCGTTCTTGTCCGGCAAATCAAACTCTTCGGCCAGATCGGGCGTCATGCTCTGAATATCCACGCCCAAATACCCGCGCGTGACTTTGCCATACTTGATCAGCCGTTCCATGACACTGCGCGCCAGATCAATCGGCACGGCGAATCCCACGCCCTGGTAGCCGCCGCTCTCGGAAAATATGGCGGTGTTAATCCCCACCAGGCGTCCTTCCGCGTCCACCAACGCGCCGCCGGAATTGCCGGGATTGATGGCAGCGTCCGTCTGAATGAAGTCTTCATACTGATTGATGCCGAGAGAAGTTCGCCCAGTCGCGCTCACGATGCCCATCGTGACGGTCTGGCCAACGCCGAAGGGATTTCCAACCGCCAGCACCACGTCTCCGACTTCCAGTTTGTCGCTATCGGCCATGGTGATGACTGGCAAATCTTTGGCCGAAATTTTCAGGATGGCGACATCCGTGGGCGCATCGGCGCCGATGACTTTGGCGGTAAATTCCTGGCCGCCGTTGGCCAGCGCGACTTTGATCTCATCCGCGCCATCGACGACGTGGTTGGCGGTGAGGATGTAACCATCGGCGGAAATGATCACACCGGAGCCGAGAGCCTGGGCTCGTTCCTGGTGCGGTTGCTGCTGCCGGCGACGGCGTCCCAACCCCTGCCCTTGTCCTTGTCCGGGCCCCTGGTCCTGGTCCTGGTTGTCGTCAGGCCCGAAGAAGTGCCGGAAGAAAGGATCGTTGAAAAAGGGATTCTCCCGCTCATGCACGGTTTTCGTGGAGTAAATGTTCACCACGGTGGGAGCGACGCGTTTGACGATGGCCGCGAAGCTGGCAACGGGTCCGCGCGTTTCGCGCTGGATGGGAGCGTCGTCCACTTTGATCTGCGGCATTGCATTGGCATCGCGGCCCAACGAAGTGAATTGCATGGTTGCAAACACAACCGCCGCGCCGACCGCAGCGGGCCAAAGACCGAACATCGCTTTTGAAAATCGCTTCATAATAATCCAAATCCATTTAACGCAAACGTCCTGCGCCGGTTCACCTGGAAACACATTCTCGCGACACGTTCAAACAAACTGCCACTCCTCCGCCTGCAAACTCTCCCATTGAAATCCTGTTTGTCAAAGCACGGGAAACACCTACCCAATACTTTCAGCCGGTGGATTTGGCAAGAGTATCCAATGCGCCGCTGCCAAACTGGGCGCAACTTGCCACACGCCGGGAGCGCGGCTGTGCTGAAAGCCAGCCGCAGCACGCGAGCGTTTGCTGACGTTTGACCGTTCAGGTTGAATAACACAGTCGCGCTCCAAAATGGTGCGGGTGGCAAGTTGTGCCCGCCGAACCATTTGACAGGTCCCGACGTTTATTGTCTGATGACGGCTCGCACGGAAGCAAAGTCATGAGCATTGTTATTTCAAATCGGCAAGGAACAGCGCGCCATCTGGGGCTGGCCGCCTGCGTGGCGCTGTTCGCGAGCACGGCCTGGGCAAAAATCGATTTGGTCGGCAAATGGGGGCAGTTTGAGAAGGAGTTCAAGAGCAGCGTCAATTACCAAAATCCGATCGAGCAATGCGCATTGAAAGTGACCTTCGTTTCGCCAAGCCACGAAACGAATGTCGTGGATGGTTTTTGGGATGGCGGCAAAACCTGGCGCGTCCGCTTTTCCCCCGATCAACCGGGCCGTTGGACGTATCGAACCGCGTGTTCGGACCCGGCCAATCGGCGGCTGGAGAACCAGTCGGGAGAATTTCTCTGCACCTCTCCCATTGGCCAAAGCCGCTTCGCTCAACACGGGCCGATTTACATCACCAGGGATGGCCATCGCTTCCAACATGAGGATGGCACACCGTTTTTTTGGATGGCCGATGTGGCGTGGAACGCCCCTCGCCTCTCCACCACCCGCGATTGGATCACCTACACACAAACGCGCGGCGGGCAACATTTCTCCGCCGTGCAATGGGCCGCGGCTCCCGGAACGGATGTCAAGGGCCGTTCAGCCTTTTCCGGCGATGCGCATATTGCCATCGACCCGGAGTATTTTCGCGCGCTTGATGAGAAGATCGACCTGATGAATCGCGCCGGGCTGTTGAGCGTGATTGCGCCGCTCTGGGGCAGCGCCGATGCGGTCGAGGATTTGCCCGAGGACCAGGCCGAGTTGCTCATTCGTTACATGAAGGCGCGCTGGGGCGCGTATGATGTCGCATGGCTGCTGACCGTTAATGAGAACCACGTCGGGCGCTGGATGAGAATTGGCCAGAATGTTTTCGGCCCCGGACGCCATGCGCCCGTGATTATTTTTCAGGGTGAACTGGCGTCGGGCTTCGATGAATTCCGCGCCGAAAATTGGGTGGACGCCTTCGGTTTCGGCCTCGGCCAAAACATGAACAACGATTCGCTGAAATGGCTCGTGTCGGGTCCGCTCGGCCACGAATGGTTGAATGCGCGAGCCCGGCCGCTGATCAATGTTCTTCCGCCGATGGAAAACGGAGCGGAAGCGCAAGGCCAGGAGCGCATCACGGCCAATGACGTGCGTCGCATCGCGTGGTGGAGCGTGTTGCTCACTCCACCGGCGGGCGTGAGTTACGGCGCGCAGGACGTGGCGACGTGGAACACCACCATCCAATCGAAACTGCCGACCTGGCAGCTCTCGCTATTCCTGCCCGGCGCGAAGCAGATGTCGCACCTCGCCGAATTGTTTGCCTCGGCGGATCATGCGCACATTCATCCGGTGCCGCGCATGGTGATGAATCAACCGGGGCGCATTTCGCCACGGCGTTACACCGCATTGTGCGAGGACGAATCGAAAGATTTCGCAGTGGCTTACGTGCCGGTGGACCGAACCGTGGAAGTAAACCTCGAAGCGCTCCCGTCCGCTCCCGTTATTCAATGGCTCAATCCGCGCACGGGCAAAGAATCCGCGGCCGTGGCCGTGGTTGGCACGCGGTCGTGCCAGTTTCCGACGCCTGATTCGGGCGATTGGGTGCTGGTGATGAAGAGTGGAAAATAATGGCGCGGCGTCTCGGCCGTGAGCCTCCTATTTCGAAACGCACGGGCGAGACGCCCGTGCCACTATTACACGCCCGTCTGGCTCCGTGCGTCGAGCAACCGATTCAATTTCTTCTCATCCAGCCCGGACATTTCTCGCGCCACTTCGCGCACTGTGCGGCCCGTATCGTACGCGACCTTGGCAATTTTCGCGGCTTTGTCGTAGCCAATCTCCGGCGCGAGCGCGGTGCACATGGCGAGGCTTTGCTCCACGTTCGCCTCACATTTCTCCGCGTCCGCGGCGAGCCCGGCCACACAGCGTTTGGTGAAAACCTGGCTCGCGTGAGTCAATAGCTCAATCGACTGAAGCAGGTTGTAAGCGGCGACCGGCAGCATGGTGTTCAATTCGAAACTTCCGAATGTGCCGGCGAACGTCACCACTGCGTCGTTGCCAATGACTTGGGCGCCGACTTGAATCACCATTTCACACATGACCGGATTCACTTTGCCCGGCATGATCGAAGAACCGGGTTGCGTGGCGGGCAATTTGATTTCGCCAAGACCGCAGCGCGGCCCGGAGCCGAGCCAGCGAATGTCGTTGGCAATCTTGATCAGGCTCACGGCCACGGTTTTCAGAACGCCTGGCTTCCACGAGCGCGTCCATCGCGCCCTGCGCTTCAAAATGATTTTCCGCCTCGCGCAAATTCAATCGCGTTTCCGCCGCGATGCCTCCAATCGTTCGGCGGGCGAATTCGGCGTGCGTATTGATGCCGGTGCCGACCGCTGTGCCGCCCAGCGGAAGTTCGCCGAGGCGCGTTTCCAATTGCTGAAGACGATCGATGCCGTGCTCAACCTGGCTGGCGTAGCCGCTGAATTCCTGACCCAGCCGAATCGGTGTGGCATCTTGCAAATGCGTGCGGCCGATTTTCAGAATCGCGTCGAACTCCGCCGCCTTCTTCGCCAGTGCTGAATGAAGCCCGCTCAAGGCCGGAGCCAATCCGTGCACGATTCCATCCAGCGCCGCGATGTGAATGGCGGTGGGAATCGCGTCATTGGAAGATTGCCCGCGATTCACATGGTCATTGGGATGAATGGATTTATCACCGCGCTGGCCGCCGTTGATTTCCGCGGCGCGATTGGCGATGACTTCGTTGGCGTTCATGTTCGTGGACGTCCCCGATCCGGTTTGAAAAATGTCCACGGCGAATTGCGAATCCCATTGACCGTCGATGATTTCCTGAGCCGCTTTCTGGATGGCTTCGGAAATGTTTGCGGGCAACAGCCCCAAGGATGCGTTCGTGGCCGCCGCGTGTTTTTTGATGAGGCCGAGCGCGCGGATGAAGGCGCGCGGGAAACGCAGGTTGCTGATGGGAAAATTCTCGATGGCGCGCGCTGTCTGGGCGCCGTAGTACGCGTCGCTGGGCACCTGCATCTGGCCCATGGAATCCGACTCGGTCCGGAATTCGGTTTTCACGAGTGATAGTATCATGCATTCAACGCCAAGGCGCAAAGGGCAAAGGCGCAAAACGAATTGTGCGCCGAAGAAATCGCAAGAAAGCTCTTTCGTGCGAGCGACGTGCCTGAAGCCGGAAGGAGCGCGAGTCCGCGACCCGCAACTGCGTGGGAAAGCATAAGGCGCCAAGAAATTCCGTGACAGACGAAAATAGAACGTTGCTGCGGCTCACAGAGCCGCGCTCGGGCCGCTTGGGAAGCACACGCGTGAGGTCACTCAGATTTTTGCGTCCAACGGTGGCGAGTTTTTCCTCGTGTCTTTGCACCTTCGCGTCTTCGTTAACGCAAGCTTGAACTCACGGGGAGCCGTCTTTAGGCTGACAGTGATGAATGTGTTGCAAGATTCACTGCTCGAATTGGTGCGTCGCACCTCAACGGAAATTCCGGATGACGTGCACCAAGCGATTCTCAACTCGCTCGAGCAGGAAAAGAAAGGGACCATCGCCGAAAGCGCAATGAAGATCATCGACCAAAACATCGCGCTGGCGAAAAACAAATCGCAGCCCATCTGCCAGGACACCGGCAGCATTATTTTCTACGTGGATTGCCCGATCGGTTACGACCAACTCGCCTTCGAGGAAGCCGCGCGCGACGCGGTGAAGCTCGCGACGAAGAAAGGTTATCTGCGCCAAAATTCGGTGGATTCCATCACCGGCAAAAATGATGGAACCAATCTCGGCCCGGGCTCGCCGACCATTCATTTTCATCAGCATCGCTCGCCGGAAATCAGCGTGCGGCTCGTGCTCAAAGGCGGCGGGTGCGAAAATGTCGGCGCGCAATACTCGTTGCCGAACGAAAAGCTGAAGGCCAATCGCGACCTCGACGGCTGCCGCAAGGCGATTCTCGACGCCGTGCTGCAAGCCCAGGGCAAAGGCTGCGGGCCGGGCATCCTCGGCGTATGCATCGGTGGCGACCGCGCGACCGGTTACGAACATTCCAAGCAGCAATTGCTTCGCAAATTGGATGATCGCAACGACAATCCCGAATTGGAAAAACTGGAAAAAGATATTGTCGAGACCGCGAACAAACTGGGCATCGGCCCAATGGGTTTCGGCGGCAAGACCACCTTGCTCGGTACCAAGATTGGCGTTTTGAATCGGCTGCCAGCCTCCTATTTCGTCAGCGTCAGTTACATGTGCTGGGCGTATCGGCGGCATGGCATTACGCTGGACGAAAGTGGCAAGATTCATGAGTGGCTTTATTGAGACTGAAAGTCGATCCTGGGTCGCGTGCTTTGATTTGCAAATGCGCTCGGCAGAGAGTTTAATTACCTCATGCAAACATTGGAACAGATTGAAAAGGAAGTCCGACAGTTGCCAGTAAAGGAGCAAAAGGCGCTGCTGAGCCGCCTTGCCAGTCTGGTGGCGAATGGTGAGGGATCTGATTCCGTCTTGCGCGAGGACCGCCTGAATCGTTTTTTTGCGGAATGGGACAACACTCGTTCGGTGACTATTGGCGAAAAACCCACCCGCAGCCGAACCTATGGCGACAATCCCCGCCTTCGTTGATACGAATGTTCTGCTTTATGCGGCGTCGACTGACCCGATCGAGATGGACAAACGCAATGCGGCGCGAAATCCTTTCTGCGGGCCCGGTCTGTTTTTCCGTGCAAGTCGCTCAGGAATTCTTTGTAAACGCCACTCAGAAAATAAAACCGTCATTGAGCCGAACGGATGCGCTCGCGTTCCCGAAGCAGGTGAGCCCGACGACAATCGTTCCGCTGGAATACGCAACTTTCGAGGAAGCCACCAGGATTTCCGAACGTTTTCAAATTTCCTATTGGGACGCTGCCGTTGTGGCCGCCTCAAAACAAATGAATTGCACAATTTTGTATTCTGAAGATTTGAACGATGGGCAAATCTTCGAAGGCGTTACAGCGACTAATCCTTTCCGCGCATTGGCAAAAACTTGAGAAATTATGGGCTCCCTCTCTTTTCCTTTTACCGAAGAAAAAATCCGCTCGCTGAAAGTCGGCGATGAAGTGTTCATCACCGGCACGCTGTACACCGGGCGGGATGCGGTGCATAAATATCTGCATGAGGGCGGCAAGTTGCCAACCGGCGTGAATCTCAAGGATGGTATTCTTTATCATTGCGGCCCCGTGGTCATCAAAGACGAACAAGGCCAGTGGAAATGCGTCGCTGCCGGGCCGACGACGTCGATTCGCGAAGAGCCTTATCAGTGGCAGGTGATTCGCGATTTTGGTTTGCGCGGCGTGATCGGCAAGGGCGGCATGGGCGACAAGACGTTGCAGGCTTGCAAGGAACACGGTTGTGTTTACCTGCATGCGATCGGCGGCGCGGCGCAGGTGCTCGCGCAGTGCATCAAACGCGTGCGCGGCGTTCATATGATGGAACAATTCGGCGCGCCGGAAGCCATCTGGGAATTTGAAGTCGAGAATTTTCCGGCCGTCGTCACGATGGACTCGCACGGCGGCTCATTGCACAAGGATGTTTTGGCGGCCAGCCAGTTGGAACTCAGCAAATACCTGTAATCATTTACGATATACGATTTTCGATTTACGAGCGCCTCGAAGGAATCTCGTGGCGCGTAAATCGTATATCGTAAATCGTAGATTAGACGGCGTCGATGAGGTCGATTCTCCGCTGATGCCTACCGCCTTCGAATGGTGTGTTCAGCCACGTGCGGACAATGTCAAAGGCCATTTCAAGTGTCACCATGCGTTCGCCCATGGAAATCATGTTGGCGTTATTGTGCTGTCGGCCAAGCCGCGCGGATTCCACGTTCCAACACAGGGCGCAACGAATGCCCTTGACGCGATTCGCGACAATCGCTTCGCCATTTCCCGAACCGCCGAGCACAATGCCGCGTTCGCATTCGCCGCGAGCCACGGATTCGGCGGTTGGGCGGATGAATAGTGGGTAATCGGTCGGGGCATTTGAGTCGGTGCCGAAATCCTTCACTTCGTGCCCGAGGCTGCGAAGCAATTCCTTGATCTTTTCCTTATATTCAAAACCCGCGTGATCTGAACCGATGGCGATTTTCATGAACGCAGGGAGCATCGCATGGAAAAATATAATTCGCGAGTGCATTTAAAAGATCCAAGCACCAAGCGTCCAAGCTCCAGAGAAACTTCAAGCACCAAACTTCAGAGTGCGCGCGGGTTAGTGCTTGAAATTTGGAGGTTCTCTGGAGCTTGGACGCTTGAGATTTGGAGCTTTGAGCGCACCTCGTGCGCGAAACGCCTCTCTTGACGGAGAAACGAAAGCGCAGTCAATTCCACGGATGCGAGCGATGGTGTTGGAACAAAAGCGGACGCCGCTTCAGCTCCGGGATGTTCCGCAGCCGAAACCAAAACCGGGCGAGGTGCTCATCCAGGTCCGCGCCTGCGCGGTTTGCCGGACGGATTTGCATGTCGTGGACGGTGAATTGGAACATCCGAAGCTGCCGCTGGTGCCGGGACACGAAATCGTCGGGACGGTGATTGAAGCCGGCAGTGGCGCGAAGTGGTTCCATCTCGGCGCGCGCGTGGGCGTGCCGTGGCTCGGCTGGACTTGCGGCGAATGCGCGTATTGCCTTTCCGATCGTGAAAATCTTTGCGACCGCGCGCGCTTCACGGGTTACACGCTCGATGGCGGTTACGCGGAGTATGTGGTGGCGGATGAGCGTTTCTGTTTTCCCATCCCGCAAAGCTCGTCCGACGCCGAGGCGGCTCCCCTGCTCTGCGCGGGCTTGATCGGGTATCGTTCGCTCATGAAAACGGGCGCGGCAAAACGCATCGGGCTTTACGGTTTCGGCGCGGCGGCGCACATCATCACGCAGGTGGCGCATTATCAGGGACGCGAAATCTATGCTTTCACGCGGCCCGGAGATATGGAAGGACAGCAATTCGCAAAATCCGTCGGCGCAACCTGGGCCGGAGATTCAGAAACGTTGCCGCCCGAAAAACTCGATGCGGCAATCATCTTCGCACCCGTTGGCGAACTTGTGCCGCGCGCGCTGGAAGCGCTCAACAAAGGCGGCGTGGTGGTCTGCGGCGGCATTCACATGAGCGATATTCCGTCGTTTCCCTATGACACGCTTTGGAACGAGCGGAGCATTTGTTCCGTGGCGAATTTGACTCGCCGCGACGGCAAGGAATTTTTTCTGATCGCGCCGCGGGTTCCGGTGAGGACCACCGTTGAAACTTTTCCGCTGGAGCAAGCCAATGAAGCGCTGGCGAATTTGCGCGCCGGAAAAATCAAGGGCGCGGCCGTGCTGGTGCCGTAGCCGTGCGTTTCGATTCGCACGGGCGAGACGCCCGTGCCACTAAGTTCGGCTCGGATTTTTCATTTTGAGACCAAAGAAATTTGAGCCCCGTTACCTCGGCTGCTACAAGTTAGGGATAACCGTGAAGACCGCGATCCGCGTTGCATCGCCGCCACCGAAGCCGTTGTTGGTTTATGACGGCGACTGCCGGTTTTGCTCGATGTGGATCCATCGCTGGCAATGCATCACGGGCGAGTCGGTCGATTATCTGAAATCGCAGGACCCGCAAGTGGCGGAGCGGTTTCCGGAAATTCCCCGCGACGCCTTCGATTCCTCCGTGCAATTGATTGAAACGGATGGCTCGGTGTACGACGGCGCGGAAGCGGTGTTTAAATCGCTGGCGCACAATCCGGATTATCGCTGGCCGCACGATATCTACGAAGTTTTTCCGCTTTTCGCGCATTTCACGGAATGGAGCTATCACGTCGTCGCGAGGCATCGCACGTTTTTTTCCTACGGGACCCGATTGCTGTGGGGAAAACACGTCGAGCGGCCTTCGTATATCCTGGTTCGGCGGGCCTTTCTGAGCTGCCTGGGAATCATTTATCTTATCGCGTTCATTTCGCTTTGGGTGCAAATCTCCGGCCTGATTGGAAGCAACGGCATCGTTCCCGTCGGCCAGACGATGGAGCTTTTCAAACGTGAGAGTTCCCTGATGCACTTTGGCTGGAGCACCTTCTGGCACTTTCCCACCTTGTGCTGGTTCAACTCAAGCGACGGTTTTCTGAATGCCCAATGCGCGGCGGGCGCGGCGCTGGCGGTGCTGCTGATCATCGGAATCGCGCCGGCGCCGTGTCTTTTTTTGTTGTGGCTGATTTATCTTTCACTCTGCACGGTGAGCGATCCGTTCCTGAGTTTTCAATGGGACGTGCTGTTGCTGGAAACCGGTTTCCTGGCGATTTTTTTCGCGCCCATGCAATGGCTTCCGCGCCGTCCGGCGCGCGAAACGCCGCCCTCGCGGCTCGCGCTGTGGCTGCTGCGATGGCTGCTGTTCAAACTGATGTTCCGCTCGGGATGCGTCAAACTCACGAGCGGCGATCCTGCCTGGCGAGACCTGACGGCGCTCAACTACCATTTCGAAACGCAGCCGCTGCCAACCTGGCTGGGCTGGTACGCGCACCATTTTCCCGCCTGGGTGCACAAGAGCGACACGGCGGCAATGTTTGTGATTGAGCTGGGCGTTCCATTCCTGATTTTTTTTCCGCGTCGTCCGCGCCAACTGGCCTGCCTCGCTTTTTTGGCGCTTCAATTCTTCATTCTGCTCACGGGCAATTATTGCTTTTTCAATCTGCTGACGATGGTCTTGTGCGTGCTCTTGCTGGATGATGCGGCGCTGCAAAAATGTCTGCCGAATCGCTGGTGCCGCACCTCCGATGCGACTCGACCGGCCGGTTCTATTCCCTTCCTGCGACCGGCGCTCACGGTCATCGTGGCGGTCCTCGTTCTCATCACTTCCTACGTGCAATTCGCCACAATGTTTCATCCGCCGCCATATATTCCCGGAAAGCTACTCACGGTTCAGGAATGGCTTGAGCCGTTGCGCACGTTCAACGGCTATGGATTGTTTCAGGTCATGACCCGTTCCCGGCAGGAGATCATCGTGGAAGGCAGCAATGACGGCGTGAACTGGCAGCCGTATGAATTCAAATACAAGCCGGGCGATTTAAAACGACGACCCGGATTTGTGGCGCCGCATCAACCGCGGTTGGATTGGCAAATGTGGTTCGCGGCGCTGGGCGATTACCGGCAGAATCCGTGGTTTGTCAATTTTTGCGTGCGGCTGTTGCAAGGGTCGCCGCAGGTGCTGGCGTTGCTGGAAAAAAATCCATTTCCCGACGCACCGCCCAAATACGTCCGCGCGGAACTTTACGATTATCATTTTACGGATGCCGCGACGCGCCACCGGACGGGTGAATGGTGGCGTCGCGACTATGTGGGAATTTATTTGCCGTCAGTTTCCCTCAAAAACAACTCTGGCGGGCCGAGTCGAGAGCGCGCGGCGCCTTAATCCATAACAATTCAGTTGATATGAGGGGCGCAGTCGCTCCGGCTGCTGTACGGCACGCTTTCCCCATGAACCCGAACCCTCACCCCTACCCTCTCCCATCCGATGGGAGAGGGAGAAGTTGCTCCAGCGTCTCTCGTCGAATACAGCCGCTGATTTGCCCTGGTTCGACTCACTGCGCCGAGGCGAGCGCGCTCCCCTAAATTCCAACCTCAACGCGAGAAGGCGCGTTGTCCGGCGCCCATGCGGCTGGCTCCTTTCTCGGTTTCGAGTTCGTTCTCGCTCCAGGCCTCGAATCCGCCGTCCATTTCCATCACGCGATAACCCTGCCCCGCCCACTTCGCGCATGCGTGAGCGGCCAGATGACATTGCTGCGTGTAGCAATACACGACGGCGGTCTTCTCCTTCTGCAAGCCTTCCGGATTGTCCCAACTCTCCCTTGGAAGATTGATCGCGCCCGGCACATGAGCCTTGGCGTAGTCTTCAGCCTCGCGCACGTCCACGATGACGATGTTTTCATGCGCCTCAATGGCATGGCTCAATTCCACCGGGCCCGTGGTGAACGCAATTTTCTGTTCGAAAAACGCCCGCGCGCGGGCCGGGTCCTGGTTCTGCGGTATCATTTGCATGTGTTTTCCTTTGGTTGATTTCCTCACCGAAAAATTCTCGGCGAAGGCAAAACGTAGTCCCCTCCGTCGGTTCCTCAAGAGGCAATTGTGTGAAAGTTTTTCACTCACTTTGCGTGCTTGTGCGCCAACATGTTTACCAGATACTTTCGCCGCGCGTGAACGATGCAGGATCGCAACAGAATTCCGGGCCCGGCCGCCGCTCGATTGTGCAATTGCTTGAGCCCGTGGCGAAACTGCCGGGCGCGCAGCACGCGGCGCTGGGCCATTTCGAAAGCGGCGGCCATCATTATTCTCTGCTCCGCTATACTTTTCGCGGTCCCAACAGCAGCGATCCGATTCGTATTGGCATTTTCGCAGGCATTCATGGCGACGAACCGGCGGGCGCGCTCGCGGCAGTGCGGTTCCTCTCGGAAATCGCACGCCAAGCCGATTTTGCTGAAAACTTTCTGCTGCGCGTTTATCCGTTGTGCAATCCCACGGGATATGAAGACAACACCCGGCATTCACGGCGCGGGAAGGATTTGAATCGTGAATTCTGGAAATCTTCAGCCGAGCCGGAAATCGAAATCCTGGAACACGAACTGCGCACGCAACAGTTCAACGGCATCATTCAATTGCACGCGGACGACACGAGCGACGGCATCTACGGCTTTGTGCGCGGGCATACGTTGACGGAAAATCTGCTGCGCCCGGCGCTCGCCGAGGCGGGAAAAATCCTGCCGCGCAACGTGAACGCCACCATCGACGGCTTCGCCGCGCGCGACGGAATTATTTATCACAGTTATGAAGGCATCCTCGCCGCGCCGATGCAATCCGAGCCGCCGTTCGAGATTATTTTTGAAACGCCTCACCTGGCGCCGATGGAATTGCAAGTGCAGGCGCTCGTCGTGGCCGTGCGGACCATCCTGACTGAATATCGCCAATTGATTTCGTTCGCCGCCAATCTTTGAATGCCCATGATTTTGAGAGCCTTTTGCACGAAAACAGCACGTTTCGAAATGTTCAGACCGGCTCTGAGGCAGAAACCCCAATGGCGTTCGGGTGTTGAAACCATTAACTTATGAGCATGACGAAACGTCCAGCGGCAGTGAGACTGGTGTTGGCCCTCGGTTTGGCGACGATCGCGCTTTGGACGTTCCCAGCAGTTTCGCAAACAAAAAAATATCTTCCTCAACCCCTCAAGGCGAGTTCGTTGATGGGCATGAGAGTCGAGGACACGGACGGCCATAAAATCGGCACGATACGGAACCTCGTGCTGGATACCCGAAGCGGCACGCTGCGCTACGCGGTGATCGCGTCGGGAGGTGTTTTTGGCGTGGACGCCACCTTGAAACTCGCGCCGGCAAACGCGATGTCCGCCGCCACCACCAAACGCGCGACCCTCGCGGTCAATGCCACCACCACGCAGTGGAACCGCGCGCCGGTTTTCAAGCGTTCGAAGCTGGACGCGCTGGCCGAACCGGGCGCGGCCCAGGAAGTCTCGCGCCACTTTGAACCGGCTCCGAGCCATGCCGGCCAATCTCTTTCCGTGACCGGGAATGAATCCGGCGAGCACGAGCCGAAGCCGGACTTGAAATTCGCCAGCGACCTCATGGGAATGCACGTAGTGAACGCGCAACAGGAAAGAATCGGCGATGTTCTGAATTTGCTCGTTGGTTTTGCCCGGTCACGTCCGGCGTTTGCGATCATTTCAAGCGGCCGTTTTTTTCATCATGGCCCCCAATTTGCGGTCCCGTTGAACGCTTTGAGCGCGACTGGCAGCAATCGCCAACTGATGTTGAATGTGGACACCGCAGCGTTGCAAAACGCTCCAGCATTCAACCAGCAAGTCTGGAATTCGAGCCTTACGAACGCGTCGCCGCAAGTCTACAGTTATCAAAAACCGGAGGATTGAGGGCGTATTGCTCCAAACAGTTCGAACCCTGCGGGCCGGTCGTTCTCGCTCTCGTTCTCCTCCTCGTGCTCGATTTGTGTGGGCGGGGACTAGAAAGTTCCCCGAACCCGCAGACAGGAATGTCTGCGCTACATAGCGCAGCCTTTCCAGTCCCCCCATGGCGGGATTCAGGCGACTTTCCAGCCGCCCGTTTCAACGCTGCCAAACCTTCCATTAAGGACAATGCTCAGATTCGCCCATCCGCTCTGCTCTGTGCGTTTGCCAGCACACGCCAGAAACCACTTTCAAAGCGTTTGGCGAGTGCTATAAACGAATTCACTTGGAAATGAAAACCCTTGGACTCACCCCGTTCCGGGCCATTGCCTTGCTGCTTTGCGCGCCAATCTCCAGCGCACTGGCCGTCACCTTCACCCACGACGCATTCATCAGCTTTGCCGACCTTTCGTACGAAGGCGAGGACATCGTGGTGTCAAACTGTACCCTGACGGTGGACGGCCCCCACTCTTTTAACAGCGTGCAGGTGCTCAATGGCGGCGTGCTCACGCATTCACCGTTCACCTACGGGCCGCAGCAATTCACGCAATCGGTTTTTAATGAGGAACATTCCCTCAGCGCCACGACTCCGGCCACATTGAACCAAACCAATGTCGATCCCTCCTCGATCGTGGTGATGGATATTTCCGGGACGATTATCTATACCGAGAACGTGGATTACATCGTGACCATCTCGAACCAGTTTACGCAATTGCTCCTGACGGCCAACTCTTCTCTCGCTGAAGGTTCACTGGTCATGGTCGATTATGATTGGTCGCAAGAATTCCAGGGCTTTGATCTTTCAATTACCGATGACCTCACCATTGCCGCGGGTGGCGCCATCAATGTTTCGGGCCTGGGTTACAATGGGGCGATTGGATTCCCCAAAGGCGCGGGCGCCAGCCGCGGCACGAACTATCCCTTTAGCTTTAACGCCGGCGGCGGAGCGGGACACGGCGGCAGCGGCGGGATGAGTTCGACGGCTGCAGCCGGTGGTGCAACGTATGATTCCACGACCGCACCCGGCAACCTGGGCAGCGGCGGCGGCAATGGAACCTCGGCAGGCGGTTCGGGCGGCGGCGCGGCC
>Ga0134128_10002759_pt1 | contig 21591 bp, 21 predicted proteins | sample KB31754_FD_96462 | JGI IMG/M metagenome (GOLD analysis project Ga0134128, IMG submission 96462) | Terrestrial soil microbial communities with excess Nitrogen fertilizer from Kellogg Biological Station, Michigan, USA - KB3-175-4 | ecosystem: Environmental > Terrestrial > Soil > Unclassified ... | reverse complement strand
GAAGATCTTCTTTTTATACAGGAAATAACATAATCCCCATTCCAGTCCGAAGACGCAGCACGAGGAGATGATGTCCATCAACATGGTGGGTGTATGGACCCACTGCATGACGCCGTTCGTGACGGCGCCCACATAGCCGGTGAACCAACGGTCGCCTACGATCTCGAAGAACAGGTAGATGAAGATGGAGTTCATGCCTACGATAGTAAAAAATTTCAGATGGCGGCGGTGATTTCGGATGTCGATCCACCAATAGCAGGCGGCGAGCACCAGCAGGCAATAGCCCAGCGATACGAGGACGAAGGAACTGGTGGCGATGCGTTTGATGATCGGCGTGAGGCCTGCTAGATCGAGCAAATAGCCGGCCACGAACGAGATGCCTGCCCAGAGGAGAAGGCCACGGATCTTTTGGGTGGCGGGGGCACTGCCAAGCAAGAGCTTTCCGGCGAGAACGCCGCCGATGGTATGTACGGCGGTGGGGATGCAATTGATCGCGACCCAGCCGCCGGGATTGATCTTGCGCATCAGCAGCCAGTCGACATAATTACCAAAGTTGTGCTGGTCGGTGAAGGGCTGGTCGAAGCCCGGCACGTTCGTAAAGCGAAAAAGCACTTCGGCAAGCAGGAGCAGGCCTACACAGACGGCGATCTGTGCGCGTGTGGACCAACGGAAGATGAGAAAGGCCAGCAGACAGGTAAAGGACAGTTGGGTCAGCACGTCCCAGAGTTCGAAGGAGAGGCCGCCGGGTCGTACGGCATAGTCGAGGACGCCCCAGAAGAAAAGCCAGCCGGATCGTCTGAGTGCCTTGCGGAAAGAATAGTTCCAGGAGCGGCCTTCCACCTGCTGACGGTGTAGCGAGAAGGCCATGGCGGTCCCCGCCATGAACATAAAGGCCGGTTGGATCAGATCCCAGAGGTGGAGACCGTGCCAGTTGTGGTGGTGGAACTGCACGAAGACGGGGTAAAGAAAAGAACCCTGGGTATCGTCGGTGAGATGCTCGTAGAGTCCGGCGGATTCGAAGGCCAGCAGGACCATGATGAGCCCGCGCATGAAGTCCAGTGAAAGCAGCCGCGACGGGCGGGTGGCAGGTGGGGTTGAAGGCCGGGCCGTTACGGCCGAAGGAGTGGTGATCATATGCTTAAAATAGTGATTGGAGGAGTTGATGACCCTGGGGCCAATCGCCGAGACCGGAATTGGAATTGATGTGCCCCCGGGCGCCGATGCCGACGAGGCGGCTGCCCCAGTTTTCGGCGAAATAGGTTGCCCGTTCCGGTGAAACGTAATAATCGTCGTTGCTGGTCACGACGATCGAGGGAAAAGGCAGGGTATAGCCGGGCATCGGCGTAAAACCGGTGGTCCCGGGGGGATAGGAAGGCGCTTCGGTGTCGCTGGGGGCTACGAGAAAGGCGCCTTTGATGGTGCGTCGATAGTGTTCCGCCCAGCGGACGATAGTGCAGCAGGCGAGGCTATGCCCGATGAGAATGACGTTTTCAGGTGGAAAGGGGGCCAGGACGGCATCGATGGTATGAAGCCAATCCGCTGCATCGGGCGTATCCCAATCGTGCTGATGGATACGGGTATAGCCATAGCGCTCTTCCCAGCGGGTTTGCCAATGATCGGGGCCGGAGTTATTGAGACCAGGCAGGACGAAGCAGTAGGTTGGTAGCATATCTCAATTTAAATAAAAAAATTTGGCGAAATCCCATTTTACTACCATATTTGCGGTGCAATGCAAAATCAAATCAATCAACTGTGGTGGTGGCATACAAACTCCGAACGGGGCTGGTAATGCTATTCTCATAGTTGTTACACCATATTAATGGAGCCCCGAATTTCGGGGCTTTTTTGTTTTAAAACCGAAGCAAACGTTTGCACGGCTTTCATGACGACCAAAGGCTAAAGATTTTGCGGCCAGCACGCTGGCCGAAGGAGATAAGACAATATGAAAAAAATAGTTATTCAAACCCAATGTAAGAAGCTGCTCTCGGATATCTATACCCCGGTGGGCATCTATCTGCGGCTAAGGGACCGGTTCCGCGACACCATTTTGCTGGAGAGTACGGACAGTCATGCTGCCGAGAACAGCTATTCGTACATCTGTATCAATGCGATCGCGGGCATCGAGATCACGGATCGGAAGAGCATCGAATTCAAATTGCCGGGACAGGCGCCGGAGAGGGTGCCGATGGGGGCGGCGACTGGTGGAGCGGGGAACGCTGCGGCGGGCAGCCAGCCGGCTAGCGTGCCGCAGCTATTGTGGGATTTCATGCAGCGGTTCGATTGTGCGTTGCTGCCGGAGAAGCAGCTAAGGAATGTGCAGGGATTGTTTGGATATACCAGCTTCGATGCGGTACAGTTCTTTGACACCATCGAATTCAAAAAGAAAGAGGTGGTGACTCCCATCCCCCTGATGCGGTACCGGTTATACCAGTACGTGATCGCCATCAATCATTTCCGGGACGAGCTGTATCTCTGTGAGAACAAGGTGCAGGGTTTGGAGTCCGACCTGCCGGTGGTCGAGTCGCTGATCCGGAGCAAGGATGTGCCGGTGTATCCCTTTGAGCCGGTGGGGGCGGAGACCTCGAATCTTACGGATGAGGAATACCGGGAGATCGTTGCCAAGGGTGTCAGGAGCTGTCTGCGGGGCGATGTCTTTCAGATCGTGCTGAGCCGGCGGTTCCAGCAAAAGTTTGCCGGCGACGAGTTCAATGTCTACCGGGCGCTGCGCAATATCAATCCTTCGCCCTACCTTTTCTTTTTCGACTATGGCGATTACAAGCTCATGGGGTCTTCGCCGGAGTCGCAGCTGTTGTTGCAGAGTGGGGAAGCGATCGTGCATCCGATCGCGGGGACTTTCCGGCGGACGGGTGACGATGTCATCGACCGTCAGGCGGCGGACCGGCTGCTTCAGGATAAAAAAGAGAACGCGGAGCATGTGATGCTGGTGGATCTGGCACGGAATGACCTAAGCAGGACCTGTGACGATGTGAAGGTCGTCGCTTACCGGGACATCCAGTTCTATTCGCATGTGATTCACCTGGTGAGCGAGGTGCGGGGTAAACTGCGGCCCCACCACAATCCTTTCGAGCTTTTGGCGACGACATTCCCTGCCGGGACCTTGAGCGGCGCGCCGAAATTCAAGGCCATGGAGCTGATCGATGGGTATGAACCTACGGCGAGGAGCTATTATGGCGGGTGTATCGGCTTTATGGGTTTCGACGGCAGCTGCGTGCATGCCATTATGATCCGCAGTCTGCTCAGCCGGAACAACACGCTGACCTACCAGGCCGGCGCCGGGGTAGTGGCGGCGAGCTCGCCCGAGAGTGAGTTGCAGGAAGTAAACAATAAACTGGGGGCGTTGAAATCGGCGATCCTCTATGCAGCGAAATTAACTGAATCCAAATGACACGTATTCTTGTATTCGATAACTACGACTCTTTTACATATAACCTGGTGCACCTCGTCGAGAAGATAACCGCGCAAAAGGTCGATGTCGTGCGTAATGACCGGATGCCGTTGGAAAAAGCGCGGGAGTATGACAAGATCATTCTTTCGCCCGGTCCGGGTATTCCTTCTGAGGCCGGGTTGTTACTACCGCTGATCAAGGAATATGCTGCCACGAAATCTATCCTGGGTGTTTGTCTGGGTCATCAGGCCATCGGCGAAGCCTTTGGCGGGCAGTTGGTGAATCTGACCTCCGTCTATCATGGTGTGGCTACGCCGGTAAAGCTGTTGCAGCGGGGTGGGATCTTCGAAGGACTGCCCGAGACGCTGGAAGTGGGGCGTTATCATAGCTGGGTGGTGGGAGATGAGGGGTGGCCTTCGGTGCTCGAAGTCACGGCCCGGGACGACAATGGTTTTGTGATGGGGTTACGGCACAGGAACTTCGATGTACAGGGCGTGCAATTCCACCCCGAAAGTGTATTGACTCCTCAAGGTGAGCAGTTGCTCAGGAACTGGTTAAAAGCTTAAATATGAAGAAGATCTTACAATTTTTATTCGAACATAAGTCGCTTTCGCGTGAGCAGGCGAAGGATGTGCTGACGCGTATAGCCCGGGGTGAGTTCAACGATAGCGAGCTGGCGGCCTTTATTACGGTCTACCTCATGCGGAGCGTCACGATCGACGAGCTGCAAGGTTTCCGGGATGCGTTGCTGGAGCTTTGTGTCCGGATCGATCTCGATGGCATGGAGGCGATCGATATCGTGGGTACGGGCGGGGATGGAAAGAACACCTTCAATATCTCGACACTCGCCTGTTTTATCGTAGCGGGCGCGGGGCACAAGGTCGCCAAACATGGCAACTACGGCGCTTCGACGATCAGCGGAGCTTCCAATGTCATGGAGCAGCTGGGGTATATCTTCAAGAATGACAAGGACAGGTTACGCCGGGAGATCGACGATGCCGGGATCTGCTTTTTGCATGCACCCCTGTTCCATCCGGCACTTAAGACAGTGGGGCCTATCCGCAAGAACCTGGGAGTCCGGACCTTTTTTAATATGCTTGGACCCATGGTGAACCCGGCATTCCCGAGTACACAGCTGGTGGGCGTGTACAATCTTGAGATGGCCCGGATCTACAACTATTTGTTACAACAAACCGGGGGAAGGTTTACCATCATCTATTCCCTGGATGGCTATGACGAGATATCGCTGACGGGCGACACCAAGGTGATCACCAATAGCGGAGAGCGTATTTATACGCCCGAAGAATTAGGAAAGAGAATGGTAAATGCTGCCGATATTTACGGCGGCAATTCGGTGGAGGAGGCGGCTAAGCTGTTTACGAAGATACTCAAGGGTGAAGGGAGTTGGGCGCAGAGCGCCGTTGTCATCGCCAACGCGGCGATGGCGTTGCAAGCCAGCGGTAGTTTTGGTAATTACGAGCAAGCCTATGGTGCGGCGGTGGAAAGTATGGAGAGTGGGAAGGCCTACGGAGCACTTGAAAAGTTAATATCCCTTCAGGCCCCGTAGGGGACTGGGCCGAAGGCCAAACATTAGATATCAATGAACATCCTTGAAAAAATAGTATCGCATAAGCGAACGGAAGTTGCGGAAGCCAGGAAGATGACGCCGGTGGCGGAGCTGGAGAAGCGCCCGTTTTTTGGGCGGCAGGTCCTGTCTCTGCGGGCCAGCTTGCGTGATCCGGACAAGACGGGCATTATCGCCGAGTTCAAGCGGCGGAGCCCCTCCAAAGGGGTGATCAACGATAGGGTTTCGGTGGTCGAGGTGACCAAAGGATATACCGAAGCGGGGGCTGCCTGTTTGAGTGTGTTGACGGACCGGGATTTTTTTGGCGGAAGCCCGGCGGATCTGGAGGCGGCGAGGGTGAATGCGATCCCCATTTTGCGAAAGGATTTTATCATCGATGAATACCAGATCCTGGAAGCCCGGGCCATGGGCGCTGATGTGATCTTGCTGATAGCAGCGTGTTTGAAGCCGAAGGAGGTGGAGCGGCTGGCGGAATTTGCAGCTTCGCTGGGGCTGGAGGTGCTGCTGGAGATCCATGGCGATGATGAGTTAGACCATATCTGTGATGCCACGCCGATCGTAGGAGTGAATAACCGTGATCTGAAGACGTTCACGGTAGATATCGAGCGGAGTATCCGGCTGAGCCAGCAGCTGCCGGTGGGTAAGCTATTGATTGCCGAAAGCGGGATCAACCGGGTGGAGACGATGTGGCATATGCGTGACTCGGGGTTTCACGGCTTCCTGGTAGGTGAACATTTTATGAAAGAGCAGGATCCTGCGATTGCCTTTGCCTCATTTGTTCAACAGCTAAAAAGTCGGTAGCATTAGCACGCCGCCGGGAGACAACTTATGAGAGTAAAAGTTTGCGGAATGACCGAGATCGACCAGATCAAACAGCTCGATGCCATGGGCGTGGACTTCGCGGGTTTTATTTTTTATCCCAAATCGCCGCGGTATGTGTTGCGGCATCTGACGGGTGAGCAGGTGAAGAAGGCAAAGCTCAGGCTGGGGAAGGTCGGCGTTTTTGTCAATGCTTCGTACGATGAAGTGATGAAGCAGGTCGACAGCTATGGACTGGATATGATCCAGCTGCATGGGGATGAGACGCCGAGACTTTGTGAACAGCTGGCCAATTACATCACGGTGATCAAGGTCTTTCGGTTGAGTGAGAACGACCCGATAGACTGGATGATCAAGTCTTACCAGGACGCCTGTGATATGTTCCTTTTCGATACGGAAGGTGCGGGGTATGGGGGAACGGGGAAGAAATTCAACTGGGATACGCTCAAGGGCGTGCCTATCGATAAACTCTTTTTTTTAAGCGGTGGCATAGAGCCGGCGGATGTGGAGCGGCTGAGGGCCTTTGAACGGGAGCCCGTGGCGCGGAAGTTCTTTGCCGTCGATATCAACAGCAAATTCGAAACCAGTCCCGGCGTCAAGGACCTGAAGAAGGTCAGGGCCTTTCTCGACGGGGTCAAATCGGCAAACCGATAGTTATGATAGAGAACCGAATTACAGTAAAAAGTATCAAATCGCCCAATGAGCAGGGATATTACGGCAAGTTCGGCGGGGCTTATATCCCCGAGATGCTGTATCCCAACGTAGAGGAGCTTCGTACACGGTATCTGGAGATCATGAATGAAGCGGCTTTTCAAAAGGAATACCGCACGTTGTTAAAAGATTATGTCGGCCGGCCGTCACCGCTATATCTGGCGGGCCGTTTGAGCGCTAAGTATAATACGTCTATTTATCTCAAGCGGGAGGACCTGAATCACACAGGGGCACACAAAATCAACAACACTGTCGGCCAGATCCTTTTGGCGCAGCGGCTGGGCAAGCGGCGGATCATTGCCGAAACGGGCGCCGGTCAGCATGGCGTGGCGACGGCGACGGTGTGTGCCCTGAAGGGGATCGAGTGCATCGTTTATATGGGTGAAAAGGATATCGCGCGGCAGGCGCCGAATGTGGCGCGGATGAAGATGCTGGGAGCGAAGGTGGTGCCGGCGGTTAGCGGCAGCAAAACGTTGAAGGACGCCACCAACGAGGCGATACGGGACTGGATCAACAATCCGACGGATACCCATTATATCATCGGCAGTGTGGTAGGGCCGCATCCCTATCCCGATATGGTAGCAAGGTTCCAGAGTGTCATCAGCGAAGAGATCCGGGCGCAGCTGCGGGAGAAGACGGGGAGCGAACTGCCCACGCATGTGATCGCATGTGTCGGTGGAGGCAGCAATGCGGCAGGAACATTCTATCATTTTCTCGATGATGCCTCGGTGGAACTGATCGCCGTAGAGGCGGCGGGACGTGGCGTGCACAGCGGCAAAAGCGCTGCTACGACGCAGCTGGGTAAGCCGGGGGTGTTGCATGGCAGCCGTAGTTATGTGATGCAAACGGAAGACGGACAGGTCGTAGAGCCGCATAGTATCAGCGCGGGACTCGACTACCCGGGGATCGGGCCGTTGCATGCCTATTTATATGATAGTGGGCGTGCCACGTTCCTGAGTGCTACGGATGACGAGGCGCTTAAAGCGGCTTTCGAGCTCACGCGTCTCGAGGGGATCATTCCTGCACTGGAATCTTCGCATGCGCTGGCGGCGTTGGATCAATTACAACTAAATGAAAAGGACACGGTCGTTCTTTGTCTCAGCGGAAGGGGGGATAAGGACATGGCCACTTATATGTATGCAATGGAAGGAGGTATGCTATGACAAGGATCGGTGAATTATTTGGACGTAAACGGGCGCGGGTGCTGAGTGTTTATTCTACCGCAGGGTTTCCGCAATTGAACAGTACAATCGAGGTAATGAAGGCGCTCGAGGCGGGCGGCGCAGACATGATCGAGCTTGGGATGCCGTACAGTGATCCGCTTGCGGACGGGCCGGTGATCCAGGCCAGCAGCACGAAAGCGCTCGAGAATGGGATGACGCTGGCCGTGTTGTTCGAACAATTGAAAGATATGCGCCGTTCGATCCATATTCCTGTGCTGCTTATGGGCTATATCAATCCGATATTGCAATATGGCTTCGAGCGGTTTTGCGAGACGGCACGTCGTGTCGGCGTGGATGGGCTGATCTTGCCCGATCTGCCAATCTATGAGTACGAGACAGAGTATGGTCCGATCTTACGGAAGCATGGGCTCGATTTTGTCTTTCTTGTGACGCCGGAGACTTCGGCTGAGCGCATCCGGAAAGTCGATATGCTTAGCACCGGTTTTCTTTATGCGGTATCATCTTCGTCTACGACGGGGAAGAATAAAGATATAGGGGAGCAGGAGGACTATTTTCAGCGCTTACAGCAGATGAAGCTGCGGAACCCGGTGCTGGTAGGTTTCGGTATCCGCGACCGGGACAGCTTTGACGCGGCGTGCAGGCATGCCAACGGAGCTATCATCGGGACGGCTTATATCCGGGCGATCGACAAGGCAACGAATGTAGATGCCGCGACGCGCGAATTCTTATCAGGGATCGTAGGCGTGGAGGCCGGGGCGTTATGAAGCTGGTGATCATAAAATACAATGCCGGAAATATCCAGAGCGTGCTGTATGCGCTGGAGCGGATCGGCCGGCAGGCGGTCGTTACCGATGATCCGGTGCAGATCAGGGATGCCGATAAGGTGATCTTTCCCGGTGTAGGCGAAGCCAGCACGGCAATGGACTATTTGCGCGAACGGGGACTCGATGAGCTGATCCGGGGGCTGAAGCAGCCGGTGCTGGGGATATGTCTAGGTATGCAGCTGATGTGCAGCTATAGTGAGGAGAATGATACACCTTGTTTAGGCATCTTTGAAGAGAAGGTTCGGCGGTTCGAGCCGGGAACATCGCATGAGGCGGCCGAAGCCGCAATGGCAGCCGGTGCATCGGTGTTCAAGATACCGCAGATAGGGTGGAATACTATCTATGATCTTCGGACGCCGTTGTTCGAGGGAGTGGCAGACGGCAGCTATTGTTATTTTGTACATGGCTATTATGCCGCTTTGGGTGGGCATACCATTGCAAAGACCGATTATGTTCAGCCTTATAGCTCGGGGCTGCACCGGGCGAATTTTTATGGGGTGCAGTTCCACCCGGAGAAGTCCGCAGTGGCGGGGGAAAGGATATTACAAAACTTTATAGATAGGATCTAAGATGGAAATCATACCGGCGATAGATATCATCGATGGAAAATGTGTGCGGCTGACGCAAGGCGATTATGCGCAAAAGAAGGTGTACAACGAGCATCCGCTGGAAGTGGCGATGGCCTTTGAGGATGCCGGGTTGCGACGGCTGCATTTGGTGGATCTGGATGGCGCCAAGGCCGGGGCGGTGAAGAACTGGAAGGTGCTGGAGACGCTGGCTGGCAAGACCGGCCTGGTGATCGATTTTGGCGGCGGCATCAAGACGGCGGCTGACGTGGAGATCGTTTTTAATTCCGGCGCGGCGCTGGCAACCGTGGGCAGCATCGCGGTGAAGAACGGAGAGCTTTTTGTTTCCTGGCTGCAGGAGTATGGGGCCGGGCGGTTCTTGCTGGGCGCCGATGTCAAGAACGAAAAGATCGCGGTAGGCGGCTGGCTGGAGACGACGGATCGGTGGATCTATGACTTTATCCGGGAATACCTCGATAAAGGTGTGCAGCAGGTCTTTTGTACCGATGTCAGCAAGGATGGGTTATTGCAGGGGCCGGCCCTGGACCTGTATCGCAATATCGTGGGAAAATTTCCCGAATTGCATTTTATCGCGAGTGGCGGCGTCAGCGGGATCGACGATGTCCATCGGCTCGAGGAGGCAGGATGCAAAGGAGTGATCATCGGCAAGGCGATCTATGAGGGCCGGATAAAACTTAGTGAATTATGTTGACGAAAAGAATCATCCCGTGTCTGGACATCAAAGACGGCAGGACTGTCAAGGGAGTCAATTTCGAGAATATCCGGGATGCAGGCGACCCTGTGGAGCTGGGAGCGTTGTATGCACGCGAAGGCGCCGACGAGCTGGTGTTCCTGGATATTACGGCTACGAATGAAAAGCGAAAGACGTTGCGCGAATTGGTGAACCGCATCGCGCATCATATCAATATCCCTTTTACGGTGGGCGGAGGGATCAGCAGCGTGGAAGATGTCTCTTTGCTGCTACAGAATGGCGCCGATAAGATCTCCGTGAATACTTCGGCGTTCCGGCGCCCGGAGCTGGTGACGGAGCTGGCCAGGGAGTTTGGTTCGCAATGTGTGGTGCTGGCGATCGACACGCGGCAGGAAGAGGATGGCAACTGGTATGTCTATCTGAATGGCGGAAGGGTTCGTACGGAGACGCTGTGTGCCGACTGGGCTGCCGAAGGGGTGGCGCGGGGGGCCGGGGAGATCCTGCTGACGTCGATGAACAACGACGGGACGAAAAAAGGGTTTGCGCTGGATATCACCCGGCAGTTGGCGGAGACCCTGCCGGTGCCCATTATTGCATCTGGTGGCGGGGGCGTCCCGGATCATTTTGCCGAGGTACTGGGGACGGGTAAGGCGGATGCGGCGCTGGCCGCCAGCATCTTTCATTTCAAGGAGATCGGTATTCCGGAATTAAAAGGATATTTGCAGGAACGTGGATTAATAATGAGATTATGAATACATTGGAAGTCAATTTTGGAAAATCGCCGGATGGGTTGGTGCCGGCCATTGTGCAGGATTCCGCCACGGCGAAGGTGCTGATGCTGGGATATATGAACCAGGAGGCGCTGGACAAGACGAAAGACGATGGAAAGGTGGTCTTTTACAGCCGAAGCAAACGGCGGCTTTGGACCAAGGGCGAGGAAAGCGGTAATTTTCTGTTAGTCAAGCATATCGCCGTGGATTGTGACCAGGACACTCTGCTGATCAAGGCCGAGCCGTTGGGGCCGGTGTGTCATACCGGGGCGGATACCTGCTGGGACGAAAGGAACCACCGGGAAGATTTTTTGGCTTGTTTGGAAGAGATCATCGACCGGCGGCGGCAGGAGGGAGATGGCGAAAAGAGCTATGTGGCCCGGCTTTTTGGCAAGGGACTCAATAAGATAGCTCAAAAGGTAGGGGAAGAGGCCGTGGAGCTCGTGATCGAAGCCAAGGATCATGACGACAAGCTGTTCCTCAATGAGGCGGCCGATCTTTTGTTCCATTATTTGATTCTCCTTAACGCGAAAGGCTATAACTTGCAAGATGTAACCGAGGTTTTGCGGGAACGGCATAAAAAATAAATTATGAAGCTATTTTTCGGAGTTTTGCTGGCGTTGCCGGTGGTGGGTTTGGCGCAGCAGGCGGGTACACCGCAATTTACGTTGACCGGTAAGGTGCAGGGGCTTCCGGAGAATTCCCGGGTGGCGCTTACGGACGGGTCCAATCCCACGGATACGGTTGCGGAAGCAAGAGTCAAGAATGGGGTATTCGTTCTCAAGGGGCATATTTCCGAGCCCAATCTGTATGAGATCAATTTCGATGCTGCCAAGAAAAAGACACCGCTCTTTATGGGCGACGACAAGATGCAGGCATCGGGCAATATCGATGATCTGGCCGGGTTGAAGATCACGGGGTCGCCTTCCAATGATGATTTTGCGGCCTTTCAGGAGTCGTTCACGCCTTATTTCAAGGAGCTGAATGCGCTCGTCGCGAAGGGTAATTCTGCGGAGGGAATGACGATGCGGGATTCGCTGACTAAAAGTATCAAGAAGGTGTCGGACAGCATCTTTATCGTGCTGGATCAATTCATCAAAGAAAAGCCCAATTCTTATGTGTCGCCTTTTGTGTTAGTGGTCGTGAATCAGCTGACGGAAGACGTGGCGGCGCAGGACAGGCGGCTTCATTCGTTGTCGCCGGCGGTGCAGAAAGGTTATTATGCGCAGTATCTGCAAAAAATGCTGGATGACGCCAAGGTAGGTGCGTTGGGTTCAGAGGAAATCGATTTTACGCAGAATGATACGGCGGGCCGTGCGGTGACGCTGAGTTCTTTCAAAGGGAAATATGTGCTGGTCGATTTCTGGGCCAGCTGGTGTGGTCCCTGCCGGATGGAAAATCCCAATGTGGTAGCTACCTATAAAAAATTCAAGGACAAGAATTTCACGGTGCTGGGGGTGTCCTTGGACAAGGCCCGCGAGCCGTGGCTGAAGGCCATCAAGGACGACGGGCTGGCGTGGACGCAGGTAAGCGATCTGAAATTCTGGTATAACGAGGTCGCGGTAAAATATCATATCCAGCAGATACCGCAGAACTTTTTGATCGATCCCACAGGGAAGATCGTCGGCCGCAATCTACGCGGGCCGGATCTGCAGGAGAAGCTTTGCGCATTGCTGGGGTGTAATTAACCTTCCGCTCTGCTCAACGAATAAAGCCGCGCCAATGGGCGCGGCTTTTGCTTTGGGGGCGTGCTTCAATGTTCAATTTATGTCTTTACCATCGGTGAGCATGGGTATCATGCGGGCGATATTACTTTTGTTGGGTTGGTCGGGCGCCTGGGCCTCGGCTTTTTTCATGTATTCCAATGCCTTTTTATAGTCGCCATTGGCAGAGAGACCGCGGGCCATGCCCATATTGGTCGTGAACTCGTTGGGATGTTTATCGTAGTTCATCTTAAAGACGTCGAGCGCGTCTTTGGCGCGTTTTTGTGCTATCAGCTGACGTGCATACCCATGCATTTCCTGCACGGTGGCCAGGGGCAGGGCTTCTTTCATGATGGCGTCGGCTTCGCTTTGGCGATTGAGGGCGATAAGCACCTGGGCTTTGGTCGAAAGCGTTTGGAAGTCCTTTTTGCCGCCGATGTTAGGATCGATGGCTGAATTGGCCCAGGTGAGGCCTTCGTCGAGATCGACGTTGCGCAGGGCGCAGAACTGGGCTGCCTGGACGAAGGCGGTATAGGTAAAGCCCTTGTCGCTGCGCAGTTCGCGGCGGAAGGAGGCCAATTGCGTGTTCACATAGTCGACCTCTACTTTAAAGGGGATACTTAATTTTTCCCATTCGAGGGCGATCGTTGCGGAATTTTCTTTTTCATCAAAAAACTCGTATTTGAGCCATTCCACTTCGTGATCCATGGGGACCGGTTTGACCGTGACGCGAAGCGCGTCCTCTTTGGGATCGTAGAAGAAGCTGCCCCAGGAAGTGGAGTTACGGGAGAAGATGAGCGTGCACTGGTTGGGGTCATAGGCGATGAAGAGGCCGTATTTGCCGGCTGGCAGGGGCTGGCCTTCGACCAGAACATCGGTAGAGAATTCGATGGTGGTGTTCTCGTTTGCACCGGCGCGCCAGGGGGCGGCTTTGCTCGTACCGAAGCCCTGGTCGACATACCCGACGGGTATGAGGCTTCCCCATATCTTGCCTTCACGGCCTTTGACGCCGGGGCGATCGTAATGGAGCGTAACATCGGTGATGCCTATGCGCTCGGTGATCGCCGCTTTCTTGTTGCCGCCGTTGGGCAGGCTGGTCAGCTGGGCGTGGAGGGAAGACAGTGACATGCAGCAAAGCAGGGCCAGTACGAGGCCTGCGGTTAGACCTTTTCTCATAAAAGCTGTTTTTGTTGATGGAGAATTGTTAGCGGGTTAAAGGTAGACCTCTCTTTGGGCGGGGGAAGGGAATTTACAGGGAAGGCGGATAAACGGGATATGGAACGGCCGCGTGGGCGGGCGTTGAAGGAAAGGCGGGAGGCGTTGAAGGTAGGGCGGCGGCGTCAGCAGCGAGGCGGGTTGGTGCCGGTGGTGCCGGTGGCTATTGCAGCTGCCGCTTAAGGCTCTTGAAGCTGACGTTTATATAGCTGGATGGTATTCTCGTAGCCGAGGTAGAGGGCGTCGCAGATGAGGGCGTGGCCGATCGAGACCTCGTCGAGGTGGGGGATGTGGCGGGCGAAATATTGAAGGTTATGGAGGTCGAGGTCGTGGCCGGCGTTGAGGCCGAGGCCGAGCTCGTGGGCGCGGAGGGCGGCCTGGTGATAGGGGGCGATGGCGGCGGTGGGGTCGGCGTGATAGCCGTGGGCATAGGCCTCGGTATAGAGCTCGATGCGGTCGGTACCCGTCTCGGCGGCACCTTCGACCATGGCGACCACGGGGTCGACGAAGAGGCTGACGCGGATGCCCGCTTTCTTAAAGACGCCGACGATATCCAGGAGGTAGTTTTTGTGCCGGATGGTGTCCCAGCCGTGATTGGAGGTGATCTGGCCGAGCGCGTCGGGGACGAGGGTCACCTGGGTGGGCTTCACATCGAGGACGAGATCGACGAATTTCTGCTCTTGCGAATTGCCTTCGATGTTGAACTCGGTGGTGATGATCTTTTTGAGGGCGTAAACGTCGCTGTAGCGGATATGGCGTTCATCGGGGCGGGGGTGAACGGTGACGCCGTCGGCACCGAATTCCTGGGCATCGACTGCAGCTTTGACCACATCGGGATTATTGCCGCCGCGGCTGTTGCGGAGGGTGCCAAATTTGTTGATATTTACAGAAAGTTTCGTCATAGTGCTCGATTGAGGGCCTAAAAATGGTGGGTCAAAGGTAGGGTAGGTCGAAAGGTAAAAACAGAAATTTTTTTATATACCAGTATATACCTGTTCATATTCCGAAAAAAGTATTATTTTTACAACACGCCACTTGCGTACAAATGTGATTAAAGGATGAAAACCAAATCTGTAACAGACCTTATTCAGATCGATCCTTCCCTGACCACGCCCGTTTATAAACAGATCGTGCAAAGCATTTCCCGGAACATCGACAACGGTGTGCTGGTAAAGGACGACATGCTGCCTTCTGTGAACCAAATCTCCGCGGAGTTCTCCTTAGCGCGCGGATCGGTATTTACGGCCTATAATGAGCTACGTTCTTCGGGCATCATCGATTCGATCCCGGGTAAGGGTTACTTCGTGCTGAGTACGGAGACGAGACAGAAGAAAAAGATCTTTTTGCTTTTCAGTACGTTCACGACCTATAAGGAGATTCTTTACAATGCGTTGTTGCAGCATTTGCCGGAGACCTGCTCGCTGGATATTTATTTCCATCACCACAGTATCCGGATGTTCGAGAACCTGATCCGGGAGCAAAGCGCCTATTACAATACCTATGTGATTATGCCGGAAGTGAGTGAGAATACATCGGCGATCTTATCCAAGCTGGATCATAAGCATACGTTTTTGTTGGATGTGGGGTTAAAAGAGTACCGGGAGGAATATCCGGGGGTCTATCAGAATTTCGAAAAGGACATCTATTCCATCCTGCTGGACTCCGAGAAGCTGGTGCGCAAGTATAAACGATTGATCCTGCTGTTCCCCGAAGGGCTGAAGACCCGGGATATCATCTCCGGGTTCCAAAAATTCTCGAAGCGGAAGATCATTCCGACGGAGGTGCGCAGCGGTATCCGGGTCGGGGAGATCCAGAAGGGCGATGCCTTCATTGTGATCGACGACAACAACCTGGTGGATATCATTCAATGTGCGCGGCAAGGGGAATGGCTGCTAGGCAAAGATATCGGCGTCATCTCGTATAACGAGACGCCGCTGAAGAGTGTGATCGGCAACGGGATCACGACGATCACCACCGATTTTACGGCGATGGGCCGGGCCATGGCGGAGATGGTTGTCAGCGGCAAGCGGGAGGTCGTGGAGAACCCTTTTGTGATCATCGATAGAAAATCTTTTTAGCATATGAGTAGTATTCTGGCGCCCAAGCTGCATTTTCGACGACTGGAGCTGCAGGGCGGATCGTTGGACCGGATAAGCCGGCGGGTAGGGGACCTGAATGATATCTTTCATGATCAGCGGGCGTATGCTGCATTACCCAAGGATAAACTGGTGTATGAAGTGGTCTCTTCTTTCCCGGTGCCGGATGGAACGGAAGGCGGCCTGTTCATCGGGATTACGTATATCTATCCGGGTAAGGTCGGCGACGAGTATTTTATGACCAAGGGGCATTTCCATAAGATCAGGAACCGCGCGGAGGTCTATGTGTGTATGGAAGGCGAGGGCATGCTGATCCTGATGGACGAGGACAGGACGCGAACGTGGGCGGAGAAGATGGAGCCGGGCAGTGTGCATTATATCAACGGCTTTACGGCGCACCGGACGGCCAATACGGGAAGCGGCATGTTGTCTTTTGGCGCCTGCTGGCCGAGCGATGCGGGGCATGATTACGATACCATTAGTGAACACGGGTTTTCAAAAATACTGGTCGAGCGGGGTGGAGTTCCCACGCTTGTCGACCGGGCTTGAATCGTATGAGCAATTATTTTGTAGGCATCGATCTTGGTGGGACCCGGATAAAGATCGGGCTGGTTTCGGGGGATGTGATCCTGTCGAGGAAGATCGTGGCGGCGGATGCCGCCGGGGGGTTGGCCGCGAGCCTGCCCGTGCTGGAGCAAGAGATCGACGGATTGTTGCAATGTGCGGGCACTGGTGTCCATGCGTTGGGCGGAGTAGGGCTGGCTTTTCCCGGGATCGTCGATCCGGTGGGTCAGCGGATCCTGAGCACCAATCAGAAATATGACGATGCCATGCAGGTCGATGTCCCGGGCTGGGTCAAAAAGCGTTGGAACGTTCCTTTTTTTATCGATAATGATGCGCGGATGGCTGCGGTGGGGGAATGGAAGTATGGTGCCGCCAGGGATACGGACAATATGGTGATGATGACCATCGGGACCGGCATCGGCAGTTCGGCGGTGATTGAAGGAAAGGTATTGCGGGGACGCCATTTTCAGGCCGGGGTCCTCGGTGGGCATATCTCGATCCGGTATGATGGCCGGCCCTGTAACTGCGGGAATATCGGTTGTATCGAGGCTTATGGGTCGACGTGGTGTCTGGCGGAGACCGTGAGATCGGCAGAGGATTATGCTGCCAGCGTGCTGGCCGCAGCGCCGGTGATCGATTATTATGCGCTTTTTGAAGCGGCGGCAAAAGGTGACCGGCTGGCGATACGTATCCGGCAGGAATGTCTGGATATCTGGGCCGCGGGTGTCGTCAATCTTATCCATGCCTACGATCCCGAGGTGGTGGTGATCGGCGGTGGGGTGATGAGCAGGCCGGATGAGCTATTGCCATACATCACCGAAAGGGTCGGGCGCCATGCGTGGACGCCATGGGGGAAGCCGGCGATACGTGCTACGGCATTACATAGCGATGCGGGCATATTGGGAGTCATATACTGTCTGCAACATAACATATAACTATGCGATCAAATTATGACAAGTTCCCTTTTATCCAGGTAAAGGGCCAGGACGATGCTTGCCTGGAAGGATGGGAGGCGGTTTGCAAGGCCATAGCGGCTGCCGTAGACGGGGCCGGCGGTGCTGGTGGAGTTGGGGGCGCCCGTGATGCTGGTGGCCGCCGGAAGGTGGTGGTGCTGGAATGTTATCCGGGGGTACAGGATGACGAGGTCTTGCCGCGGCTGCAGGCGGCGTTGCCGGGACGTTGGATCCTGACGCGTGAGGCGATGTGGCCGGAGGAGAAGATACTGCGTATGGTCTATCCCGATGTTACCGATGATGCGGTCTTTGGGTATATCACGCGGCTGGAGATGGATGATCTTTTTGACCCTGTAAAGCGCGAATCGTTATTGACGTCGATGGGCGCGGAGACGACGTATGTTTATGGACCCGGCGCCGCGGTGCTTTGCGGGCGGTGGGATCTGCTGGTCTATTTCGACATGCCGCGTTGGGAAGCGCAGCTGCGTTTCCGGCGGAACGAGACGGCGAATCTGGGGCTGACCAACAAGACGTTAAAGGCTTCGCTTCAATACAAGCAGGCGTTCTTTGTGGACTGGCGGGTTGCCGACAAGCTCAAGAAGAAGGTGATGAATGGCTGGGACTATGTTGTGGACACTACCGTTGCCGGGAAGCCGAAGATAGTCGCCGGCGCGGTGCTGAATGCCGCGTTGAGACAGGCGGTGCGGCGGCCTTTCAGGGTAGTGCCTTTTTTTGATCCCGGTCCGTGGGGCGGCCAGTGGATGAAGGAGGTCTGCGATCTGGATCCCAGGGAGCCCAACTATGCCTGGTGTTTCGATTGTGTGCCGGAGGAGAATAGTTTGTTTTTCCGGTTTGGGGCCGTGCTTTTCGAAACGCCGGCGATCAACCTGGTGTTCGAGCAAGGCCGCGCGCTGTTGGGGAATGCGGTGCAGGCGCGTTTTGGTGACGAGTTCCCGATACGCTTCGATTTCCTGGATACGATGGGCGGCGGAAATCTGAGTCTGCAGGTGCATCCAACGACGGAGTATATCCGCGAACATTTCGGGATGAACTATACGCAGGATGAGAGTTATTATATCCTCGATGCCGAGTCCGATGCCTGTGTTTATCTCGGGTTGCGGGACGAGGTGGACCCGGCGCGGATGATCGGGGCCCTGGAGGAGGCGCAGGGGGGCGGTAAGCCCTTCGATGCGGAGCAATTCGCCGGGAAGTGGGCGATCCAAAAGCACGATCATGTGCTGATCCCGGCGGGAACGGTGCATTGTTCAGGGAAGAACAGCATGGTGCTGGAGATCAGTGCGACGCCGTATATTTTTACGTTCAAGTTATGGGACTGGGGCCGGATGGGCATGGATGGAAAACCACGGCCGATCAATATCGGTCATGGGCAGCGGGTCATCGACTGGACGCTGGGGCCGGAGCGGACGAAGAAGGAACTGCTCAATGTCGTCGAGCCGGTGGCGGCGGGGCCCGGATGGCGGGAGGAGCGTACGGGGTTGCATGAACGCGAATTCATCGAGACGCGGCGGCATTGGTTTACGGAAAAGGTCGTGCACCATACCGCGGGCAGCGTAAATGTGCTGAACCTGGTAGATGGCCGCGAGGCGATCGTAGAGAGCCCTGCCGGGGCGTTCGACCCGTTTGTCGTGCATTATGCCGAGACATTCATCGTGCCGGCGGCGGTGGGCGAATACACCATTCGCCCATATGGAGCGGGAGCGGGGCAGGAGTGCGCAACGATGAAAGCCTATGTCAGAAAGAATTCCTAAAATATTTTTATGTCAGAATATGTTACTAAATCCATACCCGGGGAGAAGCCTGAGGTGGAATTTGTCAGCCGGCCCTGGGGAACCTTTAAACAGTATGCGAACAACCGGGATTGCACGGTGAGCCTGATGACGATCCTGCCGGGGCAACGATTGAGCCTGCAATCGCATACGGGGCGGGCGGAGCTGTGGATCGTGATCGATGACGGGGCTTCGGTGCAGGTCGGTGATGAGATCAGGATCTACAGCGCGGGAGACGAGATCTGGATACCTGCGGGTGAGCGGCACCGGTTGAGCTGTCCGGGGGACAAGCCGCTGCGGGTGCTGGAAGTGGCCTTCGGGAACTGGCAGCAGGAAGATATCCGCCGATACGAAGACGATTACAAACGATAGACGAATGCCATATGGAAAATACTGTATTCCTGCGCCGGACGGCCTATATCTGCACGGCCATCGCCTTTGGCGGCTTGTTATTTGGTTTTGACACGGCGGTCATTTCGGGCGCCATCGGGCTGATCAAAACGCAGTTTGCACTCAATACCTTGCAGGAGGGCTGGCTGGTCAGCAGCGGGCTGGCGGGCTGTATCCTCGGGGTGCTGGTCAGCGGGATGCTGAGTGACCGGATCGGCCGGAAGCGTACGATCCTGCTGGCGGCGGTTGCCTTTTTGTTGTCGGGGATAGGCTGTGGGCTGGCGGGGACTATCGATATCCTTATAGCGTCGCGGATCGTGGGCGGTGTGGGGGTAGGGATGGCTTCGGTCGTGTCGCCGATGTTGATCGCCGAGCTGGCGCCGGCGGACCGGCGGGGCAGGATGATCGCCTATTACCAGCTGGCTATTACGGTGGGCATCCTGCTGGCTTATTTTTCCAATGCTTTTTTTCTTACGTGGGGTGAGGCGCACGGCAGTGCGGAGATCTGGCGGCCGATGTTCCTGGCCATGGCTGCGCCTTCCGTGCTCTTTTTGCTATTGCTGATGCGTATCCCGGAGAGTCCGCGATGGCTGATCAAGGTGCAGCGGGGAGCGCAGGCCTTGGCTGTGTTACAGCGTATCCGGCCGGCGGAGATGGCGGCGGGCGAACTCGAGGACATGCAGCGTGCGGCGGCGAAGGCGGGTGCGCGGAAGCGTTCGTTGTGGAGCGGCGCGTTGCGGCTGCCGTTGCTGATCGGCATTTTGCTGGCGGTGTTCCAGCAGTTCTCGGGTATCAATGCGATCATCTATTACGGGCCGGGCATCTTCGAGAAGGCGGGTATCGGCGGCGGGAACGCCCTGGTCTTCCAGGTGATCATCGGCGCGATCAATATGCTCTTTACGCTGGTGGCGATACGCTGGTCGGACCGCCTTGGCCGGAAGTTCCTGCTGAAGACGGGGCTTGCGGGGATCATATTTTCGCTGGCCTTGTGCGGGATACTTTTTTATTCGGGCCATACGCAGGGCCTATTGCTGCTGGTCTTATTGATGGTCTATATCGCGTGTTTTGCTTTTTCGCTCGGGCCGGTGACCTGGATCATCATCAACGAGATCTTCCCCACCGAAGTGCGGGTACAAGCCGTGTCGGTATGCACACTGGCCTTGTGGATAGCGGTGTGGCTGGTGGGACAATTCTTTCCCTGGATGTTGGAAAAGGCCGGAGCGGCGGTCACCTTTTGGATCTTTTGCGGGTTCAGCGTGTTGAATTTCATGTTCAGCTGGAAGGTGGTGAAAGAGACCAAGGGAAAGACGCTGGAAGAAATGGAAAACTTATTTATCGCACCTCACTAAAATTTCCCTTTCATGATACAGATCAACCTCCCGCTGCGCGGTGGATTATTTGCCGTGCTGTTTTGCTGCGGGCTTCGTGTAGTTGCCCAGCCGCCTGCTCTTGCCGTCGATCACCGGTACAGTCCGCCGTGGTGGCAGACGCTGGTGTGTATGCCCGATGATCCTGTAAAGACGTTGATCGGAAAGGAGGGCCAGTTTTTTGGCGACTATGATTACAAGGGGCCGCGGGACTTTTCGTTCTCGTTGGGTTTGGATGGCCGCACGCCGCTTGTATGGCGGAGTCAGCGACTGTTGCTGGCGCGGGCGCCGATCCTGCGTACCGTGAAGACGGCGGGTGAGGTGACGGTCACCGAAGAAGCCTTTTTGCAGATACCGGAACCGGAGGGGTTGAACAGCGTCGTGCGGTATGACAGCCGGCGTGTGGAGCGCGGCTGGTCGAAGCCGCGTGTGGCCTGTGATGCGGCATTCAACAACGTTGCCATGGGGCTCAAGGGGCTGTCGGGAGAGGGGCTTGTTGAATTTCATATCCGGGTGAAGCCGGGGGCCGCCTATTCCATCGCTTTAGGATTTTGCGAGGGCCATTACGATACGGCGGGTACCCGGAAGATGCGGATACAGGTCGAGGGAGCGGAGCAGAAGGATATCGATCCGGTGAAGGATTTTGGAGCGCATATGCCTGGCATTTATACCCTCGATGGCAGGGATGCAAATAATAATGGAATACTCACGGTGGTGGTGAGCAATATGCCGGGTTCGGCGGACCGCGATGTTTTTGTCAACGGGCTCTGGATGTTCGAGGGAAAGGCTCCCGCGGCGGCCGATATCATTGCCGGCAGTCAAGACAAGGCGGCGGTGCTTTATGCGCCTGCCGCGGCCGTGCGGATGCCGGCGCGGCGTTATCATATGCTGGTGAAGGTGCGGAATGGCGGGACCGGTGCGGCAGTATTCCAACCGGTG
>Ga0134128_10002757_pt1 | contig 21594 bp, 18 predicted proteins | sample KB31754_FD_96462 | JGI IMG/M metagenome (GOLD analysis project Ga0134128, IMG submission 96462) | Terrestrial soil microbial communities with excess Nitrogen fertilizer from Kellogg Biological Station, Michigan, USA - KB3-175-4 | ecosystem: Environmental > Terrestrial > Soil > Unclassified ... | reverse complement strand
ACGGCAACGGCAACGGCTACGGCAACGGCTACGGCAACGGCAACGGCTACGGCAACGGCAACGGCAACGGCGACGGCGACGGCTACGGCTTAAAAATATCCCTCTACAAAAAAGAACCTGTTCATTACATTGATGGCATTCCTTGTGTTATCCGATCCATAAAGGGGGATTGTGCCTTAGTTGATGTCATTAATGTTGCATCCTTCGAATCGATAAAAATGTACGTCGCTAAAAAGGAAGGATTCTTCGCCCACGGAAAGACCATCAAAGAAGCCACCGAACAGGCTTTACAGAAATGGATATCTAACCAGAGCGTGGATGAAAAGATCGAACAGTTTAAGAGTCAATTCAAAAAGGGGGTAAAATACGCCGCCTCTCTCTTCTACGAATGGCATAGCCTATTAACCGGATCATGTAAGACAGGTAAAGACCTTTGGGTATCCCAACACGGGATACTATTGGAGTCCGATATGACCCGCGAAGAGTTCGTAGAATTGACCAAAAACGCCTATGGCGGGGATATTATTCGAAGGTTAACATAAACAAGATATTACTCCTATCCGCTAACGTGGAAAGCAGTTCGCCACGCCGGTCAGCCTTTTAGGCCCGGCTTTTGGCGGCAAAAACTATTATAACCAATGGATAATCTAAAACAACCAGCCCATCCTACAATAGAATCCAGACTATTCGATGGAATAGTCGAAATAAGAACTAAGGACGACGGCTTCACTAAACTTGAACTAGCCTCTCTTATGATAGCTCAGGGATATATTGCCGCAGGCGCTTACGAAAATGAGGAACAAGAAGGCGCTGAAATAGCAAGATGCTCGGTAAACATTGCTAAATCCGTACTTGAGGAAGCTAATAAATAAAACCATGCCTACACGTACATTAACATTCTATCAGAATTTTATTTTGCAAGATATAAAAGCCTCCCGACAGGGATATAGACCAATGACAGGCGATAGTAAGTTGTGCATGGAGCTAAAGAAAAAAGGATTAGTTGCTGAAAAAGAGGACTTATTTTTCATCATACCCGGAGCTACTTATAACTACAGAGGGAATAAATACACACTTTAAAAAATCATAATCATGAAACTTGAAATAGTAAAATTCACAATGACTGGAAGGATGCCAATTTTAAAGGATGATTTTGGCAAACCTCAAATATCATACTTTGTAAAAGCGACCGACGATAAAGACTCAGAAGTCGTATCCGAGTGTTTTAGCACACAAGAGCAAGCGGAAGTATATTTTGCCGGTCTAAAAGAACATCATTCAGTTCATGGGACGTATGGGCCAGTAAAAGAAGTCATTAAATCCGAAAATATATGAAAACATATAACTCATTCCCCGATCTGGCGCGTACATTCAAAATAATTGATTTGGATGTAAGGCTCCATGATGTAATGCCAGACACAATAATCGGGCTTAGCATCCATGTAGCACTCGAAAACAAAAAGCCTACACTTAAAATAGCCAAAGACATTTTAGATTCTTATCATCATAATCCGGAAATGATATCCGATGTCGTTGGCGATGAGACGATACAAATAATTAAATCCCTATTGGAGAAATAAGGATTGGTTTGATGGTTCATTTTCATACGGTTACTTTGATAATCCGGACTTTTCTAAGTTCGGATTTTTTCGTATGAAGAAAGGGCCCTAAAAAAGGCCCTCGTTACCGTACAAAATGAAAATAAAAAACCCATATAGAGCACTAAGTTAGTAAGTACTTCAGAAAAAGAAAAACAGCTATCCACCCTATTATCTCCAATGCTGGCTTAGTTACATTTTTTATCATGGTGATTTATTTTTTAGATAAAGTGAGCGATAAGAATACCGCCCACTGTCTGTTCCATTAAACTTTTCGACCCATTCTATTGAATGAGACATACACATAAATCATTGGTTAAAGCTGGAAGCGGTAGAAACCATTCCCGTCTGTTAAGATGCTTTGACCATAATGCTGGCAATATCGCCAGTAAGTTTTGCGGGGGCAGGATCAGGCCGTGTGAGCGGTTCTTCCTGCAATTGAAAGGGCTTCCCGTGAACCGGCTTATTGTCCCCTTCTATCCGCTTCACCCTATAGGGATTTACGGAAAGCACTACTTTGAGCGGCTTTACCCGGTTCTCCGTATGGTCGCGTTTATATCTCCGCCACCCCGCAATATTTTGAAAGAACTTTTTTCTTTTTAAAAGTCACTCTATAGAAATAGGGGAACTTATTGATCGTACCATTCGAAAACTAAAAAACATTTATCAGTGCATACCCGACATATTTCGAGTAGCCGGACATCCGCCGCGGCTTGTTCCAATCCTTTTTGAATAGATGCCCTATAAAGGCATTCTTCCCGTGCCGTATCTCTTTCTTGCTTGTATTGCAAAGCGCCCCAAGTAGCGGCCCCAAATCCTAATAGACAAGCCCATGCAATTATTTTCCAAAACATAGATTAAGATTTATAATTCATCCACTCATCCCAAGATAGGAGAGCATGAAATAAGGATTTAATAAAACGTATCATTTGTTTATTTTTATTAAAAGTTATCGTTCCGCTTCGTCTCCATTTCGTCTTCCATTTCCGCCATAGCTAAAGCGAAAAGAACGGAGATTAAAAATAATATCCCAAACGCCATCGCAAATGATCTGATAAGATCGGTTACCCCCGTAAAACAGGTTATTAAAATAGTTACGATTTCACCAACCATTGAAATCCCCCAAAGAGCAGTGCAAATATGTTCGAGTGTTTTCATAATCCTATCTACTGATATAATCGTAAAGTTCAGAATACTGTTCTATGAATCGCTCTACCTCTGTAGCTAATTTTTGCTTCCGTTTCGTTGCCTCTCGGACGGCATTTTTGTACGCTTCATCCCGAGCTTTGTAACTTCGTACTTTTCTCTTTTCATCTTTCTTCATTGAGCTAAGGTAATACGTACTTCCGGTATTTGCAAATATTTTTTAAGACTGAAAATCAGGCAAATAAAGAGGCCCGACAACTATTTCTAATTGCACGGGCCTAGATGAACCACGATAAACACCGCTTCTTTAAATAAGAACGTACTCCGTGTTTGGAATGAATGTTTTTGAGTTATAGAGGGCCAATAGGTCTCGCCAATTATGCCCAAACTTATTTTCGAAGTGAGGATTGTCATGGAAACCTTCTGGGAAGTCCCCTCCCCATGTCATTCCATACGCCTTCATAATCTTTACCACGATCATCCAATGCGGTCCTACTACATCGTCTTCTTTACCATCTGTTATCATTTTAAAATCGAAGGCCAACCCATAATTATGATATGATTGACCAGCAGCAGCCTTAGTGACTATTGGCCCCGGCGCTGTTCGCCCCTGAGCATATAAAGCATCGCTTTCGGCGAATGTTCTTAGCCCTTGGATAACGACAACCTGTACATTATCCGGCATAGCGGCCTGCGCTTCCGTCCATGCTTGAATAGCGGATGCCCTAAATCTAGGGTGTAGGGTTGTTAGATTCTTTATTGATTCTGTGTCCACTTTTTTTGTATATTTTCCTTTGTTTACGAATTAGGCTTTTTTCGCTTTTCCATCCTTGATGGTTTCCTTGTTTCCCATTATATACTTGGCTCATAGCAGCAGCACTTAGTCCATTTTGTTTGCAGAAGTATTGAAGACCAACTATTTCAATCCATTTCCCATCAGGATTTAAAAACTTAAATTTTTGCCTCCCCCTAATATTGGCAGCCGCAATAGCGCGACTTAATTTTTCTGATATAGGCTTCCCGTAATTAATGTTTTTTGACCCAAGATGAGCATCTGCGTTTTTCTTGTTTTGTTCTATTGTTTTCGGCTTACCCCTGAAGAAGTCTCCTATTTTTTTTCTTGTCTTTTCGCTTAGTTTAACTCCTTTGTTAGAATAAGCTGCGGGCTGATGATTGTAGCCAAACTCCCTATCATATGATTTAAAAAAATCTATCCAATGTTGTTCTGCATCTTTCAAAGAAAATATATCCCATTTCTGCAATGAAAAATAAACAAAATTCCTCTTCCCGTACTTATTGTAAGCATTTTGAAGATGTGGATTTTTATGAACCCCCTTCTTTAAATCGTACCGATGTCTCCTAACCCTTTGCCTCATATTTTTTGTACTGCCAACATAAATCTTAAAATCTATTAAATTACGAATGCCGTAAATAGATGGCTCAGGGGAATATATCATTCTCTCCAATTCATCAAGCGATCTTTCAACCTCCGCATCTCTTTCCTGATCAGTTATTGCACTCATTCTCCATAAATTTGATATAATGTTTCTCTATCTGGGATACTATAGATAAAATATGCCAAGGCCAACACAGCGAATATAAGTGCCACCACATGGCATACTTTCCAAAAAGTATCCTCCCATTTCATTTAAGCATTTTTGATCTTGTTCAATGCATCCTGAGCTTTTTGAACGATCTTTCTGCGAATGCTGGCAGGCGGATTGTTTGCTCCAACAAAAAACATAAAGATACCCCACGCGACAAATAGCACACCAATTAAGATCAATCCAAACGTACTCATATAATTTATTTTTTGATGACTAAAATATATTCCCATTTAAACCCACCACAGATTACTCTTTTACCTTTTGCGGCATTTGAAATCCCGGAAGTGGACATTTTTAACGCTCTGCTAGCCTCTGAAATGCTCTCCCATTTCTTAATAAAGTCTCCATTAGGTGATAGTTGGTTGACTTTAGTCCTATTTTTATCCCTTCTTTTATACGACTCTAACCTAGATTCAGGAAATTTACTTAATACATTCTGGCTACCTTTATAAGCCCACCTATACCCATAATGTGTCAAATTCTGGTTTTGGGCGCATGTGCATATTTCGCTTGATAAAAAACCATTCTTTTGAGCAGCAGCCATATTTTCCCATTCTTTTACTAAATCCCCATTCATATCGTATTGTAATATCGGAATACCAAATTTAGACTTATACCCTAATGCCAGATGAGCGTGTGATAAATTTTCAATGTCTGTAACCCACTCTAAATTATCCAATCTATTATCTGTCTTAATCCCATTTTTATGGTTAACGACATTCTTCCCATCTGGCTTAGCAATAAATGTCTCCGCAACTAACCTATGCACTCGTTTATAGTGTTTTTTACCGCATATAGTTAACGTAACATTCATATACCCATATCTATCTATAGCGGGTGTCAACATCGATCCATTTACCACTTGTCTTGCGTTCTTTTTATTTACAAATTCCCTATGACGCCCCCTAACCCTACCCTCAGATGACACTTCAAAGAAACCATTCATTTCTTTTATTATTCCCCATTGTTCCATTAAAACAGACTTTTAACTTTTCCTATAGTCTCTGGGCTATATTGTTTAACTAGGCCCTCTAATATAATCCAAGCCAATATCAATATGTAATAAAATAGCGCGTGGTTAGTTTTAAAATCCCAAAACAGCATTACAAAACCAACTATTTCATACCCGAAGTAAAGAACACATACATAAAACAGAAACATACTATACCTCTTAGCTAAGACACAAATGATATAAGCTCGAATTACATCCCATAAACTATCGGTTATAAATTTAAGCATCCACGCGTGTTGCACAGAGTAATGAAAGGTTGGCCTTAAAAACCAATCTCCTTCCGTTTTAGCCCATCTTGGTAAGAAATCCATTACCATCGACGGAGCCTCCTCTAACAACAGGCCAATGACGATAAGCAAAATACACCTCCTTACCACCTTATCCAGCATCTTCGCTTGGCGCAGGAGGTGGCGGAGGGGGAGGATTCCCCGGATTAGAACCGCTATCATCTTGCTGCGGATTTTCAACAGGAGGTTCTGAGCTTGGTTTAGGATGCGGCGATGGATGCTCATGCTGCTTTTTTTCTTCGTCTTTGTCTTTGTCGTGGGGGATCATGTTGATCAATTTTTAAGATGTATTTTTTATAAAGATAAGAGACCGTATTCGTCGCTACTGCTGATAGGGACGAACAAAAAACTCCTTTGGTGATGATTACAATGAGCCCACGTGGGAAGAAATCCAAGCGCCCGCGTCAGCAAGTACCCAATCACTACAAACAAAAAAACCCAAACACATCCCCCCAATAGTTTCTTTAAGCTGTTTCGAGAAGGCAAACTCAATTGCTTTTCGTATGCGCTCCCATAATAAATTTCCCATGGCCGTGGATATGATTTATTGGTAAACAATCTCTTTTCATTCATAGTAATTAGAATTTTATGATTGAGTAGGTTACGCCAATCCCAACAAATGGCGCTAGTTTTCCATCAAATACAGTTACCCCCGCCGATGGCCCTACTGACCAATGTTTCGCGGGAATATTAAATTTTTTGTATAACGCGCTTAACTGATCGTACTTTAGCCCACATTGGAAAAGTGCATTACTGGCTGAGTTGTACATGCCATATAAACGAGAAGTTGCCGAATCTTGCAGACCGATTTTTGCACGATAGGCTGAATCTAAATTATCCCTATCTTTTGTCACTTGTTTAACTAACGCTAATCCTTGTTCTGCGGATATACGCAGACTGTCACACGCCGCTAATTGCCCTATTGTATCTTTCTGTTCTTTTAGCCGCTGCAAGTCTGAGATAAGCCCAACTATCTCGTTTTCTTTTACCAATCCGCTATACCGGTCTGTATTAACAATAATCTGAAGGGAATCTATTTTTTTATCTTTGACAGCAATAGAATCTTTGTAGGGCAATACAGCGCTGTCTCTATTTAATTTTACTAGACTATCGATATACTTTTGATTGGCTGTATTATCTGGCAATGGTGGTTTTGCCGAACATTGACGCATGACCAAGAAACAAACAATTGCTCCAATCACTACATATAATATGGGTAAAATCTTAGTCACTTTGGATCAAAGAATTTCGTTTTTTGTTTTATCGTTAATGCGATCCCATCTAATCCGATACCGACCAAAAAACCGGTAAAAGGGCTTAGTTGCTGACCTAACAGGTCTGGACTAAACCTGAGAGAAACGACAATAAGTATGAGGACAAAAAGACTTCTTTTAGCGTTGTCTAAAAGGAGATAGGAGAACGACCATTTTTGCGGACTGGAAGGCGATTGCGGATCGCGCAGGGTCGTTCCCGCCAAAAGGACTAAAAAGTGCCCCAATAGGGCGAAGGCGAAGGCGGCTCCCAATACACCGGGATCATTCTTGCCAAGTATTTCTTGCCAAAAAGGGCTCATTTTAAGTGGATTTTAGCTTGTGTAAATATAGCTATTTTTATTTATTAGAAATAAACCAACTGAGCAACCATATTTTTATCACCGCTTTGGGTGCTAGTATGCATACACGGAACAGATCATACGAAAGACGCGGCCAATGATAATGAGCAGCGGCGGCATCTACCCCGTATGCTATATACGTAAACGCTTCCCATGCAAAATAAGCGATCATTATTTTTCTCAATTGACCGTCTTTCGAAATAATAAACTCCTTGCAAACAAAAGCCGCTATTCCCCATAAGACAGCAAATAATATTTCGTTAAAGTAAAAATTTTCGTACATTCTCATTTTCTGTTTTCGAGCAAAGTTTTTAGAGAGGACAATATGCTAGAATGCTCTCTTAATACTTTATTGTTTTCGTCCATCACGTCGGTAACGCGATCAAACATTTCCTTTCGCTCTTTATTGCTGTCTTCTCTTTCCTTTTTGCCATCTTTCATCATCTGTCTAATGAAAATACCCATGGCAAGTACGGCGACACCCAATACTCCATATTGTAATAAAACACTTTCCATAGGTTACAATGATGATATTTTAGCGTCTTTTACCACATGCCATCGAATAGGATTTTTGGGTCCATATCCGGAAACGCGGATGATTGGCAATCCATTTATCAAACTCACATTATATCCTGATTGATGGGTACTAATGCCTGAGGTAATATAGGGACTATTATAGGCTACGTATGGTTCTGAATAAATAGTTTGGAACCTATTGACCATGATCGTTTGCTTCCCGCTTCCCGTAAAGTTTTGAACGGTGTCGTAAGAGTAATAACAGATATCGAATGTCCCTGAACTATTAGGCGGCATCGATAATGTATCTATATTTACGTACGCGGCAGAAGGGCATATTACCATTCTGTTCCAAGTGGTATCGATAGAGGCTATAGCTCTAAACGGTAAAGGCGATGGAACAGTATTTGAATTGCCGATCACAATCGTATCAAAGGCAACTGATGTTTTCCACATGATATCCGTTGAGCTATCTTTGAATATATAGGTGCCGGTTGTAAGCCCTGAAATATTTATCGTACTGCCCGTATTAAATGGGAGTATCGGAGTGGTGGGACCCGATTGGAAAGTGACTATATTGAAAAGTTCTTTTGATCCAGACGCATAGGTAATTGATGGCGTAATTGATGCCGTGGTTGTTTTGGATGAAAGATTTTGAGTAGATGTATGTATAACTGGAGCGGCCAATGCGCCATTATAACAGCTTGTTCCTTGACTACAGTTTAACGCGCCCGGATTGGCGATACAATAAAAACAAGTGGGAGTAATTAGGGTTCCTGATGTAATAGTAAACGGGGAAATCTGTATTGGATATGGCATGTTTATCATGTCTGGGTATGTCCCATTCAGACCGCCTAATACATAATTACAAGAGGCTCGATTGTCGAATGTCTGCATAGATTTACCCCTTCCCCATACAAATGTTTGACCAATATTATTAACGAAATTAGCATTCCAGCAATTGGATGGCCCCATATACCCAACTACCCAATTGTGAGCGCCTTTACATATTCGTACTGGTGTATATTGCATGAATTCCTCTAACCCATTATCATAGGCATAAGGTTGAGGGGTTGATCCATTTGGCGGCGGGCTCACTCTATAATTATTCATTGAGAACATAACTCCATTACCTATAGAGCCGCATACATTATCTCCGCTAGATACTAGAGTAGAATCCGCTCCGATATAAAAAACATTACTTGAATTGGAGAATAGTTTTGCAGGGACGAAAGACTGACTTGTTGCGGGGTCTATTCCGGCGGATGCTGTCAAAAATGCAGAAAAATTCTGTGGTGTATTGGATGTAGATGCACTAGCGCCTCCCCAATATTTTGGATGATCCCCGCCGCCTAATACTTCGCCATCATCCAATAAAATAACGCCAAATGGGCCAGAATTGCAAATATCAATAGCGAATCTGCCGGCAGGCAATGTTATCTTATCCGGTAATTTATAAGTGACTGATGGGACAGTCCCCCGCTGTAATTGTGCTTTATTATTTGCTCCGGCCCAACTCCATACATTCCCTTTGCTATCGAGAGCCCAAAGCACGTATTGGCCAACCACTTTTACAATATGCGTATTATTGGGAAACGTTGCCCACACCCATGAAGTTTGATTAACGGATATATCGGTTCCATTCCCGTGCATCCCACCAGCCAATTCTCCTGCAATCCCAACTTGTCTTCCGGTCGTGCTGTCGGTTGTCCAAATAACATCTGTCCAAAAAGGGCTGGTATTACTTGCAGTGCATAAGGCCCCCGTAACCGGCGGAAGAGCGTTGCCAGCACTATCTACGGTTATATGCTGAAAATTCCCGTTCCCCCCGAATACGCTTCCGAAAATGTAAAGGTTACCGGCGGCGATAGGAGATATAGCTATTGCGTCATGTGGGCCTGCAAATATTTCAGACATATAAGATGCCTGATTTGTACATAATTGAGGTACGACATTAAGGTTGTTATATACCTGATGTGTAGAAGCCTTATATGCCAAATTACAATATTCAGCCAATGAAATATGATCAACGGTGTCCGAGTTGAGAACCCATTGCCCTTGTGTAAAAAGGGGAATAAAAAATAATATTGCAAGAGCATTCCGCATATTTAATGAATTGTATATTGGCCGCTGAAATATATTACATACCCGCCAGTAGATGAACCAGATCCGAAGTTTATCGTTAATGTGTTAGTAGATGTATTAGCGATTAAATTTTCTGGGTTTAGGCTAAGTGCCGTATTTGAACCAAGAACGCCATTAGCGTCCGTAGCGGCAGTAAAGGTGCTTCCTATTGGCAAAGATACCGTTACAGAAGAAGCCGTTGCGGCCAAAGTAATAGTCGCATTTATACTGCCAGCAAAGGTCACAATACTATCCGTTCTGGTATAGGTACACTTATTGCCACTTCCGGCAGATACATTAGTTCCGGCGGTCACCGTTGGTGTCCAAACACCTGAGCTTAATTTCGTAGAAGCAATGCTTATATCAGTAGAAGAATTACCACTATTATCAGCAACGGTAAAGTCTGATTTAAAATTAAGATTAGGCCGCTGTGTTTGTGCACTTGTATTAGCTTGTACGGTATTGTAAAAACTACCAGCCAATAAATTTAAAGTTGCGCCATTGTCCCTAAAATTAAGTGCATGAGTAGATGAATTATACCACATCATGCCATTAGTTGGGCTTGTCACATCTGATGCTGCCCCATTAAAAAACATGGATGCGTTCGTAGTGGTATTGGCCCCAATTTGTATAAAAGCGTTATTATCTGTTGTCGAACCGACGGCAAAATTAGTTCCTCCAAAAAACTGCGCCACTACCGTTCTATTTGGTGCGAATTTTATCGGATGTACGCCAACGCCACTTATTATAACCCCTATGCCTGTTCCATCTTCAAATACACTATATCCCGTCCCTGCTCCCGGCCGACCTTGTACTAGATTATCATTCGTTCCGTACGTTGAGCCAAAAGTAAGAGTAGAATTAGTATGATTGTTGGCTAAAGTTAAAGTAGTGCCACTAGTATTAAAATTACCGCTTGCGCTAGTAACGGAGCCATCCATCAATATATGAAATTCATCCGTGGTTCCAGCGCTACCGCTTCGCAATCTAAAAAGCATGCTTGATGCATTAGTGGCTGTATTGGTCGCCGATAGGTCAATTACTGTGGCTATAGTAGTTCCGTCGTTTAAGGTAGAATTAAGCTGCAATACGGGCTGTCCATTCGTTCCAGTAAGGCTATTGCTGGCCGTTATCGTCGTATTGTTGGTAACGCTTCCGGCAGTTAGGCCGCCACTAAACGTCTGAGAAGGAGTGAATGTATTACTGCCACTAAACGTTTGATTCGTATTTATAAAAGCCATTGTACCGCCACCATTAGGAACAATTATCGTCGTTGTAGAAGCGGTAGTTAACGCGCTAATATTAAAATCCAACAATTTAGTAGTGTCGGCAAAATCTCGAAGAATTGGATGCGATGCGTCGCTGTTGAATGGTGGCGATGAGCCGCCAGTGCCGCCACCGGGAGCCGTCAAATTACCCCCCACTACAGACAGCCCACTACCTATCCCAAGTTTGTGAACCACACTATCTGTTCCCTGAATAAGAATTGATCCGGTGGCAACTGTGACATTATTAATTACGGGAGGAGTATTGAAAGTAGGAATATTTGTGCCAGTGATCCCAAAAGGGAAACCGGTCGGACTACTGCCTGCATGAGCCCTATTGGCATCAAACCATATTGGATTCGCTCCGATTGAACCGATGATTGCTGGCCCATTGCTTTCATAACGCGTATACCCACCTGATCCCGGAGTAGATTGCCAAATAACGTTATCGCCGGTACCATACGTAGCATCATACGCCATTGTCCATGTATCCCCTCTACTGTTTTTAAAAGGAACGCCAGTATTCTGACTGGTTATCGTTCCGCTGAAAAATATACTCCCATCTACTTGTACTTTGTATACATTCAACCCAGATGCAGTGAAACTTTCGAAAGTAGAACTAGTTGCCCAATTGGACCCCGTTAAGATCATCTGCTCAAAATTAATAGCCGCCGTTGTCCCCGAATATTTTCTAAATACCACATTTGGGCTTGTGGAGCCACCGCTATCCTGATTTATAAATTCGGCATTTTCAATCCCATACCCGTTATTAAAGGGACTGCTAGTGTTGAATTTCCAAGTATTGGTGATCTGGGCTGTATCGCCAAAGGTTGGGTATCCTTCACCGCCAGCTACATGGTTGGGCACGTACGTGCTGACTTGAATATTAGCATGGTTGACCATATAGGCAACTGCTGCTGCCATGCCGGATGAAGACAAGTGGATACCGCCTGAGCCAGTTATAAAACTCGCTGTATTCGACGCAATCGTATCGTAAACCGCGCAATAGTATTGCGGCCAATTAACTCTCAAAAGGCTATCGGCTTCATATTGTTGTGTTGCCGCTGTTCCTGTCTCAGGCGTGTATATAATAATCGGCCATATACCAGCCCGTTGCAGTCTGGATAACAAAGCACCCATCTGAACTTTTATGTACGCCAAAATCTGTGGCGTTGTCCATCCCGCCGTTATCAAATTTCTAACATCATTACATCCAATATAAATAACGACATTGCGCGGTTGAATACGGATAACATCCATTAATCGAGCTTCGACATTTGCAAATACATCGCCAGATGAGCCAAAGGCGGGAACATACCCATAAGTAGCTGCTAGACGTTCCGACAATCTATTAGCGAACGACCCACCATCATACCCTTGTACTATTGAATGGCCCAAAACCGCTAAAATCGACCTATACGGGTTATCGGTTACTACGGATTGATAAACCATCGTGTAAGCACCAGCTTGAGACCCTAATGTATAATTCCCAAAAGTTGGGTAGGTGCCCGTAGTTGCATCGTTAAAAGTTGTGGACGGGAATACATATTGTACGGAATCGCTAACGGACGATGTCTGATCATAGACTGCAAACCGTACAGTATCTTGATGGATATACCAATGCAAGGTAAGCGTATCGCCCTGCGCGGGAGCAAGTGTAGCGGGTGTCTTAGTCGCTACAACAGTACCGGCGGATACAATAGTTAAGTTATGAGAACTTGTGGTTCGCAAATCAATCGCGCCCAATAACGGATTACCACCTGCGCCCTTGCCCCACGTCAATCCGCCGAATGCCGTCCCGATAGAATCCACACTTACTTTCACCCAATTGTCCATCCATTCTGAATAAGACGTTACATTTTTGTACAGATAATTGGTGTAGGTGCCGAACGTCCCACCACGAAATTTCAGAAAGTTCCCATTTTGAGCCAAAGTAACTGTTCCTGCTGTAGTGTAATTTTGTATAGCCCCAGACGAAGAAAAAAAGTAGTCGTTCCAATAGGATATGCCCAACGGGCTTGATATTTTTTGCGGGAGATTAAATGCGACCTGCGCTGCTGTTATTCCGCCGAATAAAGTAGTCGCCCCTTTTTTCACCTGACCATTAGATGCTATGAGCGTAACTGAATCTCCCACAGATAAAGAACTAGCACTTGTGACATGCTGCCACAAGAAAGGCTGATACGCAAAATCAAGTGTATCTGGCTTATAAAAAGAACCACCAAGCTGAGCGCTATCCAGTCCTGCCGGTTGCAATCCTTGAACAAAGGCAAACGAGAAAAGCCTATTTCTGCCACTATCTACCCATCTGGTTCTTGCCGTGTCCATTAAACCAGCTAGATTAGTTGTGGCTGTCAAAAACGTTTGCGTATTTCCACCGCTTATTGCAAGGGTGTTATTAGTGGCGTTCTGTGTATAGGTTAATGTTTGCCCATCTGAATAATGTGGGATATTCAAAACGCCTGCAACTAGACTAGCCGTACCGCTTGTACCTGTTGTTGTCAGCGTTACATCCACTGGATTTCCCACTCCATCATAACCCAAAAGCGTATTTGAAGTATTGGTCGCCATTTTAGCCAAGGTGACCGCGTTAGCTTGAATATTTGACGTAGCCACAGAATTGGCGGTCAACGAAAAAACTCCCGTATTCGTCATCGAAACGGCTCCCGACGGCGTAACATTATTTACGACATTGGCCGCTCCTCCAACAAATATCTGCCCCGAGTTTAAAGACGTTCCGACTTTTCCGGCAAGATCAGTAGTTAAATTTGTTACCTGACTTTCGGCTATTTGTATGGATACGCCAACGGCCGCCGTTGCCAGCCCCTTCCCATTAAGTGTAATTTGCGGAACAGTGGTGGCACTTCCAAATGTTCCTACGTTGCTATTTACAGTAGCTAATGTAAACACTTGACTTCCTGATCCGGGGCCAGCAGTTCCATCCCCCGTCAATTGGTTAATCCCACTGCCGCCGCCGCCCGTTTGAGGCGTCAAAAATAATTTCCGATTAACACTATCGTATGCTATTACGTAATTATTCCTTGTATTCGTTGTGTCAAATGGGAAGGTCATTAAAGAATCCGCGTTGCAATTAAAACACGGCGTTGCCGATACATATTGCGGTATATTCAACACATTTGCTATAAAAGTTGCAGGGCCGGTTGAACCTGAGGTAGTAAGCGTTATTGCATTTTGTTTAGCTGCAAAAATAGCCCAATCGCCGGGAGCTAAAGCGCCGCGCTGGCTTCCGCTTGCAGTTGGCACATTAAATACCAAAGAAGTTCCCAGAGAGGCGGGAGTCGTTGTGACAGAAATATCCGATCCTGCGTTGCTAGTTATGCTTAACCCTATAGCATTATTTTGTAGGGCTGAATTGGGAATATTTGTAAACGTATTGCTTAAGCCCGACATTGTTTTATTTGTCAATGTCGCTGTAGCAATCCATTTTTGGGCATCGCTTGTGTTGGTAACCAAATCCAAAGAAAGATTCCCTTTAATCAGTCCCGGATTTCCTTCGGAAAGATTATTGGCTATGGCAAAAAAGGCTCCCGATGCGCTAGTTGAATCGGTGTACCATCTGATTAAATTACCATCTGCTGTCCCATCTCGGAACCAATAAACTTGTATTTGGCCGCCGATAAATGTCCCATTACTTTGAAGGGAGCCGCCTACGTTAACAAAAATAGGGAACCAGCCATACCGGTATTTTGGAAGATTAAGATAGGACAAAACCTCGCTTGTCCCATTGTATGGCCTATACACAAAATTAACAGAATCGGCCTTTAGGCTTCTGGCCTCTACGTTAAACGCTTGCCCCGACCCTATTGGCTTATTTAAAGTCTGATACATCCCCGGAGGTTGCGAGGGATTGTATGTGGTTTGCCCTTTGGCAAACATAAAAAACGATAAGATAACTGTCGTTAGGACCGCTGACCGGTATTTATCCAGTAGAGCGATCCTATGGCATGTTTTCATGCTCAAATATTTAAGTGTACGTCAAAGAAGTTGTTACATTATCAAGAGACATAGCCACTCTGCTAACTATGTAATAAAAATTATTTATGTTCAAAATATTTCTCATCTGCGGATCGCCTATAATTCCATTATTTAAATTTGTATTAAACCAAGTCGTCTTTTGGTTCTCCGTATTTGGGTATCTCAGTACATTGAATTGATTATTTTCGGCACCTATTGGATAATTAATAGTTATAGCGGCGTCATGCGTAATAGTTTGATTAATTTGATAAGAAAGTGTATCGCTTCCAGCGCTCAACGCAGCATAAGGATCAGTTGACCCAAACCACCATTGTGCCGTCAATAACGCCGTAACCGTCAGAGTAGCCGTGTTAGAAGAAACTGGCCCAGCCGCGTTTGTCGCAATAGCCGAAAACATTGCACCACTATCCGTTAATTGAGCGTTCGTTAGTGTATAAGATAACCCCGTTGCTCCCGGAATAATCACTCCATTACGATACCAAGCAACTGTATAGGCAGTTGGTGATGTAACTGTTACTGTGAAAGTAGCCGACTGACCTACATTTATCGATTGATCAGCTGGATTGCTTATTGTTGCGATGCCAGCGGAAATTTTGTTAAAGATATTTTGAGCTAACGGCCATTGCCTCAATAAAGACAAAAGATAATTGGCAGTATCCCTCAATGTAAAGTCGGATGAATTTAAATTAAATCTATTCTGAACAGATTTTCTTACAATGTTAATTAGCACTGGCTGTCGCTGATTTATATCTCCACCTTTCAAAGCAATATTGCTTCCTACAGATACAACATCAGTATATTGGCATATTTTAGCGATAGACAAAATTGTTGCTATATTTAACTGTTGGCTCAAAAGAATGATATTTGATTATTGATCATGTTTTGATAAAGAGAAATACACGTTTCTGCTGAATATTGATCGCCGCCAGTATCAATAGCTAATTGCGCCGAATCGATCAATAAATCTAATAGTTTCAAATTGTCGAAGAAAACCTGATCATTCACTTTCGTCGGCTTGGCCTGTAATTGCTGAATTAGAGAATACAAAAATTGTACGGCAAACTGAACAGCAGCAAACAACAAAGAATATGTGTACAAAGTATTCCCGTCCACATCTACCCAATTAACGACCACATTGACGCTTATGTCTTTTGTAAATGGGTTGATTGTTATAGAAGAATCGGCTATCGGCCAATCATAAGTACCCAATAAAGTGTTGGAAATATCATACAGAAGTATCTTTCTGTCCGTGATGGCAACGTCCGATCCGGTTGACGTATCGGTTAAAAAAGCGGCGGTTTCGTCCGAAGTAGCCGCTACTGTAAAACTTGCCGTTAATGGCATGGCTTTTAATAGTTTAGCGAATATATAATTTTTTACTCAAAATACCCTTCTTTTTTTAAATTGTCTCTCATTTTCATTCTACCGACTATGTGACCATAGACATCTAAATTCGATGGTTTCCCTTTTTCTTCAGGCGGTCTTTGATTTATAAAATCATCATTATTTAAATACCCTTTAGATTTATATTCTGGTAATCTTTTTTTGACTGCGCCTTCACCCCCATTGAACCAAGCGAGGGTAAAAAACTCTAACTGTTTTGGGCTTAACTGTATATTATTTTGACTTGCTTGCCGTTTGACGTAATCTTGGCCGTATTTCATCATTGCGGCCTTGGCTTGGAGTGCTGCGTCTGCCGTTTTGAAATTATTAGCATCATGAAGTGGGTTATCATCCTCTGATGAGGCTTTCGATCCCCTGAATTGACTTGCAAATTCTTTTGGCAAATAGCCGCCTTTTACTAAATCCGGGAACCGTTCAGTGAATGTTTGAAACCCGAAGCTTTGCCCTCCATTAATTGGAAATTCTTTATCATCATAATAATCTTGATAACCATATTCGCCCGGCTTCCTGCCTTTAGTATCCGTTCCATTAATATTTTTATATAGACCACTCATCCCTTCCTCCATTGCAGATGTATAAAGAAGTGCCGGATCAATTCCATATTGTTTACCGAATTTTGTAGCCAATTGCTCCGATGTTCCGGAACCAGTTCTGGGCACTTCATTAACTTTCATAACCGTGTCCCCTCTACCTTGTAGATCGCCATATTTTTTTGCCCACTGTTGCAGATAATTAATCCTTGATCCGCTATCAATATAATTTGGTCTTGGTATTGATCCTGTTGGGATAGGCGGCTTATTCTCAGAAGTAACTAAAGGGGCGACCGATGTTGGATTTTTGGCTATTATTTCTGGCGCTGTAGTAGTCGGCGCTAGGCCAACTTTTGAATTATAATACCCTTCTATATCTGTGCCGAAATCTTTGTGTTGGGGATAATATCCGGGCATGTTACTTACTGGCTTATTCAAATAAGCATCAGTTAACCCGCTTCTTATATATGCCGTAGCGACTGGATTTAAATTTCCGAATGTGTCCCCATTTCTTAATTGATTTTGCTCATATTGAATAAAAGGCAATTGCTTAGATGTGAGAGAAAAATCCGGGTTAGATTTAGTGTAAACCGGTAATGACTGTTTGGAATCCAAAAAATTATTCCAGTCAGTACGTTGCTGATTTGTTATTGGCACATATCCAGCCGGTTCGCCTATTCCCATATCGTAATTTTTCCCAATCATTCAGAATGCCCCCCTCCATAATGACCGCCAGCCCCAGCGCCACCACCACTGGCTTTTTTATCTGGTTTTATAACCCCCAAATCTCTCAATATTTGTGGTTCAAATTCTCTCAGGAAATCATTTCCAAGTTTTTTACCTTGATACGGGTCCATAGTTGCTGTTATTGCTTCTACTCCGCGATTTATTATTGGTATCTGGTCTAATATAGCGCCAGTGCTTCCCATTGTTGCTTGCGCAATCGCAAATGGATCGCTATTTTTTTGTGCCGAATGCTCATAGATGTGTCTGAAAGTAGCACCCAATTGCATTATCTGAAATGGGAGTGCATGCTGCCACGGTCTACTAATTGGCGCATTCATTAATTCCAATTGGTCATGCAGTGTATGGCTTTGGTCTTTTTTTCGTTCTTTATCCGGATCATATTTCGTGTACATCCCTCCCATTGATTTGTACCCAAAATATCCTGTCATCCAAAGCGCAAGACCAATACTTCCTTTAGTCAATGCTCTGCCTATGTGATTGGCTTCATCTTCGGTTAAATTCTCTATGCCTTTAGAATAGGCGGTAGGAATGTCATACAACAATGCTTTGGGTAGGCCAATAGTATATAGTCCTACTCTTCTGGCAATATTTGTCGGCACGGTACTTACGGGTAATGCTAGTCTGGTTAGGAATTGTTTTAGCGCCCCCGTCTTTCCTTGATCACCCCATTCAGACATCTTTTTATTCATCCATTTGCTTACATCATTACTTTCTTGAAATATTTCATATTTAGCTCTCGCAAAAGCTCTTTGCCTAGCAGATTCAATTATAAGCGGATGATTGATGTCTATTCCTTTTCTACTTTGATCATCCAAAATTTTAGCCAACGAATATTCAAACATTGCTCTTTTAGCAGGAGCCTTTATTACTTGGTGCAAATCCGTAGGCAAGTCTAAGATAGGGATATGATTGTTTAATTGCTTCTCCAATTCTTTACCCAAATTCGTCTCACCACTTTTAAGAATATCTTTCGAGTCTTTTAAAAACTTTTCTGGATTCAGAAATTCTGAATAATATTTTCCAGTAGCCGCAGCATTAGCCCCCATGTCTATATCAGCCTTGCCTCTTATTTCTGGGAAGGTTTTTCCCCACAGACCGTTCAGCGTTTCTTCTATTGGTTTCTGGGATGCACTACCTATTGTAGCCGCTGCCGCCAATTTTTCTAAAACATTAACGCCAGAAAGAACAGATAATCTAGTGAGTCTATTTATCCAGCCTAATGTTTTTTGAAATTTCGTTTCTTTAGCAGCATAAGATCGTAGTTTTTCTTTTTTAATTTTAAATTCTGCGTTTACCAATCTCTGGTTTGCCTTTCTGTATTCCATGTCCTTTTCGAATGGTACTTTTGGCTTTTTCTCAGGCAATTCCATTGTATACTTTGGATTTGTCTTTTTTCTTCCCTCTACCATTTCGATATCCACTTCCAAATTGGACGCCTTTTTCTTAGCTTTTTCAGTAGCCTGCTCTCTGGCTAAAGGTTGATAGTTGGCTACGGCTTCTCTAATCTGGTTTTTGTCTATCCCCTTAACCACATCCTTCAAATCGTCATAAATCCTGTTTGTTATCCCCTCTACGCTTAAGACGCCATCCTTAAAATAATTAAGAGCTAGTTTACTTACGGCTTCTATAGTATGTATCGGTAGTGGGTTTGCGCCCAATTGATTAGAATCTCTTTTTATTGCCTGCTTTAATTCTTCTATTAACCCGACACGTTCTTTCTTTAGCGCGGCCTTTTTATCTCTTATGGTCTTTGCGACAGAAGGCGATCTGTCTGCATCTTTCTTCAATTCCTGTTCGGCCACTTTTTCTTTGGCCTCTTTCAAATCAGCAAGAGCCTTATCTCGTTCTGCAAAAGCCTGATCTAACCTTTTTTGAACATCTTCAGGAATTTTCCCACCATAATTTTCGGAGATAATAGACTTATTTCTGGAAGGACTGAAACTTTCATCCGTCTCTGCACTCATTGCATTCCCAAGTCCTCCCCACGAATTACTATTAATCCTATCGGCTCTTGTTTTTAAATCAACTTCATCATCCAATTGCCCCAATCGCTGCATTGCAATATCTTTTGCAGTAGCGGCTTCTGTATTATCTGGATTTTTATTAAGCGCAGTATTCGCCTCATGGAGTGCCGAGCGCAAATATTTTTCTACCTGCGCTAGTTGATGAGAATAATACTGCATGGCCCATCCTTCTTCTGGCGTATAAATACCTTTGCCTTGCCCATCAGAAAATACTCTCATAGCTACAACACGAGGCTCTATTTTACCAGAATCAACGGCCTCTTTTCCGGCTTGTAGGTTCTCGGAATCACTACCCAATTTTTTCATTTCTACTTGCGGTAGCCCAATAGTGGTTCGGAGTTCTTCAGAGATAACTCGTTTTATACCTGATGTATTTTCAGAGTCTTCTACAGACAATGGACTCCCTACGCCTTCTTTTGGAGGTAATGCGCCGCCTTCCCCGTTGGCCGGTGCGCCCGGAATAGGAGATGTTTGCCCTTGCTGGCTTGATCCCATTCCTTCACCTTGGCCGCTCCCCCCAGCGCCTTCGTCCCCGCTGGCGTGTGCGCCCACCGTTCCTGCTTGATGCTCTGGTATGGCATTTTCTTTTAATTTATCGTTTATAATATTTGATGTATGAATAGCTCTTGGTAAGTCAGAGGTTATTATTTTTGGAACGTCGCCGCCTGTTTTATCTTTCAATTCCCGTCCAGCGTTGCCAGCATCGTTAATCCCCTTTTTTGTCAGGTTAGTATTACCAGATCGGAAATTGTTTTTTTCATTATCTTCCGTCTGCCCGTGCCTTATAACGTGAACATCACCGTTAGTTCCATTGAACGTATCCAAGTCTCCATTATGCGTTTCTTGCTTGTTATAAGCGTCTGCAAATTCTTTTTTCTGCTCATCTGTCATCTTATCTATTTCTGGACGCCCCATTTCATCCCACACCTTGAATGCTTTCAATACAGAACTATGCGTGACAATAGTCGTGTTTTCTGGTTCTTCTTTCAGAATCTTATCGAATGAAGGGATAACCCGATTTATGAATTCGCCAAATGTTTCTCCCTGTGTTCCGGCTGGTTTTGTATCCCATTCCCTTACGACACCTTCGAGATGCTTTTTGGCCGCCTCATCCTCTGGCTTCCCTTCCATGTCGCCCAAATCCCATGTTCTGAAATTTGTCGTCGAATGAATCGTTTCTGAATTAGGAACCAAGGCAGATGCAGCACCCTGATTTGCCGCATCCGCTGGTTTTTCGATTACTTTCCCTTGCCGCCCTTCGGCTTCGGAGGCGTTGGTTTTGCCATTTTCTTTTATTTTTTGTTTAGATAATTCGATAGCCTTGTCAACTACCGCTTTGCCAAATATTTCTTCGGTTGGGGCGCGGGAACTAACTTCTTTACCATCCACCTTAGTAGTCTCCATAGCCTGCGATGCTATTTCCCTAAATATATCTTCAGGACGGTTTTCTGCAATGGCATCTTTGATTGGTTGTTCCATAGTGGGCATCTTCACCCTAATTTGATCTAAATTATCATGCAGCAATTGATTGAGTTCTGCCTTTTGCTTGTCATCGTCAGACGTGTGTAAATCGGTAATATCTTTATTGACTTCATGTATTTTATCCTCAATAATCGGCTTTATCGGCCCTGAAGCTGTTTTTAGTTTTCCTTCCAATGCTTTTTTACGAAGCTCATTATACACTACGTCGGCAACCTCTTTTTCATTCATGGGTGTGCCATCCGTT
>Ga0134128_10002752_pt1 | contig 21607 bp, 22 predicted proteins | sample KB31754_FD_96462 | JGI IMG/M metagenome (GOLD analysis project Ga0134128, IMG submission 96462) | Terrestrial soil microbial communities with excess Nitrogen fertilizer from Kellogg Biological Station, Michigan, USA - KB3-175-4 | ecosystem: Environmental > Terrestrial > Soil > Unclassified ... | reverse complement strand
GGTGGCGGCCAAGACCGGCCCTACACGCCGCGATGCAGCACCATCTCCAGCACGAATTTCGAGCCGAAGAAGGCGAGCACTAGCACCGCCATCCCGAGCAGGGTGAGGTTGACCGCGCGGGTACCGCGCCACCCTGCTGCCGCCCGGCCGATCAGCAGCACGCCGAATACGAGCCACGCGATCGCCGATAGCGCGGTCTTCTGCACCAGATCCTGCGTCAGCAGGTTGTGCACGAACAGCACGCCCGACAGCAATGCCAGCGTCAACAGGATGAAGCCAGCGGCAATCAGGCGGAACATCAGGGTTTCGGTGAGCGTCAGCGGCGGCAGCACGCGTGCCCAGCCGCCGAACTGACGCGCACGCAGCGCGCGTTCCTGCATCGCCAGCAGCACTGCCAGCAGCGCGGCGATGGACAGCACGCCGAATGCGATCAGCGCCAGCGTGACATGCAGCTTGATCTGCCAGTCCAGCGCGATCGGCATGGTCGGCGGTGCGAGGAATTGATCTATCGCCAGCAGCAGCGCGGCCAGCGGAAATACAATCACGCCGAGGGCGGCGACGACCGGTCGCGCGATGGTCACCACCAGCGTCAACGCGGCAATCACTGCCGCAACCAATGACAGCGCGGCGAAAAAATGCAGATCCAGCGCGCCGCGGTGGGCGAGCAGCAGCGCCGCGAAGTGCAGCACCACCGCGCAGGTGCCGGTGAACAGCGCGATTCGCCGCGGTGCGATGCCCTCCTGCAGCAGCGGTCGCGCCAACGCACCGGCCGCGGCCAGGTACAGCGTGACGGCAAACAGAGCAATCAGGTCAACGACGAGTAGATGTGCCGGCATCGGGCGAGTGTCGCACAAGGCGCGGGGAGACGGGAGGCGGGGCCGCACGCGTCATCTTGCCAATCGTCATTCCGGGGCCGCCGAAGGCGGAACCTGAAGCCGCCCTCATTTCTTCGACAACAGCGGGTTCCGGGTTCTGCCGCGGACTTCTTCATCCCCGGCAGAACCGGAATGACGAGGAGAGGAGGTCGGTCTTACAGGGTTCGAGCCCCGAGTCCGTCTCCGCTATAATTCGGCGTTCCGCATCAAACGATTCCCCATGTTCGAATCCCTGAGCCAACGTCTTTCCGCCACTGTCCAGCGCCTTGCCGGTCGCGGGCGGCTGACCGAGGAAAACATCCGCGAATCCCTGCGCGAAGTGCGCATCGCGCTGCTGGAGGCCGACGTCGCGCTGCCGGTGGTGCAGGCACTGATCGAGCGCATCAAGGTGCGCGCGGTCGGTCAGGAGGTGATGAAGTCGCTGACGCCAGGCCAGGCGTTGATCAAGGTGGTACGCGACGAGTTGACTGCCGTGATGGGCAGCGCAAACACCGATCTCGATCTTTCCGCGACGCCGCCGGCGGTCGTGCTGATGGCGGGTCTGCAGGGCGCCGGCAAGACCACCACGGTAGCCAAGCTCGCCAAGTTTCTCGCCGAGCGCAAGAAGAAAAAAGTGATGGTGGTGAGCTGCGACGTCTACCGCCCGGCCGCCATCGAGCAATTGCAGACGCTCGCGCAACAGGTGGGCGTCGGCTTTGTGCCGTCGTCGGCCGGACAGGATCCGATCGCGATCGCGCGCAATGCGATGGATGCTGCCAAGCGCGAAGTCGCCGACGTGCTGATCGTGGATACCGCCGGCCGTCTGCACATCGACGCAATGATGATGGACGAAATCAAGGCGCTGCATGGCGCGTTGCATCCGGTCGAAACCTTGTTCGTGGTGGATTCCATGACCGGGCAGGATGCGGCGAATACCGCCAAGGCCTTTGCCGAAGCGCTGCCGCTGACCGGCGTGATCCTGACCAAGACCGATGGCGATGCGCGCGGCGGTGCGGCGCTGTCGGTGCGTTACGTGACCGGGCGGCCCATCAAGTTTCTGGGCGCGGGGGAGAAGCCCGATGCGCTGGAGCCGTTCCATCCCGATCGTGTTGCAACCCGCATTCTGGGCATGGGCGATGTGTTGAGCCTGATCGAGGACGTGCAACAGAAAACCGATCAGGACAAGGCGGCCAAGCTCGCGGCCAAGGTCGCCAAGGGCAAGAAGTTCGATCTCAACGACATGAGGGATCAACTCGAACAAATGCTCAATATGGGCGGGCTGGCCCGGCTGATGGAAAAATTGCCGGGGGTTTCGAGCCTGCCGGATGCAGTGAAGTCCAAGGTCAACGACAAGGAAGTGAAGCGGATGATTGCGATCATCGGTTCGATGACAAAGAAGGAACGCCGCCATCCCGATCTGCTGAACGGTTCACGCAAGGCTCGCGTCGCTCGCGGCTCCGGCACGCAACCGGCGGAAGTCAATCGGCTGATGAAGCAGCACCTGCAGATGTCGAAAATGATGTCCAAATTCGCGCACGGCGGCATGAAAGGCCTGATGCGGCAGATGTCGGGCGCGATGAAGGGGATGGGCGGCCCCGGCATGCCGCCGCGCTGAGTTGCAACGGGGCTGGGCCATGAATGGCTGGGCGCATGAATTGGCTTCGCGCACGCTGCAATCGGTGGCAGGGGAATCCGGCCAGTGCCCGCACCACCCCTCCCCAACCCCCTGATTTGGCCCTAGCTTTTCCGCAAATTTCCGCTACAATTGTCCGTTTTCCGCGCCCTTATCCCATGCGGCCGGGCGTACTTCGAGAGTGAGAAGAACAATGGTGAAGATTCGTCTTTCGCGCGCAGGCGCCAAGGGCCGGCCGTTCTACCACGTGGTGGTGACCGACCAGCGCAGCGCCCGCGACGGCCGCAACATCGCGCGGGTGGGTTATTTCAATCCGGGCGCATCCGGTCCGGAGAAGCGTCTGGAGATCGATCTTGCCAAGGTGCAGGAGTGGGTCGGCAAGGGCGCGCAGTGTTCGGACAAGGTGCAACTGCTGGTGAAAGAAGCCGGCAAGCAGGTCGCGGCGTAAGCAATGAACGAGGCGATGGACGAGCGGCGCGTGCTGCTCGGACGCATCGTCGGGCTGTATGGCGTGCGCGGCGAAGTGAAGATCGAGTCCTTCACCGAACCGCGCCTGCGCATTTTCGATTACAGACCCTGGTTGCTGGAACGCGGGCCGGGTGTGATCGATGAAATCCACGAAGTGCATGGACGCGCGCAGGGCAAGGGCATGATCGCGGCGCTGCAAGGCATCGCTGATCGCGATCGGGCCGCAGGGTTGATCGGTGCGCGGATTTTCATCCCGCGCGTGGCGTTGCCGGCGGCGGCGGAAGGCGAGTTCTACCAGAGCGATCTGGAGGGTCTCGAGGTGGTAAACGCGCGCGGCGTCAGTCTCGGTCGCGTCAGCCACCTGTTCGAGACCGGTGCGCATCCGGTGCTGGTGGCGCGTGATGCGAATGGCCGCGAGCACCTGATTCCGTACGTGCCGGATGTGTATGTGCAAGCGGTCGATCTGGATGCCGGGCGCATCATGGTCGACTGGGACGAGGATTTCTGACGGCAGCAAGACGCAATGCGCATTGATGTCGTTACCTTGTTTCCCGATTTTCTGCACGAGTGTATGAAGATCGGCGTAGTGGGCAGGGCGGCCGAACGCGGCCTGTTGCAGGTGCAAGCCTGGAATCCGCGGGATTACGCCACCGATGCCTACCGCAGTGCGGACGATCGCACCTATGGCGGCGGCCCCGGCATGGTGATGTTGATCGACCCGTTGCGCGGCGCATTGCGGGCTGCGCGCGAGGCGGCAACGCAACCCGCGCGTACGATTTACTTCAGCCCGCAGGGAGCGCGGCTGACGCAGGACAAGGTTCGGCAACTGGCGCAGGCGCCGCGGCTGATCCTGTTGTGCGGTCGCTACGAAGGCGTGGACGAACGCCTGTTGCAGGCGGAAGTGGATGAAGAACTGTCGCTGGGCGACTACGTATTGTCCGGCGGCGAACTGGCCGCGGCGGTGCTGATCGACGCGGTCGGCAGGTTGCAGGAAGGCGCGTTGAACGACGCGCAATCGGCGCAGCAGGATTCTTTTTCGGATGGCCTGCTGGATTGCCCGCACTACACGCGCCCGGAGTCGCACGAGCTGGGTGAAGTGCCGGCGGTGCTGATGTCGGGCGACCACGCGGCGATCCGCCGCTGGCGCAGGAAGCAGTCGCTGGGCCGGACGTGGCTGCGCAGGCCGGATCTGCTGGCACGCTGCGAACTGGATGAAGTATCGAGAAAATTGCTGGAAGAATTTCGGCAGGAGTTTGAAGTTGCAAAACGGCAGAAGCATTGAAAGTTGCTGCCGTCATTCCGGCGAAAGCCGGAATCCGTTTTGATCTTGCTGGCTGTCCAAAAAGCAAAATTCCGACCTGTGCCGGGATGACGAATTGCAGGATTTGTCGCGGAGGAGTCGCGACGAAGGATAACGACGGAGTTGTAGGTGCGGCCATGGATGGACGCTTTTGGATTTGATGGTGCAGGATGCCCCAAGCTGGCCATCAAGCTGGTCGAGCAGCGATCATGGACGATCGCAAGATGAACCCCAAAGAACCCAACCCGCGCGGCGGTGAATGCGCGCATACAAACATGATGGTGACGCCATGAACAAGATCATTGAACAATTCGAAGCCGCACAGATGGGCCGCACGCTGCCCGAGTTCGGCCCCGGCGATACCGTGGTCGTCAACGTCAAGGTGAAGGAAGGCAACCGCGAGCGCGTGCAGGCGTTCGAAGGCGTGGTGATCGCGCGCCGCAGCCGCGGCCTGCATTCGGCATTCACCGTGCGCAAGATGTCGCACGGCACCGGCGTGGAGCGCGTGTTCCAGGCGCACAGCACCGCGATCGATTCCGTGCAGGTCAAGCGTCGCGGCAAAGTGCGCGGCGCCAAGTTGTATTACCTGCGCGGGCTGGAAGGCAAGGCTGCGCGCATCAAGGAAGATCTCGCCGCGCGCACGACGGCTTCCGCGGAATAAGCTTTCGCGAAAAAGGTGGTCATGGATGACCGCTTCTGTCCTTGAGGTCGAAGGATTCGCACTGATCGCCCGGCGGGGTGGACAGCAATCAGGGACAATCACAAAGCCGCGCGGAGCGATCCGCGTGGCTTTTTGTTTGCGGAATCGATGATGCAGTTGTTGGGCCGGCCGGCTTGAGCTGTCAGTGACATTGCACGACGCCGCATCCCAGCCCAAATTAGTCGGGCTGGACGCGCGGGATTGCAAAATTCAGCCTGGGCTCGCCCTTCGTTCAAATTCGTCCTTGATGATGTCCGGGGTCCCGCCGGGATGACGCCGTGGGGAAAACTCTGCGGCAAGTCCCCAAGGGCTGCCCCATCCGCCGTCCTCACTCTATTTCCGTCAGCGACAAGAATACATTGCCAATTTTCACCTGAAAGGGTGAAAATGACGGGATGTCCCTGCACCTCACCTCCCGCCAGTTCGCCATCCTTGCTTTCATCCGCGAGCATCTGGAGCGCGAGGGTCATGCGCCCACGCTGGAGCAAATCGGCCGGGCCATGGGCATGGCCCACGTCAGCGCCGTGTCCAAGCATTTGCGCGCTTTGCAGGCCAAGGGCCATCTGACCATCACGCCCAATCGCTCGCGCGGTATCCGTTTGAACCATGCGTCCGAAGTGCTTGATCCGTCATTGCTTGAGCTGCCGCTGATCGGTCGCATTGCTGCCGGCGAGCCACTGTTTTCCGAAGCGCGAGTGGAACGCACGCTGCGCCTTTCCGCCGGGCTGTTTCGCTTGAAGCCCGACTACCTGGTGCGGGTGGTCGGCGACTCGATGCGCGACGAAGGCATCCTGGATGGCGATCTGGTCGGTGTGCACGTCACGCCGGTTGCGCGTCACAACCAGATCGTGGCCGCGCGCGTCGGCGGCGATCGTTTCACGATCAAGCGCTTATATTGGCAAGCGGATGTGATTCGGCTGTTGCCGAACAGCCCGGGGTTCCAGCCCATCGACCCTGATCCCACCGAGGACTTCGCCATCGAAGGCCTGTACGCAGGCTTGATCAGGACGGGCCGATGAGCGCGGCGCGTGCCCTGGCGCCTCTGCTGGCGGATCGTCAACTCTGGCAAGGCCGTGCGGCGCCGACGGACATCCCCGCACAACCGACCGGCTGGCCGGAACTGGACGCCGCATTGCCCGCGAGCGGCTGGCCGGATGCGGCGCTGACGGAAATCCTGTTGCCCGCCGATGGCGTAGGCGAATTGCAACTGCTGCTGCCGACGCTTGCGCGACTGACGCAAACGGATCGCCCGATCGTGTTGATCGCGCCGCCCTATCCACCTTGCGTGGCGGGTTGGCGATGCGCGGGCGTGGACATGCGTCAGGTTGAAATCGTTTCCACCGCTGACGACAAGTATGCCTTGTGGGCAACCGAACAATGTCTGCGCGCGGGTTGCTGCGCGGCGGTGCTGGCGTGGCCGCGGCAGGCGGATGATCGCAGTTTGCGCCGCTTGCAGGTCGCCGCCGACAGCGGGCGCGCGCTGGCATTCGTGTTCCGCGATCGTGCCTGTGCCGCGCAAGCTTCGCCGGCCGCGCTGCGGCTGGAAATCGAAATCGCGCCTCCGCGCTTGCGCGTGCGCAAGTGTCGCGGTGGCCCGATTCCGGCGAGCGCGGTTCCGTTCCATTTCGATCGCGAGCGATGAGGACGCACGATGTTGTGGGCGTGTCTCTCGCTGCCGCATCTGGCGCTGGATGGTGTCCTCCGCCAGCGCGCCGATGCGCGCCGGCCGCTGGCGTTGATCGACGGGCCGCCGCATGCGCGAACGCTGATCGATGTCGATGATGGCGCGCGCCGCGCCGGTTTGCGCGCGGGCCAATCATTGGCAGCGGCGCAGGCATTGCTGGCGCGATTCGACGCGGTGCCGTTTGCAGCGGATGCGGCGGATCGCCAGCAGCGGTTTCTCGCCGCGGTGGCCTATCGCTACAGTTCCGACGTGGCGCTGCTGCCGCAGGCGATCGTGCTGGAAATCGGCCGCAGCATGTCGCTGTTCGGGCCGTGGCCGCGGCTGGCGGCGCGCTTGCGCGAAGACTTGCAGCAGCTCGGCTTCCGCCACTGCCTCGCCGCGGCGCCGACCCCGCACGCGGCGCGGATATTGGCGGGTGTGGCGGATGGCATCGAGATCGCCGATGCGAAGGGCTTGCGCGAAACGCTGCAGCGGTTGCCGGTGGCCCAGGCGGATTTGCCGGAAAATGCCGCATCCGAATTGGCGGGCATGGGCTTGCGCACGCTCGGTCAGGTGTTGCGCGCGCCACGCGATGGACTGCAGCGCCGCTTCGGCAAAGGGCTGCTGCAAGCGCTGGATCGCCTGGTTGGCGCGGCGCCTGATGGCCTGAAGCGGTTCCGTCCTCCGGATGTGTTCGACCAGCACATTGAATTCGCCGGCGAAGTGGCGAACCTGTCTGCGCTGCTGTTTCCGTTGCGGCGCTTGACTGCCGATCTCGCGGCGTACCTGGCCGGCCGCGATGGCGGCGTGCAACGTTTTGCGGTGAAGCTCGAACAGCGCGCGAATGCGACCCTCGTCAACGTGGAATTGCTGGAACCGCTGCGCGATCCGGAGCAGTTGTTCGAGCTGGCGCGCGGTCGATTGGAAGCGCTGCGCCTGCGCGAGCCGGTGCTGGCGATGCGTGTGCTCGCTACCGAACTGCCGCCATTGGTGCCGAATGGGCGCGATCTGTTCGATCAGCGTCCCGCGCATGCGCTGACGATGATGCAATTGCGCGAACGCCTGCGCGCGCGGTTGGGCGATTCGGCGGTGTATCGCCTGCGCGGCACCATCGACCCGCGGCCGGAGCGCGGGCAATCGCGCGAGAGCGATTTGTCCGCGGATGCGGAATCACGGTCGCGCCCGACCTGGTTGCTGGAACGGCCGATTCCCTTGCGCGGATCGCCGCCGCGATTGCTGGCCGGCCCCGAACGCCTGGAAACCGGCTGGTGGGATGGCGGTCCCGTGCGACGCGATTACTACGTCGCGCAAACCGCGCAAGGGCAGCGCGCGTGGATTTTCTGCGCACCGGGCGAGCGCGGCCCGTGGATGCTGCACGGATGGTTTGCGTGAACGCGCCCGCTTACGCCGAATTGCATTGCCTGTCGGACTTTTCGTTCGGACGCGGCGCCTCCAGCGCCCGTGAGTTGTTCGCGCGCGCGAGGCAGTGTGGTTACTCGGCGCTGGCGATCACCGATGAATGTTCGCTGGCCGGCATCGTGCGCGCATGGGAGGCCGCACGCGATACCGATATGCAATTGATCGTCGGTGCGGAGATGCAGTTGCAGGGCGGCCCAAAACTGGTGCTGCTGTGCGAGGACAAGGCCGGCTACATCACGTTGTGCAAATTGATCAGCAAGGGCCGGCGCGCCTCGCGCAAAGGCGAGTACCGGCTCATGCGCGGGGACTTCCAGGATGGCGCGCCCGGCCTGCTGGCGTTGTGGATACCGGAAGAAGATGCCGATCCAGAACACGGCCATTGGATCAAGAATGTTTTCGGCGCCCGCGCCTGGTTGGCGGTGGAGTTGCATCGCGGGCCGGACGATGCGCAACGACTGGAGCAACTGCAAAAACTTGGCGCCGGGCTCGGCTTGCCGCTGGTCGCTGGCGGCGACGTGCATATGCATGTGCGCAAGCGCCTGCCATTGCAGCACACGCTCACCGCAATCCGCTATCGCACAACGATCGCGCAAGCCGGCCCGTTGCTGTTCAGGAATGGCGAGCGACATCTGCGCAAGCGTGCGGAACTTGCGCAGTTGTATCCACGCGAGCTGCTCGAAGAAACGCAGCGCATTGCGGCGCATTGCCGCTTCGATCTGAAAAGGGATCTGCATTATCGCTATCCGGCTGAGCTGGTGCCGGCATCGCACACGCCGACCTCGTGGTTGCGCGAATTGACTGAAGCCGGCATCCGCGCGCGCTGGCCGCAAGGCGAAACGCCACAAGTGCGCGCGCAGATCGAACACGAACTGGAACTGATCGCAGACCTCGAATACGAAGCGTATTTCCTGACCGTGCACGACATCGTTCGCTTTGCGCGCGGCCAGGGGATTCTGTGCCAGGGCCGCGGGTCGGCGGCGAATTCGGCGGTGTGCTACGCACTGGGCATTACCGAGGTGGATCCGGCGCGCACCAATCTGCTGATGGAACGCTTCATCAGCCGCGAACGCGACGAGCCGCCTGACATCGATGTGGATTTCGAGCACGAGCGACGCGAGGAGGTGATCCAGTACATCTATCGCAAGTATGGACGCGAACGCGCGGCGCTGGCCGCCACCGTGATCTGCTATCGCGGCAAAAGCGCGGCGCGGGATGTGGGCAAGGCGCTGGGCCTGCCAGCGGAACAGGTGGGCCAGTTGAGTCGCGCGATCGGCTGGTGGGATGGCGCGAGCGCACTGGATGCGCGCTTGCGCGAGCGCGGTTTCGATCCGGACAGCCCCCTGCTGCGGCGCGTGCTTTCGCTCACCGCGCAATTGCTGGATACCCCGCGGCATTTGAGCCAGCACGTCGGCGGCTTCGTGATTGCGGATGCGCCGCTGCACGAGCTGGTGCCGGTCGAGAACGCGGCCATGCCCGAACGCACGATCATCCAGTGGGACAAGGACGATCTGGATGCGATGGGTCTGCTGAAGGTGGATTGCCTGGCGCTCGGCATGCTGACCTGCATTCGCAAATGCCTCGAGTTGTTGTGCAAATGCGAACGCGGCGATTACACACTGGCGAGCATTCCGGCGGAAGACAAAAAGACCTACGCGATGATCCAGCGCGCCGACACGGTCGGTGTGTTCCAGATAGAAAGCCGCGCGCAAATGAGCATGTTGCCGCGCCATCGTCCGGAGAACTTCTACGATCTGGTGATCCAGGTGGCGATCGTGCGGCCCGGTCCGATCCAGGGCGACATGGTGCACCCGTATCTGCGCCGCCGGCGTGGCGAGGAGCGGGTCGTCTATCCTTCCGTGGAAACCAGGGCGGTGCTGGAACGCACGCTCGGCGTGCCGTTGTTCCAGGAACAGGTGATGCGTCTGATGATGGTGGCGGCCGGTTACAGTCCCGGCGAAGCCGACACGCTGCGTCGCGACATGGCTGCATGGAAGCGTCGCGGCGGCATCGAGAAACATCGCGAGCGCATCCTCTCCGGCATGCTGGCGCGCGGTTACACGCGCGAGTTCGCCGAAACCACATTCCGGCAAATCGAGGGCTTCGGCAGTTACGGGTTTCCGGAGAGCCACGCGGCAAGTTTCGCGATCCTTGCCTACGCTTCGTCCTGGCTGAAATGCCATCATCCCGCGGCGTTCGCCTGCGCGCTGCTCAACAGCCAGCCGATGGGTTTCTATGCGCCCAGCCAGATCGTGCAGGACGCGCAGCGCCACGGCGTCGTGGTATTGCCGGTGGACGTGCGTTACAGCGGGTGGGATTGCAAGCTGGAAGCCCGTCCGCATCAGCGTGGCGAGCCGGCGATACGGCTGGGCTTGCGCCAGGTGCGTGGCTTTCCTGAGGGGATTGCGGATCGGCTTGCGGCCGCACGCACGCAAAAGGCTTTTGCGGACGTCGGCGATCTGTGCGCGCGCGCGGAACTGGATGCGCGTCAACGCAAATTACTGGCGCAGGCCGGCGCCTTGCGTGGGCTGGCGGGACATCGACACCGCGCGCAATGGGCGGTGGCCGGCGTGGAAGCGTATCGGCCCTTGTTCGAGCAGCGCAGCCCGGAAGAGAACATGGTGCGCTTGCCATTGCCTTCCGTCGCGGAAGATGTGCACGCCGATTACGCGCGCACCGGCTTGAGCCTGGGCCCGCATCCCTTGAAATTGTTGCGCGCGCGCTTGCGTGCGCAGCGCTGGCTGGATTCGCGGCAATTGCAGCGGCAACCGCACGAAAGCGAGGTGCGCGCGGCGGGCATGGTGATTCAACGCCAGCGGCCGCAGACCGCCAGCGGCGTCACTTTCATCACCATCGAAGACGAACATGGGCCGGTCAACGTGATCGTTTGGCGCGACGTGGCCGCGCGCCAGTGGCGGCCGTACCTGGAAGCGCGCTTGCTGGGCGTGCAGGGTCGCTGGGAGCGCGTGGATGGCGTCAGTCACTTGATTGCGCAACGGCTGTTCGATATCAGCGAAATGCTGGGCGAGCTGGAGGCGCGCTCGAGGGATTTTCATTGAGCGGGACCCGGGACTCGTGAGCAACATCGTTGACGCATCCGGTTTCCATCTTCGATAAAGCCCGGCGGTGGCCCGAACGACGAGTCATTTTTCTGCAATCGCCAGCGCCACCTTGCGCAAATCCCCGAGCAACTCTTCACGCGCGATCGCGCGCGCCTGCCGATCCGGCATGCGCAGCAGCGCGGAAGGGTGCCAGGTCGCGATGCCGCGCACGTCCCCGGCAAGCTTCCGCCAGTCGCCGCGTTCGCGGGTGATGCGAAAGTCGTTGCCGAACATCGTCTGCGCCGCCATTGCACCGTGGCCTACCACCACGCGCGGCCGCACGCGCAGCAGTTCCGCCGCCAGCCACATCCGGCACGCGGCCTGTTCGGATGCGTTCGCGCTCTTGTGCAGCCGTCGCTTGCCGCGCATCTCATACTTGAAATGCTTGACGGTGTTGGTGAGGTAAAGCGTCTCGCGGTGCAGCCCCGCCTCCGCGAGCACCTGATCCAGCAGCCGTCCGGCCGGGCCGACGAACGGCCGGCCTTCGATGTCCTCCTGCGCGCCAGGTTGCTCACCAATCAACATCACGCTTGCCCGTTCCGGGCCTTCGCCGAATACGGTCTGGGTGGCGCCTCGCCATAACGGGCAGGCCTGGCAATCCGCAGCCTCGCGGCGCAGCGTGGACAGCCCTCCGCTTGGGATCACCGTTGCCGGCTTGGCCAGCGGGACTTGGGTGGCGGGCTGCGCGCGGTGTGCCGCCTGGGTGGATGCGCCGGAACTCATCCAGGCGACCATCGCGCCGACCGTGTGCATCCGCTGTCAACGCGAACGGCAGCATGCTTGCGGGCGTGGCACCCGGTGGATAGCGCGCAGCGCCGGGAGCGGCTACCATCCTCCATTCGATGCCGCGCGCGGTGCGCGGCGGGTGGGGCGCGACTTCTGCCATGCGCGGCCCCGCGAGACCACTGACAGGCGATAGTGCGGAGACCGCTGGCATGACGCGTGTGCTTGAATTTATCGTGGCCATCATCATGGTGTTCATCCTGGCGGTGATCGTCGGGGTGTTCCTGCCCAGCCATGGCCATATCCAGCGGTCGCTGTCGATCAGCCACGATCCGCACCAGATTTACGATCTGCTCAACAATTTCCGTCGCTTCGACGACTACGCGGGTCCGGTGCTCAAGGCGGAGGATCCGGGTCTCCAGCTCGGCGTTTCCGGCGCGCCTTACGGTCCTGGTGCGAAGGTGAGCTGGAGCGGCGGTGTGGATCATGTCGAGCACACCACGCTCACCAATACTTCCGGCCATCTCGATCCCACCGGCAACGGCCAGATCGTGTGGTCCATGGAAAGCGGCGCCTGGCGCGGCACCAACAAGCAGTTCACGCTGGACATGGAGCCGACCAACAGCCAGCGCCTGACCAAACTCACCTGGTCTTACGACGTGGATTACGGCTGGAACCTGCTCGATCGTTATTCGCAATTCTTCCTGCGCGGCGCGCCGGATACGCTGATCCAGTACAGCCTCAACAACGTGCAGAACACGCTGGCTTCGATTCCCAACGTGGACTACACCAAGATCAATACGCGCATCGTGCAGACCCCGCCGCAGGCGATCCTGTTCGTTTCCACCCAGGCGCCGCGCACGCTGGATGACGTGGATGCCGCCACCGCCAAGGCGATGGGCCAGATCAATGCTGCGATCAAGAAACTCGGCGTGCACCAGAGCGGGCCGCGCATCACCCTCACCACCGACTACGGCGACGAGAACTACGTATTCGATGTGGCGGTGCCGATCGACAGCAGCACGTTGAATATCGATGGTCAGTCGCACGATCTTTCGCAAATCAAGGCGCAGCCGACCAATTCGCCCGGCAGCGCGCCGGCCGCAGCCACTTCCGCGGGCACGCCGCCACCCGCCCCGGCCGCTGGCGGCACCGATGCGAAGGGCAATTTGATCGTGGATGCCAACGTGCGCGCCGGCACGCTGCCGGGCGGCCCGGCGCTGGAAGCCGACTGGGAGGGCACGCCGGCCGGGATCCCGCTGATGCGTCTTGCGCTGAAGTCTTATGCGTTGACCCATGGTTACGCGTTCGACGACACCACCCATCGTTATTACGATGAACTGGTTTCGTTGCCGAACGCGGCTTACGATCAGCAGCAGTTCCGCGTGTTCCTGCCGCTGCTGGGCGACGTGCCGCAGCAGACTCCCGAGCAGGCCTCGGGCAAGGTCGGCGCGCTGCCACCGCTGAATCCAGCCGCATGGTCGCAAGCCGCCGCGCCCGCGCCGGCTGCGCAGAATGCCGACAACGGCAAGAAGCCGGCACCGGCCAAGAAGCCCGCCGCGAAGAAAAAGCATCGCTGATGCGATCGCGATGAAACGAAAAACCCGCCCCGGCAACGCGGCGGGTTTTTTTTGCTCATCGGTTCGGCAACACGAATACCGCTGCAATGGGCGGGATGACCATTTGAAAGTGCAGCCATGTGACCGCTGTCACACGCAGGGAAGCGTAATTGAAAAAGCGCGGCCAGGGACGGCCGCCGTTTGATCTCCGCGACCAGGGAGGATCGCATAAGATAGCGCGATGATCGAAACCGAACGGCTGGGCAAGCGCTACGGCACGCTGCAAGCTGTGGATGATTTGAATCTGCGCGTGGCGGCGGGGCAGGTGCTCGGCCTGCTCGGGCCCAACGGTGCGGGCAAATCCACTTCGATGCGCATGATCGCCGGATTTCTTCTGCCCAGTTCCGGCAGGGCGCGCGTGTGCGGCCACGACGTGGTGCGCGATCCGTTACGCGCGCGCCGCGCGCTGGGATATCTGCCGGAAGGCGCGCCCAGCTACGGCGAGATGAGCGTGCGCGAATTCCTGTTGTTCATCGCGCGCGTGCGAGGGTTGCGCGGCATCCCGCGCAACCGCCGGCTGGACGAAATGATCGCGTTGCTGCAACTGGAATCGGTACTGGAGCAATCCATCGAGACATTGTCAAAAGGCTATCGCCGGCGCGTGTGCCTCGCGCAGGCGCTATTGCACGATCCGCCTGCGCTGATCCTGGATGAACCCACCGACGGTCTCGATCCCAATCAGCAGCGCGAAGTGCACGCGCTGATCCGTGACATGGCGCGCGACCGCGCCATCATCCTGTGCACGCATGCATTGAACGAGGTGAGCACGGTCTGCAACCGGGTTGCCATTCTCAGCGGCGGTCGGCTGCGCGCGCAGGGCACGCCGGCGGAACTGGAAGCGCAATCGCGTTATCACGGCGCGGTCAGTTTCCATGCACCGGCAAGCGCCCTGGCGCGCGAACTGCTGGCGCGACTGCCGGAAGTGGACAGCGTGGAAGTCGATCCCTCCGACGGCCGGGTCACGGTGTTTCCGCGCGCGGGCGCGCGCATCCTGGGCGAAGTGCAGCGCCTGCTGGAAGCGCAGCAACTGCAGGTGGAAGAACTGCAGCTCGAGCGCGGCCGGTTGGACGAGGTGTTCCGGCGCATCACCGAATCGGCTGCAATGCCATCGCGCGCTGCCGCATGAAGATGGCATCGGGCCGCAGATGAGCGGAGCGAACGCGAACGAGGAAAATGCGGGAATGCAAAATTGCCCCGCAGCCATTTGCGCTGATCGACGTCCATTTGCAGGCCGGTTTGTTCTTGATCCATCAACGTAAAGGGGCAGGCATGCGGAACGCGCCGCTGAACGCCACACCCGAGCCGCACGGCGACGCGTTCGCCGGTGTGCTGATGCGGGAATTGCGCGGCTATCTGATCACTCCGGTCGCGTGGTTGTTCACGGTGATCTTCCTGATGCTCGCGGGTGCGTCGACATTTTATCTTGGCGGCTTTTTCGAGCGCGGCCAGGCAGATCTGCAACCGTTCTTCCAGTTCCATCCGTGGTTGTATCTGGTGCTGGTGCCGGCGATCGCGATGCGATTGTGGGCCGAAGAGCGCCGCGTGGGCACGCTGGAACTGCTGCTGACCCTGCCGATCCGAGCGTGGCAGGCGGTGCTGGCGAAATTCATCGCGGCGTGGATCGCGATCGGCGTGGCCCTGGCGCTGACGTTTCCGATGTGGCTGACCGTCGATTATCTAGGCAATCCCGACAACGGCGTGATTCTGGCCGGTTACATCGGCAGTTTCCTGCTTGCGGGCGCATTTCTCGCGATCGGCGAATGCGTTTCCGCGCTGACCCGCAGCCAGGTGATCGCCTTCATTCTCGCGGTGACGATCTGCCTGCTGCTGCTGATGGCGGGTTATCCGCTGGTGCAGAGCCCGCTGCAAACGCTGGGCTGGCCGCGCGTCGCCGATGCGCTGGCCGAGTTGAGCCTGTATGCGCATTTCAACGCGATCTCGCGCGGCGTGCTGGATTTGCGCGATCTGGCCTACTTCGTCCTGACGATTGCGTTCTGGCTTGCGGCCAGCGTGATCGTGCTGGACACCAAGAGAGGGACATAGCGTGAGGTGGTCGAGACGTCCGCGCTTGCGCGCCTCGCTGGCGCTGCTATTGCTGGCGGCGATCTATCTTGTTCTGGTGTGGGCCAGTTCGGCGGGCTTGCGCGGTGCGCGCGTGGATCTCACCGCCGACAAGTTGTACACGCTTTCTCCCGGTACGTTGCACATCGTGTCCTCGCTGCGTCAGCCGCTGCGGCTCACGTTGTATTTCTCCGACCGGGTCAGCCGCGAGTTGCCGCAACTGCGCGCCTACCGCCAGCGCGTTGGCGACATGCTGGAGGAGATCGCGCGCAATTCGGATGGGCAAATCACCCTGGAGGTGACAGACCCGCAACCCTATTCGGAAGATCAGGATCGCGCGGCCGCAGCCGGGCTCACCGCGATGCCAGGCAGCAATGGTGACGAGAAACTTTACTTCGGATTGGCCGCGCGCAATCTCAAGGACGGCCGCAGCGCTTCGATCCCTTTCTTCCTGCCCGATCGCGAACCGTTTCTGGAATACGATCTCGCCAAATTGATGCTCGACCTCAGCCAGACGCGCAAACCGCAGGTGGACATCCTGAGTGGATTGCCGATCGCGGGCGGCAGCGGCGGCGCCGCGAACGGCGAACCGCAACGCCCGTGGACGGTGCTGCAACAGTTGCGGCAGTTGTTCGACGTGCGCCTGCTGCAAGCCGGATCGCTGCAACGGATTGACGACGGCACCGACGTGCTGGTGCTGGTCCAGCCGCGCGATCTGCCGCCCGATGCAGTGTATGCAATCGATCAATATGTCTTGCGCGGCGGGCGGCTGGTGGCGTTCGTGGATCCCGATGCGGAACTCGATGCAGGGCACGCCTCCAACTTGCCGGTGCTGTTCCACGCCTGGGGCATCGCCTTCGATCCGGATCAAGTGGTGCTTGATCGCGATCGCGCACTTACCATCCAGCCCAGCCCGGATGCCGCGCCCGTGCGCCATCCGGCGGTGCTGGGTTTCTCCGACGGCGATCTCAACCGAGACGACCCTGTCACCGCCGCGCTGGGCGTGATCAATGTTTCCAGCGCCGGCCATTTTGAACTTGCACCTGGCGCACGCACACGGCTGACCCCGCTGATCCAGACCTCGGCCGACGCGATGCTCGGCGACGCGAGGCGCGTGCGTGACACGCTGGATCCGGCGTCGCTGTATACCGGCTACTCGCCGACCGGCGAACACTACGCAATCGCCGTGCGGGCCACTGGGCTCTTTGCCAGTGCTTTTCCGCAACGGCACGAGCCCGGTCACGTGGCGCAGGCGCAACACGAGTGCCAGGTGCTGCTGGTCGCCGATACCGACATGCTGTCGGATCGCTTGTGGGTACAGTTGACGCCTTCGTTCGGGCAGATCCTGGCGAATGCGTTCGCCAACAACGGCGATTTCTTCGTCAACGCGGTGGACAACCTCGCCGGCCCCTCGGACCTGATCGCGATCCGCGGCCGCGCGGTGGCGGATCGGCCGTTCACCACCGTGGACAACCTGCGCCGCGGCGCCGACGAAAAGTTCAAGGCCAAGCAGAGCGAATTGCTGGGTGAGCTGGCAGATACCGAAACCCGGCTGGCGGCGCTGCAGGGTCGCGGTAGCCCGGGCCTCAACGGACCGCAGAAAAGCGCGGTCGAGCAGTTCATGAAACGCAAACTGCAAATCCGCGGCGAACTTCGCGAGGTGCAACGCCAGCTCGATGCCGACATCGAGACGCTCGCAACGCGGCTGAAGTTCATTGACATCCTGCTGATGCCGATCGTCTTGACGCTGTTCGGGCTGGGTTACGCAGCATGGCGCACGCACCGGCGGCGGCGTGCACGCGGGGCTTTTGCTTGAACAGCGTGGCGCCACGCATGACGCCGATCAGCGGTATCGTGCTGGCGATACTCGGCGCGAGTGCGGTGGCGCTTGGTGCATTCGGGGCGCACGCGCTGCGCGCCACGTTGTCGCCGATGCAGCTGGAAATCTGGCGCACCGCGGTGCAATACCACTTCTGGCACACGCTGGCATTCGCGCTGGCGGCGACAATGCAGCGCTCTCGCGAAGAGTGCGGTCTGGGCGACCGCGTTTTGACTTTCGCACTCAGGAGCAGCGCATCGGCTTTCGCCGCGCGCTGGGCGAAATGGTTATTCGCGGTGGGCGTGGTGCTGTTCTGTGGCAGCTTGTATGCATTGGCGCTGGGGCTTCCGCCCTGGGTTGGAGCGATCACCCCGGTCGGCGGCGTGTGTTTCATCGTGGGCTGGATCGCGCTGGGCATCGCGTCGATGCAGCGAAGCAAAATGTGAAAATGCAAACAGGAAATCCATCTTTTTGATCTTGCGCTCAGGATGAGCACGACTTGCCAAGGGCTTTCATGACACCCATTGCGCGCGGCTTCGATTACGCATCCGCGGTGGCGCATCTCAGGAAACGCGACAAGAAACTTGCCGCGTGGATGGAAAAAATCGGCCCATTGGAGCGCGATTTTTCCGTGCGCTTCGATCCGGTGGATGCGCTGGCGCGCGCGATCCTCTATCAACAGCTATCCGGCAAGGCCGCGGCGACCATCGTCGGTCGCGTGGAGAAGCTGATGCCGCGCGGAAAAAAAATCACCGTAGCCGGCATCGAGGCGGCCAGTGACGAAGCGTTGCGCGCGGCCGGCGTGTCGCGCAACAAGGTCGCCGCGTTGCGCGATCTCGCCGCCAAGGCGCGCCTGGGTATCGTGCCCACGGCTGCGCAGCTTGCGCGCATACCCGATCAGGAATTGATCGATCATCTGATCCAGGTGCGCGGCATCGGCCGCTGGACGGTGGAAATGATGCTGATGTTCCGGCTGGGCCGCGCCGACGTGCTGCCGGTGCACGACCTCGGCATTCGCAAAGGCGCGCAGATCGTGCATCGCATGAGCGAGTTGCCCAAGCCGCTCGCGCTTGAGGAATTTGGTGCCATCTGGGCGCCGTATCGAACGCTCGCCAGTTTCTATTTGTGGAAAATATGCGAAGCGGCCAACCCATCCAGAAAGCCCACCGCGAAGCCGGTCAAGCGTTCGCAAGAATCATAGGAGCCTGCTTGCAGGCGTAACACTCAGCCCAAGGAGGGTGACATGAAAGCGCGTTTTGAATACGTCAAAGCCGCGCCTGGCGGCTACCAGGCCTTGCTCGGCCTGGAAAAATATCTGCACGGCTGCGCACTGGAACCCGTGCTGCTGCATCTGGTGAGATTGCGTGCTTCGCAGATCAACGCGTGCGCGTTCTGTCTTGACATGCACTCAAAGGATCTGCGCGCGGCAGGCGAGGACGAGCAGCGCCTCTACACGCTCGAAGCCTGGCGCGAATGCCCGTGGTACAGCGAGCGCGAACGCGCCGCGCTGGCGTGGACCGAGGCGCTGACCTTGATCGCCGACACGCATGCGCCTGATGATGTCTATGAACAAGTACGCGCGCAATTCGACGAGAAGGAGTTGTCCGACCTGACGCTGGCGATCGCGGCGATCAATGCGTGGAATCGCCTCTCGATCGCTGCACGGACGGTGCCGGGGATGTACAAGGCAGCTTGACCGCCGGTCGAGAACGAGTTTCTCCCACGGGCCACTGCCGCAGGAGTCTTGCTCGCGGGCGGGCGTCTCAATCAGACGCAGTGCCGCGCGGTGGTCGCGTGCGCGCCATGCTCAGTATGCAACCAAGTCACCCGCGCGCTTTGCGCGCGGAAACGCTCCAGCACCAGTGCCACGGCTCGTACGCGATGCCGTGCCGGTTGCCGCGCGGATACGACAACACGAATCCGAAGCGTGAGGCATTGCGCGTCAGCCACGCGAACGCGCCCGACCGCTCGAAGGCTTCCTCGACCGGCGCATAACCCGGTGTAGTGAGGTCCAGCGCGCGGCCGGAGTGATGCTCGCTGTAACCGGGCGCCGCGCTGACGCGCAGAATTTCGTCGATGGACAAGCCGCGTTGCAGCTTGCGTTCGATGATGCCGAGCTGGTATTCGATCGGGCGGAACGCGGAAACGATTTGCAATGTGACGTCGTCGTTCGCCGCAGCCGTGCGCATCGCGGTGAACGCGCGCGCCGCGGGCGGGGTCAACCACTGTTCGCGCTGCTGGATATCCAGGCCGATGGACGCAAGCCGCGCGGGCTCGCGTTGCACGCGCAGATGCCGCGCGCGCCCGTAGTCGCGTGGGACACCCAGCGTGCGTGCGCGCTCGATCAGCGCGCGGCGTTGCGCGTCGCTGACGCAGCGCGCGGGCGGTTCGCCGCTGGTCACACGCTTGTTCAACTGCTTGCGGAAGCCGGGGCAGCGCCGGAGCTCGCAGCCGGTGCGGGCGCTTGCAACATCATCACGTGGAAGCCGCCGATGTGGCCGTCCGCGGCGCAGGCAACCTGCGCGGCGAGCATCGTGCCCGGGAACGGCATCGGCACGGTGATCACGACGTAGCCCCCACTAAGACTGTTGTGCGGTGCACCGCGCGGGCCCGGCGTGCCGAAGCGCGTGGACAGCGATTCCCAATTCCGCTGCAACTGGTCGGGTGGGAGCCCCGCCCGCATGGTGGGGGTGAAATCCATCTCCGCACCGACGTAATCGCCCTTATCGAGCGCGGCAAGCAGCGCGTCGGTCTTGGCGACGCAGGATTCGATGCTGGCCGCAGCGGCCTCCGGCGCCAGTGCATTGATCGCGCTTGCCGATGGCGCGGCAGTCGCCGCCGGCGGCGTGGCCGGCAGCACGTGGGTGGTTTGCGCCTGCGCGGCGATCGCCGCGGTGGTTCCAGCGACGCCAAGCAGCGCGGCAATCAGGTTTGTGCGATTCATTTTCTGGTACTCCGGTGTGCCGATTCGGGTTTGATCCTCCCGGCCTTGCGCAGCGCCTCGCGCAGCACATATTCGATCTGCGCGTTGACGCTGCGCAACTCATCGTTGGCCCAGCGCTGCATTGCATCCAGTACCTGCGGGTTGATGCGCAGCGGATAGGCTTTTTTTTCGGCCGTCATGCCAAATCAGCCGCTGTACAACGTACCTGTATTCAAGACGGGTTGCGTGCCGCGCTCGCCGCACAACACTACCAGCAGGTTGGAGACCATCGCCGCCTTGCGTTCTTCGTCAAGCTGCACCACGCCGCGCTGGCTCAACTGTTCCAGTGCCATCTCGACCATGCTGACCGCGCCTTCGACGATCCTGGTACGCGCGGCGATGATCGCACCGGCCTGCTGGCGTTGCAGCATGGCCTGCGCGATTTCCTGCGCGTAAGCGAGATGGCTGATGCGCGCCTCGTTGACCTTGACGCCGGCCTTGCCCAGCCGCTCCTGGATTTCATCGCGCAGGTGCGTGTTGATCACCTCCCCGTGGCTGCGCAGCGAAGGCTTGGCATCGTCGTGCGAGTCGTACGGATAGCTCTGCGCCATCTGGCGCAGCGCGGATTCGCTCTGGATGTGCATGAAATTCTCGTAGTCGTCCACCTGGAACACCGCTTCGGCGGTGTCCACCACCTGCCACACGATCACCGCGGCGATCTCGATCGGATTGCCGTCGGAGTCGTTGACCTTCAGTTTGGAGGATTCGAAATTGCGCACGCGCAAGGATATTGGTCGCTTGGCGAAGAACGGGTTCGTCCAGCGCAGGCCTTCCTCGCGCACGGTACCGGCGTAGCGGCCGAACAACTGCATCACCATGCCCTGGTTGGGCTGCACCTGGAAGAAGCCTTTGGTGACGAACACCAGGATCACGAAAGCTATCACCGCCGCGATCACGTAACCCGGCTGCTGGGTAATGCCGCCGCCGAAGAACAGGGCGCCGCAGCCGAGGAAGCACAGCACCACCGCAATCGCGGTGGGTATGCCGGCAATGGAGGAGGCCCTGGTTTCGTTCATGACACGCTCCGGATTAGGTGATGGTTGGTATCATTATGATATCAATTTGCGAAGGCGCAATCAAGTTGTCGCGCCCGCAATGCGGCGGGCATCGCTTATCGTCAATGGGAAGGGGCCGCGGAGGCAGGCTTGCGCAAGGTTTCCTGCGCGGAGGCCGCGCGCCATTGCCCGTCCTCGCGCACGAACACGTCGGTGAAGGCGACCTCCACCGTCCAGCCCTGCACCTTCGAATGCACGGCGTTGATCCCCGT
>Ga0134128_10002751_pt1 | contig 21609 bp, 22 predicted proteins | sample KB31754_FD_96462 | JGI IMG/M metagenome (GOLD analysis project Ga0134128, IMG submission 96462) | Terrestrial soil microbial communities with excess Nitrogen fertilizer from Kellogg Biological Station, Michigan, USA - KB3-175-4 | ecosystem: Environmental > Terrestrial > Soil > Unclassified ... | reverse complement strand
GACGGATTCTTCGTCACCCACACGAAAGACGTGGTGAATCTGACGCCAGCGGACATGTGCCTCCCACCATATGACCCTTACCGGTCTCCCGTACCTTGTATGGATATGGAGTGTCCGCCTGTTCGGATGATGCGCGACCCATTTGTCATGAAAAGCAACTATATCAGCTATGCAACACATGCCAGCTGGCAGCAAGAAATTTGGGCTGCTGTCGAACGCTCGCGAAAACATTCGATCCATTGGCTGAATGGTCTGATCGACACGGAAAATACGGACGCAGACATCGTGATCGTAGCTTCAGGCACTGCCGTTTCTCAAGGTCGGGAAGCGATCCGGTTGTTGGAAGACGAAGGCGTGCGATGCGGTCTGGTGAAGGTGAAAACCTTACGCCCCTGGCCGGAAGAAGAAATTCGGGAAGCTACCAAGAACGCGAAACACATCTTTGTGCCGGAGTTCAACGTGACCGGCTGGCTGGCCAAAGAAATCCGGGCCACCGTCCCAAATCACCAGCGCGTACATGCTGGCCCACATGTTTGTGGAGGCATGACAATGCCACCGGAAATCATCGTGTCTGAAATTAAGACAGCCCTTGGGATGAAGACCTTCTCCCTGGCTGGTCGTGGAAGTTGAACTGCACTGACTGCGAACCTGTCCGTTCTGACGAACGACAATGAGGAGGCCTATATATGAGTAAGGAACGCATACAAATATCCGAAGCCCTATACGACATCATGCCGTCGGACTATCAAGACCTCGTGAAAAGTGCGACGTACGGCAAGGAAGACCGAGGCTGGAAGGACATCGGAACATCTAAGGAGCTGATTGAGCAGCATTCACTCTGCGCTGGCTGCCCCGAGTCCATGGCTTTCCGCTATATATTGGCTTCTCTCCCCAATCCAGAAGATACGGTCATGGTCGGTTCGACCGGCTGTACCAGTCTGGTGTTTCCAATGGTCGCTGTCCATAACATCCATTCGCTGTTTGGAAACCAAAACGCGATCGCATCCGGTCTTAAGCGTGCTCTTAGCGTCAGATTCCCCGGTCGTGTAAAAGATGTCGTCGTCCTCGCCGGTGATGGCGCGACCGTCGACATCGGTCTGGACATGACACTCCAGGCCTGGTTCCGACAAGAAAAATTCACGACCATTTGCTTCGACAATGAACTCTACGCCAACACCGGCGGGCAGGAGAGCGGGCTCATGCAGAAAGGCTTCGTCGCTAAAATGGCGCCAGTCGGGAAGTTGTTCGACAAGGTGCGCTTGCCTGAGATCGCTCGCGAGTCCGGCTGTCATTACGTCGTAAATTGCACCGTCAGCAAACCGTCGCTGGTTGAAAAGGTTATCCGCAACGCCGTGCATATTGCCCGTGAAATCGGTCCGACCTATCTTCAGCTCTATACACCCTGTATTCTCGAAATCGGCAAGAATAGCATGGAAGGTCTGCAAGAAATGCGTGACTCCGAAAAGCCAACCGAACGTTTCGCGTACAAGGAATACATCAGCGAGCCGGCAAAGCAACTGTTGACTGAACTGGCAGCCAAAGATAAAGAGCGGAAGGCAGCCGCTAAGCAGTTGGCTGCGCAGGCTCAAGCTAATTAGACCGGAGGCCCTTCATGATCAAGAAGCGACTTAATATCCGAATGTCAGGATTAGGCGGACAAGGCGCCGTCACCGCCGCTCACGTCATGGCTATGGCGGCCAATCGGGACGGCAAATTCTCCATCTCAAACCCGTTCTTCGGTGCTGAGAAACGCATGGCGCCGGCTGAAAGCTATTGCCGCATCGGTATCGAGCGGATCTATGATCGCGGCGAACTCGTATTTCCAGATGTGATTGAAGTATTCCATCCCCAGGTCATCACAATGGGGAAAAGTTATACAATGCCGTTCTACTCAGGGATAAAGGAAGGTGGCGTCGTTATTATCAATTCCGGTCAACCTCTGTTGTCTGAAGAAGACGTCCAGCGCCTCAAGGATCTGAACGTGGCCACCTTTTATATCGCCGGGACCGAGCTGGCGATCGAGACCGCTGGTACGGAATTGTCAACCAATATGACCATGATCGGGTCAGTCGCCGGTATTACCAAGTGTGTGTCGATGGAAGCGTTGGACGGCGCATTGCAAGAACGCTTCGGAAAGAAATTCGTTGCATCGGGTGGTACCGCTTCTCTAGATGAAGCGATCAAGAAGAAGTTTGCCAAGAAAGAAATGCTTCTGGCCAAAAACCTTGCGACGGTAAAGCGGGCCTACGAAATCGCCGCAGAATGGGCGGAAAAGAACAAGATCGAGCTGCGTGTCGGCAATCCGGCCATCGCCGCCTAAAAAAGGAATGACATTGCATGTATAATGTTGCGCAAGTCATTGATGAAAAGTGTACGGCCAAGAAGGGCTGCCGGCTGTGCATCATGTACTGTCCAGAGGCTAACTGCTTAGACTTGAACACGAGCAAAATGGTAGCCGAAGTCATTATCGATCGTTGCAAAGGTTGCGAACTCTGTGTGGTCGTCTGCAACGCCGCCAAGCACGAAGCAATCGTGATGCAATCTGTCAGCGCCACAGGCCAGTTGATGTCGAAAAAGGGAGAATCTGCGGCTTTGGGCCAAGCCTATCAAGGCTAACCGAGAGAGGTTCGAGTTGAAAACCCCATAGCCTCACCGCTATGGGGTTTTTTGTTGGTCCAAGGAGAAGGTTATGAAAAGCGAAGACAATGTTCTTGGTGAGCTCCTCAAAGAAATTTCAGGTTTAATCAATGAATATCCCTTGGCAATCGAACGACGAGCAGCGACTATTCAGGCCACAGGTAAAGACCCTGAGCTTGTTGAAAAGCTCGTTAAAGCAGCGGATACCATGCGCGATAGTGGCAACCTCTACCTCACCTGGGCAAGACATTATGCTGCTCTGGCGGAAGGCAACACCGACGCCTCATCGGACGAAGACGAAACCGAAGATTTCGACGTCTAAAAAATCTCCCTATTCCTCAAAGAGTTTTGCTAGAATACGTTCTTCTATTACTGAAATCTCTGTTCCCCGGTAGCTCAGTTGGTAGAGCAGCCGGCTGTTAACCGGCTGGTCGCAGGTTCGAGTCCTGCCCGGGGAGCCACAGCCTTTCCTTCCATCTGATAGCCTGCGAGTCCTCACGGTTGTGCGATCACGCGATCAAGACCTTCTCTTTGACCAACAGAAAAGTTTGCGTTGGTGACTTATCATGGCACCCATGTCCTGATGTGAACGGTGGCTCGTTGTACTCCGACCCTGCGGAAACATTGGTTCCAATATGCTTGCTCAGAATAATGGTGCAGCAGGATTCACTGTGTCTTATATACCGGAACAGAAGGAAATCATTGAGCACTTTTCAGAAGCCTTAAAACTGTGGGTGTCTGGCAGCATGTATTCTCAACATTCGAGGAGGTCAGGCGGGTTGTTCGAGGTCGACTGATGTGGTCCTCTCACAAACAGCCGTTTCAAGCGTTCGGATACCGTAGCCCTTCCCGATATCGAACGCAGCAATCTACTTAGGTGCTTGATTTCTGGGAAGCACTCCACCATAACTGGGCAGCTATTTTGCTCAACCTCATTGGTCAGAGTCACGTTTCCGAGTAGGTAGGAGAATCCTCACCGGCAGAACCGCCGGAGAAAGAACGGTGTTACATGAGTGGACTGTGTCGTACCATTGGCTCCTTGAGTTCTAACTCCAAGTGCAACATTGCCAGCCCAGATGGGCTAGGGTGTTGCCATGCACACGAGCTCATACCGACATCTGAGTGCCGACGAACGTGAGACCATGAGCCTGGGCCTGGCCCGGGGCCATTCGCTGCGGATGATGGCCCGAGTATTGGGCCGCGCGCCCAGCCTCCTGAGTCGGGACTAGGCTCGCCACACGACCCGAGACCAACCGTATCGGGCCTGCACGGCGCAGACATTGGCGACCGATCGCGCCTGTCAGCCGCGGCGATCGCGTACACTCGTGGATCTCTGGCTGTGGCAGTACATGCAGACGCATCTGGCTGCGGGGTGTTCGCCTGAGCAGATTGCCGGACGGCTCCAACGCGCGTATCCTGATGATATGGGGAAACAGCTGTTGACGGAGACTCTCTATGCGGGCCTGTATGTCTTGCCCCGTGGCACCCTGCGGAGCGAACTGTTGGTGGCCCTGCGGCAGGCGCACAAGGCGTGGCGCCATCGGGTGAGCGGGACCGATCGACGCGGCCAGATTCCCCATATGACGCTCATCGCCGAGCGCCCTGCCGCCGTGGCCACTCGCACAGTGCCGGGTCACTGGGAATGCGATCTCCTCAAAGGGACCCGCAATAGGTCGGCCGTCGGCACCCTGGTGGAGCGGACGACGCGTCTGGTCATCCTGGCCAAGATGACCGGCACCGATGCGACGAGTGCCCGCCAGGGCTTCACGAAGAAACTCCAGCCTGTGCCCGCGATGCTGCGGAAAACCCTGACGTATAATCGCGGGAAAGAGATGGCCGCACACGAACAACTGGCCAAGCGCCTCGCGATCCGCGTCTTCTTGCCGATCCGCATTGTCCCTGGCAACGGGGGACCAACGAGAACACGAATGGCTTGCTCCGTCAGTACCTGCCGAAGGGCACCGATCTCTCGGGCTATACCCAACCAGAGTTGAATGCCATTGCCCATCGGCTCAACACGCGCCCACGCAAATGTCTCGACTTTGCCACGCCTCTGGAAGTCTCTGCGCACCTGCGCCATCACTCACCCGTTGCACTTGGAACTTGAAACCGTCCTTCTATTCTCTTACGGTTGCAATGCTTGTCTTTGTACCGCTCCCGATTTCTTGGACACTGTTGTAGCCATATTGGACCCGGCTGTGGGTCGCGTCGCTCGGCGATCGTCGCTCCTGAGGCAACGGTGTGGGGCGAGTTTGTGGGAGTGTCCTTCGATCGTTCTGATTGCATGAACTCTCGGCGTCGTCACGCCGCCTCCTGAGTCGTGAGGAGCTCGTGGCGCACCTGAGCCGGTGAGCGAAACCCCTGCCGCTCGACCAGCCACGGCTCATTATCGCTGAGCAGCCATTCGTGGAGTGCGATGCGGAGTTCTCGGCGGTCTGGAACGTTCGGACCCACAGCACCTGCTCCTTGAGGGTCCGGATGAACTGTTCCGCGACCCCAGTGCCTTCTGGGGCGCGCACGAAGGCCGGACTGGACGTCATCCCGAGGAAGCGGAGTTCGGCCTGAAAGTCGTCACTCATGTATTGGCGGCCATGATCATGGCGCACCTGCACGCCCGTCGCGATCTCGGCTGCATAGGCACCGAACGGCCAGCAGACGCCTTGGCGAATCGGTTCCAAGGCCTCGAATCGCGGCATGAATTCCGACGCCTTCAAGGGGGTACTGATCGATGGCCACGAAGACGGTCACGGAGCCGTGCTCCAGCGTGACGGTGCTGGTGGCCTCCGTGCCCCACCTCTGATTCGGGCGCTCGGGCGTGATGGTCCCGTCATGGTGCCGGGAGCCAAGCACTCGCGGCGCACGGCTGGGCGCCAAGAGGTTGGCCTGCCGCATGCGCCGCAGTACACGGGGCTTCGAGGTCCGAATGCCCTGCATACGGAGGTGTGCCCAGACCTTGCGGTGCCCTTCGCCAAGAAACGGTGAGACCGTGATCACCGCCCGGATATGGCTCGTGAGCGCCTCATCGGTGTACACCGTCTTCGACCCCCGCTTGACGGGCGTGACGGACGGTTGTGCAACGCGGGGCTGCTGGTGATAACACGTCGCCCGATTCAGGCCCCATTCCTGACAGAGCCGGACCACACCATACGGGCGTTGGACGGAAGACAACGTGGTGTGGCTCATCGCGTCAACCTCCTGGAGCTCAAAGGGGTGCCGGCCCTCAGGCGGCTCACCACTTCGCGGGACAATTCGAGCCGCATTGTCAGATCCCCGACCAGGGCCTTCAGACGTGCCAGTTCTTCATCGCGGCCATTGGCAGTCCGGCTCTTCAAACCGGCTAGTCCGCTGGTGATGGAGTGCTCCCGCCACTCCGACAACGTCGCGGCCGTGATGCCCAGGTCTCGTGAGATCAAGTCGAGAGCTTCACCACGCAACACGCGCAGCACGGCCTCCACCTTCTTGCGCGAGGAGAATCGGCCTCGCTCCGGCTTCGATTGTGCCATGGACACCTCCCTCAATGAGGGGCAGTATGCCCCAAATGTGTGTCCAAGGAAATCGTGAGGCGGAGGATCTTCGTGCTTTTCAGTCGTCCGGCCTAAGCCGAATGGTATGTGGCAGCACAGGGCGTGGCCTCATTTGGTGACGTCTTCAATCATATTGATGGGACGACGGGATCTGCCGAGGGTGTCGGTTTTGGACAACTCGGCGTTCAGTCATCGCCCCTGTACGGTGGCAAGGTCGGGTACTATTTTGACGAACCGGGGTGGAAATGGCTGGGGATTGAGATGGAGGCGTTCACTTCGACACAGCACCTTAAACAACAGGGCGTGCAGGTTGATCCTGGGTTTGGGGCTCCCAGCGACATCCAGCTTACCCGTGGCCAAAATATCCGAGTCACCAACTGGGCCCCTATCAATATCATGTTCCGTTACCAAATCGGGCGATCGGAGCCGTATGTCGGAGCCGGGTTGGGGATCTACTTTCTCCACATCCACAATGCCGCGACTGATACATCGATATCCAGCAACGCGAACTTGGGCTTGAGTACCTTGAGTACCAAAGGTGGACTTCGATGGAGAGTGACGGATCACCTCTCGGTATTCGCGGAATGGAAATATAACCAGGTGAATTTTAATTATGACAACTTGCCCATTGGATCAACCACCGGGGGAGGGCATGCGCAATACCATACCCACATCGGAGTTGACGGCATCGGCTGGCATTTTTAATCGCTTGCGGGCGGTTCGCGGGGCACTCACTTATTGAGCATTAACCTCGTGAGCAACTACAAAACCTTAACGTAACGCCTGGGCATGGGGGTATTTCCAAGAGACACCGTATCGCCGCACAGTGTGTGACGAGTTTCTCAACGCAGATATCGTATGCTTCCAGCATGACAAAGGGAGACGGTTTGCCCTGCATGCCCTCTGAACGCAGTGAAAAGAAAGGTCCACTTCACTGGCATCAGCAAAAAGTTTGCGGTTTTCTTTCAATCGGCAAGGGGCAATAGTCTCACAGCGCAGTATACGTCAATTCAAGCCGCTTCTTGCGCGTTGGCCAAAGTCGCGAGTAGTCATTACTCTTCCCCCACCCCACTCTTCAAAACGATCTCACACATAGTCAAGTCGCTCAATATGACATTCCGATGGCTGTGAGCACGCTTCCTCCATTGAAATGATGACACGGTTTCTCTTTTGATGTCTTTCGTGTGAAGCCTTAGACTTGAACCGAAGAACTGTCAGGAGCTCCTTCAAGCAGTTGCATAGCGCACCATACTCGGTATGATGATTGATCCCGCAATGACTGATATCGTCTCGTCTTTTCAGCCGCCGCTACCCCTCCGGAATGCTCATCTCATGACGCTTGTCCCTCGCTACGTACCGCGGGACACGTCCTTGGCTCGATTGCCTCAGGAGTCGCGTTTGTTTTCCGTTGAGCCGGATGCACAGCTTCAGGGATTCTGTCATTGGCAAGCCAATCCCAAGGCGTCTCCCACAGCAGTACTGGTTCATGGTCTTGAAGGTTGCAGTGAATCAAGGTACATGCGCGGCATTGCTGCAAAGGCCTATCGTTCAGGCTTCAACGTCATTCGCATGAATCAGCGTACGTGCGGAGGAACCGAACATCTGTCCCCGACCCTTTATAACAGTGGCTTGAGCGGAGACTACCGGGCGATTTTCAAGGAGCTCGCTGATCGGGATGGACTTGACCACATATGGTTGGTTGGATATTCCATGGGTGGAAATCTCGTCTTGAAAGCGGGCGGCGAGCTTGGCCAGACCGCACCCGCCCTAGCAGGAGTCGCAGCAGTATGCCCGAACATCAACCCGACCGTTTGTGCTCATGCATTAGAGGAGCCTCGCAATTTCATTTACCATCGCCACTTTCTGACGCGGTTGAAAGCGAGGTTGCGGAGAAAGGCGGCCCTGTTGCCTGGGAAATGGGATCTTTCGCAACTCGATCGCATCGCGACGATCAGCGAATTTGATGATCGCTACACCGCTCATGACGGCGGCTACCGAGACGGCGCCGATTACTACGACCGGGCAGGTGCGCGCCATGTACTCGATGCCATCGCGGTTCCCACACTCATCATTACGGCACAAGACGACCCGTTTATTCCCTACTCGATGTTCACCGTACCGAAGATTCAGCAGCATCCTCAGATTCGTGTCGTCGCGCCTCGCTATGGAGGCCATTGTGGGTTTTTTCACCGAGGCCGGAATGGAGAAGACCCCTACTGGGCGGAGAACCGAATCGTAGACTTTTTGCTGGGGCGGCTATGACGGGTGCTGCGCTGCATCAAGCTTGTCTCCCGCATGAACACTTGAGCAACTAGACGATCACGCTTTCGAGGTGGGTCCGCACATCTTCCAGATAGGTCTTAAACGGGTCCGGCATGGGGAACGGGGCATAGCCGCGTACTTGGAAGATCGACCAATTAATGACATAGGGAGGGAACAATCCATCAGGCGTTGGAGACAGATCCGCCGTTGAGGCGGACCGTTCATGCAGGAGATGCCTGACCAGTTCACTGCGGCCGTACGCACGCGTGTTTTTCGGCGCGGTTTCCATCGCAAGATGGATAAGACGGTCTGTCGTCACACGAGGGGCACGCCCCTCTTCCAATAATCCATAATAGAGCCCCTTCGCGGGATTCAGATTGTGATACTCCAAGTCCAAACTTTTCAGCATGGGACCGGTCCAGTCGGCATGTTCCGCTTCTCGAAAGCATTCCAGCAGCCACAGCTTGGACGCCCAGTCGACACGTCCGACGAGCCTTTGATAATCGCCGCGTAAATCATGGAGCACCGATGCCCATTGGGTAAGGACCCAATCGGTTTCTTCATCCTGCCCCTTACAATGCTGAACGGCACAGTCAAGAAACCGTTCTTGAATATCCACAGCCGACATCGTCTTGTGAGACTGCAACTGGATCAGCCAGCGTCGTTCTTGATCCTGGGAAATCTCTTGAAGCGCTTCCACCGGTTCGTCGATCTCCAAATCCTGAGGCGCATGTCCTTCCTCGATGAGCTGCAGCACCAAGCCCGTCGTTCCGAGTTTCAATGCCGTCGCATATTCGGCCATGTTGGAATCGCCGAGCAGCAAATGAATCCTCCGGTATTGATTCGGATCAGCCAAGGGCTCATCCCTCGTGTTCACAATCGCCCGATTGTGCTGCACCCATTCGAAGAAATCGTTTACGATATAGTCGGCACGTTGGGAGATTTGAAAGGGCAGATCCGATACATGATGCGCGCCGAGAGCCGAACGCGGAACGAGTAACCGATCCGTCTGAATCCAGGCATCCTGTAGGGCGGCGGAACCGACACGCCCAGAACCGGTAAAAATCTGTCTGGTCACGAGAAAGGTCACGAACGGAGCCAGCCCGCGCCTCGAAAAAGGAAACCGCCGAGAAACCAGATAGTTCTCATGCGAGCCGAAGGTCGCGTCGGTTTCATGATCGATGTTGTTCTTGATCAAGGATACGTGCTCTGAGAAGCCGAGTTCTTCGAGGGCTTGCTGCAGCAAGAGGTCCCCGGCACGGTCCGACGCCACCACATCCGTGAGGGAATGGCATTCCGGTGAGGCATACTCCAGATGTCCCATGTCCAAATAGATTCGTCCGGCGTTGGTGAGAAATCCCCCATTGCCGGGAGGCTCGTCATGCCCACGATGGTGCACGTCCAGCACACCTCGCCGCTGGACCTGGAACAGATGATCACGAATCTTCTGAGCAAACCATGTCGGGGAATGATTCGGTCGGTCTTCGTGAATCAAGAGTCCGTATTCAGTCTCCAAACCAAAGATACGATTTAACATGAGATTACGCGAGTGATGGGCTCAGATCCGTCGGAAGCATTGTTCTCAACTCATCGGCCTCAAGCGCTCGATACTTGGAGGGTCCTTGCACATGGCGGTCAAGTAAGGCGCATTCGATCGTCTTTTCGGCAATGCGTCGACGCAGATGCGCATAGAGGATCTCCGCGTCAATCACCTGCTGATCAGGACCGGTCCTTGCTTCGTCATGGTCTTCGCCCTCCTCCAGCGCCAGCTGCTGCGCTCGATCACCGACCGCCCATGTACGAATCGCCACATCCACAGCGTCCTTCAGAGACACAATGGACTGTTGTCGGAGATATCCGATCATCGTCTGCTCGACCACCGATGTAGCAGCAAGCACCGCATACTGGGTTTTCTCCTCAAAAGTCCCGTCGTAGTTAATCGTCAGGAAACCGTCTTTCTCGGCTTTCCGGCCTAATTCTGCCAGCAAGATTTTTACGATGAAAGGGGCCTTGAATACCTCTTCGAACGCTTGTTTAATGACAGGCGCGATGCCGTACTTCACCAGGCGGCTCCCGGTCACATCGGAAGCGGAGCGATTGAACCCTTCGACGTGAGCCATCTCCAATAGATTGAAGCGCAGCTTCTCAAGGTCGGCCGGGTGTCCCATACCTCCCAAGGCTAAGCGATCGTAAATCTCATATAACTTGGGCGTGCCTTTGCTCATCGTCATGAGCAGAATGCCGCGCTCATATGCGATCCCGACGACAGGAGCTCCCTCCTTCAGCTGATCGTCGAGATATTGCCGACGATTTCTGACTGCTTCCACCCACCGATATGGCTCTTCATACATAGCTCATGATCCTTACGCGCTTCTCAAAACTCTTGATTCAAACAGCGATTGGAGCTGAAGATCCGGCATCATCCTGATGCCGTCGGCCGTGATGAACTTAATGACCGGATAGAGACCGGCCTCGCGGTTGACTCCACCGGTCGCGCTGTCGAATTCTGCGGCGCTCGTCAACAGTCGCAACGCCTGAACGGTTGCTTGCTCCTCCGGCATCGTACTCAGCGGCTGTTCGCCCCATGTATTCAAGTAATGAAGAATTCCACGAATGGTCGATGAGCCGGACCCGGATACCGCATATTCCACTCCCTCGAACTCCGCGCCGAGAATGTCGTAAAAGTAGATTTTCGCTGTTTCGTACCTGGCGTCGTAACCGGCAAAGATCGGAGCTACAGCTCCAGTCCCCGCTAAGGCCGCCGGGACATTTTCCTTCAGCAGTTTGGACAGAGCTCGGAGTTTTCCCTCAAAGCTGAGTTCCTGAAGCTGTGTCCGTCGATAATACTTGAAGGAATGCTCAAGGATGCGCGCCATTTCATATGCGGTCGCCGGTACCCCGGCGATCGCCATGACACTATACCGATCGATCTCCAATACCTTGTCGGTGCGGTCGTACATCACCATATTTCCGGCGGTCGCGCGCCGATCCCCGGCAACCAGCACGCCTTCGCGATACTTAAAGGCAAGGATAGTCGTGGCAGTCGTCAGTTCCTGCCCTACTCCGACCTGCCCCGGCGTTCCAAACACGTATCCTTGTTCTTTCAAGAGCTGATAGAAATCTCCCTGCATGACCATCTGTTCCTCGGTACTGAGTTTGAAGTGCTGAGTCCGACTGGAACAGCATCACTCTGAGTCTGCTCTCCGCTCAGCACTGCTTTCCTATTCCCCGGTCCTCTGCCGATACCGCTCGGCTTGTTTGGGATCGACTTTGCGCATCCGCTTCATCAGACTATCCTTATCCGGCGATCCCGTCTCAGGACGGCGCGGCCCTCCTCCCTCCTCAAGAGGATGGGGAGATTTTGGCATAGGATCGACCGGCCCCTCGCGCCGTTCCGGCATCATGCTGTGTGTCATGTCTCCATATCCTTTCTGTGGTTCCACGTCGCCAGCGCATCAGCCGGTGAATGGGCATATTGGAAGACATCCATACACCGTCGGACTTCCTGTGGATTAAAAAGGTCTCCCATGTCAAAATCATGGGTGCGAAGCCCGCCCGCGAACTGAATCCGTTCCCATTGGATCGACTTAATCTGATCCGGAAACCGCTGCACGCACAGTCCGCGTAAACCTCCGCGAGTATCACTCGGGCCGTTCCGAAGCGCCTCGTCAATCGCCTCGTCGGTCGTCATCCGCCACACTTTCCCGTCCGCTTCCAACCCCAGGTACAGCCCTTGCTCGGGGTTTACATTGTGATACTCCAAGTCCAAGCTGGCCAACCAGGGATCATCCCAGCCGATCCGCTCTTCTCGCATGAACGTCTCGAGTAACCACTGTTTCGTGACCCAGTCCAGCTTTCCTACCAACTGCGAGCGGTCTTGAGACAACAGGCGTAAGGTGTCACTCCACTCGTTCAACAGCCACTCCGACTCTTCGTCGGATCCGGCCAACTCGCGGCGTGCCGCCTCACAGTAACACTCTTGAAGCTCTAAAGCGGAAAGCCTCCGTCCGTTTTTAAGACGAACCACTGCCTTCAGGTCCGGATCTCGTGACAACTGTTTCACTGCAGTCACCGGCTGATCCAGTTCGACATCGGGTGCAACTCCTCGCTCGATGAGGTTGAGCACGAGCCTGGTCGTCCCTACTTTGAGCGCCGTTGCATACTCGCACATGTTGGCATCGCCGATGATGAGATGGAGCCGCCGGTATTTTCTGCGATCGGCGTGGGGTTCGTCTCGAGTGTTGAAAATCGGTCGGTTGTGCATCGTATCAACGCCCAACTCCGCTTCCATAAAATCGGCGCGTTGAGAGAGCTGATACCGTCCTGGAACATGTCCGAACTCCTGTGCCTCAGTTCCGACCTTCCCCGCGCCGGCAATGATTTGTCGGCTCACCAAGAACGGCACCAAGCCGGCAACGAGAGCCGGAAAAGGGACGGCACGCGAGACAAGATAATTGTCGTGACATCCGTAACTGTGCCCATGAAAATCCGTGTTGTTCTTATATAGTCGGATGTGACCGCCTCCGAGCGTTTGATTGCGTCGCTGGGCGGCGCGTAGAACGATACGTTCTCCCGCGCGATCCTGGGCAAGAAGATCTCTGATCGTCCGGCACTCCGGCGTCGAATACTCGGGATGCGTGTGGTCGTTGTAGAATCTCGCCCCGTTTGGCAACACCAAATCGCTCTTCATGTCATGGAACGAAAAGGGGCGATGGGCATCCACCTTCGCAAACTCATCTTCTTCCCTGTCTTGTTGGAGACCAGAAACGCGAAAGCCACGAGCATCCTCGTGTGGATCTTCGCCTGCATAATCCCAACGGCGTTCAAAAGAAGCTTCCAGATAGGCCCGCACCAATTCCATCGATTCTACGACCGGATCCATCTCCGGTATGTCGTCTCGCGTAATCCCGTACTCGGTTTCGATGCCAAAAAGACGCATAGTCAGAGTTAGATATGAAAAGCAAAACGTGAAACGGACAACATCCGGGCTCTCAATTTTTCACCTGGTACGTCTCACATTTCACGTTTTCAGATGATCTGATTCACGAGGCGTTCTTCCGTCTGGCGCCCCCTCCGGAATGAGGAAATCCCCACGACCTGTTCCGGGTAATGATCCAGCAACTTCAGCCACTCCTCCGCAGCATCGTCCGGCGGCAACATGTCACCTTCCCGAAATTCCTCCGAGACGGAATCCAATAGGTCTTTGGCCTGCAATCCTGACTGCTGCCCCGACTGAACCGTACGATCGATCGCCTTTTCCTTGCCACGTTGCACGATCGAGGCCAAGATGGCTCCGCTCACCAAATCGCCTCGGTACAGCACCTTATTTTGCCCGCTCCTGAGCCGGATCGACAGAAGTCGATTATCTTCCGTTCGACAGAAGATCGACTCGATGATGTCTTCGACGAGCGAGGCTGCTGCCTGCATCTGCTCACCGCCCCGTTCCTTCACCAGCACCGGATCCAGCGGCAGATCCGCGGTCAAATATACCTTCAGAATCTCGGCTGCAGCGTCCTTGTTCGGACGACTGACTTTGATTTTCCGATCGATGCGGCCTGGGCGCAGCACCGCCGGATCGATCAAGTCGGGACGGTTGGACGCTAAAATAATGACGACGTCACGTAGCGATTCGATTCCATCCATTTCGCTGCAAAACATCGGCACGAGCGTATTCGAGATATTGAAGGAGCGCATGGCACGTCGCGTCCCCAAAATCGACTCCGCTTCATCGATGAAGATAAACGGCAAGGCGCCGTCCTTTCGTCTCGCCCGGGCTTGTTCGAAGAGATCGCGAACCATCCGCTCCGATTCCCCCAGCCACATGTTAAGAATTTCAGGCCCTTTTACATGCAGGAATGCTCCGCTTGTCACCGGCGGATGCTTGTCTCGATCGGGCCGGTGCTCCTGTTCGGATTCACCGACCAGCTTGGCCAAGCTACCGGCTGCCGCTTGGCCGATGAGCGTCTTGCCACATCCGGGCGGGCCATAGAGAAGAAAGCCCTTCGGTTGGGAAAACTTGAACCGTTCGAACGTCTCCGCATGCAACAGCGGATACTCGATCGCTTTTCTGATTGCCGTGATCGCCTCGTTCTGTCCGCCGATCTGCTCCCAGGTAACCTTAGGCGTTTCATCGAGGACGTGACGGCTTGCTTTGCGATCCACGAGTTTTTCAATCGCCACGCGATGGCTGGGATCGATACGAATTTCATCTCCCGGATCGAGATCTACGCCGATAAGATCAGTCGATCTTTGCAAGACCAACGATTGCCGCCCCATCTCCTGTTCACACCGCAATCGGCCGTCGGGCATGGCCTCAGCGAGTTTTACGATAGGACCGTTCCTGTCGTAACCCAATGTTTTGATCACTGAATAGGCCTCGTTGACCAGAATCTGCGTTCCGACTTTAAGATCCGTATTGGAGACGCGTGGGTCCACGTTGGCATAATACTCGGCCCCACCCACGACGATGCGAGCGAGTCCTTCACCGGGAACATCAAGTAAAGTCCCGATACGATTGGCCGGCGCCGTCAGCTTGGCGACGACCTCGCTCACTTTCTTGAATTCCAGTTCGCGTTGTTGATGGGCGGCTTGAGACAATGTCACCGTATGGCGCAGCTTATACAGCAGCTTCAGTCGAGCATCCCCCTCGGGGAATGAGGCCAGGCACTGCTCAATCAATTCGAGCGGATCGGTCCCCGTCTTCAACGACGGCTCATCGATCCGATCGTTGGGTTCATCTTGTTCAGAAGCTCTTCGATCACTCATTGGTGGTCCTTCATGACGTTTGACCATATGATCCTAACACACACCTGTCTTACAATGCCCTCACATCACACACTAATTAACGACCTGAAGAGTCACCGACACCTGTTCGCGCCGATCTCCCCGCAAAATCTCCACGCTCACTCGGTCACCGACTTTGTGCGCTTCCATCACATCCATCAGGTCATCAATGGTGGCCACCGGCTTTCCGGCGACCGAGACGATGACGTCGCCGAGTTGAATTCGCCCGATCATGGTTTCACGCGCCCCCTTGATCCCTGCGCGATCAGCGGCGCCGCCACGCGTCACTTTGCCGATGATGATTCCCTTGATCCCCCATCGCTTCGCCATCGCGTCCGGCACGAGAGAGACGCCCAATCCTGGACGGATGAGCTTGCCGTGCTTGATGAGTTCAGGAACGATGCGGTTCACCATATCGACCGGGACCGCGAATCCGATTCCGGCGTAGGCGCCGCTCGGACTCACGATTTGCGTATTCACGCCGATCAATCGCCCAGCCCCATCAAGAAGCGGGCCGCCTGAATTGCCGGGATTAATCGCCGCATCCGCCTGAATCACACCTTCAATCGTCCGATTCGACAGGGATTTGATGGTTCGCCCCAACGCACTCACGACTCCGGTCGTCAAGGTATGATCGAGCCCGAACGGATTCCCGATCGCCAACACCTTTTGCCCCACCCGCAAATCATGCGAGGAACCGATCGCCAACGGCTCCACATGAGCATCCGACACCTGAATTTGCAACACCGCCAGGTCGTGATCCGGATCGGCGCCGACCAACTTCGCCTCGTGTTCGCTCCGATCGGCCAATGTGACCTTGATCGCATGGGCACCGTAGATGACATGAAAGTTGGTGACGATGTGGCCTTGCTTGCTCCACACAAAACCGGACCCTGAACCTTGGGGTACTTCCATGACGTTGAGCGACCAGATATCCTGCCGGATCGCTGTGTTGGCGATGAATACGACGGACTTGGTCGCACGTTCAAATACCGCGATCGTCGATCGTTCATCGGCGCTCAGTTCAACCGAAGAGGGCGTCACCGGGCGTGGCTTCCCTTCAGGACCGCCATAGAGGGCACCCAGCGGCTTGCCCCACTCCGCCGCATTGATCGGCGAACCAAGCAGTGACGTCACCAGGAGCAATGTCAGGGATTTGACGTGGCTATTCACCCAGAACCTGCACGACGAGTTCGCGCATTCTGGCACGGGTATCGAAATCCACGACCACAATTCGTTGCCATATCCCGAGCAGAAGCACACCATCCGTAAATGGAATGGTGACGGACGGCCCTTGGAGTTGCCCTCGCAGATGGCTGTGCCCGTTTTCCTCGCCGAGATTCACTATGTTGTGCTGCCACCGGGGGTCAGGAGGAACGAGGCGATTCCAAAACGTTTTCGTGTCCGCGCGAATCCCTGGTTCATCCTCGATAATCATGACGGAGGCGGTGGTGTGTTTGACGAATACTGTCACGATTCCGGCTTTGAGATTGGAACCAGCCAAGGCATCGGCAACAGATTTCGTGATGTTGTCGACCTGCGTATCACCGACCATACGGATCGTCAGCGAAACGGTGTAGACAGCCATCATGGTCTCCGATCCGCAAGGTTGCGAAGGTAGCGCCGCTCGTTTCGAGTCAACGGTTCGCCTCGCGCTTCTTCTAAAATGTGATCGAACGCGCCTTCGGCCGTCAGCAATCGCACGGCGGTCAAGACTTGACCGCTCAGAATGCCTTCTTGTCCCAGCTTGTCGAGATAGGCAAAGGCCTCCTGCAGGCTCTCTTTGTTCCGAGCATAATAATCGCGTCCCCGGCGCTGATTGCTGTAGGCCTCGAACTGTTCGCAGGCGACGAGAATCTCCGCCAATTGCCGCACCCATGTCTTTGCCTTAGTCAACCGTTCCGGGTAATAGTAATACAACATCACCTGCTGCATCCAAGGTTGCCACTTGACGCCGAGCGTCTTCAGCTTCGGCTTCGCCGCACGCAATCGTCTGGCAAGGCGTCGCGCATAGCCCAACCGCATTTCGATCTGCTCGACAGCCCACATGTCCATAGATATGCCGGAGGCACTAAGATCCTGACGATATAGGGAAACAAAGGCTTCTGTTTCCCGGCCGTACGTTGTCCTCGGATGAAGGGCTCGCCATTCGCGAGGCCTCGTCGGAATGCCCCGTTGCTTGGCCCAAGACCAGATCGTTCCAAAGAGTTGCCGATCGAGGCCGGCACGGCCCAGGTCGTGCAAAAGGCAGGCAACGTGATAGCACCGTATCCGATCGCGTGGATGTCCTAGTCGTTCAGCGACGGTCACACACATCTTGGCCGTTCGCGCGGCATGTGGCCGATCATAGCCGCGGATCGTTCGCCCGAGTCGACGGGGGTGCGGATAATCGTAGAGGCTCATGAGGGCCTTCGCGAGAGAGCGGGAGACTTCCAGGGGTTCCAGTCGGCGGGACTTAGATAGAGCCATAGTTCGAAGTGAGAGCTGGAGGACCGCACAGACCGTGCGAGAATATCGTCGGTCAAAACGATGTGTCAAGGCGACTTCAAGCGAATCGGACTATAGATAACAAGTTACCCGTGTCAGGGTTGCCCTCCTTGAGGGCCATCCTAAACCGAGAGATCGTGCGGTTCTTAGCCCTCATTATTCATGACGCTATGGGCTGGTAAATGTTCTTGGTGTACCCAGTGAATTTCGCCGCCACGTCGAGCAAATATTCTTATCGCATGCCGGCCCCTATTATCTATCCTATACACGCCTATACACGAACAATGACCAAAGGAGGCCGATTATGAATAGACGGACATTTCTTCAGTATATGGCCCTGCTTGGTGGTTCCGCATACTACGGATGCTCGTCTCGGCAGGTGTCCTCTACACCCGTACCCGCCATGGCCCAGGATCCTGATAACTTCAACAGTCTCTCTATAGGAAATTCGTCAGGCAAGACGTCCGGCGACCTGTTTCGGGATCTGCAGAAAGCCAAAGACGACCTTGAAGGCGCGATCAAACGGGGTGATGCCCGCGCTCTTGAGACGCTGCGGGTGCGATACGATGCGCTTCAACAGCGTTGGTGTGCCGCGACCCAGGCACAAATCGAGCAGATTCGAAACGCTGCGGTCGCGCCGGCTCCTCCCGCGTCGTTGAACGCACAGCTCTATCCGTTTCCGCCGTTTCCGCCGGCACCGATCACGTCCGGCGTCGGCGTTTGTCTCTCAGGAGGCGGCGCGCGCGCGGCGTCCGCTTCGATGGGTGAGTTGCGTGGCCTCCGATCTCTCGGCCTTCTCGACCGTGTCTCAGTGCTCTCAACTGTGTCGGGCGGATCCTGGGCTGGCGTCACGTTCACCTATCTGCCGTCTGACATTTCGGACGACGAATTTCTGGGCGGCGTGGTTCCGAATCCTGGCGACCTGACCTGGGAACATCATTCGGGCGAAAACCCGGCTCAGGCGTTGGACTCCTTATCGGATCAGGCACTCGGCAGCCTCTGCACGCGCATCGGTCTGGTCGAGTTCCTGGTCGAGGTCGCCAAGCTGCAGGTCACGTATCACGATTCCCTGCATGTGCTCTGGTGCCGAGCAGTGGGGGCGTTGATTCTTGAGCCCTTCGGCCTTGGGGATATCACGCGACAGGGGTCTCCGGCGACCTATTACAGCTCGACCCTGCAGTGGCTGGAAACGATGATCCTCAACGAGGGGCGCAATCCCACTCTGAGCGTCCCGGACTTTCATCTGATCCAAAAATCTAGGAGGCCATATCTCATCACGAACTCCACGATCTTCTCCCCGCCCGGTGTCCATCTACGGCGACCGGCGCCCGGTAGTCCACCACTCGAGCCATACCCGTTTGAGGCCTCCGTCACGGGAGCAGGAGTTCCCTTTCCCTTGCAGGGACAGCTCGGCGGTGGAACCGTCGATCCGTTCGCATTCGGCGGACAAGCGCCGTCCGCTCCGCCGGTTCAGAATCGTGTGCAGGTCCCGACCCCGCTGCAGCGGTTTTCGTTGTCGGACATCGCTGGAACCAGCAGCTCGGACTTCGTCGGCCCGTTGATCCAGCACTTCTACGCCCACTACCCCTGGCTGGAGGACATCGACCCGATCTACTCCTATTGGCCGGTGATGCCGGCCAATCAAACTCCCGCGCAACAATATTTCTTCGGCGCTGGGGGGAACCTGGAAGACACCGGCATCATGGCCTTGCTTCGCCGCAAGATGACGCGGATCATCGCCTTCGTCCATGCGGCGACGCCGTTATCCTGGGACTCGGTCGCCAAACAGGTCGTCGTAGACAGCCAACTGCCGCCGCTCTTCGGCTTGCAACCCAAGGTGGCAGGACAGCCCTATCAGCCCTATTCGAGTCCGCCGGCGCCGGTCTCGCCATCCGCCCGACCCTATCGATACAATCGGGTGTTTGATCAGCAAGCCTTCTATAGTTTGATCGATCAACTCTGGCAGGCGCATCAGGCAGGCGGCTCGGCCATTTGCAAACAAACCAAGCTCACCGTGCACGATAATCCACGATTCGGCATTCAGGGTGTCGGACAGGTGGATGTGCTCTGGGTCTACACCAATCCGGTGACGGCTTGGACCAACCAATTAGACCCCACGGTTCGGCTCGGAATGGAATTCGAGCCGTTCCTCTATGGGATATTTCCCAACTACGACACGTTCCTCCAACTCCACCTGGAACCACGGCAAGTCAATTTACTCGCGCACCTCTCCTGCTGGAACGTGATCAATGGACGGTCCATCGGCGGCTTTCCGGCCAATGCAGAACTGTTTCGGGAGATGTTCGGCCAGAGCTGAACTCCAATTCACTTCGGAAGCCATGCAGACGTTAGGAGCCGTGTGATGGAGATAATGGAGATATATGAGGAGGATAGTTCGATGGCGAATCTGGAGACGTATCGTCGAACAGCCCTATGTGAATCTGACTCTGGCGATCATTCTCGTTGTGACAGGCTTCACGGAAGGCTGGGGATTCTTTTCAAGAGAACATGACAGGTTTCCATCTCGGAGCTCATCACGAGGTGATGCTCTATGGATTCTTCAACATGCTGGAGCTCCTCCCTGACATATTCGAGGGACTCGAGAAGATGAATCACAGGAGCCTTGCGGCGAAATGGCGAAATAAGGTCACCAGGTTACTCGGAATAAATGGGTTCGAATGGGCGGTGAGGAGATCACATTGGTTAACCGGGAAGTCGCAGGGCTTACTTGACCTCTTCACTCCTCCATATTGACTCGCGTACCCGTAGATCGTCGTGAGGTCCCTGCACAGGGGAATGTCAACTGCGGGTGTGATGGGAACCGACGTGCCTCCCGGGGCGAAAATGATACGGTAGACCGTGGCATCCCCACCGTACACCTGCTGGCTTTTCTCAGGGGAACACAGAGCTCAGCGGCTGCCGAGGCTGTTTCGCCGCGTTGGCCGAACCCAAGAGTATCTGATCGGAACAATTCACCAACTGGACGACACGATGGGCCGGTGGGCTCGGCGTGAGTGTCGGCAAGTTCGTGAGACAGTTGTCCTTTCCATTCCCACCGGCCGCAACGCCCGTATCAGCGGAACCGACGTTCTCGCGGACCCCAGCCCGGGCAGCCGGCCGACGGCGTCACGGCTACTGAATAGATGGCGGCTGCCACCATGTCATAGGGCCAAGAGACCGTCCCCGCACGCGACACAGTCATATGAAACATGACAATCCCTCCTATCCTCGAGCGCGATTTCCCTTGCAGGAACTTGTCGAAAATTTGTTTGAAAACCGTGTAGGGCCTGGAATTTGATTCAGTCAGATAGTGACGGAGTTGGTTGACAGTCGGTGGACGGTAGAACGTCGAGTCCTTGTCGACGGTGCGAAAACACATAAAGCATCCCCTAGGACTGTGGGGTTTCACTATCGCCCTGGCGTTGAGTGCGAACCATCAATCGACTAGCCGGAGGGATCTTATAACGAATGACTTTCTTGTCCAGCTAATGGCGGGCATCGCTGGGCTCACTGCGTTATTATGTGTCGCGCGCTTGATTAGCTTTGGGTCTTTTACAAAGAAGTTTGTTGACTACATTCCTGACAGCTTAAATAATCCACAAAGTAAGACCAAGTTTGAATCTATTAGCTGCGGTAAAGTAAACGTCCATCTCTATGCATTTGATTCAGCGTCACCTCAATATGTTTTTGTATACGGGAATGGTAATGCTGGTATGGTGTATAAAGGGGGGTGGAGCCGACAATTCTGTAAATCTAATAAATTACTACTTTTAAAAGATGGGCCAAGTGGGTATTTGATCTTCCCCCGATTTTGTGGACACCGGGTTACGCGACAGCCGCCTTTGCTTCGAACTCGGCGGGGGACTGATAGCCAAGGGTCGAGTGGCGTCGCTGCCGATTATAAAATACTTCGAGG
>Ga0134128_10002750_pt1 | contig 21609 bp, 26 predicted proteins | sample KB31754_FD_96462 | JGI IMG/M metagenome (GOLD analysis project Ga0134128, IMG submission 96462) | Terrestrial soil microbial communities with excess Nitrogen fertilizer from Kellogg Biological Station, Michigan, USA - KB3-175-4 | ecosystem: Environmental > Terrestrial > Soil > Unclassified ... | reverse complement strand
GCGGATGTCGGGTGCGGATTGCTGTGGCACCGGGGTCGGCGGAAGCTGCTGCAACTGGCTGCCTGCGCCGGGTATCTGCTGGGCGAGCGCGCCCTGACTGAGCGTCAGCAACACCAGCGGTAATATTGTGGTCTTTTTCATGATGGACTTACTTGCGCCATGAGGTGTTATCGATCAGCCGCAGTTATCTGTACCGCTCTATATGAGCGGTCTCTTTCGCCGGCGTGCGTATCGATCAGGTTTCGTTCGAGTCGACAAATGTCGGGGGAGTACCGGCTGGTCGACATCCGGTATCCAGGACCGTCACTTGCTGATCAAGGAGGTGCTGAGGGCTTGCTGGCAGCGATCTGATCGAGAGTTACTGGTGTTGCACTCGGATCGAGGCGCAGTTCCCCAAGCGTTGAGTGTATACGCTAGCTCTGTACCTCAGCTGTATGAGCAAGGTCGGCCACTGCGCCGACAATGCGGTGCCCGAGAGCTTCTTTGGCGTGATCAATCGCAAACGCATCCGTCGTCGCCGTTACCTGAATCTGGCCGAGGTACGGTCGTACGTATTTGACTACATCGAACGGCCCAAAGCCGCACTCATCTGCATCGCATTCGGCTTGTTAGCCGGTCGCGACTTCTTGGCTCGGGAGAGTGTCACAGCGTCTTCAGTGTCGGCATGTGCGCACCCGAGGAGGAATGAAGGCGGACCCAATGTCCCCGGCATCCCTATCCTGCACTAGCTCATTCCTCCTCGAAAAATGTTTAGCTGCTAAACACCGGGACATCTTGCGAAGATCACACCCGAGCCTCTGCAAGCGATGAGATTTCACGCCCACGCGAGTCCATTTCCCAGTGAAAAAAATCTCAGCATGCTGACATTGCGAAGTGTCGTCTGGAGGAGAGTCGGTTCTGCGCCCGTGTACCCCATGCGGCGCAATGACACGGTGATCGTGTTCTCGCTCATTGGCTCAGCCATGCTGCGAATGGATGGGAAAACACACTGGCCCGATCCTGTGAACGGGTGAAGTTCGCGCAGGACGGCTTGCACAGACAACGGGACCAGGTGCTGCTCGCGCATCTTCATCCGCTCGGCCGATATCCGCCACTCGCCCGCATCAAGATCGAACTCGGCCCATTCCGCCTTACGCAGTTCGCCCGGACGCACGAACACGAGCGGCGCAAACTTCAATGCGCACATGACGACAAGGCTGCCGCTGAACGCATCCATTGCGCGCAACAGTTCACCACCTTGGCCGGATCGGTGATGCTGGCGTGGTGCCGGCTCTTTGTCGTTTTCAGTGCACCGCGCAAATAGCCGGTCAGATCGCGCTCGGCTCGACCTGTAGCGACGGCGTAGCGAAAAACTTGGCCGCAAACCTGTTTCAGCCGCTGCGTTGTTTCCAGCTTGCCCAGCGCGACGCAGCACGGCCAGCATTTCGGGTGAACTTATTTCCTTGATCGGACGCGTAAAAAAACCCGCTGTGGCGCGGGTTTCAGGTGATTTACGGGTCGGCTTGGGACCTCTTGGAACTGGGTGATGATGCCGCTTGTCCGACTCGAACGGACGACCTACTGATTACAAATCAGTTGCTCTACCAACTGAGCTAAAGCGGCATGAAACGAAATGATCGCACGATCTGCGCTGCAAGGTGTGCGGTCGCCTGCACCTACGGCCAATCAGGCTCTCAAAAGCAATCCACGCTGCGCATCTGCAAATCGCTGCGACCCGGCAACCAGGTCTGCCAATTGAAACCCGGCTGCGGTGGGAGCGCAAAATCCACCCAGTATGCCGGCAGGGTTTCCACCCGTTCATTGACCTGAGCCTTGAACCCCAATGCAGCGATTTCCGCGCGGCGGCGCTCGGCGTTGGCATTGTCGTGAAACAGGCCCAGCGAAATCGTGTTCTGCTGATCACCGGCAGTAACGACGTAATAGTCGCGCACGTTTTTGGCCGACAGCGCGCGCGCGGTGGTCAGCGCGGCGTCGCGGCTGGGCAGCGCCGGCAGATACACCCAGAAGCCACGCGACTGGTGGGTTTGCTCCTCGCGATACTGGATGCGCGGGACGTGCACGGTGAGCGCCTGCATTGCCGCGCGCATGTCCGCCTGGGTCGGGAACGGGCCGATGCTCTCGCAACGGTCGGATGCGAGCGCTGCGCGCGACTCCGGCGCAGTATCCAGCTCCGCGCTTTGCTCGGCCGGCGTGCCCGGGCGCTCCGACAGCAACTTCAATTCGGGGACGCCGGGGTCGGTGGCCGCCGGTACGGGTGCGGACGGCGCGCGGCCGAACGCCAGCCACGCGGCAACGCCGATGTTGAACGCGATCAGCAACAGAAAGAGCAGGCGGTAGAACACGGGATTGGGGGTTGAAGGTCCGAGTGGGGATTGGTGACGGAAAAGGCCAGCGCCTTTATACCGAATTTCGCGCCGTCGCCCAGAGCACCAAGCCACGCAATACAGCGTTGTCCAGCACACGCACCCGCGTGTGGCCTTCCTCTTCCAACAGGGCGCGCAGCGATTCCGCCCAGCCACCGTGCAGCCACAACCGCGGGTCACCAAGTTCATCGCAGTGTCTGGCGTGATACCACCCGACCAGCGCCGCCGCCGCACGCGTACAGCCTTCGCGCAAGGCGCGCGCAGTGTCGTCGCCGCCCTGCGTATTTTCGAACGCGTCGCGATTTTCCTCCACAATCGCGGTGGCGCCGCGCAACGCGCTCATCATCAAATCCGGCGACGGTGCGATCAGCCCTTCGCGTTGCGAGCCCGCCGGGTCGACCAGATCCAGCGTCAATGCGGTGCCGCAGCCGACCACGATCACGCCGGCATTGTCTGCCGCCGCACGCGCGGCGGCCATCGCCAGAAAGCGGTCGATCCCCAACCGCTCGGGCTCACGATAAGAATTGATGATGCCGCAACCCTGGCGCGGCGAACGCAGCCATAGCACCGCCGCCTGCGGCGAGGCTTGCAGCGCCGTACGCAACCGATCGGCGCGCGCCGCCGACACCACCGAGGCGATCAGCACGTGCGTGGGCGCCGGCCAGCGCGCCAATTGCACTTGCAGCACCGCATCGAAATCCGGCGCATCCCAGGCCAGCGCGAATGGCTGCGCGAGTTCATCCGCGCGCAACCACGCGCCCTTCAAGCGCGAGTTGCCCAGATCGAAGAGCCATGGGGTGTCGGCGGAGGTCACGTTGGTACCGCGCGTATCGAGACTTCCGAGCTATCAATCAACCGCTCCCCCAGCGGCGTGCGCACGCGCAACGCGCCGCGCGCATCCACGCCGCAAGCGATGCCTTCGAATGCGCCACGCGGATCGTCTACACGCAATGTGCATCCGGACAGCGCATCGCGCTGCGCGTACTCATCGGCAAAAGCCGCAAAGCCCGATACCGCGAACACCTCCAGCGCCTCGCACAATTGCGTGATCAGTGCTGCCGCCAGTTCATTGCGCCTGGGTGCGGCCGCGCCGCACAGTTGATCGAGATCGGTAACTGGCTGTGCGATCGCCGCGCGCGCCCCGGCGGGCAGGTGCAGGTTGATGCCGATGCCGATCACCGCATGGCACGGCCCGAAGAATTCGCCGCCCAACTCGATCAGGATGCCGGCGAGCTTTCGCTGCGCATGTACCAGATCGTTCGGCCATTTGACGCCAACGCCACGCACTCCGCAGGCCTCCAGTGCGCGCGCGACGGCCACGCCGACCGCCAGCGACAGCCCGGAAAGCGCCCCATAACCGCGATCGAAGCGCTTGAGACAGGAGAACGCGAGATTGCCGGCCGGCGGCGACAACCACATGCGGCCGCGCCGGCCGCGCCCGGCGGTTTGCGTTTCGGCGAACACGCAGGCGCGGTCGGGCAAATCCTGGACACGGCGCTGCAATTCGCTGGAGGTCGAGTCCAGTTTCCAGTGCACCTCCAACAAGCCGAGCCGCTTGCGCAGTACCGGCGAAAGCGCGCCGCGGATTGCCGATGGTTCAAGGCGATCCAGCGGACGCGCCAATCGGTAGCCATGGCCCGCCTGCGCCTGGATCGGCAGCCCTGCCGTCCGCAGCGCCTCGACCTGCTTCCATACCGCGGCGCGCGAAATGCCCATGCGCTCGGCCAGCGCGGTGCCGGAAACCGGCGCCTCGGCTGACAACAGATCGAGCAATTCGGGCGCGCTGATCATCGCAACAGGGCAGCCTGGCGGGTTGTGACCGCCGATGCTGGCAGGAACCCCCGCGTTCTGCCATCATGCCGGGTGCGCTCGAATTCGGGGGCTGCCATGAAACGTGTTTCCTTGTTGCTGACGGCGCTATGCGCGGCGGGCCTGCCGCTGACTGCGGCTGCGCTGGATTATGGCCCCGATCAACGGATCCTGGCTGCCGACGCCAGCGCGCCCGCGCTGCCGAGCGCGCGTGGCGAGGAAAATCCTTTCGCCGAACTCACCGCGCCGCACCACACGCGCGCGGACGACGAGGATACCTCCACGCCAGCGAACACCGATACCGAGGCGCACCCGGCCGCGCCTGCGCACAGTTCACGACGCAGCAGCGCGCCCACTCCCGGCCCGGGTCCCGCTGCCCCCCCGCACACGCACAGCGTGTTGTCGTGGCAGTCGCTATTGCCGGGGTCGATCCAGTAGCACCTTCGCACAGCGGGGCAGCCGCTACATCGCGGTGAAGCTCAGCCGGAACCGGCTGCCGCCGAGTTCCTCCGAACGCTCGATCTGCAACTCGCCGCGATAGGCGCGCAGGATATCCTGCACGATCGCAAGCCCGATCCCGTGACCTTGCACGCGTTCGTCGCCGCGCACGCCACGTTGCAGGTAATGCTCGACCTGATCCGGCGGAATGCCGGGGCCATCGTCCTCGACCCACAATTCAAGGCCTGGCCGCCACACGCGCGCGCTGGATGGTGGCAGCACGCGTGCGCCGAACAGCACCCGGTGCTGTGCCCACTTGAAGGCGTTCTCCAGCAGATTGCCCAGCAGCTCCAGCAAATCGCCTTCCTCGCCGTAGAAGCGTGCGCCTTCGGCGATGTCGAATTCGCACAGGATGTTCTTGGTCGCGTACACCTTCTCCAGGCTCTGCACTACCGCTTCGGCGTGCCCGGCGATCATGACGGGCACCACGAACTTTGCGTGCCCGGAAGTCGCCGCGCGAGTCAGTTGATAGGCCACGATCTGATCCATGCGCTGCACCTGCGCCAGCGCTTCCTCGCGCAAGGTCGAGGGCTCGCTCGATTCCAGTTGCGAGCGCGCCACCGCCAGCGGCGTTTTCAAACTGTGCGCGAGGTCGGCCAAAATATTGCGATTGCGTTTGAGATTTTCGCGCTCGTTGTCGATGAAGTCGTTGAGGCTGCCGGTCAACCCGCTCAGCTCCTGCGGATAGGAACCGGAAAGATGTTCTTCCTCGCCGCGCTCGATGCGAGCGAGGTCGGATGCCACGCGCCGCAATGGCCACAGGCTCCAGCGCAACAGGATCTGCTGCAGCACCAGCAGCACCAACCCGAGCGCAGCCAGCCAGCTGAACAGCGTTCGTCGGTATGCAGCCAGTTGTTCGTCGAATTGCGCTTCGCCCTCGGCAATGTTGACGGTCATGCGGTAATTGCGGCTTTGCAATTCCCAGGCGACACCTTGGCTGAACAGATAGACGTAGCCCGCGCTGGTCGGTAGCGGACCCTCGAAGCGGATCTGTCCGGGCGCGAGCAGCAGATTGAACGGCAATTCGCGACCCAGCGCCGAAGGCGATTCCCAACGGAAGCCGCCCTGGCCGACCACCACGGCATACAGGCCGGAGCCGGGCCGCGCGAAATCGGGATTGGGCGGCACTTCGGGCAGGATCACCTTGTCGGAACGGTTGCTGACGTCGGTGCCGGCAAGATACGCGTAGGCGTAACTCTGCAGGCGGTCGCGCAACGCCGACAGCGCTGCCTGCGAATAGGCGCGATCCAGCGCGAAGCCGGCCAGCCCCAGAAAGCCGGCCAACACCAAGCCCGTTGCAATCGTCGAGCGGGCGGCGAGCGAAAGCGGCCGCTTAGGGTCTATTGGCATTCGCCCAAGTATGCCGCGCCGGCGACATTTTGCGTGCAAGGCAACGCGCCGCGAGCAAGATCTGTGTCAATCCATCCGCGGGTGACAACACCGCAATATGCGCAAAGAGCCCCGGCCCTTCCGGTTGCTGCGCAGCAGACACCAACAGATCCCGTGTCATTCGGCGGGACTCTCTTCATTCTCGTCGCGCGGAATGGCGAACCGGTAGCCGCGTCCGCGCACGGTTTCGATCGGCTTCAGTGTGCCCTCGGGGTCGAGCTTGCGGCGCAAGCGTCCGATGAATACCTCGAGCACATTGGAATCGCGATCGAAATCCTGCTGGTAAATGTGTTCGGTGAGGTCGGCTTTCGATACCAGTTCGCCGGCGTGCAGCATCAGGTACTCCAGCACCTTGTATTCGTAGCTGGTGAGATCGGCGTTCTTGCCCTCGACCGTGACCGTTTGCGCGGTGGTGTCCAGCCGGATCGGGCCGCACGTCAAGGTGGGTTTGGACCAGCCCGACGCGCGCCGAACCAGTGCGTTGATGCGCGCCAGCAGCTCCTCGACATGAAAAGGTTTGACGAGATAATCGTCGGCGCCGTATTTCAGCCCTTCCACCTTGTCCTGCCAGGACGAGCGCGCGGTGAGGATCAGGATCGGAAAGCTGCGACCCTGCTCGCGCAGTTGCCGCACCAGATCCATGCCGGACATTTTCGGCAAACCCAGATCCACGATCGCCAGGTCGAACGGCACCTCGCGGCCGAGATACAGGCCTTCTTCGCCATCCTGCGCGGCGTCCACCGCGAAGCCGTCGCGCTTCAGCCGCGCGGCCAGGGTTTCGCGCAACGGTGCTTCATCCTCGACCAGCAGTATGCGCATGGGTTTCTCCTTGGGCGCGCATTGCTGCGCGTGAAAGCGGCTCGCGCCGCCCTGCTCAGTTGCCGTCTTCGCGTGGATGATCCTTGTCCCGCCCGCTATCGGGCATGCCGTCGTTGGAACGCAATTGCATCACGCGCACGTGCCCGTCCGGCGTGAGCACCTTGATCCGGTACAGTTTGCTGCGGCCATTGGGGATGCTGTCGGCGGCGAGGATCCGGCCCTTGGTCTGCTGCTGTACCTGTTCCACCGCATGTTCCAGGCTCATCTGCTCGTGGCTGCTTTGTCGTTTCGGCGGCGGCGTGCCGCGCGCGCAAGCCACCCCCGCACTGACGAGCAGCGCGGCGGACAGGGCAGCAGCGGCGAGAGCGGAACGATTCGGCATACCTGTGATGATGGGGCCGACCTATGAAATTGTGCTGAACACCCTATGCAAGCCGGGCCCCACCGCGGTTTGCGGGTACACGGTGGCGGCAGAACCTCGCCACGTCTGACAATCTCGCGCTTCGCACTCGTCGGCGCGCAACCAACCTGTGCACCACTGTCATGCGACTTTCGCGGCGCCTGGCCGTACGGTTTCCAGCGCTGCCTCGATCACTTCCCAGCCGGCGTCGTCGCGGTGCGCGCGCTCGGAAAGCACGCGTCGGAATGCACGCCCACCCGGCTGACCGAGATACAGCCCGAGTAAATGCCGCACGATGTGTTTCAGCCGGCCGCCGCGCGCGAGCTCGGCTTCGACATAAGGCCGCATCGCGATCAGTACCTGTTCGCGCGAAGGCGGATCGCCGCCATGGAGCGCCGCGTCGATGTTCGCCAGCGCGTACGGGTCGTGATAAGCCAGCCGGCCAAGCATCACGCCATCCACGTGTTGCAGATGCGCGCGGGTGGAATCCAGATCGGCGATGCCGCCATTGATCACGATGGTGAATTGCGGCCACTCGCGCTTGAGCCGATACACGCGCGGGTAATCCAGCGGCGGAATCTCGCGGTTCTCCTTCGGCGACAACCCCTGCAACCACGCCTTGCGCGCATGCACGATGAGGGTTCGCACGCCGGCGCCGTGCATGGTTTCGGCAAACTGCTGCAATCCCGCGTAATCGTCCTGCTCGTCGACCCCGATGCGGCACTTCACCGTCACCGGCACGTTTACCGCGGCGATCATCGCGCTTACGCAATCGGCAACCAGCCGCGGCTCGCGCATCAGGCACGCACCGAAACGGCCCGATTGCACGCGATCGGAAGGGCAGCCGACGTTGAGATTGATCTCGTCGTAACCGGCTTGCGCGCCGAAGCGCGCCGCCTGCGCAAGCTCATCGGGTTCGGCGCCACCGAGCTGCAACGCGACCGGATGCTCCTGCTGGCTGTGCTCCAGCAGATGCAGCCGGTTGCCGTGGATCAATGCCGCGGCGGTGACCATTTCGGTGTACAGGCGCGCGTGCGGCGACAACAGGCGATGGAAAAACCGGCAATGCCGGTCGGTCCAGTCCATCATCGGCGCGACGCACAGGCGCCATGCGCTGCGATCATGCGAAGACATCCGCGCATGATACGGGCACGCGCGAAAGAAATTCGGACGCTCACTCCACCAGATGCGCGACCGCGGCGGTTGCAGTCTCGCGATCGTTGTCATCGAACAGGCTGAGCTCGTAACTATCCAGCGTGCCTTCGTCGAGGCAGCGCACATTGACGCTGTAGCCGTTGGGATGCGAGCGCGGCACGTAGAACGATTTGACGCCGCAATGCTTGCAGAACAGATGCCGTGCGGTGCCGGTGTTGAACCGGTATTCGATCAGATCGCCCGCCCCGCTCAGCAACCGGAAGCGCGCGGCGGGCACGATCAAATGCAAAAACCCGGTCATGCGGCAGATCGAGCAGTTGCATTCCTGCACCGGCGGGCGCGCGGGCGCATCCACCTCGAAGCGCACGCGCCCGCAGTGGCAGCCGCCACGATGGGTGACCAGTTCATCCATTCCCTTATCCTACTTTCGACACATCCGGGTCGCCAGCGTGCACACTAGGCTGATCCATTCCCGCAAGGAGGAAACGCGTCATGTGGAAACCTGCGTTGACCGGATTCGCACTCGCTTTTACCGCCGCATTGGCGCAAGCCGCGCCGCCAGCACCTGCCGCTTCCGCGCAAGCCAAACCGAATCTCACGCCGGATCATCCACCGGTGCCGGCGCCGGCATGGGTGCGCCAGAGCAACGCCGATGCGATGGTGCTGATGAAGACGCTGGCGCAGTTCAACCCCGAGTTCGCCTCGCGGTTCGGCCTGCCCGGCTACGACAGCAAGGTGATCGACCTCAAGCCGAACGTGGATCAACGCACGATCGAAGCGATGACGCAGGCTCGCGCCACCTTGCAGCAAGATCTGGCGACCGAGAAGGACCCGAACGTGCGCCAGGATCTGGAGATCATGATCAAGGCCGCCGACCGCCAGATCGAGCGCATCAAACTGGATGATCAATATCTGCTGGACTACAACGACATCGGCGAGACCATTTTCCAGGGCGAGTTCGGGTTGCTGCAGGACGACGTGCCCGCCGATCGCCGCGCGCACGCGCTGGATCGCCTGAAGTGCTACGTCGGCATGGCACCGGGTTGCACGCCGGTGACGAAGGAAGCCGAGGCGCTGTTCAACGCCAAGCTCGACAATCCCAAGCTGATCGGCCCTTACAGGATCGAGGTGGAACAGAACCTCGCCAACACCACGCGCTATGTGGACGGCGTACGCAAACTGTTCGCCAAGTACAAGCTCGGCGGTGACGACGCGCTCAACGCGCTGCAGAAACAACTGGGCGACTACAGCGGCTGGGTGAAATCCACCGTGCTGCCGCACGCGCGCACCGACTTCCGCCTGCCGGAACCGGTGTACGCGAACAACCTGAAAGACGTCGGCATTGACATCAGCCCGCAGGAGCTGATCAAGAAGGCCGAGCTGGAATACATGGAGACGCAGAACGAGATGCAGATTCTCGCGCCCTACGTCGCCAAGGCCGAGGGCATCCAGGCCAACGATTACCGCGACGTGATCAAGGCGCTCAAGAAAAACCAGCTCGACCGCACATCGATCGAACCGTATTACCACCAGGTGATCGGCAAGATCGAAGACATCATCCGCACGCAGAACCTGGTCAGCCTGCCCAACCGGCAGATGCAGATGCGCGTGGCCTCGGAAGCCGAGAGCGCCTCGGAACCTGCGCCGCACATGGATCCACCGCCGCTCATCAACAACCACGGCCAGCGCGGCACCTTCGTGTTGCCACTGGGCAATCCGCCCAACGGTCAGGGCAAATCCGAAGCCTACGACGACTTCACCTGCAAGGCCTGCGCATGGACGCTGACTTCGCACGAGGGCCGTCCGGGTCACGAACTGCAGTTTTCGGCGATGGTGGAGCACGGCGTATCGCTGGCGCGTTCGTTGTTCGCCTTCAACAGCGTCAACGTGGAAGGCTGGGCGCTGTATTCGGAATTCATGATGGCGCCGTATGAACCCGCCGGCGGGCAGATGATCCAGTTGCAACTGCGCCTGCTGCGCGCCGCACGCGCGATGCTCGATCCGATGCTGAATCTGGGGCTGATCACGCGCGACCGCGCGCATGACATCCTGGTCAACGACGTCGGGCTGTCGGAAGCCTTCGCGCGCGAGGAACTGGACCGTTTCACGTTCCGCTCGCCGGGCCAGGCCACCGCGTATTTCTACGGTTACTCTCGAATCCTCGAACTGCGCGCGCATACCCAGGTTGCGCTGGGCGACAAATTCAACTTGAAGCAGTTCAACGACTTCATCATCGGCCAGGGCCTGCTGCCGCCGGATCAACTGGCCGAAACGGTGGATACGCAGTTCATCCCGCAGCATGGCGGTGCGGCTCCGCTTTCGCACTGAAAGCATTCCGCTCGCAAGCGAGTGGGTGACTTTTGGCGGCAAAAGTCACCAAAACCGCTTTCCGCCGGCACGGTGGTCGAACGAACCTCGTGTTCGTTCGACCACCGTGCGACGGCTTGGAATACTCGCTCAACACGGCCATCCATGGCCTTGCTTGTGGGAGCTTGCGCAAATGCAGGACGTGGAAGTCCGAAGGCCGGAGTGGAAAAAGGAGCTGTACGCGAGGCCGGGAAGCGCAGCCGAACGGCGGAGCAAGCGCCGACGTTCGAGCGCACGGACGCGCGAGTTCGGCGCGGCCGCCGTTCGGTGGACATCGGAGGGCAGTCGAGCCGACACGATGTCGGCGAGACCATCGCGTCCTGCGCCAATAGCTTTGGTTACTTTCCCCGAAAGGAAACTACCCCGCGCCGTGGGACGGCGCGGAAAAAGACATGGATGTCGAACGCCCAGGTTGCTGGGCCCGGCTTTCGCCGGGATGACGAGCATTGAATCTCCCGCAAGGGAGAGGGAAGCGATTACGCCCCCATCGGCAGCACGTAAAGCAGCACCGCGAAGAAGTGCAGCACGCTGCCGGTCAATACGAACGCATGCCAGAGCACGTTGTGGTAGCGCAGCTTCTTCCACAGGTGAAACGGCACGCCCAGCGTGTAAGCCGCACCACCGGCCAGCAGCAGCGTAGTGCCGCCGACACCCAGGCGCACCGACAACGGCGCAAAGGTCAGCATCCCTAGCCAGCCCATCGCGAGATACAGCCCGATCTTCAACGCGTGCCGCTCGCGCAGACGCGTAAATTGCAACACGCCGCCGAGCACGGCCAGCGCCCAGATCGCACCGAACAACCACCAGCCGCGCGCGCCGCCCAGCGCGATCAACGCAAACGGCGTGTAAGTGCCGGCGATCAACAGATGGATGGCGATGTGATCCAGCCGCGCCAGCGCGCGCGGCGCGATGTGCACCGGCAGCGCGTGATAGATCGTGGAAACCGTGTACATCACGATCAGCGCGGCGCCGAACACGGCGCAGGCGGTCACATCCAGCGCGTGTCCCTCGACCGCGGCGAATGCAACCAGGGTGGTCAGGCCAATGATGCTGAGCAGGATACCGACGCTCTGCACCACGCCATTGGCCACTTCCTCGGCGAAGGTGTAACCGGCGGAGGACAGCCAGCCCGTGCGCGTCATCGAAATCTCCCGTTATCCTGTCGCGTATCAGCGAGATTTGAACCGCCGCGAGCGAAGGCAGCGCCTGTCCCGGACTTTGGGCTCAATCCGCTGAGATGGTGAATTTGCCGAAATCAATTCCCAGATTCCAGCCGCTGCCCTTGCCGGTGAGCGCCAGCGAAACATTGCCTTTGGTCATCACCGTGCTGTGCGCGGCGTTGGAGGCACCGGCGTGCGCTTCCGCATTGCCGTAGCTGCCGAGCACCTCGCGGATGTCGTAGATGCCGGAGAACTTGCCGATGCCGCTGATCTGGGACTTGCCGAAGGTAAGCCCGCCGCCCTTGCTGCGCAGGTGCACGCGCAGGTGCTGGCCGTTGCTGCACGTGATGGAACCCGAGCCCGAGGAGGTCTTGAAGAATGCCGACCAGCCCGACAGCGAAAATGTCATCCGGCAACTGATCTCGTGCGCGGCATGGGCGCTGCTGCTGGCGAACAACGAAGCGCCGCCCAGCAACGCGGCCGCGGCGACCGTAACGATGGTGCGATGCATGGCGCTCTCCTTGGCGTGAATACGGTTGCGCCCGTTCGGGCACAGGTGGCTATCATCCGATATTCCCACGCCGGATGCACCGACCATGCGACTTCCCGGCACGATCTGGACGATCGGCCACTCCACGCGCAGCACGGACGAATTGCTGGCACTGTTGCACAGCAACGGCATCGAGGCGCTGGCCGACGTGCGGCGCTTCCCGGGTTCGCGCAAATTTCCGCAGTTCGGCGCGGAGGCGCTGCGCGACAGTTTGCACGGCGCCGGCATCACCTACGAGCCATTTGTCGAACTGGGCGGTCGCCGCAAGCCTGCACCGGACTCGCCCAACACCGCGTGGCGCAGTGCGGCGTTCCGCGGTTATGCCGATTACATGCAGACCGCGGAATTCCGCGCCGGCATCGAGCGGCTGGCCGCGCTCGCCGCCGCCAAGCGTACCGCGATCATGTGTTCCGAAGTGCTGTGGTGGCGCTGCCATCGCGGGCTGCTCGCAGACTGGTTCAAGGCGCGCGGCGTTACCGTACTGCACATTCTCGATGCGCGGCATGTGGTCGAACATCCGTGGACCTCGGCCGCGCACTTCGCCAATGGCGCTCTGGATTACAAAAGCGCGCCAGCGTGATTCGCGGCGCGTTCGTTGCACTGGATCCGGATAGCACACACGCATGCGCCGGCACTTGTGAACTGCAAAACCCAGGCGTAGCGTGACGATCAGCCGAGGCGTCGCGTCTCGGGCGTCTCGGTCCCTTCCAAACAGGAGGTGGCTTATGACGTCCGTCGTGCTCCATCCGCGCCATGAACTGGCGCCGCACGCGATCCGCAGCCTGGCGATGGCCCTGGCGATTTCGCTGAACCTGGTTGCCCTGCTGATCGCGTTGCGGCCACTGCCGCTGACCCCGATTCCGCAACTCCTGACGCCGACGGTCTTGCGCGCCACTGTGCTGCAGCATTTCAAGCCGATACCGCTGCCGCCGATGCCGGATCTGCAACCGGTCAAGCGCCTCACCCACCCGCAGCCGGTTCGCGTTCCGACAACGCATCCGGTCGCGGCGCCGCTGGACAACACGTCCACGCAAATCATCACCACCGAACCCTCCAATGTCGCCCGGCCAATCGATGTTCCGACCGGTGCCGGCGCGGCCAGCGGCGACAACGATGCAACGATCGCCTATGAAACCGCGACGCCACCCGAATATCCGCTCGTGGCGCTGCGCAACGGCGTGGAAGGCACGGTGTTGCTGCGCGTGCTGGTGGATGAGAGCGGCAAACCGGTGCAGGTAATCGTCCTGAAGGGCAGCGGTTCGCGTGAGCTGGATCAAGCCGCCCGCGCGCACGTGCTGGCAGCGTGGCGCTTCCATCCGGCGCAGCGCGATGGCCACGCCATCAGTGCCTGGGCACAGGTGCCGGTGAAGTTCAGCTTGAGCAATCGCTGACGGAAACGATGCGGGAGCAGCTTGCCGGCGATCGTGCACCGCACGTCGCGAGCAAGCTCGCTCCTACATCCGCACAGGTGCCGGGTTGCGCGCGGCATGCACGATCACCCACACCAGCGCGGCCACGCACAATGCGGGAATAAGCAGCGGCAACAGCACGAGCGCCAGCAGCGGCAGCATTACCAACGCGGCAACACCCGCGCCGAACACCGCGAACATGCCGCCGAACAGCGCGCCGAGCGCGCCGAACAATGCCCCGAGCACGCCGAACGTGAGTTTGAACATCACGCCGATCAGCGCCGCGACCAGCCAGAACGCGCCGATCACGACGACCAGTGCCAGCAGTCCGAATTCGATCATTGTGTTTCTCCGGATGATGCAACGGCCAGATGGGTCACATTGTGCGCTTTTCCAGCGCACACGGAAGCATGACTTCCGGGGGAAGCCCGCGCATGACTTCCGGGGCATCCACTACTATCAAGTTAGCAGTATGATGCAGTCGTTGCTATAGCGCAGTCAAGCCATGCGGCCGTGCCCGAAACCGAAAGCCATCTGAAGAAATTCGAGAAGGAACTGGCCGCCGGCACCGTGTCGCTGGTGCTGCTCTCCGTGCTGGCTGCCGCGCGCGAGCCGCTGTACGGCTATCAGATCGCCAAACGGCTGGAAGGCAGTGCCGGTGGCGTGCTGGCCGGCAAGCAAAGCGCGCTGTATCCGGTGCTGCGCAACTTGAGCGCAGCGGGTTTGCTGGATACACATGTCGAGCCGTCGGTGGCCGGGCCGCCGCGGCGCTATTACCGGATTACGCCGCTCGGGCGAAAAGTGTTGCGCGAGTGGATCGAAGCCTGGACTGCCACGCGCCGCAGCGTGGACGCGATCATCAAAACCTGAGCGAGGTTCCCTTGGACATGAACGCCACACCCCAGACGATCGGCGAGTACCTCGAACAATTGCGCGCGGCGCTGGCCGGCGCGGATCCGGCGATGATCCAGGACGCGCTGTACGACGCCGAGGAACACCTGCGCTCGGAGCTGGCCGACAACCCGCAACTGAGCGAGGCCGAGCTGCTGGCGAAGATATCGAGCAGCTACGGCGCACCCGAAGAAGTGGCGGAGATCTATCGCAATCAGGAAGTGACGGTGACCCGCGCGCTGCGTCCGCCGCCGCGTCGCGAACCGAGCAGCAATCCGGTCACGCGCTTTTTCGCGGTGGCCGGCGACCCGCATGCGTATGCCGCGATGTTCTACCTGCTGCTGTCGCTCGCCACCGGCATCTTTTATTTCACCTGGGCGGTGGCCGGCATCGCTTTGTCCATGGCGTTTGCGCTGTCGCTGGTCGGCATTCCGTTCCTGATCCTGTTTTTCGGATCGGTGCGCATGCTGAGCTTGCTGGAAGGCCGAATCGTCGAAGGCATGCTCGGCGTGCGCATGCCGCGGCGGCCGCCCTACTCCGATCGCGACCTGCCACTGGGCAAACGCATCGTTGCCATGTTCACCGACCCGCGCTCGTGGTCCAGCCTGTTCTACATGCTGGCGATGCTGCCGCTGGGAATCATCTATTTCGTGATGTTGCTCGTGAGCACCGTGATCCCTGTGGCACTGATGGCCGCGCCTTTCGCGCAGGCGATCTGGCATGTGCCGGTGGTGCAGATGGGCGACATCAATTTCTACATGCCGGCATGGACTTGGCCGATCGAATTCGCAGTCGGCTTCTTCGGCTTGTTCATCATGCTGCACGTGGCGCGCGGCATCGGTCGCATGCACGGCGGCATCGCCAAGAGCCTGCTGGTGAAGATCACGGCGTGAGCCGGCTTCACTCAGCGTTTCCAGGCGCGCAAAAAAAGCCGCCCCGCAAAGGGGGCGGCTTCGCAGCATCAATGTAGTGCAGGCAACGAATTTACTGGCAAGTCGCGAATTTGAAGCTGCCGATGCGGGTGCTCCAGTTGAACGCGCCGGTGTTCTTCAGGTACTCGTTGGTGTACCAGAAAGTGCAGTCGTCCACCGGATCAACCGTCATGCCGCTGTAGTCACCCCAGCGATTGAGGTTGCTGCCGCTCTGCGCGCCGCTGCCATCCATGATGCTCGATTCCGCGCTCAAGGTGCTGAGCGTGTCACCGGCAAGACGGCCGGCGTAGCGGACCGCCGGATACATCGCGCTGCTGGACTCGCTGAATCCCACCGCGATATCGCCCAGCTTGTCCATCGCGATGGATGGCATCCAGCGGAAGTTGCTGCTCGGCGCGTAGGAAGATTGCTGATACACCGTCGGCTGCGCGGCGCCGGGATTGCGCAATTCGTACCAGCGCACGCCGGTGTACGGGTTTTTGCGTGAGGTGCCGACCTGCACCGATTGCGATACCACCAGCGATTCGTGATCACCGAAATTGCGGTAGGCCAGCCGGTACATCAGGCGATCGCCGAGCGAGTCGAGCTGTTGGCGCGTGTTGAGCTGCGGAATGCAGGTGCCGCCGCCGCAAGCGGCAGAGAAGCTTGCAACCGGAATCGCGATCGGCCCCGTCAGCGAGGTGTTCGCCGGATTGCTCCAGTCGACATGGAACTTCCACATGTTCAACTGGCCGGAGGTGAAGTCGAGCATGTAGTTCGGCGAGCCCGTCGGCGGCAGGGTCGCGCTGTCCACGTTGGCCGGCAGCACGCCGCCAAAACTGCTGGACAACTGGAAGCACTGCTGCGTGGCCGCCGCCCCGCTCAACATCGCATTGCGATCGTAGGCACACAGCTTGGCGCCGGCGAAGGTCTGGCCGTTGTTGAAGATGTTGAAAGTGGTGTAGTAAGCATCCGGCCACACGCTGGTCTTGGGATAGTCCGGGAATTGCGTGTTGCCGTAGGAAAAGGCATACCGATACCAAGCCCCGGTGGCATCGCTGGTAGCCGATACCGCAACGCACTGGAGATAGGGTGTGGCATCCACCGCAAACTGCGAGATCACCCAGCGCCCGGCGGCGCGATCCCACACCACCGTGGCGTCGCCGTCGTTGTCGTTTTCGCATGCCCCGCCGAATCCGGCCCACAGGGTGTTGGTCGCCACCGGCCCGTAGGTCACCGATTTGGTGGATTTGTCGAACACCGCGAAGCCGGTATTGACGACTTGCACGTATTGCGTCGAACCCACCGCGCCGATCGTGTCCGGTGGCGCGCTGTTGACCGTGAAATTGCCCTGCGGGCCGGCAAAGCCCTGGCCCACGCCATCAATGGAGGCTCCCAGCGCGGGCGCTGCGCCGAATGCGCTGCTTTGCACCGCGCCATCGCCGCCGGTTCCGCCGCGGCTGATGAAGGGAATGAGATGCAGCGGATGCGCATGCGGACTTTTGGAAAATTCGTCCGGCCTTGGCATCACCCCGCGCAATGATGGCAGGGTATCGTGCTTCACCGCCGGCGAAACTTCGGGCGGCCCGTTGCGGGATGCGTCGGCGGCCTGCGCTTGCACGGGGACGGCACTCAGGCCAGCCAGTATGGCAAGGCCGAACACGCCCGCGCTTGTGGGCAATTTACAAATGTTCATGTTTCCCTCCTTGCAATGAGCCACTCCCCTGCCTTTCGACGGTAGCAGAGATGATGCTGGATGTGATAGGCAAAGCATTCCCCACCGGTGCGTTCCAGGAACGCCGGCAGGAAGACGGAATCAGACGAACACGTCGACGCCGAGCAGGACGAATCCGCTGACGGCCAGCAACAGATGCAGATACATCAGCCAGCGCGGCAGCAATTGGCCACGCTGCTGGTAGAAGAGATTGAGCACCGCTCCGCCGCCGGCGGCGATCAGAAACAGGATCAGCGCAGCGGTGACGAATCGCGGCACGCCGAAGGCGAAGGTGGCATACAACAGCAGGGTCAGCCCGGCAGCGGCTGGAAGGCCGTGAAACATCGTCAGCCATGCCGGCGGGTTGCGTCCGGTTCCCTCGCGGATGCCAACCATGCTGATGCCTAGAAAGGCGGTGATCGCAAACAGGATGAAACTGGTCAACAACATGGCTGCCTCCCTGCGCTGATCAAATGCGGCCGTCCGTGGCCGCGGTGCCATTCACCATCCATGATGAAAGCAGCTCTCCCTAGGCTGTTAAAAGAACACTGCCGACGTGAAGGGTATGTCTAGGCTCGGCAACATCGGGCAACGCAGCAGTCGAGCCGCTGGACGGTCGCCTTGCAAAAAAAAGCGCCTGACGCCGCAGTGGGCATCAGGCGCATGCATATCAAGCAGCGCGATTACTGACTATGCAGCAACAGATCGGCAATGATGCCGCTGCTGATCGCCACCAGCAGAAAGTTGTTGTTGTCATCGCGAACCCAATGATAGCCACGCGGCGGCTGGCGCAGGTGGTAGCGGTTGTAATCGCTTACCACGTAACGCGAACTGCGGTATTGCGCGGTAACACGATGGCCACGCTGCCAACGGTGACCCTCGCGATCTTCTTGACGGGAATCCTGGCGTTCATGATTCCACGCCGAGCGGTCGTGTTGGCGCGAATGTTGGTCCTGGTCCCGATTGTGATCCTGGTCCTGCTGCGAGTGTTGGTATTGGCGACTCTGGTCCTGGTCGCGCGGCGCGTTCTGCGCCATGGCCGCCGAGGCCATCAGCGCGGCGCAGGAAAATACGATGATGCGTTTCATGAATGTCTCCCGTTGAGGGCGCGCCGGGGTCCTCATGACCTTCGACGCTCCGCGAGTGTGATCCGGGGCGGCTGAATGCGGCCGCGTCGCTGTCGAGTGAACCCTTGCGGGTTCAGGGCGGGCTCATCGCGGCGAGCGGCGCGAATGGGCCGTCAGCGCAATTGGGCGAACAATACGGCGATATAGGCGCCGAACAGGATTGCAGCCAGGGGCGCAAGCAGCTTGTGCCAGCGCTCGTTGGAAGTGAGCGCGCCGGAGACGAAGGTTGCGATGAACACCAGCTCGGCGAAGAAATTCAACGAAGGCGCGGGGATCACGCCGCTCAGCACGACATCCTTGATGATGCTCATTGCCACCGTGAGCGCGCCCAGCGCAAAGAACCAGCGGTGATTGGCATAGTAATAAGCACGCAGATCGATCGGCTCGTCGCCGCGCACGTCCGGCAACACCAGCGCCGCGATCAGATAGGTGCCGACCGTCTGCGCCAGCATCAGGGAGAAGCCGGGGAAGGTCCAATGCTGGTACGTGCGCCAGCCGAACATCGCCCACCATTCCTGCACGCAGATCACCAGCAGCAGGATCGCCCATAGCAGCGACGGCCAGTACAGTCGCAGCCGCGAGCGCGTCTGCATCAGGTCGCGGAAGCCCTGCAGGATCTGCGTAATCGCCAATCCCAGGATGAGGGACAGCAGGACGGAGAGATAACTGAAGGCGTCCATGGCTCATCGCGCGCAAAAGCTCGCGCGGAGGATACGCCATCAGAACGGCGACGATGCAGGTGAGTCGTCAGGCGCGCACGCGTCGGACGGCCCAGGCAAACGTCGGCCAGATCAACAGATGGAAAATCGCCGAGATCGCCGCCGCGAAGAGCGCGGCCAGGGTCGGCAGCACGGCGCCGAAGGTGAAGGCCATGCCGAGCACGAAACCGAACACATACTCCGCGCGATAGGTCGGCAGCACCAGCCCGGAGAGGATCGCGGCGAAGATGCCGTACGCGGGGGCTTGCCCCTGCCCGTGCGTGGTCACGAAGGCGACGGACAGCGCGACGCCGACCAGTGCGGCACCGATCACGGCCGCGGAAGCCTTGGCCAGCGTGTTGGAATCAGAAGGCGCGCGTCGCAACACGGATCGCGAAGCCAGCCAGCCCAGCACGGGCAATACGACCAGCATCCACCAGTTGGACACCGTTGGCATGTCGGCGCGATCGAGGAAGTGATGGCTCGGCACCCCGCCGTGGGTGACTTCCCAGGCGAGCAGCGTGGCCGCCAAGACGAGCGCCCCTGCGACGGCGTACCACGACAAGCGCTGGAGCTTCGGGTTAGCCATTTCACCACTTTGTATGTCGCGCTAAAAAGCCCAGCAATGAGGTCGTTGTAGGCTGAGCTGCAAGCCCAGCACTCAAGCATTGCGCGCACGGGCACTGGGCTTATCAGCTACGCTGCCTAGCGACTTATTCGTTGCTTCCACTCGCTTGGTGAAAAGGCGTAATTTGTCCCTCGCCAGTAGCTGGCTATACCGATGTCGTACCCATATCTGACATGCACGTTAACGACGTCCTTATTACTCGCAGAAGGAATCTTCCCAAGGATTATATTCGCTACTGAATTCGCAAATGAGTTGCCATCTTGGATTTTGCGGCGCAGCGTAACTATTGACGCAACATAACTCGTCGAAGTTGATGTGCCTCTCACAGAGTGGAACTGAGTGGACCCAATATTGATGGCGACTCCTGCTACATCTTTCTCGTCAAGAATAGCTCGCTGCGCGCCCAGCATTTCGACGTAAGGCGACACGTGACTCCATCGCATTGCAAAAAGCGGAAGTGCGATTGCAAAAATCAACAATAGTGCAACCGCGACATAGTGTCCCCGCCAAATGGTTAATCCCTCGGGTGCCTTCTGAGAGTCGGTCTTAATAACGTACGACCCTGCGATCAGGTCCTGCAACGACTGCCGAGTTGCGCGGTTGAATATGTAGAGATAAATAAGCGAAGCGCCCACACCGAAGATCAGCACGCTAATGGCCACGCTTGCTTGCGCCAACAGTTGCTCCGATAACGTCGCGTTATTCAGAAAATAAGGGATGCATACCACCATTGATCGTAGCATTGAGGGAGCAATACCGAGCAACCGCCCGCCCTCCTGAACAACACGGATTTTCAACCACCTCTTTCCGAGCGTTTGCCCTCCGCATAAGCGACTGTCTTGTATACCGAAATAGAGCATGGCGATTGCGAACCCAAGCAACCGCCCCCAAGCGCCTAATTGCATGAAAAAATCAAAGAAAATTATCCCCAACATCATGCCGCCGACGCCAAGAATAAGGATATCGACGATGAACGCTAGCAGCCGACGCCAGAAGCCTGCGAACGAAGAGCCTTCTGGAGATGTTGAATTCGATTCCGATGTAACGCTGACACTAGACATGCCCATTCCCCTTTACGAGCACCTTCTTGCGCACTACATAACAGAACGCTGCAACGACGACTGCATCACCCGCACTTGCTGTATCCGCAGTTGAGACACGTCTGGCAGCCGTCCAGCAGGACGAGCGCTTGCGTGTTGCACTTGCCACAGAGTTGCGCGCCGGGCGGGAAGTCGCCGGAGATTTCGGATTGCGCTTCGACTCCGCCCGGCTGCGCCGGGCTACGCTCGGCGCGAGCGGATTTGTCGGCGCGGGCGGACTTGGAGGACGGCGCGACCATCGCCCCGCCCATCTCCCCCGCGGTGCTTATTTCAGATTTTTTTTTTGAGGTGGCCGCTTCGTAGGCCGCGCGCTTGTCGGCGATCAGCTTGCGCTGGGCGTCGGACAATTCCGGGTCGTGCAGCAGGCCGATCATCTTCAGGTGCGCTTCGATGATGTTGCCGAGCTCCGCCACGATCGAGGGCATGTACACGCCGCCGGCCTTGAAGTAGCCGCCGCGCGGATCGAACACGGCCTTCAGTTCCTCGACCAGGAAGGTGACGTCGCCGCCCTTGCGGAACACGGCGGACATGATGCGGGTGAGCGCCACGATCCACTGGAAGTGGTCCATGTTCTTCGAGTTGATGAAGATCTCGAAGGGGCGGCGCTGTTCGTGCGGGGTG